>Ga0214923_10001267_pt1 | contig 36285 bp, 30 predicted proteins | sample LL1510_MetaG_FD_177993 | JGI IMG/M metagenome (GOLD analysis project Ga0214923, IMG submission 177993) | Freshwater microbial communities from Lake Lanier, Atlanta, Georgia, United States - LL-1510 | ecosystem: Environmental > Aquatic > Freshwater > Lake | place: USA: Georgia | collected...
TCCTTATTGGTTTGACCGCTTCGCTCTACACTTCTGTTTTCGTCACTCGAGTCATCTTTGATTACTTCATCGTGGCAAAGGGCAGAAAAACTATCAGCATTTAGGAAACGACCATGCAAAAATATTTTCATTTAGTTCCCAACAACCTCTCACTTGATTTCATTGGAAAGTTTAAATACTTCATCGTCTTTTCAATATTAACGCTCATTGCGATTGTAGCGGGCCTTTGGACCAAGGGGCTCAATTACGGAATCGATTTCACAGGCGGCACAGTGATGAGAGTGAAGTTTAACCAACCTCACTCTTCTGAGTCGGTCCGCAAAATCATGGATGAATTAGGCGAAACTGAAGCTTCAGTTGTAAGCCTTGGTGAGACCAATCAGGAGTTCATGATCACATCAAGAATCGTTAAAGATGAAAAAGAGCAAAAAAACATCGCTCCCATCAATGCTCGATTTCTCTCAAAAGTGGGTGCAAATGAAGTTACTGTGCAATCGGTCGATGTAGTGGGGCCTAAAGTAGGAGCTGAGCTTAAAGCTGCTGCTCTACGTTCGCTTTTCTACTCTGTGATTTTGATCACAATCTACATTTGGCTTCGATTCGACGTTCGTTTTGCTCCAGGAGCCACTCTTGCGATGATCCACGATCTTGTAATGGCAACCGGCTTCTACATGCTGACAGGCCGAGAATTTACAATCACTGCGATTGCAGCTCTTCTCACCATTGCTGGTTACAGTGTGAACGACACCATCGTTGTCTACGACAGGGTACGGGAAATGTTGAAGCAAAGTGGATCAAACTTACCGTTGCCTCAAACCATCAATAAAGCCATTAACCTCACTTTGTCGAGAACGGTATTAACATCTTTAGTTACTTTCATTTCGATTGTTCCAATTATTTTCTTATGTAAAGGCGAAATCCAAAGCTTTGCGATAGCGATGTGCTTTGGAATTTTCGTAGGAACTTACTCTACGATGTACATTGCGTCGCCCTTTACAATTTATGTTGAAAAGTTTTTGGAAGCTAGAAACGGCAAGTCGAAACCGAGTCGGCAAGCTTCCAAACCTGCAACGGTGTAATTTCTATGGCAGTACGAACCACTATCCGTGAACTTAAAAACCAGATCGGCGAAACTGTAGAACTTAGAGGTTGGGTCTACAATATTCGAAGCTCGGGAAAACTCCGTTTTCTATTAATGAGAGATGGCAGTGGAATCGTTCAAGTCGTTTGGTTTAAAGGGAATGTCTCAGAAGAAATCTTCGCGAAATTAGATACTTTGACCCAGGAAAGCTCCCTCATTGTCACAGGCAAAGTCAAAGAGGACAAGAGGTCACCTATCGGGGTTGAACTCGATGGAGTTGATCTCCAAATTCTGCAGATTGCTCAGGACTATCCATTGGGCCCCAAAGAACATGGCCCCGATTTTCTTCTTTCCAATCGCCACTTATGGTTAAGATCGCAAAAACCTCACGCGATTTTACGAATCCGAGATCGCTTTGTAAAAGCGGTAAGAGATTTCTTTGATCAAGATGGCTTTACGCTCATTGACACTCCTATTTTTACTCCGGCAGCGTGTGAGGGGACTTCCACTCTTTTTGAAACTGAGTATTTCGGAGAAAAAGCCTATCTCTCTCAGAGCGGACAGCTCTATGGAGAAGCTGCTGCTATGGCTTTCGGAAAAGTATATTGCTTTGGGCCTACTTTCAGAGCCGAAAAGAGCAAAACTCGCAGGCATCTCACTGAGTTTTGGATGATCGAACCGGAAGTAGCTTTTAATGATCTTGATGACAACATGAAACTCGCAGAGCGATTTCTAGAGTATACGGTTCAATACGTGCTCAAAGAATGCGCTCAGGAACTTGCTATTTTAGGACGGGATACTACTAAACTACAAAATGTGAAAGCCCCGTTCCCCAGAGTTTCTTATGATGAAGCTATTGATATTTTAAAACGGAAAGGCCACCAAGTAAGCTGGGGAGATGATTTTGGAGCCCCTGAAGAGAGTGCGGTTTCTGAAGATTTTGATAGGCCTATTTTCATTCACCGATTCCCAGCACAGATCAAAGCTTTTTACATGAAACACGATCCTCAAAATCCCAAGCTCGCTTTGGGCTGTGATTGCATCGCACCTGAGGGCTACGGTGAAATTATCGGGGGCGGTCAACGGGAAGAAGATATCGATGTTCTCAAAAAACGAATCCACGAACACGGTTTAAGAGAAGAGGATTTCGATTGGTATCTCGACCTTCGCAAATATGGTTCCGTGCCCCACTCCGGATTTGGTTTGGGCCTTGAGAGGACCATCTCTTGGATCTGCGGACTTGATCACTTACGAGAAGCTGCCGCTTTCCCGAGACTCATTCACAGAATTAAGCCTTAATTACTTAAGAAAAGGCTCGGGTGGGGGCTTGGTTAATAATTCCTCAAGGTAACTTTTAAAATAGCCGTTATAGAAATCACTTTTACCATCTCCGAGAAGATCAACAGTGGAATACGCTCTTGCAGAATGAACAGAAAATCTATTGGCTTCTGTCACAAAAACCATCATACGGCCATCGTCTGAGAAGGATTCCATTTGTAAGATCCAATTTCGAACATCCATGGCCCGGTGAAAGATCGGATCCAATGCCCACCAACCACTTTTCGATTCGGCTTTTATAAGTGCCGAAACATGAAACTCCCACCGGCGCTCCTCTAAGGATCCTACAGCCCAAATTTTCTTGATAAGATACGGAGGAACATTTCTCGATAAGGCTTCACTGTGAATGAGAGTAGCTCTTCCGAAACAAAAACCAAAACAGCCATCCGGATCAAATCTCGCTTCTTTGTCCGATCCATGAGTCGGGTGTTCACCCACAAAACGTACTAACAAATCGGCCTGTCTAAAAGTAACTCCGCCCTTTAGAACGGCTCCCCCCTTCTGTTGCGGCTCGGCTAACGCTTCCAATGTTTTTTTATTATGCGCTTGAATGGTATCTTTATGTGATTCTTTTTGGATATCGATTAAGGATCTCTGTCCCAATTCCTGCTCTATCAGTGCCAACTTGGGAAAAGCTAATGGGGAGTCGGTTGATCTTTTCGCAAGATTTGCAATCAAAGCTTCGCAATCGCTCAACGCTTGAGCGGTAGAAAGCAACAGGAGAAAAACGTACAGCTTCAGCACACGCATCCGAACGACACCAAAAGCAAACAATGTGCCGAGGGACGTGGACTCAAGGAATACAGTAATTTAATAGAACTGAACTGTCTGTTCTAAGTTGTGAGTTTCCTAGTGGAACCCCTGCCGGATTCTACTTAAGATTCCAGAAGGGGAGAAAAAGTACTTACTGTGTTTTAGTGGGCTGCGCAGCCGAGGCTTACGCACTGAGGGTGAAAGGTTTTGCATACTTGTAAGGCTCTCGCTTCACCTCCGACATTGGTGACCGCTTCTACACAGTGGTCTCCGTGCTCTTCATAACCTGCATCTGCGGCACAGCAACGAAATCCACGACGGGCAAGAGCTTCCATCGCAGCAATTTCAATTTCCATTGCTCGCTCAAAGCTGACTTCAGTTTCATTATTATCCTGCGCCAAAGAACTGGTTACAGGAACAACTAAAGCCACAGCCAATAAGACAAGTCCCATGAGTTTTCTTTCCATTTTATTTTCCTCCATTAATTTAGGGAATTTCGTGTGTTTCACGCGCGCGCAAATCTAAAACCACTTCAAACTGCCCGCCCGATGAGGGCCGAAAATATCGGCTGACTCTCTTCGTGTACTGCGATAAAGCGCCATTGCCTACGATGATATTTACGACCCTCGAATTACTATTTGAAAAATACTTTTCTAGGACTTCAAAAAATGTAGAAGCCGCCCCTTGAAGCTGAGCCTCATTTCTAATGAGCCCCACAAAATCTTGCCATTGAAAATCGACATCGTAGACATTGGGTCCCTCGGATGACAAGTAACTGCTCCAAACACAACGTTGAGGCTTTTGATTGATTAACAGAGTACAGTCATTAGTGTCAGAGAGATTAATAATACTTTTTCCGTTCAACTGAAAAGCTAGGTCCTTGGTGTTATTGTAAACATCGACCACGTAGCCATACACTTCAAAATCAGCTCGTCTCATCGGAGAGTTTGCTAATATCATCGATGAAAAGAGGATTCCAAAAAGAAACAATAAAGTTTTCATGTAAGCTCCTTAAACTTCAGTGTGTGAAACAGGTAGTGGAAAATAAAAAAAAGATCAACTCGAGAGTTTGTTTTGATTTGTTTTTATTGTTTTGAGCGCCCTAAAATCAACTCAAAATCGCCTCAGCAAATATTTATTTTTGCCCAGCCCCATCACAAATAATTATAGTTCACCGAAAAGGCTTTGTGGTCTCTTGTCAAAAAAAAAGAGTTGGGATCCGCTGTGAAGGTTATGCCCAAAAAAAGAAGACGACTATTTCTTACTGCCTACCATTATACTCGGGCCGCAAAGTAGGAGCGTTGGAGCTTGGGGTTCCGCAAGGGCGAGGTGAACCTGATGAGTCATGAGAGGAAAAACTCGAACCGGCGCTAAAACCATAAGTGTCGTAAGTGAAAACCATGTCTTTTTGCCTTCTCAAGTTTTCTGCTCTTCTTTCAGCGGGAGATCCTGCGTATGTTTTTGAAAGAAACAGAAGGAGATCACTTGAAGCTCTCTCTTTTTCTGGGAGTGCGGGGTCGGCTCCGAGGGCCCAGGATTTTAGGTTCAATTCCCCTTGGTCGTTTAAGAACCTGTCCCATTCATTATACTGTTCCGTGGAGAGATTTCGCCCTGTGATCTGATAAATAAGGTGTTGAGCAGTTATAGGTTTTCCATTCGCAGTTTTCGAATCAACCCATTTTATGATTGTTTTTTTGGCAGACTCCAAGGCCAAAGTTTCAGCTTCTTTAATGAGTTCTTTCTTTCTTGCTTCTGCGGCATTGCTATCCCACTCAGCTTTCATAAAATTAAAAAAGGTCTTGTGAGCTTCTAAACTGCCGGCTAGCTTGAGAGCGTAAATGAGTTTAGCGCGAGTTTCCGCTTGTTTCTCAGATGATAAAGTATTCCAACGACTGGAGCGAGTTAATAGGGCTTCAAGAGAAGAATTCGGAATGGGCCAATCTTGGCCACGACAAACTCCGACCACTATGAGAAAAACAGCAATAGACAACTTAGCCTTCACACCAAACCCCATTTGCGCCGCTCGGGGAGCAATGCAATTCAAATACCCAGATTTCGTGCGTTGTCGACCGGAGTTATTTGTTTAGGTTGTTGATGGGTTGACGGTTTTTGTCGCTTTTGGACCCGCGTTGAAGCCGATGTTCTTCATAGAACGCGAATAGGAGACTTTATGAAATGAACTATTTAATTATCTTATAACTCCCCACCAAAGCACTCTTGTTTCATCGTATCAAAAACCTGCGATGAGCTTTTAAATTGTAAATGCTTCACGTTGGGTAGAGAAATATTAATACCGTCTTGAAAAGCACCTGAATCAAAAGGAACGAGTCTCCCATCATCGGGAGAAAAGAGAGAGCATTTTTGTATTCGCTCCATTTCCTCTGGATTTTTTTCAATGATATCCTCAATCAAAAGCGGGCGTGTCGTCCCGATCAGCAGATCAAAAATATCCCCACAATAACGAGAAGCTAAAAAAGTCAAACGACAGAGCCCTGGCTTTTCTCCCAGTTGACCAAACATCACTCCAGCAATTCCAATCAGTTTTCTAACTTTGGATAATAAACCAAGTCTCGCCATGGTCACCAATGAAACCGCATGCCCCAAAGAATGGCCAACGACATCAAATTCCGTATCGCTTGAGTATCGCCCCATAAACCCTTTTAACTGAGGTTCCAGCACAGCTACGATGTCCGAGATATTTTTTTGCGCGGGATAATTAACTTTGAAAATATGTTCTTTCGGAAAGCCCAAGCGTTTCAATTGATCGGCTGCCGAGGACATATCAGTGGCCCACTTAGGCGCCCCACCCCCACCCCCGTGAAAAAGAATTTTGGGAGAGATCTCCGTACTTTCTCCAGCGAAAAGTCCAGAGACAGAAAACAGCAGAGATAGTGCAAGAAATTTTAAGAAAAAGCCCATACCCACTTGAACCCATTTAACTAACGCATCGGTTCGTTTAATTCTTTTTTTCAGAGCTTTTGTGTGTTGTTTTCTTAACAATTCAACGCAATCGAGGCTTCCCGTACGAAGAGGAAGTGGGTGCCTCAGAGATACTTCCCCATTTCGATTGAAAAGATAAAAATCAACTCAAAATCTGCTCAGGAATTATTTTTAGTCATTGCGGCACTCCTTAAAAAACTGCTAAGGTCTCGCCCGTTTTTCAGATGTTTCATTTAACAAAGGTGAGTCTCATGAAACGGACTGTTTTTTTAATTTTTCTCTTCGGCTTCTCTACCCTTGGTTTTTCAAATCAAATCTCCACAGGTGCATCTCACACTTGTCTTCTCGCTTCGGATAAAGTCAAATGTTGGGGATGGAATCAGTATGGGCAAACAGATGTCCCAGCGCTAAAAAATCCAAAGCGAATCAGTGCCAGAGGTTCACTTTCTTGTGCACTCGATGATGACGGCGTGAAATGCTGGGGATATCTTTCGGAAAACCAAAAAGGAGTGCCGCTCCTCAGAAATCCCAAAGAATTTATCACAGGAGGACTTCACACTTGTGCCATTGATGACGATGGCGTGAAATGTTGGGGACACAATGGTTTTGGTCAAACCGATGTGCCCTCTTTAAAAAATCCGAAGAAATTGGCTTTGGGCGGGTTTCACACTTGTGCCTTAGATGATGAAGGGGTGAAATGTTGGGGGCAAAATGAATTCGGTCAATCCCAAGTTCCGCGCCTAAAAAACCCAAAAGAGATCAGTGCTGGAACGATCCATACCTGTGCTTTAGATGACGAAGGCGTGAAGTGCTGGGGATACAACGAATTTGGTCAGTTAGACGTACCCCAGCTTAAAAATCCCAAGGCTCTTTCTGCTGGAAGCAGCCACACCTGCGCGATAGATGACGAAGAGGTTAAATGCTGGGGGCGAGACGACGATGGGCAAGCGTCTCCACCGGAACTCCACAACACCCAAAATATCAGTGCCGGAGGAGCTCACACATGTGCTTTAAGCGACTCTGGGGTTCGCTGCTGGGGAAGCCACGTTTACGGCCAGCTTGAGCCTTAATAAATAAAAAAATAAGATTTCGACCCAAACATTGATTCAACGCGTTATCCGTGATACGGTTACCCCCCAATCAAGGAAAAAGCTAAGGGGCAATGACGTTAAATGCTTGAAACCATTAGGTATTTAAACAGATTCGAAATCAACGAGGCTTGGCAGCTTCGAATCGATGGCCAGCTGGACGCTACCCTTCTTCAGTGTGCAAGCTTTCGAAAAAACATCCCAATGCTTCAAGAGCGGGTGGATGAACTCTTAGTGGAAAAAATTTTTAAAAATGAAGACGCGGATATCTACTTGGATTTTGTTCTTCTTCAGGCCTCAATTGCGCGAGCTCAAAAGCGAATCGATGAGTTTCAAAGAATTCTTTCGATCGTTAAAAAAGGGCTGATAGAAAACTCTCTACCCACTCCTTTTTGGCTCCTGTTTGAAGAAGCTATTTTCGCTTTTCGATCGGGAGATTTTTCAACAGCGTTAGATATTTTTTCAATCGCAGATGGCAAAGCCAGAAACTCTTTTGAGCATCTTTTAATCACAATAAACACCGCTTGCTGCCTTTATACTTTAGGGCAAACGTTTTCAGCTGCCTTGGCAGAGTGCGACAGTTACTTGCAAAGAACAGAGAAAGAAGCCCCCACTGCGCACTTAACAGCCATTCGAAATCAGAAATCTGCGTTGGAGATTTTCTATCAGTTTCGACAAGGCAATATTGAAAAGATTCTTACCTCAAACGTACCTCAAGGCACCCCGACCGATTTTCTAAAGGCCTGGTGCTTACAGCTGCCCTACCACCGCTTTTATAAGAAAAACAAACTCGAGGAAAACGACCTCCGGTTTAGTGCTTCTACTTGTTTGGAGCCTGCATATCGGCAACGGACTCTTTTGGGGCTCACACACCCCACCGACAATAATCCTCCACGTTTATCCGACTGGGCGGATAGAGTCTATTTGTGGGTGTGGCGTTGGTTAGTAGCTCCAGAAACTTTCTCCATTGAAAAAGTATTGGCAACTCTGAGCCCTTTAAAACAAAGCACCCAACTTTATCTTCTCAGTGTAGAGGACAAGAAACTGATTCGGAACGCTCTTTTGTGGCTGGGCCTATTCGATTCATCTTCTCGAAGAGTGCTTCAGTCACTTCTCAAAATGGTTGAGGTCTCTGAGATGACTCAACACCCCCTTCTTGAGGGAGAGAGCATTTTTATTCATTATTGGATGAGTTTGAGAGATCACCAAACGGAAGCAGCAAAAGATTACTTGGCAAGCCTTAAAGAATCGCCCCTGCTGACCCATCCTGATCTTTGCTTTAACGTTCTTCTCTCGCCTAAACTTTCTGCATCTCACCCGCTCTATCCACTTTGGCTGCGATTAAAACAATTCTCAGCCGAACAAACTTCCCATGAAGTTGGGTTTTCCATAGATTTCAGCACGGGAAAAATAACAAACTTTCAAACACAGGAAGAGACTTTCTCAGAGCCGATGGTGTATGCGATGGAAGCCCTCATGGAGAATGGTGTCGCTGGATTTGAGAAGCTTGCGGCACTAAGTTTTGGAATCAGTCACTTTGATCCCGTGCTTCACACCACCAAGATTTTCAATTTGATATCCAGAATGAAAGAAGTTTTTTCGCCTTATATCAAGTTTAGAACCAAACACCTCAAAGTGTATGCTGAAGGGGACTTTCAGCACATCCACTTCAAAAACGCGTCTTCTGCTGATAGAAGCCTTTTCTCCTACCCTCATTGGAGAGAGCTCGTTTATGAGAGACGTCATTCTGATTCCTCAACCGTTCCCCGCTCGGTTCCGTTAATCGATCCTGATACGGCACTGTCTCGTGAGCAAATACAAAATCTTTGCCGCAAATCTCGTGCAACCACAGGAAGGCTCATTCAGAACTGGCACAAAAAGGGATGGGTTCAGAAAGTGGGCAATGCAAGAGCGACGCGATATCGCTTAAGTGGTTTTTTACAAAATGAACTCAAAGAAGGACGGTTGGCCCTATGAAGATCAGGATGCTCCTTTTGTGTCTTTTCTTTTTTGTCACGGACGCTATGGCGATTTCAGATGCCATCATAGTGAAAACGAAATCTTTTCCTTGCCATGATGAAGCAAAAGCATTTCGAGGGTCGGGGACATTATTTACTCATGAAGGAGTTATTTATGCGCTCACTTCAGAGCATGTCGTACTCCAATCGAATGAAAACATCTGCCATCAAGTACAAAATTCCTCGTTGGGAATTAAAAAAGCAGAACTCGTGGCAGCAGATTGGGGTGTGGGACTTGCACTTTTAAAACTGACTGAGCCGGTTTCGATAGTGATCCCTAACTATAAAGACTTAAAACCCAGAGCCGTTTCGGAGGGTGCCAATGTTATTTCCTATGGCTTTCCCTATGCTTCTTGGTTTTCGATAAAAAAAGAAAAAGCCGTTATAGCTAGCCTAGATTCAGGCAAGGGTACTATTCCCCTAGCCCCCCGATTGATCGAAGCGGTTGGGGGATGGGTCGAATACGGTATGAGTGGCGGCCCCGTGTTTACTGAAGGAACTGATACTTTTGCCGGAGTACTCACTCATCAGGGAGTCACCGATCTTCTTTGGTATCAAGACATCCCTATCGATCCCAAAACAGGGCCCAAAGTGGAGGACCTATTCTTTTTTTACCGAAACCCTTCAAAGTTTTTTATAATCCCAAGTGTTATTGCAACCCAGTGGATCCGCAACATCGTCATAAATGAAAAAGTTTTCCGTTCGAGCTCCAAAAGAGATGCTGAGTTACAGTTGGCCGGAAAAGGCGATGTTGTTTTTAGCTCTGGATTTCAGTTCGAAAGTCGGCTTCAGCCGAGTTCTGGCCCGATTGGAGGGCCGGAAGGAGTAGGAAGAACGGGGAACGGCCCAATCGGAGGTCCCGAAGGTGTGGGAAGAATCGGTGGAAGCGAAAATAGCACTGGCTCTGCCCCCTATTTCGCTCACGAAATCATTATCAGCAAGGATACCGTCGGTCACAGAACCCACTGGCCTTTGATTCTGAATCGCTTTCCCTACTTGGAAGAACAACTGGACTCACTGAATTCAGTCACGATTCCTTACTTTGTTAAGCGCGGACCAAATGACGGAAAAAGTGAAAAAGTATATTTTTCGTCCCTCGCTGAGTTCTTTACACTTTTGCAAGATCCCAGCTTGGATACGATGGTACAAAGACCACCCTCTTCCGCTCCCACCATGGGAACCGTCACTTGCTCCAATGCTGACTTCTCAGTGGTCTTAAAAGAAACCGCCGACCTCACGAAAAGAATAGCGACCCTGACGACATCGGGCCAAAGTGTGTCTTTGAGTTGCGAGGGCTGGACTGATGATCCCACTCAGAGTCTTCAATTCAATTGCAGAAGCCGAGATGAAGCTTTAGGGGAAAAAAGTTACCTAGTAACGGTCCTTATTTACCAAGCACAGGGATCCGGCATGATCGCTGCCGTTGATTCTTCTGGTGCGGTACAACCCAGTAAAGAAATCAGTTGCGGACTGCGAGATATAAGATGAAAAGAGAATTAAGACTTCTTTTTTTGGTGGGGCTTTTCTCGGTGCGTGATGGAAAGGGTGTCAGTCTTCTATCCCATATCCGGTAACAACCAAATTTTATTTTCCAAAATCGCTTTGCGGATTAGAAAACTCAGATTCTGCAAAAATCCAAGCTAGCCGATCATTATCTAATCACTATCTGCTCAATAAATATTTTTTCGCATTGTGGCCTTTTTTTGATTTGTGCTATTCACAGTTCAGTTAATTCATTAAGGAGTGCCTCATGAAATCAGTTTTGAAACGAGAATGTTTTATCGGTTTAGCCGCTTTGGTTTTAAGTGCGACAAGCTTTGGCTTTCCGACGAAAATTGGAATGCGTTTTGTTCAAGATGATAGACCCGTTGATTGTTTCCTCTTAGAACTTTATTTAGTGAGAAATCCCAATAAAGCCGGAGAAGCACTCACCTATACCGTAGACTTTAGAAAAGCTGGCTATGATCGCCCGAAGCATACTTCGTTTGATGAAACAACAAATCTGGGAAGGGAAATGACCTGCTCCTTTGATACCGAAGACATCATTTGCTCTCAAGACCTGCGGACTGTGGATGGCGCTTTTACTGAGCTCACGCTTACGGCTAACGAGCAAAATGAAAACACTGCGATTCTTAGAAAAACTTGGGTCGATCGCAGAACAGGTAAAACGGTTGAGAAAGAAGAGACTCTCGCTACTCGATTAATCCTCAAGCGACCCTCGTAAGCATTACTAATCAATAGGCTTCGCTGGAGGTTCAATCATTTCGCCAAATCTACGATTAAAACTTTGTTCAAATTGCCAATCCACTATAACTTCAGGTTTCACTACAACGGATTCGCCCGGCTCATAGCTAAACCTTTGAGTCCAGTAACCAACAAACTCATCTGGCCGAGGTACCCAGTGAGCTTTTTTCGCGTAGGCTTGGGAATAGCCCTCACACTTGAGAGCTTCAATGGCGCTGGGCTCAGCCACGGGAATGGTAACTTCCAGCTTGGCCCCTACTTTGGGTGAATCTTGGGCAGTCAACTTGATTATTTTTGAAGTGGGATTCCCTGCCAAAACGACTTTTTTCCCTAGCTTGAGGATACGCTTTTCGTTTAGTTCTTCTCTCATAACAAAGTAACAATCTGAATAATTAACAAATTTGCCCTCACTCTTACCATCGCCTTTGAATATAAAATTAGGGTCGTGTTCAACTACCATAAAAGGAATCTGCTTCATATTCGCAGGTATAATGACTTCCTGTTTGGAAAATACCAAGGTAGTACCAGCCCCAAGCCCACGAATATCGTATTTACCTGAAGACTCTAGAAGTCGTTCGTAAAGTTCTTCCTCTGCAACGGGTCGCTGATAGGATGGTTGTTGACCAGTTTCTCTACTGCCAATCCCGTGCGACTCTCGCTTTAAGGCATCTTGAGCAAAAGAGCCACAACTCAAAAAACAAACTAATGCAATGATTCCCTTATTCATCCTACAACCCTCCGAAATAGACTTCATAAAAACTGTTCAAGAAGAGAACTGCAAATAACGTGCGCACAAAAACAACTTTTTCTCTGCGGCTAGGAACTAGCGCACAAGCAGAATTCATCTATCTACTTTTTTGACACTCGTAAAATGTCGGTAAGCCCCCTAACCCAATGCCGAAAGCCTCTTCTGTTATTTTCCCCAACGTATGAAACCAAAAGCGTATCAGTTGGGCCCCGCTAAATACAGACCGTGCTGTATGACATCGGTATTTTCGGTCTTTGCTACGAAATGAAATGTATTCTCCGCCCAACTGATCCACTTACTGGGTTCGGTATTCACAACGGTTTCTCGTTTTTTAAGAACCAAATCCTTCCCCGAAACGGTAAATCGCTCGTAGAAAAACGTCTTCGGTTCGTCATCTGCACTCTGACTACCAATATCGGGAGAAAACACATAGAAGGTATCATTTTCTGCAGGAACGATTCGGAAATCAGGGTGAAGCTGATTTTCATCTCCCGGTTTATAGACTTCTGTTTTTGTTTTGCTTTGAATACCTGTTAAGTCTCCTTTGAGATTTATACTGAACAGATTAAATCCAAAGCCAAAGGGAATTCCGTAATCACCATCTGCAAACTCAATTACTCTCAGACTCGCCGGCCCATTAAAAAATTGAGGAAATTCGTCAGAAGAAGGGATGGAGATGATATCAGAGTGAAGGGCTTTCTGCTTACCATCTCGGCCAACTATCAGACCAAAGTAAACGCCCTGACGTTGCATGAGAAATCCGAAACTATCTTTTCTGACAAATTGAGCAGTGGGTAGACTACTCGGGTAAGGAAAATCGCTGGGTCTATATCTCCATAAACGCTTCCCCTGAAAAGTTAGGTGATCAATGAACACTTCTGCCTTGACTGACGTCCTAAATCGTCTCAGTCGTGAGCCAATAAGCGTGATGGTGCTTTTCTGCCAATCTACTTCTAGATGTTGTAGACCAAGAGAGAGTCCTAGTGCAGGGTTGATCTCAGTTAAAAAATCTATTTGATCAGAGACTTCAAACTTAAGGTCTCCTGAGTGATTAAACCCTACCATATCGATACTCACTCCAATCTGCCGCTCCCATGGATCAGTCGCATCTCCGGCAAACCAAAAACCCATAGCCTGCCCGAAAAAAACGCCCTTTGAGTCCGCAGAAAAAATTCTTGAGTTACTCCCCCTCTGCTCAATGGGTGTCAGATCACAGGGGGAAGCAGAGGAGCATTTTTTCAGAACTTTTTCCCAGCGCTTTTGGCCCGTGGTTGCATTGATAGCCCAAAGCCAACTCACTTGCTCGTAAGAAGAACCCGGTGGCTGGCCAACCCAAACTGAATCTTCTACGAAGTACACATAAACAGTATTCGCTTGCTTAATAAAAATCATCTCTGGATTGCGAATATAATACTTGGGGGGGAGATCCAGTTTCCAAATCTCTTCACCCTTCTCACCGATCTTACTGATGCAGTTCGGCTGCACTTCTGGAGCTGACAAATTAGCGTTGATACGCCCCACAGTGAAAAAGGTTCCTCCGGGGCCTCCTTCAATTCCTCGCCCTGCACACCGCTTAATTTCAGTAATTTTAAGATCCCCCCGAACGATTGTGGATTCGTTGAGGCCTTGAACAACTGTAGCAGAGATTACGGTTTTGGATAAACAGAGGATTACTCCAATCAACAGAAGGGAAAACTTGTGATACATAGGGCTCCTTTTTTTGCACCCTATCATTTTTGTTGATTTGTCCGCTATATCTTAAAATAATTACTTGAGCAGATTGTGAGTTGATATTTCATTGCCTTACTCGTTCTTTTTCTGTCTTTAAGAGGTCGCTCCACGCTCCGGGAGTACCCAAAGAGGGGCCAGTTTCAGTTTCCTTTTTAAAAAATGGCTCAACAGGTTTTTCTTCCGCTTTCTCTTCTTTCTCTTTATTTGGGCCAAACCAGTTACGAAGTTCATTCACCCAAGAGTCGGAAAGACCAAACAACTTCACTTTATGATTATCTCCCATCACAAAATTCCCACCTGGTCCCCAAGATGCCCCGCGCCCCCCCTCGATGTAGTCAGTTTCCAATTGTTTCAGGAGCTCTAGCTGTTTTGTCTTGGGATGAAGCCGATAAACATAAAAATCATGAAAAGAGTTGATAGCGAGTGTCCCGCCTGGGCCCCATGATGGCTCCACTCCAAAATTATCTTCCCCCGGATCTCTACGATTCTGTATCCCGGACTCAGCAATCAATTCTAGTTTTTTGGTCTCTGGATTGAATCTTAAAACCTGTAGACTCTCACCACTAGTTACCGCTAAGAGGCCATCGGGTCTCCACGCATGGCCAGCAGAATGATTTTTACCGGCCCATTTAAATTGATCTACGACTTCTATTTTTCCAGTTTGGGGGTTTGTCTTTAAAACCATCAAGTGGCCTTCATGAGTACCTGAAACGAAATAGCCTTCAGGTCCCCACACTGGAGTGGAAGTAAAACCGTATCTCCCCTCTTTAAATTCATCTTTCAGCTCGAGCTTATTGGTGATGGGATTCAATTTTAATAAAGAGATGGGACTTGCTTGGTCTGATATTGCGACCATTGTTCCGTCGGGTCCCCAAGATGTCACGCGGGCGAAACTCCCCCGAGTTGAAAAAGTATCTAGCGGCTCAAGTTTGTTTGTTTTTGTATTGAATCTCAAGACATGAAGGTTTTTTCCGCTCCCGAAAGCCAATGTTCCGTCAGGACCCCAAGCGGGAGAGCTCACTAATTTTTCATCTTTGTCTTTTAACTCGAATTTATCGACCAACTCCAGCTTTTGAGTTCTGGCATTTAATTTTAAAAGAGATAAGCCTTTACTTCTTGTGGCCACCGCCACTATCCCTTGGGGTCCCCAAGCAGCTGGAACTCCAATCAACCCTCCAGTATCAAACTTATCTACCAAAATAAGCCTTTGTTTTTTGGGATCTAGCTTGAAAAGATACAAATTTCCATCTGCGTTTCCTATCGTCACAAAACCATCTCGACTCCATGACGCTGGAGAAGTGTTTTTCCCTTCGGTTAAAAAGGGGCTTCCCCGTGCGACGAGTCGCGGATTTTCGGGCAGACTGGCACTGAGATGATCAGGATGGTGGCGATTCTCACTTGAACCTAAATCAACTGGAGCGGCTTCTTGCAGAAACGGGTGGGGCTGCACTATGCCACTTCTCTCCGGATGATCTTCAAACCTTTTTAGTCGGGAAAGAGCACTCCCGCAGTCATCCGAGAGAGCCAAAGAGGAGAGAAGGCCTGCAGACAAAATGAAGAAACCTATCGGACTTTGCTTTATTAATTGTGCCACGTTGCCTTTTCATGCAAAAAATGGGGCCTTTCTCACGAGGGCTTGGGATCAGAAAGAAACCACTTGAAATTCAATGAACACACAGAGTCTACGGTTTTGGTTCTGTAGCTTAACAATGTATCTCTAAATCACGGCTGTAGAACCTATGGTCGGTGGAATTATTTTCCATAGAATTGAAGGGAACTGTCAGTTTGCTTGCATTCCCAAAACACCCGAGGCCCATTCGTCCCCAAACTCTTCACGAATAAATGAACGGATTTGTCGGGCTTCAGTAGAATTGGAAAGTCTAAACCTTTCAAAGTATGCATTGGCTCTCTCGGGTTTTAATGAACTCTCTTGTCCATCGGCTAGAAGGCTCATCGTTTCTTCCGCTAAGTACGCAAAAGCGGCCTTTGCTTGCAGAAAAGCAGGGCCTTCATAAAAATCTCGATCACTATTCTTAATGGCCATCAATCCGCCCGTCGAATAGATCAAAAACTCTACAGGTCCTGTCATCGAATCCCAACCTTCTTCTCCATAGAGCTGTTCTGCTTCTAGGTCCGTGCGGCCACCATAAATATAAGCGTTCCACTCATCCCAAATGTAAAAAACATCGGTTTCTCCCCATAATTTTTTTCCAGTGCTGGGATCAAAATAGGTTCCCGCATCCGGTTCCCCGCCCGCCTGAGTCTGGATGTAGTCATGGAATCGCCCTGCTCCATTTCCCTCCATCCCTCTCAACTCTATTGGAATATATTGGGCAATTTGCAAGCGCTTTGCCCTAGTCATTTCCAGAAAAAGAGCACCATGAGAAGGAACATAGAAAGCAGGTTTATTTTTTCTTTGTGACCTTAAATAGGCATTAATGCCATGAATCAGTTCATGAGCGATAGTTCCTGCCGGCGTAACCATTTTTGAAACTTTTTTTCCGTCAACATAGACAATCCCGTCTTCCCACGGGGAGCGGTGATTATAAATTTCTCTTAGTGTGGGAGTCTCTTTATTTGCGGGGACGGGTTCATTCCAATTGGCCTCAGTCGTGGGAGACACGGGAAAAAAATTCGGGTTTGCAGCAGACACGTGGGCCGACAAAAACGCAGAAATCAAAAAAACAATAAAAGCCTTCATGAGCCCCCCCAACTCAAAGAAATGTCTTGCGTGCAGAGCACTCTAGACCAAAGCGGAGTAAAGAAAAAGCAAAATTAAACGGTGTCAGTCTCCTATCAAGCTTACTGGGAGACTGACACTTTTAACTACAAAAGAGTGCTCAAACGCCTCCAAAAACCCTGTCTAAACAATAGTTAATCGCGAATTGTGAAGAAAACTCCACAATTCGCACACAATTTGTATGCTAGATTCTTAATATTAGCGGACCGTTCGTTCTTAAATCACTAAAAATTGAGACCCTGATTTTCGGTAAATACCCATGAGGTGTTTGTGAAGTTTATTATTTCTTTTCTGATTTTTTTAACGATGATTGGCTGCCAAAACAACATTCCGCGTTCAACTAGGCAATCTCCAGTCTCGGCTCCCACGACCACCATCACTTTTGAAAACCCAACAACAACAACAACAACAACAACAACTTCACCGTCAAGCACTACCGAATCTTCCAACACCCCAAACTCCGCTCCCACAAATGCTCTGCCGGCGATGCTTTCTGCCCCTACAGGTGCGTTGGCTAATATCAACAACAGTGGAGTTGTGTTTTTATATTTCAATCAAGTCCAAGGCGCGCTCAAGTATCGCGTTTCGCGCACGAGCGGCCCCCAAGACGGAAACTACGAACTTTTCGCATGGATCGATGGGAATCGTCCCACCAACGACGGCAGCATTAATTGGAATAGAGAACTTTTTCAACCAGGAGCTAGATACTATTTCAAAATATCGACTTTAAACTCTGCTGGACAAGCGGGACCCGAAACAGTCCCTGTGGGGCCCGTGGCAATTCCAGCACTTAACACTAACCCTACCGACTCTTCACAAACCTCATCCAACACGACCATTCTTCCTCTTGTTCCTGTAGTTCCCCCCATGACATGCAACGTTCAGCTGTCATCTAATTCGGTCGATGTCGGGCAAGATTTTTCTTTTAAAGTTAATATTTCCGGAGGAAGTGGCCCTTTCGCACTCTCAGCTTCTACCAATTTAGCGAGTCAAATAGATCCGTTCCAAGCAGGAAACTTTGAGACAAAAGTTAAATTTACTGCTGCAGGAGAAGCTGCGATATCAGCCACAGTCACAGATCATTCACAAGCCCAAGCAACTCGAGTGACTTGTCGAAGCACAAACATAAGAGTACTCCCCACTCGGCAAGTCATTTATCGAATGGATGATTTTCAATTAGTGAACGATAATTTAGCTACGTGGGGAAGTATGGCACACTACTATACTCAATCTCCGGAAGAGGCAGGAACTACGTTTGTAAGGCCACTACCGGCATTTTATACCTACTCAAATGTAGCAGGTGCCGATTGCACCGTTCAACTGTACAAATGTGCTTACTTTCGACCGCAAGGAGACGCGAGACAATTCTTGTCTCCAGATCCTAAGTGCTATGGCCATTTACTCAATGGTGCAGCTCAAAATAAATCAATAGGTTTTGTGTGTACTTCCCAAAAACCCGGAACAGTGCGCCTCTATGAATGGTATCGAGCAGCTTCCGATGGTCGCATCTATAGTCCACAGGCCGAGAGCCAAATCCTGGTAAACTTAGGGTATGTTAGGCAAGAAATAGGCCCTGGTATTTTTGTTCCGGTCAATTAAGGTCTCAAGCGACTCCGGAAATTAAAACGGCCTGCCTCCGTTGATCTGGAAAGTATCCATCGATTGGTAAACGCTTGACGCTCCCCCGCAAACAGTCTGTGCGAAAGCACTGGCCACTACTGCGCCTCCATCGTCCTTGATGAAAAGCTTCAGTGAATACCGATTATCAGTAACAACCCAAACTACGGAATTTAAACTAGTTGTAGCTCCCAATTCAGAGGCTCGAAGACCGCAATTGGGATTTGAGTTGCTATAAAAACACTGCAAGCTCATAGTGAACTCAGTTCGGCCACCAGGGAGAATTGTCCTTTCTTCTGAAGTATGCGATGGGACGAATCCTGCGTTAAGGGCCCAATTGTTAACACCCTGGCTAGTCCAAGGCGCAGAAAAAAGCTTGGCTTCCCTGGTTGGCTTGTCAGTAAATGCAGCCGAGTATGTGTACTGTAAATCATCGTACGTGACCTTTACGGTCTGTGAAACTTTGCTTAAATTTCGTAAATGCACTCGCAATCGAGTGGTAGTACCATAAATAGTCTCACCGGATTCTACTTTCCCCTCGCAACGAGTCGACATCAAAACTGTCTGAATCTCTCTCCCCGCCCAACAAGCCCCGCCCCCAAAAATAATAACGAGACCTAATAAATGAAGATAGTGTTTCATGGACATGCCCCTTGAATTTAAAACTAAATAGGCTTGAGAATCATCAGTAACAAATTATAATTTAAGACTCATGGAATCTCAACCTCTGTTTACATCTCGATCGGGATTAAGTCTTGTCGGAGTCATTACTCTCATGGTGGTCGTTGCAGTTGGCGCAGTTATGCTGATGCAACTTTTCTCTTCTCAACAAAACGTACTGAACTCACTCGACAAAAAAGATAAAGCTTTTCAAATTGTCAACGGAACAATCGATAAAATGAATCGAATGGACTTCAGTCAACTTGAGGTTTTTTGCCGAGAACGAAAAGTTCTCGATGTGGGTAACCCTGCAACGGGAAGCTGTTCGGTGGAAGGAAAGCTTAATACCAACCCCTCAGGTTCAACCGACATTGCAAGCAACCCTTTTCAACTTGAAGTTCTTCGTACTTGGGAAGGAGACAACAATCCTAATGGCAATGTTTGTATCGAAATTGGGCAATGCACATCTCGGGCAGGTGGCAATTTTCTGGATGTCGCTCTCACGGTCTATTACAAAGATCATTCCCAATCTAGTTCTTCCCGACTAGTCACTTTTCGGCGGACCCGATGGTAAGAGCTCGAAGAGGATTCACTTTGATCGAAGCGATCATAACACTCACCCTTCTCACGGTGGTCGTATTAACTTTTTCTCAACTCATTTCTGGATCCTTTAAACAGCTCTCTAACAACTCAAAGAAAAGCGACAGGAAAACAAACCTCGCTCAATTCAGCGGACATCTTCAGAAATTCTTAAGCACAGGCGACCTACGTTTTTTTGGATTTACAGGTTTTTCCGGTGATCCACTAGCCAGATTAATAGTTCCACAACCTGGCTTATGTGGAGATTTAACCACACCATGTCCTGAAGATACCTCCTTGCTTTACATTCACTATGAAAAGTCGCTCCCTGCAGTCACTGCTATTTGCCTTTTAAGCACCCAACAAGATAGCAGTGGCCACACTACAGCTACTATTATTGTCGACGGCTCTAATCTCACTTTTGGAAGTTTTGATGTTTCCAATGTCTCTGCGGGGTTTACTATAAACTCTGACCCCACCAGCGGAACGACAGGAGGCCACGTTGCTGTCGGCAACAATAAAATGGTTGCTATACTCAACCACCCAAGCGCAACAGTTTGGATTACCCATAAAACACCTATCAAACTAACCCCATCTTGGAACTCGACAACACAAAGTTTCGCTCCCCCCTTTGGGGGCTCAGAATGTATCTCTGAACTTCAAACTGCGACCACCACTTCATCTTTGGTTCCTCCCTACAAAGTCGACAAACTTTTTCAAGTAGAGATCAAACCTTATGGGCTTGAGCAATTCACGGGGAAAGCTCAGAGCTCCATCACGGAACAAGACATCAAAAATTCGATTGGCAAGTTTCCGATGAGACTTTTTTCGGTATTTCCAAGAAGCGTCGGAAGAACTCTCAGCCTAGATGAGAAACAAAGCTACGCTGAAATTCGAAACTGTGAGTACCAATCTGGAAAGATTCGTTGTGATGGTATCGGACTGCCTCGCATAGATGAAGTGACTCAATTACGAGCCGATTTCTCATTTGCCCTAGCTTTAGCAAATACTGCTAATGTGGGTCTTGGCACTATTCGTCCCTTAAGATACGAACTGCGTCTTGAGACGATGCACGCTTCAAACACATGTCAACTCAACGATTGTGCATTTTTGAAAATGGTCGACAGATCCTCCATCCCCTTTCGAGTAGAGCTTGCCGGTGGCTCAAAAGAAGATTTCACTAGCCTCAGCGATTTGAGCTATTCTTGGATAAAAAACTTATCCCTTTCCCAAATTCGTTTTCGTCTCAGTTATGAAAATGGGGGGGACTACTTTGATGTCTCGTTTCGCTAGCGGACAAAGGAGACCTATCGCATGAAAACAAACCTCTCTTGGGGCCATAAAGGTTGGGTAGACTCCGCTCTTTTGATCGGTTTTTTAGGTATATTTACAATTGTATTGGGGCAGATGACTTTAAGATTTGCTAATTCTTTAAAGCAAAAAAGTACCCTGCAGGCTTTTAATTACCTCACAGCTTCGGGGGCAGAAACAATGGTGTTCGCCCATCGTCTCGCTCAAATCAGCTACATCAAAAGTGTTTCCAACCAAAAATGTTCAAACTCAAAACCCTTTCTGCAAGCCCTTAAAGAAGGTTCTGGATGCATTGAACCTATTACTGTTTTTACTGCATCGGATGCTTCTGGATACAAAGAACAATTGCCTTTTTCTTATGTTTCCAATGGAGGCTGCCAAATATCCACTAGCGGTTCAAATTGTGGCAAGGGTTCCAAAGTGATTTTGACAGCCCCTCTCGTCGGTGCTTCTGGAGCTGAAAGTCCGGATCCAACTAAACCTGGAGAGAAAGCTGGATATGTTTTTTCACTCAACTCTATTAATCTTAGTAAAGGGCTTATCGAGTTCTCAGTATCAGTTACTGTGAATGCATCCCCAAACCAAATGACGACCCAAAAATACGCACTTGCCATTCGAAGTGGGTTGACCAATGCCGCTCACTTAGAAGCAGATGGCAGAGTTACTCAAGAAAACCCAGAGCCCCTTGCAAAATGTCCAGGTGCTTCATGGGCTACGTTTTTACTTTTTAACAACAATCATCAAAAGTGCGAAGAGTTTTCCCAGTTGGGTTCGGGAACTGGTCTCGCTTTCTTTAATGACCACTATTTTGGTTTTCGACCTTTCGATGGACAGATTATTGATATGAGTAGCTTGCAAATCTCAACAGCAAGCAGTTATTTAGTTAGTGAAGACGGGACAGTGAATGGCAAATTGACTTTTGTTCCCTACCGCAAAGATGCTCTAGTCAATGTTGATGACATCACAGTTATTCCTATATCTACTGCTAATACTTCAACAGGGTCAAGCCAAGTAACAGGGCAGCTTTACTACGTGTCGGGGCAAGGAGAGTATGCACACATTGGTGCTCTAACGCCTAATGGAGATAGGCAAATTATCTGTGAGCTCGGTAAAATGGGTTGGTCTCAAGCGTATGAAGGAATTGCTGCGACTAGCTTTAGTATTCCCGTAATACCGATTGCTAACGATGGAATCACAGCACAAAGACTAGCTTTTTTCTATTTAAAAACTTCTGGGGGAGATTGCTTAACAGCTACAGTACTGCGAGACTCTACGAACTCTTTGACCTGTCACGTGGCTAAAGAGGGGCATTTACAACAAATCGAATATGCGAGAACTTACGGGTTTGATAGAACAGCTTCTAATTTGCCTTACTATATTTATTAGATAAAGCGGTCCAACTGACGCTAGCATTTGCTTCTTTCCGCAAAAGGCTTACCACCATCACTACGCAAGTCACTAAATCAAAAGCGGTCCAACTCAAATTGAAAAAAGTTGCAGGCTCAAGAAGCATTGTAAAACCTGCTTTCACAATAAATAACGCCGCAATAGCCCATTGAAGTCCCTTGATCCCTTTTACCTCGAGCAAAATCCAAAGAGGAATAAGACAAAAACCGAAATGGGTGAAATGAACACGAAGAATTGTATCCTTTTCAAAAATAGAAAGCACCCAAGGAAGACCAAAGTAAAGAATCCCCCCCACAAACATCCACAGAATCAGCGGCACAATTTCATCCTTTGCTTTATCTTTTGAAGTAACGACTACTTTACGACCATTTTTCCACAAGACTAGAGCGATTGTGAAAACCATCAAAAGACTTCTAACCCAGTAAAAGAGGTCACTTTTAGGAATCATTTGATAAGTGGTTGTAAAAGGTCCCAAAATATCTGAAATGATAAACCACTGAAAATAGAGTGCCGAGCTTAAACCTAAAGATAATACTGCTACATTTTCATTCGCATCAAAAAAATAAACTGCCAAAAAAACTAAAATCAAGGTCGGCACTACGAGATCAAACAAAGCTCCGGCATGAGTCACATGCGAAACATAGTTTCCAAAAGAAAGAAGAGGTAAGGCTACAAGGACAAAGAAAAGAAGCATCCCTAAATATCGATTCTTGATTTTTTTTAACTCAGGGTAAGCAAATTGAGTCAGTGGGCCAATCAAAATGACATGAAGAGCTGCAGCCCAAACAAAAAACCTAACTAGATGAGAATCCCACCCCCGCGACCCCGCTAATTGGATTTGGCAAGCCCCCATTGCCCAAAGAATCAATGGCTGAAGAATCCAGAAAAGATAAAAAAGAGAACCAGACCTAAAATGAGTGGAAGTTTTCATAACTCTAATTATAGCAAAGTAAAGCTTCAGGATTGAACTCAGGAAAAAAGATCTCTAAAGTAATAAGAAATGTTGAACTCAGACCCTATTTCAAATGAACTTCTTTTTAAAGGTCGCCCTGGTGACCCCCGCATTGGTGAGTGGGTCCAAACCATCTCTTCAGTACCTAAAGAAAAAATTAAAAGAAGAGAGGCCATGACTATCTTAGGCACGCCTGACGATACTGGGGTGATTAGAAACTTGGGAAGGCCCGGCGCTAAATATGGTCCTGACAGCATTAGAAAGTATTTCTACAAAATGGCTCTTCCTATGGATCTCAATTGGGAAAATTACATTTCTCTCTACGATGCCGGAAATACCAAAGTTTCGAATTCAATTTCAGAAACCCATGCAGAGGCTCAGAAACTAGCCTGCCAACTCTCTGCTTCAGGCTCTACGCTGATTACTTTGGGAGGAGGACACGATGTTGCAGCCCCTCATATTTTAGGATTCGTCCAAGGCAGACGAGAGATAAACCCTAGAGAAAAAGTGGGCCTTATCAATATCGATCCTCACTTAGATGTCCGAGAACTCGAGGATGGACTCCCTCACAGTGGCACCGCTTTTAGACAGATTTTAGACTCAGGTGCCATTGAAGGAGAAGACTTTGTCGAATTTGGAGCCCGATCCAATCGGAACTCAAGAAACCACTTTGACTACGTTAAAAAACGCAATGTCTTAGTGATGACTTGGGAATCTCTCAGAATGCGCCCCGAACCTATTTCTGAAGCGTTTAAACATCAATTAGACCGTTTGGCTCGCACCCATCACTCCATCGCCATCACTATTGATCTCGATAGTTGTTCAGAGGCGGAAGGAATGAGTGCGGCCCCAGTCATTGGATTTTCTGCCGCAGAGCTGTACACACTCGCCTCTTTAGCAGGGGCTCACCCGAAAGTCCGCTTTTTTGAACTTGCGGAAGTTGCTCCTCCATTGGACCCCTCTGAACGAAGTAGCCGAATCGCTGCGGAATTGATTTATGCTTTTCTAAGAAGTCGTTCTTTGGCTCTGCAATCAGCTCCTTAAAATCTAACCAAATTTTAAAAAAACTCTAAAAACTCGAGAAAAACGCAGAAAACAGCGCATTAGGTATTATCCACAGTCTGTGGATAACGCTCGCAAACCAATGAATTTAGATGTTTTTTCTGATCGAAAACCCAAAAAGCTCTGTGTTTAAAGCTTTTCGAGTTACTCAAAGTGTTATTTTCAATATTTTTGAATGGTTATGCTTGTGGATTAAAGTGTGAATAAAGTTTGGGATTTGGAAAAATTACCGAATTGCCGCAGATCTTGCCACCAAAGTATAAATTTCGTTTTGCAACACAAGGATTCATGAACAGTTTAGATTGGACAGCTACGCTTAATTCGATCAAAGAGGATCTTCCTACAGCTCAGTTTCAGAACTGGCTAAAGCCTATCGAATACATCAGCTCTGACGACACAAGTGTATGCCTAGGAGTGCCCAGTCGCTTTCATGAAGATATGTTACGAAGTCGTTTTGTCGATACACTGAAGAAAGCTATTCGTCGACAAACGGGCAATGATCTTCAACTTGAATTTGAAGTTCTCGTAAGAGATGAAAATACCGAAGCCTCAAAATCGGAAATTCTAGTTCCTCAAAACCCAGCCCCTGTCACTCCCCAAAATCCATCTCGCCCAATGCTCCGGTTAGTTCACAACCAAGCAGATTACGACGAGGAGGAGCAAAACTTTCCAACGCCCATCGAGGGTCCCAATTACCCGAAATTTAACACCCCTTTTCTTGTATCGGAATTTAATCGTTTAGCTTATCAGTGCGCTATGCTGTTAGCAGAGGGCTCCAACTCTCAAGCCAACCCACTCATTATTCAATCCTCCGTCGGAATGGGAAAAACACATCTACTCAGTGAGATTGGAGAAGCGATTCATCGACGACAGCCCCATTTAAGGATTCGTTACACTACTTTCGAAGCCTTTACTTCGGAGATGGTAAAAAGTTTTAATGATAAAACCACTCAAGCATTTCAATATCGCTATCGAGTAGAGACCGATGTTTTACTTTTTGATGATGTTGCAGGGCTTGCTGGAAGAAAAAGAAGCCAAGAAGAGCTTCTACATATATTCAATGAAATTTTGGCTCGAGGTGGACGAATTGCTTTCACTTCTTCTCAACCCATTTCTCGGCTCACTGAATTTATTGATCCTCTCAAGTCACGGCTACTTTCAGGCTTAAGTGTAGAAATTAAAACGCCTAATCACGAGGAGAAAGTTGAGCTTCTCGGACAAGTGAGTTTTCATAGTCAAATCTCTGTAGACCACACTATTTTGCGAAGTATTGCTGACAAAGGACAAAAAGATGTAAGAGAACTTATTGGCTCGCTCTTTCGAGTTCATTTACAAGCTCAGCTTGAGAACAAACCCCTCAATAATGAATTTTTAGCCAAAGAGGGATGGATTCAAGAGTCTCACAAAGAGGTGATCACTTTGGATGAGATTATTTCATTGGTCGAGCACAATTTCGGTATCAACCGTTCAGACATGGTATCTAAATCTCGGAAACAAGCGATTGCTTGGGCAAGACAAGTAGCTATGTACCTAGCCCGCCGCTATACGCTCTTACCTCTGGAGGAGATTGGGAATACTTTCGGCCGTGATCATGCGACTGTCATTCACGCTTTTGACAAAGTGACCGAAACGATGCAGTTTCATCCTACACAAGGGTATCAAGTAGAGTTTCTCATAAAAAAATTAGAAGCTCGTCAACCGAAGGATAACTATGAACTCCCTATATAGATGGCTTTTAGCTCTGCATATTATTTCGGTCATTGCTTGGATGGCAGGAATTCTCTATTTGTGGAGGCTATTTATTTACCACGTGGAAGCCAAAGAACAGGTGGTCAAAGATACTTTAGCAATCATGGAGATGAAACTTTATCGCTACATCACGATGCCAGCATTGACTGCCGCTTTTATTTTCGGAGTTTCAATGCTCATCTACAACCCACAGCTTCTCACTTACCACTGGATGCACGGGAAACTTTTTTTAGCTTTTCTATTAATCGGAAGTACGCACATGGCTGGGGCTGTTAGAAAAAAATTACTGAAGGGTGAGTGCCGGTACACTTCAAAAACACTTCGAATACTCAATGAAGTTCCAACTATTTTAATGGTGGGAATTGTTTTATTGGTCATTCTTCAGCCATTTTGATTGATTGTGGAAATCACCGAATCACTAACAGACTGGAAAAGTAAAGTCCCTTCCGTTTCTCAACTGACGCGCAGGATTCGCGGACACATCGAAAATACTTTTTTTGACGTCTGGGTTAAAGGCGAAATCAGTAATCTCAAAAAGCCATCTTCAGGCCATTGTTACTTCAATCTCAAAGATGCCAACGCTCAGTTACGAGCAGTGATGTTCAGAAGTTCTCTTTCAAAGGTCAAATTTGAACTCAAAGATGGAATGGAAATACTTCTTCACGGAAATTTCACAGTTTATGAGGCCAGAGGGGAATATCAATTAGTCGCTGACAATGCCGAGCCTTTGGGCACTGGAGCTCTCCAACTCGCTTTCGAACAGCTCAAAAAGAAACTCCAAGCAGAAGGATTGTTTTCTCCGGAATACAAAAAGAAAATTCCAGTACTTCCCAAAAGAATTGCTGTCATTACGTCGCCAACAGGTGCTGTGATTAGAGACATTCTCAATGTTTTAGATCGGCGTTTTCGGGAGAGAGAGATACTTGTTATTCCCACAAGTGTCCAAGGGGAAAAAGCTTCAAAAGAGATCGCTTCTGCGATTCAAACAGCGCTCGAATGGAATCAAAAAAATAGTTCCAGAGAAATTGAAGTGATTATTTTGGCTCGGGGTGGAGGTTCGCTTGAAGATCTTTGGTCTTTTAATGAAGAGATTGTGGCCAGAGCCATTTTTGATTGCCCCATTCCTATCATATCGGCCGTGGGACATGAAACTGATGTCACTATCGCAGATTTTGTTGCTGATCTAAGAGCCCCCACTCCATCCGCAGCGGCCGAACTTGTTATTCCTCGAAAGCAAGATCTGATCGATCTAGTCTCACAACACCAAACACGTTTGAACCATTCCATTAAAAGATACTTAGTGCAATTAAGATTACATTTGGACCATCTTAGTAATCGACTTGTTAATCCACGTGAAAAAATTCAGCACCTAAGAGAAAAATTCCAAAATCTTCAAAATCAGATGTACTCCATCTTCCAAAACCGGCTAAAACTTGTACGAAAGCAACTTGAAAGCAATGCACAGATGCTTCACTCTCTATCCCCTCTTCAAGTGCTAGCTCGAGGCTATTCGTTAACTCGCACCGCAGAAAAAAAGATTATTCAATCGGTGAAAGAGGTCTCTCAAGGCGAGATTATTGTCACACAGCTTCAAGACGGTGAGCTTTATTCAGAAATTCTTCCTAAGCCTTAGATTCCGAGCTAAAATTAGAACATGCCCCACATTGAAGTTATCCTTCCCATTTTTAATGAGCTTAACAACATTCCTATCTTAGTCGAGCGACTCGACAGGGTAAAAACCGAAATGTCACACGAAGCCAGCATGAGCTACCTCTTTATCAACGATGGCTCTCAAGATGGCTCAACCGAACTGCTGAACCAACTTCACGGTGCTCGGTCCGATATTCGAGTCATTCACCTTTTACACAACTTCGGACATGGCCCAGCTTTGGCCTGCGGAGTTCAATATTTTCGCGGAGACATGGCCATTTTTATGGATAGCGACCTTCAAGATCCTCCTGAGGCCATTCCAGAAATGTATCGAGCGTGGAAACAGGGAGCAAAAACGGTCGTTGCTGAAAGAAAATCAAGAGAGGAAAAGAACAAAACCCTCTTTAACACTTTCTATTTTCTTCTTCACAAAATAGCGCCGTCACTTCCACCTATCAATTTCGGAACTCATTGCCTTTTAGATTCCACTGTCATTCAAAGGCTGAAGGGTCTTAAAGAGAAAAATCGTTATTTCCCAGGGCTTGTGGGGTTTGCTTCTCCTAAGATCGAGTCGGTTTCCATTCACCGCAATGACAGAAACCATGGAAAATCACGAGTGGGACTCAAAGGACTTATCAATTTAGCTATTACTGCTTTTCTAAGTTTCTCTAGCACTCCAGTACGAATTGTAAGTGTCATGGGCCTTATGGCCTCTGTTGTTGCTATTCTTTCTGGGAGCGTGATTGTGGGGATCAAACTTTTTACGAGTCTTGCCATCCCAGGATGGGCTTCCACAATGTCCACCCTTGCTTTTGGAAGCGGTATTCAGCTTCTGTGTTTGGGTATTATTGGTGAATATATCGCTCGCATTTATGATGAAGTTAAAGAACGTCCCCTCTACTTAGTCGACGAAGTCCTAGAACAGGGAAGCCTTAAAACGCGTACATCAGAAGACGATATTTTTATTCCCAAAGTGATTAGCTTCTGACGGCTCTGTTATTAATAACAGCCAGCTCGGCTAGTATTGCTACTCCAAAGAGCCGATTGGTAATTGTAGGAGTAGATTACGAGATTGCAGTCGCCCTGCATCTGCATGATCCACCCACCCTTCCTAGCGGTGCCTGAACTCCATTTCGCTGTCGTGTTTTTATAAACTACAGCGTTTCCGTCGCCCTGAAACGACAGATAAGCTCCGGGATTGTTCCACGTTTTGCTATTCCAAAGAGCTGAAGCTCCTCGGTAGACCACAAAGTTTCCATCCCCCTGCATGATAGCTCGGCATCCGCATACATTAGCACCTGTCGGTTCTAAGGCCTCGCCAGGGAGCAGTTGCTCTCCGCTTTGTAGAATATTTCTTTTGGGCGGTGGAGTGGTTACTACCGCCGGAACTGTATAAGTTACAGGACAGCTCCAAGAGTCTCCTAATGCATTTTCAACATATCCAGTTGTTGTACGAGACCTGACTGACGAAGAACCTGTAAAAGTCTCAGTGTACGTAACTGTCGGGAAGTTCCAAATTGAAACAGGTAGAGGCTGATTGACTCCTTGAATCTGTATCAAATGATAAGTTCCTCTTGGGGTCAAAGCCGTCGAGACTGAAGTTGCAGTCGGACCACTAGAGACCGAATGGTCGCAATAACTGGTCTGCACACTCAACCGACAAAAACTCGTTCCTGCACTATTAGAGACCCTTCCCTCCATTTCAAAGAATGGGAATTGAGAGGTTCTGACTTCGTAGACTCCGGAACCAAGAGATTGATTGTTTAAAGTGCTCGTAACATTGCTTCCATAAACTTCAAATCTGACCCAAATCGAAGTCTGTCCGTTGCTAGTGGGTGGGTAAGTTCGATTCACCAGTCGCTCGATCGTGCAGTATGGAATTTGAAAACTGATTGGGGTCGTTGAAGTCGTTGAGGTAGTCGAAGATGACGATTCGCTCACGACGAGATTTAAAACAGCCGAATAAAAATTGCCGACTGGAGTTCCCGAAGCGTTGACGAGTTGAAGACTATACTGACGAACTTGAGCCCCTGAGAAAGTGAAAACATCTGTGAAGTCTAAAGTCTGGTTGGAGGATATCCCATCAAACCCGACAACCCTAAACTGGGACCCACAAGTTGCAAAACCCGTCATACGAATTGTAGTCGCGCTCCCCCGAATAGCCGCTCCTACAAGCTGAACTGTAAACGAAGGGTTGGGAACACAAGCCCCAAGAGTAGTCGTCGTTACCGTAGTCGTCGTTACCGTAGTCGTCGTGGACGAGGTGGTCGTACTCGAAGGATCCACCAAAACAAGTCTAGGTTGATTAGATGAAGGCCCTCTCGAGCAATTCGCGAGCACTACGAGACCCAAAAAACCCAATAAAAAATTTACAAATTTAAAGCGCCCCATGGCTTCCCCCAAAAAAGAAAGTAGTCGAACCCTACTCAGCTAGTGTGCAACCAATAGACCACCCCTAAACACGTGTTTTTAAGCTTAGCCCCCATAGGTCCTTTGTTGACCCCTTGAGATTTTGCTTAAAACACTAACCATAAGCCTTGAATAATATTATTTATTTTTATGTCCAAAATTTAATCAGTCGGCTTAAGTGACTGTCAAAAGTGGACAAACCCCTTGAAATTGAATAGAGTTTCGGCCACTTAAGTGCCGATGTAGCTCAGTCGGTAGAGCAGCTCATTCGTAATGAGCAGGTCACCGGTTCGATTCCGGTCATCGGCTAAAACACCCTAAAGAAACCCCTTCGGAACGCCCTTAAATTATGGTATACCGCGTCAATTTTATTGATGGGAGACTTAATGGGCTTAAATTCTCTGAGGGTTGTAGCTGTTCTCTTCTTAATCGCAGGTTCCGCTAGAGCCGGTACCTATTCCTTCGGCGGAGGCTGTGCTTCGATAGGAGCTTGGTCCCAAGCCGCCCTCTCACAAACCAAAACAATCATGGGTATTGTGGAATCTTTGAAGAACGACCCCAATTGCAAAGGGATTGAGTCGGTGATTCCAAAGCTTAAAATCGCGGAGGACGCACTCAACACACCTGCAGGAGAAGCTCAACGAACCGACCGTTTAGAAAGTATTCCCAACGAAATCAACTCTCTTAGAAATTTTGCGGTCGCAAGCCCAGAGCTCAAATCGGATGTGTTTAAACTTTTAACGGCTCGAACACTAGAAGGGGCTTCCCTTGCAGCAGAAACTTCGAAAGTCGAAGGGGTTTCAACTGCAGTGTCAACGGGTGCTGCAACGATAATGAACCCCGCCGCGGTTGCAATTGCAGTGGGGTTGAAGGATCTCTCGGTTAGAGTTCGAAGAACGGCCCTTACCGGAATGGACATGATGGATCAAGTTTTCACTGTTCTTCCAAGCTATGATCGGTGCCTCATTGGCAATCCCGACCAAGGGATGGCTCTTCTAGCAGCTTCAGTCAAAATGGCTGCAGCTTTTGTCTCCTCTCAAGAGGGTGTGACCAGTCGTTTAGGAAATTCGATCGCTAATCTCGTCACGATGATGCGGAATCGCAAATTTACGACGGCACTAAGAAAGTTGGACCAAAGCGAATTCTGGCTATCAATGAGTTGTCTTTTAGAAACGACTAGCCAAACTTACTGTGCTGCGCGAGATGCTCGCCAACTTCTCGACTACTCCATTGCCAATTTAAAACCAAATAGAAACAGCCGCGGGGATGCGACTGTCGACAACCCATTGGAAGGTTATTACGTTTTATCTCACGACATTCCTAAAATTTCGCAGTGGCTCCAAAAAATTCAATTTGGTATTCGTCCAAAACTTTCCACCGATGCTGTTTTTAAAAATCGAGTTCTTCAAGATGTGAACGGACTCATGATGGATATCTACTCCATTCAAGGAACCTATTCTGAAGAGATGCTCACTTACTCGACCCTCAAAGATCTACAGAGCAAACAGAATGCTCTTTTAAAACTCATCAAGGGGCTCACTTCTCGCTTGGCAGGTGGTGGCAATGACGGAAACGGACACGTGAACTTCTTCACCATGGCGACCCACGAGGACATGATTCCTTTCAAACTTCTAGGTCTCACTGTGATGCCTCCCGAATGCCGTCCCCCCAGCAACGGCGAAAACCGAATCCCAGTGCAATGGGATCAGTGGATGTTAAATGGCGGACAGTTTCAAGGTCCTTTTCAAGATCCTGATCAGCTATCAAAAGTGATTGGACAGCAGCTTGAAAGATTGATGGAGCAAGCATTAAACCAAGCAAGTCTATACTTCCAACAGCGGATGATTGTAGACATGCCAAACCTAGTGAATGAATCGGTCACAAGTCAGACGGTCACTGTGGTTCAAAGTCTACAACGAGTCTCTTCCTACTTAAAAAACCTACAACTAAAAATTGTTGAATCGAATGGGGACATGATCTTGATTCCCACTATTCAAGACACTCGCCTTAGAATTAAAAAAGTTCTGGATAGCTATGAAAACATACGTTCCATTGCGCGATCGGCAATCGATAACGAAGAAATATCTTTAAGCGATGACATCAAAAAGGCTTATGCTTCTGTCATTGAAGCCGCTTTTGAGCAGTTTAACGTTCTGCTGCAGAGAGATACTTTTCTTTCGAACCGTCTTTCCACTCTTATTCAATATGACTATGCGCTACGAATAAAACAGGAGGAAGACCTCGGAAAATGGGAAAATCAGATCCTTCTTGAGAGTGGCAATGAGATGCTCTTTCGTCTTTTAAGTTCGACCGGTCACAATCCGACTCTTATGAAAAACGACTTGGCCTCTGCTCAAGTGGTCAACAAAAGAAACCTAGAGACCCTAGAACAAGTATTTAGCGACAGTCTCTACCCAGTAATTGAGCAACTAGGGCTCATAGCTGATGGACAACAGCTTCCCAACTCTCTTCTCAACATGAAAACCATGACTCGCCTCTACCGAGACACCTACGGTGACCAGGGATATTTCGGAAGTTGGGCAGGTTTTTGGGCCTTTACCTTAGGCGGACCCTTGACTTACGAAGTTCTGCCCTGGACTCGAAGAATGATGCACCCCGAGCTCTACCCATTCCACGTGTCAACTGAGCCGGCCGTGCGAGGAGCCGACGATGAATTTGGCTCATTCGATCAGTTTAAAGCAAAGCTTTGTATTCAAACCCTATCTTTTGAGAATCGCAAAAAATTTGAACCCATCTGCAAAGGAGCTATCTTAAGAAGTGCTTTTGACCTCAACAAAGCAGGGAAAAATTCTGAAATGGCTCGGATGGGGCTCAATGTCCATTACGATAATTATATGAAAGAGCCTTTTAAAAGCTGGCCCGTCAAAGGAGAAAGCATCTGTGCTTTTCAGGACTACTCGAGAAGAAACCTAGTTTACTGGATGACACTTGATCTTCAAAACAGTAAGGAAAATTAGTCTCTGATATAGGCGCTTTTCCCGATGGCTCTTTGATGTTATGCTCTTCTCTCCATGATCAAAGCGCCTATCGAACTTTCGGATATCAAATCGGCACAGCAACGCATTGGACCTTACATTCGAAATACGCCCCTCATCCGGTTCGATTATTTAAGTAAAGAGACCCAAAAAAATATCTTTTTAAAGTGTGAATCTCTTCAAATCACAGGGTCTTTCAAAATCCGCGGCGCCGCTAACTGCATCATTGAAAACTTAGCTCAAGCAAAAAAGTCGGGTGTGGTGGCTGCAAGTGCCGGTAACCACGCTCAAGGTGTCGCGGCTATCTGCCATCAATTGGGAATTAAAGCGACTATCGTGATGCCAGAATTTACTCCTGCGATAAAGGTTCAAAACACCCTCAATTGGGGCGCCCATGTCGAATTGGTAGGAAAAGTTTACGACGATTCCTACGAGCATGCGATGAAGCTTTCGCAAAATCACGGGCTGCTCTTCGTTCATCCCTTTAAAGATCCCAAAGTGATGGCGGGACAAGGAACCATCGGCCTTGAACTCATGGACTCTCCTCTTTTTGAAAGCACAGAGGCCGTTTTAGTTTGCGTGGGCGGAGGTGGTATTGCGACAGGAATAGGTACAGCTCTTAAAGCTCTCAAACCAGGCGTCAAAGTCTATGGTGTAACAGCAGCTAATGCTCCAGCCGCTTATAAATCCTTCAAATCCTCAGTAGCTACTAAGGAGACACCCAAATTCACTCTGGCCGAAGGAGTTGCAACCAAAGGGCCTGATGAATTTATGTTAAATGCCCTTAAAGCATCTATCGATGACATTTTTTCAATTTCAGAGGAATCTATTGCTCACGCAGTCGCAGTTGTCGCCGAACATGGAAAAATGGTGGCTGAAGGTGCGGGAGTTTTGGCCGTAGCTGCTGTCTGCGACAATATGGTCCCTGAAAAAAATATCACAGCTATTCTTTCCGGAGGAAATATCGATTTGCCGGCTTTGTCGATGGTGCTGCAACGAGGACTCGTGGAACAGGGACGACTTATTCGATTATTGATCACAGTCATTGATAGACCTGGGGGTCTTAATGCTCTAACCCAAGTTTTAGCTGAGACTGGAGCCAATATTTCACAAATCTACCACCAACGAGCCACTCTCCATACTTGCATTGGGGAAGCTGAAGTTGAAGCCGACATTGAAACACGAGGGTCCAAACACACGGATGAGATCATCAAAACACTCACAAGCCGAGGTTTCAAAGTTCACCGTGTTTCTTAAGTTTTTTTTCTTATACTTTTGTTTTGCTATCTCCCTCTTTGCAGGTCAGCTCACACTTGATGGCCGTTTCGAAGCCGAGAACACTTTCCAAGACCTATCAACATTCACAGCACTCTATAAACCGGGCTCGTTATTAGGGTTTGAACTTCAAGCTGCAGGCCGATTTTCAGCTTCACTGAAAGATTTGGAAACTTTCGGCTACGGCTTTGAAGCCACTTTGCCTCTTTTTTCTTTCTTTGAAACTTCTGCAAGAATTTCCCAAGAGAACTTTCTAAACTCCACGACGGCTCAGACCCACTTTCTATTTTTGGCTAATTTAGACGTTTCGCCGTTTTCCTTTTTGAAGCTCTTTGTCTGTGGGGGATGGTACAAACGAAATGTGCGCCTTAATAAGCCCTACCTTTTTCCAACCCTCGTGGGTTCGAGCTACACCGAACATGATTTTGCAGTCTCTTTTGGGACCGAAATCTCATGGAGTGATAATTTCAGTACCTTATTCAAAGTTGCCACTTTTGAAGAGTTGTCGGTCTACAATCTCAACAACCCCTTTATTCAAGGGCAAATAGCCTATCTGACCTCACCGAACGGGATCAAATGGACCTTGTACTCCCGTTACCGACTCCTCTTAGGTTTTGGGCGTATGGATAGCTTTACTGCAGGGATCAATCTCGCCCTTTAAAATCTGTTTCAAACCGCTCTTAAATATGGTTTTCTTATCCGTATTAACTGACCGAATATAAGGAACTTTATGGATCCAAGGCCCTTAACGTTAAGTCTTGAAACATCGGCATCTTTTTCTCAGAGACACATGGGTCCCGACTCGGCCGAGATTGCCACCATGTTAAAAGCGGTAGGAGCTTCATCGCTCGAGGAGTTGGTAAAAAAAGCGGTTCCAGATTCCATCCAGATAAAGAAAAAACTCAATCTCCCAGAAGCCTTGGCCGAAACCGATGCCCTTAAAGAACTTAAAACAGTCGCTCAGAAAAATAAAATTTATCAATCTTACATCGGATTAGGTTACTCGAATTGTACCGTCCCTGGAGTCATAAGCAGAAACATTTTTGAAAACCCAGGTTGGTATACTCAGTACACTCCCTACCAAGCCGAAATCGCGCAAGGGCGACTTGAAGCTCTTTTAAATTTTCAAACGATGGTAGCCGATCTCACGGGACTTGAGATGGCAAATGCTTCTCTGTTAGATGAAGGCACAGCTGCTGCTGAAGCTATGTCCCTCTGTTTGGCCCAACGAAAATCGGAAAGTGCCAATAAATTTTTTGTGGCCTCGACTGTCCATCCCCAAACGCTGGCCGTCATTAGCCAAAGGGCTGAACCCATCGGAGTTGAAATTGTCGTTGGTGATGTTCATCAACATTCTTGGACTGTGGAATTTTTCGGCGGGGTTGTTCAGTACCCCGACACGCTAGGCGCTGTTTACGACTACACCGATTTCATTCACAAAGCTCATGCCGTTAATGCGCTTGTGACAGTAGCTGCCGATCTTCTAAGCCTTGTTCTCCTAAAAACTCCAGGTGCTATGGGAGCTGATGTAGCGATAGGAAATACTCAGCGCTTTGGAGTTCCCATGGGATTTGGTGGCCCTCATGCTGCGTACATGGCGACCCGAATGGAATACCAGCGAAGACTGCCCGGAAGAATCGTGGGTGTTTCTAAAGATCGCGACGGAAGAAAAGCTATGAGGCTCACTTTACAAACTCGTGAGCAACATATTCGAAGAGATAAAGCGACCAGCAATATTTGCACAGCTCAAGTTCTCCTTGCTGTCATGGCTGGAATGTATGGAGTCTACCACGGCCCCAAAGGGCTCACTAAAATTGCAACTCGAATTCACTCACTCACAGCCCTTTTAAATGCTGCTCTTAAAAAAGGTGGCTTCAAATTGAGTGACTCTCCCTTCTTCGACACACTCACGGTCCATCTTTCAACTTCTGAACAAG
>Ga0214923_10001268_pt1 | contig 36274 bp, 30 predicted proteins | sample LL1510_MetaG_FD_177993 | JGI IMG/M metagenome (GOLD analysis project Ga0214923, IMG submission 177993) | Freshwater microbial communities from Lake Lanier, Atlanta, Georgia, United States - LL-1510 | ecosystem: Environmental > Aquatic > Freshwater > Lake | place: USA: Georgia | collected...
TTCGGGCTGGGTTCGCTATCCAAAATCCCCCATGCTGGATCCCGATTTCGACCCTTCGGTTCATGACGATGAGGACGACACCTGATGTTCCAATTCCTGATGAAGCGCCTTTTGCAGACGTTCTATACCTTCGCGTTCTTGATCGTCGCCACGTTTTTCTTGCTTCGTTTGGCTCCCGGCGGCCCCTTCGATGGTGACAAGGTTTGGCCTCCCGAGGTGAAGGCGAATATCGACGCGAAATACGGACTCGATCGTCCCCTCGTTTCCCAGTTTCTTTCCTGGGCTGCAGATCTTGCACGGGGCGACCTTCGCGAATCGTTTCATTATATCGGAACCCCGGTCCGCGAGATCATCAGTGAAGCCCTCCCTCCCTCGCTCCTCCTCGGCGGATGGGCACTTTTGATTGCCCTGGTTATGGGAATCGCTCTCGGCGTCCTCTCGGCTTGGAAACGGCGCACCTGGCTCGATTTTTCAGCAATGTTTCTGGCCGTATCCGGGATCACGCTGCCCACGTTCCTGATTGCCACCCTGCTGGTGCTTCTCTTCTCGAGTTACCTGGGTTGGCTTCCTCCTGCATTATGGGAGGATCGAAAATCGATGGTATTACCGGTACTCACTCTCTCGTTTCGACCGCTCGCCATCATTGCGCGAATGACTCGGACCACTCTACTCGAAGTGCTTCATGCGGATTTCATTCGCACGGCCCATAGCAAGGGATTGACCGAGACCCGCGTTCTTTTCAAGCACGCCCTCAGGAACGCTCTCATCCCGGTGGTGACCTTGCTCGCTCCCATCACTGCCTCATTGATCACCGGATCCTACGTGGTCGAGACTATTTTTCAGATCCCCGGACTCGGCCAGCACTTCGTCACGTCCGTGATTGATCGTGATTATCCATTAGTGATGGGAATGACCCTCACCTTCGGGGTGGTATTGATCCTTTGCAATTTAGCAGTGGACCTTACTTACGGCCTCATCGATCCGAGAATCCGCCTGGAGAAGGACTCATGAGGAACCGATTTCTTCAAGATAAGCGGTTTCTCACAAGTTCGATCCTTCTGGCCGCGCTCTGTGTGCTGGCGCTGATTGCCCCGATCGCGGCTCCGTACTCCTACGATGCGGTCGGAGTCGGACCGAACCTCGCTCCCCCCTCGCCACAATTCTGGATGGGGACAGACGTCCTTGGCCGAGATCTCATGAGTCGCATTCTCTTTGGAGCCCGCGTATCCCTCGCCGTTGGCTTTTGCACGGCGGCCTTTTCACTGGTTCTGGGAACGATCACCGGCGCTGTTGCCGGTTACTTCGGGGGGCGCACCGATCGGGTCCTGATGACCGTCGTGGATGTGTTTTCGATTTTTCCGATGCTGTTGCTCGCGATCTTGGTTTCGCTTGTCCTGGGAAGGGGCTTCGCGGGCATATTTCTTTCGATTGGATTGACCACCTGGGTGACCCAGGCCCGACTGGTTCGAGCCTTGGTTTTGCAGGCGCGCGAACTTCCCTATGTGGAAGCCGGAAGGGCGATCGGCCTTTCGCACCCCTCGATCCTGTTCAAGCATATTCTCCCGAACCTTCTGGGACCGATGGTGGTTTCCCTCACTTTCCAAATTCCGAACAACATCCTGACCGAAAGCTTCCTCTCGTTCACGGGTTTAGGTCTCCAACCTCCCTACGCAAGCTGGGGAACCCTTGCGAACGAAGGCTTCCGCGGCTTGCTCAGCTATCCACACCTGATGATTTTTCCGGGATTGGCCTTGTTCATCACCATGATCGGATTCCATTTCCTCGGAGATTCTCTCCGGGACATTCTCGATCCGAAATCCTCAATCGGGTCACACACTCACTCTTGAGAAGGGCTGAACCGCAACCTTACTCGAAATTCACGACTCGAACCGTGACATCGCCCTTGATCTTGGACTGGCACGCAAGTCTCGAATGCTCAGTACGATTCTCAAGCACCTCAAGGCGCTCCGACTCATCGTCATCAGGCTTCTCGATATTCTCAAACCCGGAAAGCACTTCACAGTGGCAGGTGGTGCAGGCACAAAAGCCTCCACAGGCATGCTGAATCGAAACATCATTTGCGAGAGCGAGATCGAGGAGGGTCTCTCCCTCACGGGCATTCACTTCAATTCCAGAGGGCAGAAAACGAACTTTTGGCATGGGATTTTGGCCTCAAAACTTTGGGGGTTCAGGTCGAAAAACTTGAACCGCACCCGCAGGTGCGCTTGGCGTTCGGGTTACTAAATACAAAACCCTTTCCATTCAGTCCACCCGAAAAGTCGAGCTCAGTGCCCGTAAGGTAGATGAATGACTTCTTGTCGATGACCAGCCTGACTCCGTCTTGTTCAAAGATTTTGTCCATCTCGGTGGTAGCCGCAGTCTCAAAATCAAGCTTGTAGCTCATTCCCGAGCAACCGCCCCCCACCACCTGAACGCGCAAATGCGCGCCTTGATGTGAAGAATCCGAGGATTGGATCCGCTTGATTTCATGGATTGCATTATTCGTCATGGTAATCATGATTGACACCCGCCCTTCATATCACTGGTCCCGGTTTGAGCCGCAAAGTTTTTTTCCATTCTACGGAGATCGTTCACGACTTGAACGATTTCCTCGACTGCATCCAAAATCTCCTGACGAGTCGTGAAACGCCCCAGACCAAAACGGAGTGTGGCTCGCGCCAAATTCCGTTCAACTCCGAGTTCGGTCAGAACTTGGGAATAGTCCCGGTCGCCACTCAGGCAGGCAGACGCATTCGATACCGCTACCCGCTTGAGTCGGCCAAAAAGAGCCGCGCCATCGATTCCTTCAACTGAAACGTTGAGATTATTGGGAAGTGTATTGGTGTCGGCTCCATTCCGAATCAAGCCAGAAAGTGCTGAGGAAAGCTGACTCCACAGCAAGTTACGAAGCTCCGCGATTCGAATTGCCTCTTCGGTCATAAGCTTTCGCGAAAGATCACAGGCCACACCCAGACCCACCCAAGCAGGAGTATTTGGAGTCCCGGGCCTGAGTCCGCGCTCTTGACCTCCACCCAACAGAAGGGGCTCAAGGGTCACCCTAGGGTTTTTGCGGCGAACGTAAAGCGCACCTGCCCCCTTGGGACCATGAAGCTTGTGCCCACTTAAAGTCAGGAGGTCGACGCCAAGGGAGTCGACCGTGAACGAAATCTTTCCGACAGCCTGCACGGCATCCGTGTGCACCAATGCGCCCGCGGCGTGGGCGAGCTCTGAAATGCGAGGAAACTCTTGAATCGTTCCTACCTCATGGTTCGCGAGGGCAATGGTCACGAGGCCTACTTCCGGACCATTATTGAGTTGAGTTTCGAGATCCTGAAGATCCACTCTTCCATCCGAGTGAACCTGAATCCAATCCACCTGAAAGCCCTGCTCCGACATCAACTCAAGTGCTCCTAAGATCGATGCATGCTCAATCTTTACCGAGAGGATTCTCAACCTACGGCGTTCGCGCAAGGTTGATCCAAGCCCCAGAATTGCCAAATGGTTGGCCTCGGTCGCCCCCCCGGTGAACACGATTTCTTTCTCATGAGAGCCCAGCAGAGCGGCTACCTGGGTTCGGGCATGTTCCAAGCCCGCCTGTGCTTCCCAGTTGTAACGGTGCAATCCTTGAGATGCGTTCCCAAAGCGCTCCAAAAAATACGGGCGCATCGCCTCGAAGACGAGGGGATCAAGCGGGGTTGTAGAATGGCCATCCAGATAAATCATCGGAATCCTTCGGCAATATAATACTACTTTTTTGTATGGTTTTCAATGCGGCCCGAGGAATGAAAAGGAATTCGTTGAATCTTAATCAGCTGGACTACAGATCGTTTTTAACGACCTTCTTGGGACTGAAGGCAGTCTCAAAAGCACGCCGCGCCAGATAGGAGGACTTCACCGTCCAGTACTTCTTGTGCATGGTCAGCACTGAAACTGCGATCTTTCGTCCATGGGCCTGGGCGAACCCGACGAACCAATCAATTCGACCTTTATGGTTGCGATCCGTCAAATGTCCCGTTTTTCCACCTACTTCAAGCTCGCTGAATTTGCCCCTGAAAAACCCGTGAAATGCTTTGCGGGAAGTTCCGCTCATTACAGTAGCCTGCATCAACGTCCGCAATTCTCCAGCCGTTTCAGGACTCATCACTTTGCTCTGCACCGAAGGCTCCGAGCGATAAATCGTTTTTCCAGACTTCAGGTAGGCCGCATTCAAGAAATAGGGCTGCATCATCACGCCATCATTGGCCACGGCAGCTGCGATCATGGCCCCATGGATCGGACTCATGACATTCTCTTGCGTGTAGCCTGAAGCCATTTCTGCCAGCTGATACTCGTTCGCAGGATCTGCGGCTCGAGATTCGATCACCGGAAAGTCGGATTGAATGGCCTCCCCGTAACCAAAGCGATTCGAGAACATCCGCATCGGTTCTTTTCCGAGCTCAAACACCGCAAGCCTTCCGAAGACCGTATTGATCGACTTGGCAAAAGCTTCCTTGAAAGAGATCTGCCGAATCCAGCCACTCACCCGCTCTTTCAGGACCTGATATTTATACAAAGTATGATTGCGGCCCGCATAAGCGATCATCGTATGCGGATTCGCTTTTCGTTCTTCAATGGCTGCCGCTGCCGTAACCACCTTGAAGACGGATGCCGAAGGAAAGGTGTACTCAAGAGCGGGATTTCCTTCGATTTCAAAGGCACGATTCTGCCCGGCCATCGCGAGGATTCGCCCTGTCGAGGCATCCATCGCAACCATGACTCCCAGATCTGGCTTGTATTGGGCCAGAAGATCCTCCGACATCGATTGGATGGCAGGATCAAATGCATAATCCAGAATCACCGGCTCTTCGATTCCCGGAAGCTCAACCTCATTCTGCTTGAACTCGTAGAGCTCTGATTTCTTTCCGGGTTGAGGGAGTGATTTGATCTTTTCTCGAATTTCAGCTTTCGTCAGAAGCGCGGGAGCAAACGGATTCCATTTGAAGGCGACCGGAGTGTGCGACTGTAGTCCGATCCACCAGCCCCCAACGAAAAAAATGGCGAAGAATGCCGCAAGGAATCCCAGGCGCTTTAACCGCCGGGGGGATGTGTACTTTTTGACAGCCATTTCAATCCCTTGCCTCATTCAATCAGTCTGACAAAAAATCATGAAGACTGCAAATCCGACGGCTCGGGTGACGGCAGATTTTCAGGGTTGGCTTCGGGCTCCCCTTCGACTTCATCGTCAGGACCGGACTCCGGGGGGATCGAAACATCGACTTTTTTCTCGAAAGAAAGCGGGGTCGTCCACTCCTGATCGCGTTCTTCGGGCGTCAAATATCGCGCCATTACCATCTTGTTGAGAATGGATCGAATCGTCTTTCGCGCGTACCCCGTCAATTCACCCCTCGTGTATGAAATTGCATAGCGCTTGGGCGATGGGAGGAGCATCGCCAGAAATGCCGCTTCTTTGGGCCTGAGCTCAGCTGGGGGCTTTTGAAAATACTTCTGCGATGCTTCCCCGATGCCGTAGATTCCGTTCCCCATTTCCGCAATGTTAAAATAGATTTCGAGAATCTTCTGTTTGCCGATCACCTTCTCGATCTTGGTCGCGAGCCAAAGCTCGTGCACTTTGCGTCCAAGACTCTTTTCTTTCGAGAGGTAAAGGTTCCGCACCACCTGTTGGGTGATCGTGCTTGCACCTCGAGTAAGACGTCCCGCCTCAAGACTCTCTTTGACCGCCTCCTGAATCTGTTTCTCGTCGTAACCGCTGTGTTGATAAAAGGCCCAGTCCTCGGAAACCAGGATTGCCCCCTGCACGCGCTTTGGAATCGCAGAAAGAGGCGTCCAATATCTCGGCGGCTGATCTTTCAGAACGACCTCAGTCGGCAGCCGCGGACCGTGATCAATGACATGCGGATATTTCTTTTTCAGATCCGTGAACTTGGGCACACACCCATTGCCTGAGGCACAGGAAGCAAGCAATAGAACCCCAAGGATGATCCAACGGCGACTCACTTCAAACCTCAGGCGGGCAACTCAAGGTTTTGGGCGTGACGGATGCGATCGATCACTTCGCGAACGGCTCCATGCCCGCCCGATCGACGAGTGACTGCGTGAACCACTTGATGCACTTCAGGCATTGCCTCCGGTACGGTGATTGCAAGCCCCACCGCTCTGAGCGCGGGAATATCGAACCACTCATCGCCCATGAAACAGGCCTCTTCTGCCTTGATTCCGGTCTCCTTCAGAATCTGGTTCATCGAGCCCAGCTTGTCCTCGCTCCCAAGAACCGAGTGCGCGATTCCCAACATTTGAATCCGCTCCTTGAGCTCCGTTGAATTTCCACCACTGATGATTCCAACACGAATTCCCAGTTTCTGGATCGTCTTGATTCCGTAACCATCATAGATGTTGTAGGTTCGGGTCCACCCCTGGCCTTGCACAAAAAAAAGTGAACCATTGGTGAGTATCCCATCCACATCCAGCAGCAGCAACTTGATGCGCTTCAGGCGTGACTCGAACTCGCTCTCCGAAAGATGCAACTTCATCCCCTGGCCTCCGGGAGAAGTTTCGGAAACGTCTTTGCCAAACGCCGAAACTCGAGGATCTGCTGTACAAAAGCACCCACATGCTCAAGGTAGAATGCATTCGGTCCGTCACTCTTCGCCATTTCAGGCCTGGGATGACATTCCATGAAGAGTCCGTCAGCCCCCGCCGCAAATGCCGCCCGCGCGAGCACCTCGAGGTATTCGCGCTTCCCACCCGTGGATTTTCCGCCGGGTCCCGCACCGGGGCTTTGAATCGAATGAGTGGCATCAAAAATGGTTGGAACTCCGTATCGACTCATTGCCTGAAACGAAATCATGTCGACCACCAGCGTATTGTAGCCGAACGAAGTTCCCCGCTCGGTGAGATGCAAGTCTACACACTTGCCCGCGGCGGCCGTCTTGCCAGAATAATTCGCTTCGACCGAGCGAACTTTGTCGACAATGTTCTTGGTATCCCAAGGCGCAAGGAACTGTCCCTTTTTCACATTCAATTTGCGGTTCCATTTGAGTGCGGCCTCGGTCACCGAGACGATCAGGTCCGTTTGTCGGCACAGGAACGCTGGAATTTGAAGAAAGTCGATTGAGCGAGCCACCTCCTCGGCTTGATCGGGAGTGTGGACATCGGTCAACAAGGGAAGTCCGGTACGCTCCTTGACCTTGGTCAGGATCTTCAATCCCTCCTGGAGTCCCGGTCCGCGAAATCCGTCGATCGAGGATCGATTGGCTTTGTCAAAAGAGGCTTTAAAAAAAAGCTGGATCGGCAACCCGTGGAGCTGACGCTTCAACTCGGTAGCCACCTCCATCACGAGCCCTTCATCTTCGATCACACAGGGACCCGCAATCAGGGTCATCGGAGGAACAGATGCATGCAACATTTAGGATTTCCCCTTCACAGAAGTCTTCAGTGAGGCACGGATGAAACCAACGAAAAGCGGGTGAGGCTCGAGTGGACGACTCAAAAGTTCCGGGTGGAACTGGCATCCCAGGAACCATGGGTGCTCAGGGAGTTCCACCATCTCGACCAGCTCTTCTCCCGTTTTTGGCTGGGTGTGAGTTCCGCTGACGACGAGACCCGATTCCTCAAGCCTGCCCCTGAATGCATTCGCAACCTCAAACCGATGGCGATGCCTCTCTGAGATCATCTCGTTCTGATAGGCGGTGAAGGCGTGAGTGGGCTTGCCTCCGACGCTTTTCTTGATTCTACAATCATAAGCTCCGAGTCTCATGGTACCTCCAAGGTCAGTAACCCCTTTTTGAGAATCCATGAGATCAATCACATTCTGTTGATTTTCGGGTCTGAACTCGGCGGAATTCGCGTTCTTCAGGCCACAAACATTCCGTGCGTATTCAATGGTCGCGAGCTGCATTCCGAGACATATTCCAAAGAACGGAACCTTTCGGGTCCGGGCAAATTCGATCGCCTTGATCTTGCCTTCGATCCCCCGTTCGCCAAATCCACCCGGCACCAGAATCCCTGAGACTTCCGATAATGCGGACAAATCCCCCTTCTCGAGTACCTCGCTGTCGATGTAGACCGGGGTCACCTTCGCTTGATTGGCGACACCCCCGTGGACCAGTGACTCTGAAATGGATTTGTAGGTGTCACGCCAGTCGGTGTACTTGCCCACAATTCCGATTTTCACTTCGTGCTCTGGGTGATGAATGGTTTTAACCATTGATTTCCAAGCAGACAAATCTGGGCGCCCGGTCCAAATGCCCAATTTCTCGACCACCTTGTCATCGAGTCCTTCTTCGGAAAGCAGCAGCGGAACATCGTAGATGCTCTCGGCATCCTGTGCGCTGAAGACGCAGTCTCCGGGAACGTTGCAAAACAAACCGATTTTTTCTTTAATGCCCTTTTCAAGAATCCGATCCGTTCGACAAATCAGAATGTCAGGTTGAATTCCAATTTCCCTGAGCTCTTTTACGCTATGTTGTGTAGGTTTGGTCTTGAGTTCCCCTGCAGTCGGAATCCAAGGCACCAGCGTCAAATGCGCAAAAAGAACATTGGCGGAACCCTCTTCGTGCTTGATTTGGCGAATCGCCTCGAGAAAGGGCAATCCTTCAATATCCCCCACGGTTCCCCCGACCTCGATGATTCCGAGATCTGCATCTTCCATGGCGGCTTTGATGTTTTCTTTGATCTGATCGGTCACATGTGGAATCACCTGGACCGTCTTGCCGAGGTATCCACCGGCTCGTTCTTTCTTGATCACGGCGTCGTAGACACGCCCTGCGGTGAAGCTGTTCTTACGGCTAAATTTCGCGGAGTGAACAAACCTTTGGTAGTGGCCCAGATCAAGATCGGTCTCGGTTCCATCATCAAGGACAAACACCTCGCCATGCTGAAAGGGACTCATGGTCCCGGGGTCAACATTCAAATAAGGGTCCATCTTGAGCATGGTCACCTTGATTCCCCGCTGCTCTAGAAGCATGCCCAAGGACGCTGCACAGATGCCTTTCCCAATGCTTGAAAGAACTCCACCGGTCACAAAGATATACTTTTTTGGCTTAGCCATTTTTTCGCCCTCCGATCCATGATCGTACCTTTTCTAAATCTTCCGCCGTGTCGACTCCAACGGACTCGAATTGAGCCTCGAAAACACCAATCGGAATCCCGGCTTTCATCGCGCGAAGTTGCTCAAGACTTTCGGCCCTCTCGAGGTCGGTAACCGGAAGACTGCTCATTTTGAGCAGAGTCTCCTTCCGATACACATAGATACCGACATGCTGCGAACACAAGAACGGTGGCTTCGCGGATTCCGGCTCCACCCGAGAATAGGGAATGGGATACCGAGAAAAATAAAGGGCGCGATTCGAATCATCGACAATCACCTTTACAACATTCTTGTTTTGAAGGTCGCTCACCGAACGGATCGGTACTCTGAGCGAGGTGAGATCAAATTTTCCTTCAAGAACCGGACGGACCGCAAGGTCAATGGCCGCTCCGTCGATCAGGGGCTCGTCGCCTTGCACATTCACAAAAACATCGCCATCCATTCCGCGGGCCACGGCAGCCATTCGATCGGTGCCACTTTGGATATCGGGCGAAGTCATGACCACTTCCCCCCCAAAGGCCTTCACCGCCGATGCAACGCGATCATCGTCTGTGGCCACAATCACTCGAGAGCAGAGAGTCGACCTCCTGGCCCCCTCAACCACCCATTGAATCATGGGCTTGCCACAAATATCGGCCAAGGGTTTCGCCGGCAAACGGGTCGAACCATAACGAGCGGGAATCACAGCCACCACCATCATGGGGCTTGATCCTATCGGTTTCAGGGGGGGTTCAGCTAGTGAATAATGGCGTGATTTTCAACTAAATTCATTGCTCAAGGTAGCCGTTTGCCTGCTTCATGGCATCCGCGGCATCCCGGAGCTTCGATCTGAGCTCATCGGTCGACCGACGCTCCTTCTCGTACTGCTCCTGAGCCAGCTCCATGTTGAACTCAAGGAGGTCGACCCGCCTTTTCAGTTCCAGGATCTTCTCATCGCGCGCCTGAAGGAGCGCGGCTGAATCCTTTTTCAGGATTTCAACCTGACCTTCAAGTTCCTTTTCGCGGACCCTGATCCTGCGAATGTCCACTCGGACCCGGTCCTTCACCTTGTTTACCTCTTCGGTCATCAATCGGAGTTTGGTTTCAATGACTCTTGCCTTTTCAGTCCGTTCACGAAGCTGGCGGTCCAGGTCTTCAACCTGCTTCTCGACGACCTCCATCTCAACACGCTTTTCGAGGTCATACCCTTTGATCGTTTGTTCCGACTTGCTCAACAACTCTTGAAGCTCGGAATTCCTCGACTTCTCTTGCTTGAGCTCGGCTTCGATTTGCGCAATCCGCTCCTTGGACGAACGAACCTGACCACTCAGAACCGCAACATCCTGTTCCCGCATCGCCAAGTAATTCCGAAGGGCCTCGACATCAGGATTCGCTTCGGCCACCAATTTCAGGGCAGGTCTGGGTTCGGGTGCAGATCTCGTAAAGTAAGAGTCGACTTCACTCCTCACGGATTCCATCGGAGAAGCATAATTGAAGGGATCGGAACTTTCTTCGCGCGGGGAAATGCTCAGACTGGTCCCAACGCGGGTGCGTTCAATCATCCGGGTCGACTCGCCCGAATCAAACTCAACCGGCGGCGGCTCTCGACGCAAAGGCTGAACCCGTGTGGCCTCGACCGCTTCGAAGTCACGGGCGGCAGAACCTTCTTCGATGGGAACGCTCACTGGGTCGGGCGATAATGGGGACTGCTCGACTTGAAGCGCGCGAAGTCCGGTCTGGGTCGACCGACCGCTCATGGTTTTGGAAGGCGCTTTGAATGAGAGGGAGCTGGTCGACTTGGTCCGAGTGTTTTCGGGTCTGGACAAGAACTGGGTGGCTTCGACCAGTTTCATATTGGTCCGGGTTCCTCCCTCGGACTCCTTCTTTGAGACCGGAGCATCACTCTGCCAAAATCCGAGGATTCGGGAGTGTGATCCGACATAGGGCAGATAGCCCTTGGCACTTCGAGGGGAATTCTGATGCTTTACGATCTCACGATCGGTCCAACTCTCAGTCAGAACCACGAATGGCTGAGCAGCCTTTTCTGCAAAGCCGACGAACTTCTCATGGACGACGATCGCCTCGATGCCGTCACCATGGAGCACCATCATTCGCTCTGCTTCTTCGGCTGAGCGGGCCAGAACCACTCCCCACCCTTCGGCGCGAAGCGGATCGATCCAGGTTTGCTGCACTTGTTCGTGAGAATCCAAAAATAGAATCTTCATCACCTCTCCCATCGGAAAAACTGCCGAAAACCTTTAAGTCGTTTGACCCCCCGAGTCCCTGAATGTTAGGGTTTGCGGGATGCTCAAACCTTCCCGGACCGACAAAATCCTGACCGTCCAGGTACATCACGAGAGCTTGAATCCGCGCTCCTTCAAGGTTCCATTGCGCTGGATCCATCGGGCTTCGTGGATGGCCTGGGGAATGGTGACCCTAACCCTGGTCTCGAGCGTTTATGCCATCCGGGAGTACTATTCCGAACGTTCAGCCCGACCTGAACTCGTCGCCGAACTCGAAAATGAGGTTCAAAACCTCAAGATCGCACTCGAGAAAAAATCCACCCTGAGTTCTCCAACGGTAAACGTCCCCGCGGGTGCGACTCCCAAAGACCCGAAAGCAAGCGACGAACGCCCCGCCCCTGCTCCCGGCGTTCCAGTCGAGGGAAAAGAAGGCGTTTGGAGTGGCCTCGCTGAACAGATCACCACGCCGCCTGCCGGAACCGACCCCTCCATCCGTCTCGAAGATGCACGCTTGGAGTGGCAGGGTAAATATGTAAGCTTCACGGTTAATGTCATGTATCGCGATCCCGGCAAGGGAAGCCAGCAAGGGCACCTGGTCGCCTTGGGCCGATCCAATGACCGGATTTTTGCGCATCCGGAAGGGGTTCTCAATACCGCAAGCGGCTCGGCCCTTTTTGATGCCAATCGAGGGGAGTATTTTTCGGTCGCACGGTTCCGGGTGCTGAAGGCCAGACTGGGTCCCTTTGAAACACCCGACCAACTTCGCGAGGTTCAAGTTTTCGCTTTCGATCTCAACAACAAGTTGATCCGGGTACAAACTTACAAGTATGGCAAATAAAGAACTGAAAACGAGCGAACTTTCTGTGATTGCACCCGATATCACCCTCGAGGGGAATCTGCTCGTTTCGAACGAATTGCATCTTTACGGAAAAATCACAGGCGAAGTCCGATGCAATCCAGGCAGTCTGCTCATCCTGAAAGAGGGTTCTTTAGTCGAAGGCAAAATCTTTGCCGATCAGCTCATCATCGATGGGTTCGTCAAGGGAATGGTCGAAGCCAGTGGCAGGATCTGGATCACTGCATCCGGCAAACTTGCAGGCTCGGTGAAGACTCCTTCTCTGCAAGTCGATCCAGGCGCAATCTTCGAAGCCAAAGTCCAGATGTAGACCCTATTGGAGCAAGAGATCGAGGAGGTAAACCTCCGTCACGACCGGCGCCTTTAGAAACGCATTCGCATCATCAATGACTTGGGATTTGAACACGTAACGCCCTTGAACCTGATTGAGGTCCTCGAACTTCCGCTTACTCAGGTTTTGAATGACATAGTCAAGAATCGCAGGCTTAGCCGCATCCACCTTTGCCCGATCCTGTTCGCTTCTCAACTCCAAGGAGAGCGTCACAGAAGCGAAATGGGATTTCGGCTTTCCGTCGGCACCCTGATAGGAATCAAGATTGACCGTCACGGCGTCCAGGGGCATCAACACTCTCTGGCTCCGGTCAGAAGACAATTGGGTAGACTCGACTTTTGCGATTCTTCCCCGTTCCTTTTCTTCAGTGATGGCAGGGCGCTTAAAAATGAGCTTCGTGTATACAAACAGCCCGAGCACAGCAGCGATGGCCACCGTGTTCAAGAGTCCAAGGATGAGGCTGATTTTTTTCATTTCAAGATCAGTTTAGATCTTGAGGGCTTCGTAAGGCAACCCCAGATCCTCGGCAACTGCACGATAGGTGAGCTTTCCGTGGGATAGGTTCACGCCTTTGTAAAGAGCCGGGTCCTTTGAAACCGCCTCTTTCCACCCCAGATTCGCCAACATGAGCGCGTATTTCAGGGTCACATTGGTGAGCGCATAAGTCGAAGTGCGGGGAACCGCACCCGGCATATTGGGAACCGCATAGTGAATGATATTGTCCACGGTGTAGGTCGGATGCTCATGCGAAGTCGGCCGACACGTCTCAACCGCGCCGCCCTGATCGACTGCCACATCGATGATGACTCCACCCGGCTGCATTCGAGACACCATCTGACGGGTCACCAGCTTCGGAGCCTTGGCGCCCGGCACCAGGATCGCGCTGATCACCAGGTCTGATTCGATCACAGAGCGCTCAATCTGCTCATTATTCGAATAGAGGGTGTGGATGGAATTTCCGAAAATATCGTTCAAATACTCAAGACGATCCACGTTCACGTCGAGAATGGTCACTTTCGCTCCCAAACCGACCGCCATCTTTGCAGCATTCACGCCCACGACTCCGCCGCCAAGAATGGTGACATTGGCTCGGGCCACTCCGGTCACTCCTCCAAGGAGCATTCCTTTGCCGCCATGATCTTTCTGCAGGTAAGTCGCACCGATCTGGGTCGCCATGCGTCCAGCAACCGCACTCATCGGCGCCAAAAGGGGAAGAGACATATCGGCAGGCTGGATCGTTTCATACGCAATCCCAACGATCTTGCGATCCAAGAGGGCCTTAGTCAGGCGCTCGTCCGCTGCAAGGTGCAGGTAGGTGTAGAGGATCTGTCCCTCACGAAGCAAATCATACTCTTCAGGCAGCGGCTCTTTCACCTTTACGATCATGTCCGCCTTGGCAAAAACCTCTTTCGCGGAGTCAATGATGGTTGCACCGGCAGCAGCGTATTCTTGATCGGTAATTCCAGCTCCGAGCCCGGCTCCTGCCTGGACCAAAACCTTGTGTCCGGCCTGAGAGAGGGCGCGAACTCCGGCAACCACCATAGAGACGCGATTTTCCTTATTTTTGATTTCCTTAGGTACACCGACGATCATAGAGACTCCTTATGAATTTCGAGGTCCTCTATTTAACATGAATGATCTGACCGTCATAGGCCAAAGCATGCCTCGGCGGTAACGAACGCGAAATCTTGGCGTATTCAATATCATGTCCCATGTGGGTAAAATAGGTTCGTCGAGCCTTGATTCTACTGGAGTAATTGAGCGACTTTTCCAGATTCAGGTGCGTATCATGCTCCGAAATCCTCAGACAATCGAGGATCAAAACCGAAAGCCCCTGAAGACGATCGAATGAAGATTCAGGAATCGAGTGACAGTCCGTCAGATAGGCCAGGTCTCCGATCCTGAATCCAGCGACCCGATCGGTCCCATGTTCCAGCGGAATTGGAACGACGGGAACTCCCGCAACACTGAACCCGGGCGCCTCAATGTCGAACTCATGAAAATCGATCCGGGCGATTCCCCCACCCTGGACTTTCCCTGGCTTGAAGATGTAGGGAAAGCGCTCCTTCAGCGCATGAATTGTCCAATCATGTCCAAACGCGGGAATGGACCGTTTCTGAACGAAATTGTAACTGCGGATTTCGTCCAGTCCTCCAATGTGGTCAGCATGAGGATGGGTCAGAAGGATACCCTCGATCGAAGGCATCTTGTTTCGCAACATCTGTTGCCTGAAATCCGGTGAAACGTCGATCAAGAGATTCACCTCACCCACCTGAACCCAAACGGAAGCCCGAAGTCGATGGTTCCGGGGATTGCGGGATCTGCAAACCTTGCAGTCGCAGTGGATCAGCGGAACTCCAGTGGAAGTCCCGCATCCTAAAACGGTGACGCGCATTTTCGAGGATTGCATGATATACGGGAGGTTATGAGAATTCTGGTATCCGGAGCAAGTGGTTTTATCGGAAGTGGATTGGTATCGGCACTCGTGGACCAAGGACATGAAGTCTGCGCATTGATGCGTCCAAGCGCGTCTGCGGGTTATCTTCAAGGCGTTCCATTCACACGCGTCACCGGTGACATCCTTGATTTTGACTCCCTGAAGCGCGCTTGCATGGGCATGGATGCCGTTTTTCACCTCGCAGGACTTACGGCCGCCCGCAATCGACAAGAGTTTTTCAAATTCAATGCCGAAGGCACCAAGAACCTTGCAACCGCAGCAGCGCTTTCGACTACCGTGAAACGATTTATTCAGGTCTCTTCACTTGCGGCAAGCGGGCCCAGCGTCGGACTTGCTCCGAAACTCGAGGACGAACCCAATTATCCGGTTTCGATGTACGGCGAGAGCAAACTCCGGGGAGAACTCTTCCTTCAAGAACTCAAAGGACAACTTCCTTACATCATCATTCGCCCACCGATGGTTTATGGCCCCCGCGATCGAAATGTTTACCTGTTCTTCAAGTCGATCCAGAAGCACTGGATGCCCATCCTTCCCTCTCGAACCCCGACTGGACACAAGTATTACAGCGCAATCCATGTGGATGATTTGATCCAAGCTCTCGTAACCTCACTCTCGGCAGATGCCAGCCTGTTCGAGAGGGGGGAAACGTTCCATGTCAGCGATGGACAAATCTACACTTACGAGCGAATCATGAACCTGATCTCAAATGAACTCCGGGTGAAGCCCATTCGAATCAAGGTGCCCGACAGCATCGTTTCACTTCTTGCCTCGGGCGGAAGCATCGCTGGAAAAATCCTGAATCGCAGCTTGCCGCTCAATCGGGACAAGTTGAACGAACTGATCTCGGACTACTGGATCTGCTCTTCACAAAAGGCCTTTGATCAGCTGCACTTCAAGCCGAAGTACACTCTCGAAACAGGCGTGCCACAGACGGTGGCCTGGTACAAAGTGAACGGCTGGCTGTAACTGCCATCGGTCTTGACTGAAAAACCCGAGAACCTTGCTAGAACTTCACGATCATGCTGAATTGGGTTCCGAACACGGCCCGGGTTGTGTTCGCCGTAGCCGAATTACTCAATTGATAGAATGCCCCTGGAAAGTAGAGTCCCGTATCAATTCCAAAGCGGGTATATTCGTCCCAGTCATAGCCTAAGGAATAGTCGATTTCGAACCCCAGAGCCTTTTCTTGCGTCTTCCCTGCAATGGCAGTTTCGTACTGGCCGGTCCAGGAATTGAAATAGTTATTCACTCCATCTGCCGACTGATCTGCAATGGCGAACAGGCCAAGCAACTCATGCGAAAACTTGCCTGTGGCATACTCTCCGGCGAGAGAGAAGAATCGGGCGTTGGTAATGGGATTATTGAAGAAGGAACCACCTCCATTGGCGATGTTCAAATAATTGTAATTGAACATCAGCAGCCCCGGACGGTAATCCGGATGGAAGTAAAATGCCGAAAACTTCGTTGGGCCATTTGAATTCACCTGACCATTCGCCGAACCGGCATTCAGTTTCAGGTTCCAACCCGAGCCGAGATCTGCCCCCGCCTTGACGGCTCCTGCGACAGTGCTATAGGTCTGCGAGGCGACCAAACCGTTCGCGATAGGGACTTCCGCCGCGAATGTGAAAATACCGCTTTTCTTTTTGGCATAGAAATCCCAAAGGTTGTATGCGAATCCCGCTGTGGAGGTGGGCGCCCCCACCGCAAAAGGATCGACCACACCCGCATTTTGTCCCGCAAGCCTGCGAAGGAACAAAAGTCCCACATCGAGCTGCTCATCCTCGTTGGCATAGGTCAACATCAGGGCATAGTCGGTGAGTCCGGAATTCAATGCCGGATTGGCCCCACCCGAGATTTGCTGCTGATATTTCACAAAAAACGGCGAAAATTTGAATGCTCCCAACTTGGTGGTCAAGGTCATCGCATCCCCGTTTGAAGGCAGGCGAGTCCTCCTTCCGGAATCAGAATTCCAAACCAGCCCAAGTCCGTACTGAAGGGGGATCCGTCCCACCCGAAAGGTTCCAAAATCGGTAGCGATTTCGGAGAAGAATGTCCTCGCCGAAAGGAGCGCATTCCCGGTGTTCGTCGAATGATACGTGGCATTGCTGGGTACATTTGAACCAAAAAGGCCTGTGTCCGGCGCGTTGAACCAGAGTTCCGACTGAATGCTCACATTGTCATTCACCAGCACCCGGGGCTTCAGATTCAGGAAAAGGTTTTGGAAATTCGCCGGCGTGTCGGCCTTCAGAGGAATGGAATACCCACCTGTCGCCGAAGCGTCTGCATTCGAATAGCCAAAAATGGTATTGGTCTCGGCGCGAAAACCGCCTTGCCAATCCAAATCTAGAGCTTGCGCATTCAGGGACAGGAATCCTACAGTAAGAGCACTTGAAACCAGAACGCGCGAAACTCGGTTCGCACAGGGAATGGCGATGGACATGAATGCTTTCTCCTCAGGTGCCTGAAAATACGAGGCGCGGCTTGGTCGAGTCAAGGATAAAGAATGAAATTGATTCAGAAATTCGCCCGGAATCGCGCCACCATCCTGATCACACTTGGAGTATTCTGCTTGATCTTCGCTTCGTTTTTTTTCTACCTCCTGAAGCAAGTCGAGCTCGCCTTCAATACCCCTACCGAATTCATTCCCACTCGCATTTTCTCGAACGTGACTCGGATTGCCCCTCCCCTGGCCAAGGGAACGGTCGAACAAAAACTCAAGGCTCTTGGCTACCCCGAGAAGGCCGGGGGCAATGATCTGACTTTTACGCTTCACTCGCCCGAATACCCAGAATACCTCCTTCCACCTGGAAACCCCACCCTGCGCTTGAAAGACAAGAGCATCACGCTTCACTTTGACGGGAACTCCCCGGACTCTCGACTCTCGAGCATTGAATCCGAGGGCATCGAAGTCAATGACCTCTACCTTGAGCCTGAATTCGTAGCGACCTTGAGCTCCGACAAATCCCAAATCCGCGAGGTCCTGAAATTCGAGGAATTTCCCAAGACCATTCCCGATGCGGTCATGGCAGCTGAGGATACTCGCTTCTACGAGCACTTCGGAATCGATCCCCGGGGTTTCCTTCGCGCCATCTTCGTCAACCTGAAAACACTCTCGTTTTCTCAGGGCGGAAGCACCATCACCCAACAACTGGTCAAGAATCTCATGGAACGAAGGAACCGAAACCTGTTCATGAAGATCAATGAGCTCTTCCTGGCACCCGTGCTCGAACTCAAGTACAGCAAAAAACAAATCTTCGAGCGTTATCTCAACGAGGTCTTCCTGGGCCAAATCGGCGCCTATGAGGTCCGTGGGTTTGCGGAGGGAGCAAAATACTTCTTCGGAAAAAAAGTCACTGACCTCAACTCAGGAGAAATCGCTCTCCTCGTCGGCTTGATCAAGGGTCCTGCATTTTATTCGCCCTACAAGCATTTTGAACGAGCCAAGAATCGGCAGCGCTACGTTCTTGAGCGAATGCTGGAAACCGGCAAAATCAACGATCGCGAATTCAATACCGCATTAATGCAGCCCATTCGATTGGCTCAAGCACCCCAAGCGGGCAATCGCGCACCCTACTTTGTGGATTACGTGAAGGCCGAGCTGACCCGCCTCCTCCAGGATCGATTCGAGGAGTCCGAAATCCCGGAACTCGGATTCCAAGTCTACACCACCCTCGACCTGGGCATGAGCCAAATTGCCCAAGAGGCCCTTCAGAGGGGCCTCGAACAAGTCGAGAAGCGGCTGAACATCCCTGAGACCGTTGAACTCCAAGGCGCGATCGCAGCCGTCGATCAAAGCACCGGCGAGATCCGCACTCTCATCGGCGGCAGAAATTACGCCCAAAGCACATTCAACCGCGTGCTCAACATGAAACGCCAAGCGGGTTCGACCTTCAAGCCATTGGTTTACGCCACGGCATTTCGACGCATTGAGGACACCCAGGGCAACACCTTCACTCCTGCCTATCCCTTGCAGGATGAAAAGTGGAAGTGGAAATACGACCCGAAGCAACCCGCATGGAGCCCTTCCAATTACGAAGGCGAACGCATGGGCTGGATTACGCTCAAGACTGCCCTCACCCGATCGATCAATACCACCGCTGCGCGGGTTGCGAAGCGAGTGGGACTGCACGAGATTGCTGAAACCGCGAGTCTCCTGGGCATCGAATCCAAGATTCCGGAAGTGCCCTCAGTTGCCTTGGGCAGTCTTGAGCTGAGCCCCATCGAGACGCTGCGGGCCTATATGACCTTTGCAAATCACGGCTCCTCTGATGCACCCATCGTGATCAAATCCATATTGAATCCGGACGGATCGGACTTCTTTAGAAACGAGTATCGTCCAAGACCCAGAATCGACCCTGGAATCGCGGACATGATGACTCATCTCTTGCAAGGCGTTTTCGAGGAGGGCACGGCTCGCTCGGCTTCAGCCTTGGGATTTTCTCGTCCCGCGGCCGGTAAAACCGGCACCACCAACGACTATCGCGATGCATGGTTTGTCGGTTACACACCCCAACTCACCGCCTTGGTTTGGGTGGGAATGGATCAGGGCGTTCTGCAAGACGCCTTGAAAACCGAAGGTCCGCTGGCATCAAAAATAAAGAAACGAATTCATCTCACCGGGGCAGCAGCAGCCCTTCCCATCTGGATCGACCTCATGAACCGAACGCTCGCGTTTGAACCTGAGATTCCGTTTCCAGAGAGCGACCACCTGGTTGAAATGCGTCTCGACATCCGAAGCGGACAACAAGCGGAGTCCTCCTGTCCCGAATCTCAAGTGATTCTCGAAAAGGTGATCGCTGGCCGCGAACCCAAGAAAAGCACATGCTTGCCGGACTTCCCAAAAGACGTTGATTGAGCCCCTTTCAAAACGCTAAAATGAAGCCATGAGCCTCGTTTTTCGATGGTCCGGTCTTTGGCTTTTGGCGTTGCCGATGATCCCTTCGTTCGGGAAAACCCTCACTTTGCCACTGGCAGACGCACCCGTGAGTCTCGACTGGAATGGTCTTTCAACCATGATCGAGGCCCCGATCATTCTGAATCTGAACGAAGGCTTGTTTGATTATGATCCGCTCAATCGAACGCTCGTACCTGCCATTGCGGAATCCGTCACCAAATCTCCTGATCTGAAAGAGTACACGTTCAAGATCCGCAAGGACGCCAAGTGGTCGGATGGTCGTCCGATCCTCGCGGGAGATTTCGCCGATGCCTGGATCAAGCTCCTTTCTCCACAGTCGGTTTCGATCTACATTTACTATCTTTTCGACATTGAGAACGCGAAGGAGTTCAACTCCAAGGAACTCCTCGATCCCGCTCGCGTTGGAATCTCGGTGATTGATGATCACACTCTCAAGATCCAGCTGAAGCACGCCCATTCGAATTGGGAGAGAAACACGGCCTTCTGGCCCTTGTTTCCGATCCGAAAAGACCAGATCGAAAAATTCGGATCAAACTGGTGGCGGGCAGGAGTAATGATCTCCTCGGGCCCCTTTGTTCTTCACAGTTACGAGGCCGGAAAATCAGTGGTCCTGAAACGAAATCCTCACTACGCCAAAATTGCGACCGACATTGATCGGGTTGAATTCAAAATCGGTTCGCCCCCTGAAGAGATCGTCAAGAAATTCAAATCAGGTGCATTCGACTTGATCTGGGGAGTTCCGACCGATCTCCTGCATAAAGAATTCGCTGAAACTGAGATTGGAAATTCCGAAATCCTTCGGGTCCATTTACTTGCCCTGAATTCCACAAAGTTTCCGATGAACGACCCAGAATTCAGGAAGGGATTTCTTCAAGCGATTTCACCCGAGGACCTTCTCCCTGGGCACTCAAAACAACTGATCCCCCAAAAAACCTTCATTCCACCGCCAATGAACGGCTCCACGGGAAGCGCACGCCTCCCCTTTGATATAAAGCAGGCCAGGGCTCATATCAAGAAATCCGGGGTATTGATCGGACCCAAGCTCAAAATCCGCATTCTGACCATTCTCATTGAGCCTTTTTACTCCATTGCCAGGAATCTTCAGAACCAGCTCCTGCAGAATCTTGGACTCGAAGTGGAGCTCGCGGCACATCAATCGAAGGATTACACCGCTTACATGAACCTGGGGGACTATGCCGCTACTTTGATCACTTGGACCGCAAAGGTTCTTTCGTCACAGGACTTTCTTCTCCCGTATAGCCGCGAGGCAACCTACAACCGAATGAACTACTCGAATTCGCTTTTCGACCAACGGATATTCGAGGGACTCCAGGCGAAGGAATCCCGGGATGCCGGCCTGAAATTCCTGGAGGCTCAGAGACTCCTCGGCGTGGAAGATGCGGTGGCCACCCCTTTATTCCGTGAGCAAGCAAGCACCCTCATTTCCCCATCGATCAAATTCATTTACTTCAATCACATGGGGATCCCGATTCTGAAAAAAGCGACTCATTAGGTTGCCCTTTACAAACCGGTGTCATTATGATACCATGCGTCAGCCTTCGGGCTAAATTATGCTTGATTTCAAGGGTGCCCTTCGCCGACGCCGCCTCCCCGCCTCGATCCAAGAGACGCTCTTGCATCTTCTGTTGGCTGCAGTGATTTCGGTTTCGGTGTTGACGTTCCCCCTTCACTTCATCGAGGCCCCACTCTACGACCTTCGCCAGTGGTGGTCATCGAAGCCAAAGATCGACGACCGGATTGCCTTGGTCACCCTCGATGACCAAACCCTGAACCAGCTCAACGAAGTGAGTCCGCTCCCGCTCAAATACCATTTGAAGGCCGTTCAAGAGTTTGAGCGGCACGAGGTTCGTGCGGTCGGTTACGCAATCGATTTCAACAAGGTCCAAAGGATCGACGATCCAGGGTTCAATTCCGAAGGCGTTCAAGAATTCTATCGATCGACGGTTCGACTGAACGCCCAGGGTATCCCTTTTCTCCTCGGGATTCCCTATGAACCCAGCGGGGAAGTTAGCGCCCCTTACCCGTTGAATCAGATTCCCCAGTCCGTAGCCGTCATCCATAAGGACGGCGCCACCTTTGGAAAAGACAAAGTCACTCGACGTGCGCTTTTGTCGCTTTATGAGAAGCCCGCCTACGAAATGGCCCTGGCAAACCGGATTTTCTCAAATGACACGATCTTGAATCCTCCGGGAACCTTCAAGTCAAGCGAGACAGAAGCCCAATATTTCAGATATCGCCTCCATCAGAACGAAGGAATCATTTATGATTCCGAATACGAGACTTTCGCTTATCCGAGGTATTCTTTCGTTGATCTGATTGAAGGAAAGATTCCGGAAGGGACACTGAAGGACAAGATCATCCTCGTGGGCACCTTTCAACGAGACAACCCGTCGGACTTCACGCTGATCAGCTCCCTGGACCATTTCGGGCACACTCCAAAGTTGCTCATTCAGGCAAACATTCTCGACTCCATCCTGAACCAACAAGGTCTAAAAGAGGTTCCTTCGACCGCCTTGGCCATCGTTTGCTTTCTCCTTTCGATGGTCATCGTCATCGCCTCCTTTCGCATCCGTCCGAGCAGACTGATCGCTCTCACCCTCTTCCTTCTGGTCGGCATCAGCCTCGTTTCAGTCCTGATTTTTCAGCCCGTGCCCTTCATCGGTAGTTTCTGGCTACCCCTCGGAGCCCCCTTCCTCTCTCTCACCTTGAGTTTTTATCTCATGATTCCACTGCGGCTCTATTCAGAGCACAGAAAGCGTTATGCGCTCGAAAAGGAGAATCAAATCCTGCACGAAGTCGAGGAGCTCAAAACGAATTTCATCCAATTGGTTACACACGATCTCAAAACCCCCGTCGCCCGCATCCAGGGCCTGACCGAACAGCTGGCTCGCTCATTGGGCGATCGGCTCGCCACTCAGGATCGCGAAACCATCGGACAGCTTTTGACCGCAAATCATGAGTTGAACTCGTTCATTGGATCTTTACTGGAGCTCACCCGTCTCGACAGTCATGGACTGCGGGTTTCGCTTCAGTCGAGAGACGTGAATCCCCTTCTTGAGCAAGTCATTGAAAAACTGCGATTCCAGGCGCGCTCAAAAAACATCCAGTTGATTACCGACTTCGAGCCTCTTTTCCCGATTCGGATTGATCCTGACCTTGTCGCAAAAGTACTTTCGAACCTCATCGACAATGCCATCAAATACTCACCCGAGCATACTTCGGTTTATGTATCTTCGCGCGAAGTGGGTGACCGGGTATGCATCGTGATCCGGGACCAGGGAATTGGAATTCCCGAAGCTGAGATACCGAATCTTTTCAGCCGCTTTTATCGAATCAAGAATGACGCCACCCTTCAAGTCAAGGGAACGGGCCTGGGACTCTATCTCTCCAAATATTTCATCGAGGCCCATCGGGGCACGATCGAAGTTGAAAGCAAAGCGGGCGAAGGAACCACATTCACTCTCACTTTGCCAGTCGACCTGAAGGACCGAGATGTCGTCCAACCAGGTCTTCGCACCGATCTCAAGATCCAATCCAAACGAATCAGGAAGGAAACCCATTATGCGTAAAATCCTCGTTGTTGATGACGATGCTGATCTCAGAATGACTGTGACCTCCGCCCTTTCGGATGGCCAATATCTCGTGGACCAGGCCACCAATGGAGAAGAGGCCGTGACCAAGATCAAGGCAAGCCAGTACGACCTGGTGTTGATGGATGTGAATATGCCTCGAATGAGCGGCATAGACGCCCTGAAGGAAATCAAAGCACATGATCCGTCGATCATGGTGATCATCCTCACTGCATACTCGAACATTCGCGATGCCATCGAGGCCACCCGACTCGGCGCCTATAATTATCTCGAGAAACCGGTAAGATCCGACAACCTCGTCTACATGATCGATCAGGCCTTCAGAAGCCAGAATATGGTGAAAACCCTCTCGTATTCGGCCCCCGTTTTCAAGCTGCCCGGCGGAAATGAATTTGTGGGTCAAAGCAGCGAAATGAAAAAGGTTTTCGGAGTGATTGAACGTCTCGCTCGAGTGGACACCGCTGTCCTCATTCGCGGTGAAAGCGGCACAGGTAAGGAACTCGTTGCCCAATCCTTACACTACAATGGTCCTCGCAAGGATAATCGATTTGTGGCGGTGAACTGCTCTGCCATCCCCGAGACCCTGATGGAAAGCGAATTCTTTGGGCATGAAAAGGGTGCTTTCACGGGGGCGGATTCACGAAAAATTGGGAAGTTCCAGTACGCCGAGGGTGGGACCCTGTTTCTGGACGAGATTGGCGAAATTCCAGCGTCAATGCAGGTCAAATTGCTTCGAGTGCTCCAAGAGAAGAAATTCACTCCAGTTGGGTCGAATCGTGAGATTGAAATGAACGTTCGAATTGTGGCAGCCACCAACCGAAACCTTGAAAGCATGATCAAGGACGGAAGCTTTCGCGAAGACCTCTTTTACCGCCTGAACGTCCTGCCGATTCAGCTTCCCCCTTTGAGGGAGCGAAAGAATGATATCGAGTCGCTGTCGAACTACTTCATTGAAAAATTTAACCTTCGCTACAAAAAACAGATCAAGGGCCTGGATGAAGCGACCGTAGCCGCACTAAAACTTCACCGCTGGCCAGGAAACATTCGTGAACTCGAAAACGTTCTGGAGCATGCATTTGTTCTTGAGAGTTCGGACCGAATCACTCTAGAGTCATTGCCTGAAAAACTGAAAGCCCTTGCTCCCCTTCCGGCTCCATACCGGGACTCAGAGGAAGTTGCCGACTTGAGTCTTGAAGAGGGCGAGGTTCCCATGGAGGGTGAGGCGATGAGCTTCAGAATGAGCATCCAGAAATTCGACTTTCAGGCGAGCAAAGAAGAGTTTGAAAAGCAGTTTCTGATCAATGCGCTCAAGGCATTTCGGGGCAAGATCAATCAAACCGCACTCCACGCAAACATTCCGAAGAAAACCCTTCTTCGAAAGCTGGAGAAATACGGCATTAGCGCGAGAGATTACACATCCGAACCGGTGTAATTTCCTAATTTTACCTGAGATCAGTTTGCGCCTCTCGAAAGAAATTCCGAGTACGCCTCCCTGAATTTCAATAGGCTCGGCTCTGGCTTTCCGGCGGTTCCGTGGTCGGGGAGCACCTTGGCCACTTCTGCGAATATCTGCCAGCTCACCTCAACATGACGTGCCTTTTCGGCGTCCTGAGCGGACAAGAGTGAAATCTCCTGATCCTTCAAGACGTAATTGACGATCGCCTCGTGGTCCTGATCTTTTTTCCAGGACTGTAAGGCTTTTTCAAAAAGCCAAAGGCGCGTTGTCGGATCCCAAACTCCCGATCGTCCAAGACTTTCGAGCCATTTGAGATGGCATTGTGTCGCTGATTCGGCATTGTTGCAAATCGGCATTCCCATCATCTCAAGGTACTGGAGATGCTTGAGGCGGCACTCGGCATCCACACGGCTCTCAATGACCTTGAATCGGGCTCCCGATTCAGTCATTCGATTGAGGAATCGAAGCATCGCCCTTCCGCTCATGGGTGCGCAATGGCCTTTCACGGTGATAAAGTGTTCCGGATCCGAGGTTCTGAGCCACGCCGCATGTACTTCTCGATCTTCATAATGGGTAATGGCCACATACAAAAAACCAGTGGTGCCTAAAGAGACCAAGAGAATCACCCATTGTCCCACCTTCAAAACCACCCGAAGAGAAAGATGCAGAAACAGGATCGCAAGAAACAGCTGAAAATACACTGCGCCCTGACCCAGGCGATCGGGCCCGAAGATACCCAATGCCACTTCAAAGCGTTTCGCCAAAGCGGTGAAAAATAGTGCGATGAAAGCAGGGAAGGTGAGCAGAAGTTGATCTGTTCTCATAAAAAAACCCGGGGTCGGGAGGATAACTCCACATACCCCGGGTTCTCAAACATATGGATTATTCCTGGATCTTGGCCTTTTTGCGAAGGTCAAGCACATAGTTCTTCAGGAGTTCCTTCTGGAAATCCACGCGGACTTCTTGCTCAACTTCGGCAAATTCGGGGATCTTGCCAATTTTGCGATCCACCACCTTGATCACATGATAACCAAAAGCCGTTTTCACTGGACCGGTGATCTCACCCACGGGAGTCCTAAAGGCCGCCTCGGTAAAAGTCTGATCGAACATATTCCTCGAAAAATAACCCACATCACCCCGGGTGTTTTTAGCAGTAGGATCCTTGGAACGGGCCTCAGCCACTTTCTGGAAATCAGCTCCGGGTTTTTTCACCTCAGCAAGGATCTCTTCAGCCTCTTTCTCTGTAGAAACCAAAATGTGTTGTGCGTGGATCTGATCGGTTGAATAGCTCGGCTTGCGTTTATTATAAAAATCCTTCACGGCTTGGGGCGTAACTTTTGAAGCAAGCTTCTTTGCAACCAGTGCATTCACCAAAGCTTGTTTCTTGAATGCAAGGTAAGCGTCCTGAAATGCCTTGGATGACTCGACCTTTTCTGCATTCGCTTCCTGAATCATCAACTCCTGATCCACTAAATCAGAAATGATTTTCTTCCGGACATTCTGATCTTTGGTGGCCAACTCCCTCTGACTTACCGGGAGATTTGAAACCACAGCCTGAAAGTCGGTATCCGTGATGACCTTGCCGTTCACGGTCGCAAGATTTGCTGCGCCGCTCCACATGCCGTATCCCAAGCCCAAAACAACTCCGAGAACCCATCGTGTTTGCTTCATAAGTTTTTTCCTTGTTTGACTGTCAATTAAGGAAAATTATGACACGAAATTCCTCAATAGAAACAGGAATTCATCAAATAAGAAGCCCGAAACCCCAGAGGAGTTTCGGGCCGCCACAAAAATGACATTCGAAGGAATTAACGCTTCGAGAACTGATAACGGCGACGTGCGCCTGCAAGACCGTACTTTTTACGCTCGACTTCACGAGCATCGCGGGTCAGGAATCCAGCTTTCTTCAACCCAGGGCGAAGAGCTACATCCATTTCATTCAATACCCGGGCAATCCCGTGACGAATTGCGGTTGCCTGAGCGGAGATTCCTCCACCGGCAACGTTCACATAGACATCGAATTGACCATTGTTATTGGTCAGATCCATGGACTGCATGGCGATTTTTTGAAGGGCCGGACGAGGAAAATACTCTTCCAGGGAACGTCCATTGACGCTCACAGTGCCCACTTCACCTTTACGAGGACGAAGGTACACCCGCGCAACAGCGGTTTTTCTTTTACCAATGTGATGAATTTCTTTTTCCAACATAAAACTTCCTTAAGCTTTTTTTGCTGTTTTCTTGGTCATCGAAGAGCGGCGCTTGGCAGCGAGCGGGAGCTCCTGCAGCCCTTGAGCTGCGTGAGGATGCTCGGATCCTGCATAAACCTTCAGCTTCTTCATTTGGTGGCGGGCCAGAGATGACTTGTTGGTCATTCCCCAAACCGCACGACGAATCACTTCTTCAGGCTTCTCTTGAAGCATCACACGTGCTGTGCGCTCCTTAAGACCGGAGATATAACCCGAGTAATCGCGATAAATCTTGGTATCCATTTTATTGCGGGTAAGCACCACCTTGTCGGCATTCAAAACAACGACGAAATCGCCTGTATCGACATGGGGGGTATAAGAGGTCTTGTGTTTACCAATGATGACTTTTGCAATCATCGAGGCAACGCGGCCGACTACCTGATCCTTCACATCTACGACGTACCACTTTGGAGCGTTAGGACCCTTAATTTCGAAAAAATGGGGGCCCACTTTTTTAGCAAGATAAGACTTTTGTTGAAACATAGCCGTAAAGGTTTACCCGACCAGGAGTTTTCCGTCAACGAGGATCTAGATCACGCCAAGCGAAAAGTAAAAGACGTTCGTGGCTTCCCCCGGGCGCGGGAAGAGTTTGAATCCCCAATCAAAATTTACCGGGCCCACCGGAGTCACGTATCTCAGGCCAATCCCACTCCCGAATCTAAGATTTCCCAGCGAAAATGCGTCTTTTTGGAGGTTGCCGGCGTCCAGAAAGGGCCCGATTGAGACCTGGGGAGAGGGGTAGAAATCAATTTGAGTTCGATAGTTTATGTAAGTAAGGACCCCCGTCACCCTGCGAGAGGGATCGCCCGCCTGCACATTGATCTCTTGTTCGGTGAATCCACGAATCGAGTTGATGCCCCCCAGAGCGAATTGCTTGATCAAAGGAATGGTGATCAGGGGATTGAGGACCCCGCTTGAGCTGTAGGGATTCTCAAAATTCTTCAGCCACCCCCCCCGAATACTGCCGTACCAGACAATTTCTGGAATAAAATTCCACAAGAAATCCCCCCGAGCCTGGAATCTTCCGTAACTAATCGGAATGGGCTCTATCTGCGTTCCCAGAAACCGGTTTGCATATTCAAAGGAACTACTCGCATACACCCCTCGTTTGGGCGAAAGCGGATTGTCCCGAAGGTCGATTTTCAATGTCGGAGTAATCGACCCAATGGTGATCTGCTGATTCTGAGAGGCATCCGTCGCATTGAATTGGCGAATCCGCTCGAGCGCATAGGATAAAACTCCCGACAGGCGCGACGGTCGGTAAAGCATTCTTTCAACCGCCGCACTGAATGCAAAGGTTTCGGCAGAAAACTGAATATACTGCCGCTTCTCTGCAGAGATTGCTGGCCTCAATGTCGTCTCACCGGCAAATGCCCAAGGAAGAGTATACCCCACCTGTGCGGTGTACTCGACGAATCGGTAGAGGTTGAGTCGCCTGTTCACCGTTAGATCGAGCGACCAAGTATGATTGAGACCCCAAAGGTTCGAATAAGACAATCCTCCGAAGGCTCGAATCCCGAGATCGTTTCGAAATCCGATCCCCGCCGTGGTATTCCCGGGGACGCTCTCCTGAACCGTGACTTTGAGTCGCTTTCGAAGTGGGCTCTCGGGGACATCCCGAAATTCAAGACTCACTTGGCTGAAGATTCCAAGTCGCCTGAGGCGTTCCTCGACCTCAAGCAATTTCGCCTCGGAAAGCGGGTCTCCCGGATTCAGAGGGATTTCACGCTCAATCACCTTTCGGCGGGTGATCTCATTTCCAAAGATGTCGACTCCATCGAGAACGTAAATACTGCCCTCTTCCAGCTCTAAATAGATATAAGCAATCTGATTTTTCTCGGAATAGGTCACCACGGGGCGAAGTCCGTCCTCCTCGTTGACGATCCGAAAACCCAGGTACCCCAAATCCCGATAACTCTTCTTGATTCGCTCGATGCCGTCTTCGAGCCGGCTCAGACTCAGAGGCTCCCCCTCTGAAACCCCAAGTTCTCTTTCAAGTTGCTCCACTGGGATGACCTGATTCCCATGAAATGAAACGCTTTGGATCCGGGTCTGCAATCCTTCGCTGAGAAAGACCCTCACCTTTACCGACTTTTTTGCAAGATTCTCGTCCGTCTTGAGAGCGATCAATTTGGCTGCGAGATATCCTTGCTTCTTCAATTCCTCAATGAGGCCGTTGGCCGCGGCCTCGAGCATCTTCGCATTATGGATGCGTGCTCGAATCCGATCGGGAGCCACCTTGAAGAAAAGATCCCTCAATTGATCCTCGGTGAACGATTCATTTCCATCGAATTCCGGGTCCTCGATGCGAAGCTGCACCCCCTCCTCGATTTCAAACAGCACCTTCCTCGGCTGCCGGTTTCGAGCATCAAAAAAATAGGGCGTGATCCGGACATTTTTAAAGCCCCGATCGACATAAGCCTGCTGGATCCGTCCGCTGATGACCGAAACAAAATCCCGGCCCAAGCCGACCTTTCGCTGATTCTCAATAAGCTCCACCAACTCAGCTCGAGAAAAATAATCATTACCTTGAACCGAGAAGACGACTTTTTCACCCAGTTCAAGATTCATGATCAACAAAATCCCATCACTCTGTTCGCGGGTCTCGAGATCCTTGACCCTCGAATCGATGAAGTTTTGAGCAGTCAGGTTCACCTCAACAATGCGCTTCATTTCCTTGATTCGGTCTCGATCAAAAAGCTCTCCCGGCTTGAAGGCAATCGCCTTCAAGAGTCGGGACTCCAGCTCCTCATTAAAGGCCGGGTCACTTGCCTTCAGCTTCAACCCAGCGATCAAAAGAGGAGTCCCCAGATCGATAGAAAAATTGAGGCGATGCTCTTCATTCCTAGAAGCCATCTCATAGCTCACCTGGCAGCCGGGATAGCCCTTGGTCTGAAAAAACTCCCTCAGTCGATCTCGTGCCCGCTCGACCCGCGATCGCTCAAACTCATCGCCGGCGAGGAGACCTGTCACCGAGCGGGCCTGCTCCCACTGCTCTTGAGTGATCCCTTGGGTTTTGATTTCATCGATAGGAAAGGCGAGGGCCCCTGCTCCCGCTCCCATCGAGGTCAAAAGCGCGATGATCCAACCCAAATTTCGCGTCATTTGAATCTTCGGTTGAACTTCAAATCGAGACCAAACGAGGTTCTCGATTCCCGCGTGTTCACTCCTTCAATGTTGTTCCATACGCCGAGCATTGAAACACCCTGTGACAATTTGTACTCGGCATTCACCTCTCGTTGGTTTCTCGATCCCACTCCGACCGTACTTCCGAATGAGAGTGAAATATTTCTTCCGACGCTGCGCTTGATTACGACTTTGGGAGCAGCAATGTTGTCTGAGAGATTTTGTGGACGAAAGATACTGTTTGCTGCTTGAGAATCCACGGCTTCTTCAACGTCGAACTGGAAGCCGGTCTTGGATTGAACATCCTTACTGAAATCGAGGGAGTGAAGGATCAATGAAGCTGCCTCCCCCTGACTGACGAAGGATCGGTCACGTGTGGTGAATCGACTTGGAGCCGCAGTGACTCCGCCCGAAGAGAGCACCGCGAAGATTTCATTTTCCTTGAGGTATGGAGTGCTACTGAACTCTGCCTTCCATTGGTTCGCTCTCCCGAGCACCAGGACCCGGATCTTATATTGATTGACTTCGCTGACTGCGGAGGCACTGAATTTTGGATTTAACTGATAGGGATCATCAAAGTCGATTTTCGCATTCTCAAAAACAAAGGGGCGATCCTTGAAAAGCACTTTCCCCGAAACCAGTTTACCTTCACCGAGCAAACCCGGGGCGGCAGGGGGTCCCACGAGGCGCGCGCGGCCCTTGAATTCAGCATCGAGGATCTCATTCTTGACAAAAAATCCCTGGTTCGCATTCACTTGAAGATCCAGTTCAAAGAGTTCGGATGCCAGTTGTTTGTTTTCGTCTTTCGGCATGAATCGGGCTCCCCGACCGGAGGGACCCGCATTGTCCTTGCTAAAAGATCTGGCGAAGATCGCTTGACTCAGATCGAAACTTCCCCCGATCTTATAGGGGGGCTCGGTCCCCTTGATGGTCAGCGTTCCCCTTCCCTGAAGCAGCTCGAAAGGTTCCATTTTGATCTTGTTGTTATCGAGGACTCCCCTGAGGTCGAGTTCCGGAAAGCGATCCGTAAAAGTATCAATCTTTCCGCTCAGCGAAAAAACCTCTTCGCCTAGATAAGCATCCAAGGACTCGACGAAAATCCTACCCCGGTTCAACAGAATTCTTCCTTCAATGTCCTCGAACGGAGACTGAATCCATCGAGTGATCACCCTGGCCTTTGAAAGTTCGATTTGTCCATCTAGCTTCAGAAGCTTGAGAGGCCCATGCAGCTGAATATCCGTTTTGGCATCCCCATCCGCATTGATCACCGCTGAAGTGAGAATCTCTGCGAGACTCAAATCTGCGAGACCCTGAAGCCTGAAATCGACTTCCCCTCTCTTTCCTTCGCCTTTGAGAATCAAATCGGAGTGATTGAATTTGAAAACCGATGGTTTCAGCTGAAAGTACCCGAATTGAATCGGCAACCGAATGGGATCCGCAAGCGTGAGCGAAAAATCACGCTTCCTCAACTCATATCGCGAGAGCTCAATGTCACCCCGGGCAAGTTCCGATTGCGTGCTGAGAAAATCGAGTTGAATCCTCCCGGATGCTCGAGCGAGGAAATCGGGATCATCGACCAACTTCGGATTCAGGATGAGCAGAGGGGGTGAAAAGTCTAGATCATTGAGATCGATCCTTAAAAACGAGGGTTGCCGTGGGATCAATGCATACTTCACCTGCCCCGACATCTGCCCCCCGAAGAGGCTTCCATCCGCTCGAACCTGCTGCTCGGCTATCCTCAACTTGAAGTCCGAGGGCGCATAGCGCTCCCCTTTCACCTCGGTTTCAGAGCCCTGAAGCAGAGTTTCGGATTCGAGATTCCCCATCTTTCCTGCACCCTGACTATGAATCTGAATCTTTGACTTGGCCGGAAGCTCCAGGCGCTCAAAAAAATCGAAATCCACCAATCCCAATGACTCACTATCCAACAACCACTTGATCCGGTCAGTGCTCGAGTCGAACTCCACCTCCCCCTTGAAGGAGCCGGTCGACTTGAGGAGACTCACCTTTCTCGCATAGTAGGTTCCTCGATCGTACCCTAACTCCATTTTCACTCTTCGAGCGCGCTCACCTAGCCATGCCCAATCAGAACCTTCCATCGAGGCAGCGATCACGAGGCGCGGGGTATCGACCTTTCCACCAATATCAACGTTTCCGTGAATTTCTCCCCTGAGTGCTTTGGGATACCAGCTGACTTTCCGCGTAAGGTTTTGCAGGATCACGGCGAGATCTTCAGCGCGACCCGAGTGAATCTCTATGGGCAAATGGATGTCATCAGCACCCGAAAGATCAATGAAACCCTCCTTCAATGAATAGAAGGTGTTTTTTTGATTCGCCCGTATGTCAGAGAACCTCAGCTCAGAAATGCCATCATCGTAAGTGATCTTTCCCTTCAGATTTCCGAAGTCCATTCCCAAGTAGCCTGCCCGCGAGAGAGTGGGCTCGAAGTCCAAGAGCAGTTCTTCTGCCGCTCCGTGGATTCTCGCATCGAGCGCGCCTTCCCCTACAATCTTGTTTTCAGCGATCTCACCGATTTCGCCCAAATCAACGGGCCCTTTCGCCGTGAAGTCGAAGCCTGTCGAATTGCGGATGCTCCCGATCACTTTGAATCTGGATTTCTTCAGGGCGACCTCGAGGTCACGAAATTCCAATCCCTTCGGTCCAACCTCAATTCCCCCTTTGAGACTGATCGGAAGCGGTGGATTGAGGATGCGCTTGAGTACTCTTTTTGCTCCCAACTTGCGATTGGTCAGCTCGAAGTGATCTACGGCAAGATCCGGATTCAGACTTAGGCGCCACCCCTTCGACTCCGGGGAGTAACGAACTCCAAGCTTCCCGGTCAGGGATCCCTCGAGGGGATGCACTGCCGACGCCACAGCACCGCCCAGCCAATGAATATCAGCATCCGAAAACTCGACATTGCCTCCAAATTCCCGATTCAGATCAAAGGGGACTTCTACTCCGATCAGTTTCACCCTTCCGACTTTTGCTGCCCTGGATGAGTCTTCGAGTTCAAGCCCAGACAATCGAACCACTCTTCGCTTAAGGTCGAGTTCTCCGCTGCTTCGAATTTCAGATGCATTGATATCCTCGAAAGAGATTCTTCGACCACTCAATTTAAACTGAGTGACCAAGGAGGAGACGAAATTCTTCAGATCCGCGGCAATAGAAGCATGAACATCAACTTCCCCACCCCAACGAACATCGTTCCGATTTGCCAGAAAAAAGATCCCAAGATCGCTTGAGAAATCACCGTCCGCCTTGATTTTCAGCTCAGACTTCTCATCCAGGAGGTTCCCAGTGATCTCGCCCTTGACCACCGCATGAATTCCGGAAATATCGACCGTAAAAGGATTCAAGCGCAACCCTTCGTCCGTAAACTCAATGCTCCATTGCAACTGATTTGCCTCATGAATAGGCAAGCCTTTCATGGAATTAGGCAGACTCGCCTTGACTGCCCGAACCACTCCGGAGGAGACGATTCCCTCACGATCTCCCACCTTGCCTTTTCCAAGTTGAAGATCCTTGACCACAAGCTCTGTCCCGAGCTCAGAAGCCGGACTCCCGGGAAGTTCCGTCACGACATTCAGGTAAGTGTCGACAAAGTGAATCCCATTGATCTGAAGTTGAAAAAGGTCCTTCCATCCCAGGCGGGCACCCGTCTTTTTCTGCTTGGGCTGCTCCTTGAAAATCTGTGAAAAGATCCGACCCTGAACCGCGCCCCCAGAAACCTCGAGTTCATCCACCCTAAGCAATCCCGAAAACATCTGGATGGGCGCAAAGGTCGCTCTCAGCTCTTTGGCTTCAATATCCCCCTCCACTGGGATGTTGGCGACGTTCTCCCGTTCGACGTGAATTTTTGGGTTCGCGATTCCCACACCGGGCGGAAAGAAATAGATCTTGAGGTGGCTAAAGTCACCAATCACCCCGAGCTTTTGGGGGGATCTCGCTGAAATCATCTGCTTGATGGTGCGCCCGAAGGATTCGCTTTCGAGATAAAGAACCCCACCACAAACAGAAAGGACTGTGATTGAGATCATCGAAATGAATGCAACTTTGAGTTTGGATATTTTTCTCACAACACCCTGATCCTGAAATTCGCATCCCTGAACATCGGATCGATCTCGATCACTTTCAAATACCAAGCCCGCGCCTCACCCTCCCAGCCCAGAGCCTCCTCGCATCTTCCTGCGAGGTAATACAGAGGCAATTTCGACTCATGAGAGATTTCCGGCTCAATGAGAATCTCGGCCAGGAAGACCTTCGCGTCGAACGCTTCACCCATGAGCAACAGCGCCTCAGCCTTGAGCGCAACGATCGCTACCCCATGGTCATCCAACACGGTTTCCTGAACACGCACTTTCTTCAGGGCCAGCTCCAACTCCCGCACGCAATCCCGAAAGCAACCCATCTCGAAAAACGCGATCGCCAGGTCGAAGCCCTCAATGCTCGAGAGCTCGGTCTGATGGAACCAGTTCTCCTGCTTCGGATCCATCCCATGCTCATTTGCAGAGAAATCAATTCCAAGATCCCGTTCGAGACGCTGCAGCACTCGCGAGGGATCATCGAGCCGTCTTCCACTCGAGCCTGAAGGTTGAGATCGATTCAGGATTTGGTCCAACTCGGTCTTTTGGATTTCCTTCAGCAGGGATTGGGCTCGAGCGTAGCTCGGATTCGAGATGAGGACGCGATGAAGAATGCGTTTTGCTTCATCCCACAATCCTTCCGAAACGAGAATCTTCGCACTCTCCACCTCATCTTTGGCAGAGAGCTTCGGCTCCTGGATATCGAAATGCGGGTTGGGCTTTTCTTCCGTGTTTTCAGACACTTTTGGCAGAATCCTCCATGAAAAAGGATAACGCCTTAAGGCCTACTTTTGGAGGAATTCTTCGATAAATCGAGTGGTATAACGAGACTCGACAAACTGCTGACTTGCGAAAATCTGACGGTGGATTGGAATCGTGGTTTTGATCCCTTTAACCACAAATTCGTCCAGAGCTTGACGCATTTTCGCAATGGCTTCGTCACGGTCTTTGCCGTGGACAATGAGCTTCGCCACCATCGAATCGTAAAAGGGAACCACTTTGTATTCGTCGTAAACGAAAGAGTCCACACGCACCCCGAAACCTCCGGGCACATGCAATGCGGTGATCTTGCCGGGACAGGGATGAAAGGTTTCCGGGTCCTCGGCATTGATTCTGACCTCGAAGGCATGCCCTCTAAGAACGATATCCTTCTGGGAAACACTCAGGCGCTCACCCGCGGCAATCCGAATCTGCTCTTTAATGAGATCAATTCCAGTCACCATCTCTGTAACCGGATGTTCAACCTGGATTCGGGTATTCATTTCCATGAAATAGAAACTCAGATCCTGATCCACCAAAAACTCAACCGTGCCTACACTTTCGTAGTTCACATTCTTACAGAGCGCGATGGCCGCCTCCCCCATCGCCTTTCGGATCTCGGGAGTCAGGACCGCACTCGGAGCCTCTTCAATCAACTTTTGATGACGCCGTTGAATAGAACAGTCTCGCTCACCCAGATAGACTCGATTGCCGTGACGATCGCATGCAACCTGAATTTCGACATGTCGCGGATACTCGCAGAATTTCTCAACATAGAGGGAACCATCGCCAAACGCGTTCTTTGCCTCTTCACTGCAGCGCTGAAATGAGTCCTGCAAATCCTTGGCACTTCGAATGATGAAGATCCCACGGCCCCCACCGCCTGCCGCCGCTTTTAGGATTACCGGAAAACCAATCTTCTCTGCCGCTTCAACCGCTTGCTCTACCCCTGCCACTGCCGACAGGGTACCGGGCAGCATGGGAACGCCTGCCTCTCGAGCTTTGGCCCTGGCACGTGTTTTCTCGCCCATGGCCTCGATATTCTCGGGAGTCGGCCCAATGAAAGTCAATTTGCAGTCGCGCACCAGACGAGCAAATTCGGCATTTTCCGACAAAAATCC
>Ga0214923_10001270_pt1 | contig 36246 bp, 33 predicted proteins | sample LL1510_MetaG_FD_177993 | JGI IMG/M metagenome (GOLD analysis project Ga0214923, IMG submission 177993) | Freshwater microbial communities from Lake Lanier, Atlanta, Georgia, United States - LL-1510 | ecosystem: Environmental > Aquatic > Freshwater > Lake | place: USA: Georgia | collected...
ATTGCTTTTGGTCCTAAAGTCTTTGCTCAATTCTCTCGCAGACGACTCTTTGGTGCATCACTAACAGTTGCAGGTGCCTTCCTTATGGCACTTGCTGCCATCCCAAACCTTGTTTTAGCTGTCTTTATCACCATCATCTTGGGCACCTTTAGTGGCATCTGCTGGGTAACAGGCTTCACCATGCTTGGCATGGAGGTTAAAGATGATGTTCGTGGTCGCACCTTTGCCTTCGTGCAAAGCATGATCCGTATTGTTCTAGTAGGCGTCCTAGCTGTCGCACCCATCATTGCAGCAGCAGTTGGTCAACACACCTTTCAATTTAAAAACACACAGGTCTCCTATAACGGAGCTGCTGTGACCATCATGATCGCAGGTGTCATTGCTGTGATTATCGGACTGATCTCCTATAGACAGATGAAGGATCGACCTAATGTTTCTTTATGGTCAGATGTTTCAAATGCGCTTAAAGGAGAGCTAGGCAGCATCACCGGTGCGCCAACAAAAGGTGTCTTCATTGTTTTTGAGGGCGGCGAAGGAATTGGTAAAACAACACAGGCACGATTACTCAAAGAGTGGTTAGAGCAAGAGAATGAGACTGTTGTTCTTTCTCGTGAGCCTGGCGGCAGTGAGCTAGGAGTTGAAATTAGAAAGATTCTTCTTTCACACTCAACTGGCGAGATCAGCCCTCGCGCGGAAGCCTTGCTCTATGCCGCAGATCGCGCCCACCATGTTTACAGCGTTATCCGCCCAGCACTTGCCCAAGGTGATGTAGTAATTAGTGATCGATACTTTGACTCATCCATTGCCTATCAAGGCGCAGGACGAGTCCTGCAACCTGGTGAAGTGGCACGCATATCTCGTTGGGCAACTGAATCACTCTTTCCAACTCTTACAATCATTATTGATCTACCACCACAGGTTGGTCTTGCTCGTTTAAAGAGTAAGGATCGCCTTGAATCACAACCAATGGATTTTCATGAGCGAGTACGTCAAGAGTTCTTACAGTTAGCTGCCCTTGACCCAGAGCGCTATGTCATCATCGATGGCAATCAATCCATAGAGGACACCCACGCGGCCATAATCTCTAGAGTTAGTGAGATACCTGCACTTAAGCGCAATGCAGTTGAAGACAAAGGCAATCTACTGCTGCGCCCAATAAGGGCGGCAGGTAAGGCTGTTAAAAAGGCAGCCCCAAAGAAGAAGAGCGCTAAGAAAAAGTGAGCGTTTATACAGATCTTGTTGGTCAAGAACATGTTGTTGAGATCCTGCAAAAGGCTGTTGCTGCCACACGATCAGGGGAAGAATCACAGGAAATGACCCATGCCTGGGTCTTTACGGGCCCCCCAGGGTCTGGTCGATCATCTGCTGCAATCGCATTTGCTCAAGCACTTGTGTGTTCTAAAGATGGTTGTGGCACATGCAATGAATGTAGATCAGCATCCAATGGATCACACCCAGATGTTGAAGTCATCGTCACAGAAGGACTGTCAATAAAGATTGATGAAGTAAGAGAGCTGCTAACACGCGTTGCTTGGGCACCATCTATGGGCGGTTGGCGCGTAGTTGTTATGGAGGATGCTGACAGACTCACAGAGTCTGCAGCAAATGCATTACTTAAAGCAATTGAAGAGCCAGGCAACAGAACAGTCTGGTTGCTCTGTGCTCCAACCTTGCATGATGTGTTGCCAACCATTAGATCACGTTGTCGTCACCTGCAACTTGTCACACCATCTAACAATGCTGTTGCACAAGTACTACAAACCCGAGATGGCATCTCACCTGTCATGGCAGATTTTGCTGCCCGTGTGTCACAAGGTCATATTGGTCGCGCTCGCTACCTTGCCAACAACGAATCTGTGCGCAACACCAGAAATACAATCATGAAGTTGCCGCTCACCCTTCAAGGCATCTCTTCTGCTTTTGCTGCAGCACAAACACTTGTTGATCTGGCAACAGAACAAGCAACAAATGCTGCAGAGCTAAGAAATGAAAAAGAGGTAGATGACCTTTCATTGGCCTACGGCAAAGGTGCCACAGGACGCGGCATGGCAACCGGTGGCAGCAAAGCAATAAAAGATTTAGAGAAAGAACAAAAGACCCGCCAAACGAGAATGATCCGTGATGGACTAGATGCAGCACTCCTTGACATTGCTACCTTTTACAGAGATGTCATGATGGTTCAAGCAGGCGCAAATGATGCATTGATTAACAAAGAGCTAGAAGAAGAAATTAGAGCAACGGCTGGCAAGACAAAGCCACAATCAACCATTAAAAAGATCAACGCCATCATGGATGCCAGGACCAACCTGAGCCATAACGCAGCGCCTTTGCTGACGGTTGAGGCGTTGATGTGTGTGTTGGCGCGTTAAGCAAAATATTCTCAATAAAGTGGATTTTCACTTAAAGAATGACCACATTGCTTGAGGGGTAACCCCTCCTCACCCCTAGAATTCTCGCATTCGCCAAAACGGGCGTGGCCAAGAGAGAGAGAGTTGGTTTTGTTCGTGAAAAGCTTTGTTCGTGAGTCGCGCAAATTTAGCTTACTAATTGCTTTTGCGGTTGTGCTTTCTGCACTTGCCCCAATTCCAGCGCATGCAGCCACTGTTTCATTTAATTGCCCAAGCGGAGGTGGAACGTATCAAGTCAATGACGCAACTGGAACTCTCACTGGGAATACAGGAACGTGCTCTGGCGATTTAACTTTAGATAGTTCTGTTACAACAATCGGTGGATATGCTCTCAGCGGATTTCGTTTAAATACCTTAACAATTCCTTCTACAGTAACAACTATTTCAGGTGCTCCCTTTTCTAATGGAGGTAACACCCTTACCGCAATCACCGTAGATGCATCGAACCCAAATTACTCCTCACTCGATGGCGTACTCTTCAATAAGGCACAAACGGAGTTAATCTCCTACCCCGCTAGCAAATCTGGAACAAGCTACGCAATTCCAGCAAGCGTGACTTCATTTCGTTACTACTCTTTTTCAGGTAATAAGTTTATAACTTCAATAAATATTCCGAACACAGTGAGTACCCTCGAGGGGCAAGTATTTTATGGTTCCCAAGCACTCACGACTGTAAACATTGGAACGGGGTTAACGAGCCTTGGCGATCAAAATTTCGCTTGGCTGACAACTCTTACATCAATAAATGTGGATGCCTCAAACGCTTCTTTTGCATCAATTGACGGCGTTTTGTATAGCAAGAATATTTCAAAACTGTGGGCGTACCCCGTTGGCAAAACAGAAACTTCTTATGTGGCACCAAATACGGTGACTTCGACGGCTTACTCGGTTTTCAGTGGCTCAACGAAGTTATTAACCGTTGACTTGTCTCCAGTGGCCACGCTTTCTGGTCAAGAATTCATGGACGCAACATCAGTTCGTGAAGTTATTTTTGGGGATTCCCTAGTAAATTTGAAATCCCAGGTCCTTCAATCAGCTTCAGGATTAAGGAAATTAACACTCGGCACGGGACTTACCACCATTACCGGTGGTGCATTTTACGGAAACACAAAACTGTATTGTGTAATTTATCCAGGTAGCAACTCAACAATTCAGAGTTATTCATTTCCCAATGGGGTCGTTCCTGTAGCAACTTCTGCTTCATGCTTGGCAGATCCTGCCTTTACCTTATCGTCTTCAACGGAGACCGCAGTTACAGGAACGTCTATTGCCGGATATACAATCTCTTCTACTGGTGGCACAATTGCTAGCTACTCAATCTCTCCTGCAATCACGAATACACCGGGACTTTCCTTCAGCACAACGACTGGCCTCATATCAGGAACTCCATCGACCGCTGCGAGCTCAAGGACCTACACGATTACAGCAACTAACGCTGCGAATACTTCTACACGGACCTTTGCGATTACCGTAAATCTAGCAGCTCCTGCTTTTACGCTGTCGTCATCAACGATTTCGGCCACCTCTGGCGTGGCAGTATCTGGGTATACAGTCTCATCTACGGGCGGCACTATTGCCAGCTATTCAATATCTCCCGCAATTTCAAACACCCCTGGACTCTCCTTTAGCTCATCGACGGGACGCATCTCTGGGACACCCACAGTAGCTGCGAGTTCTAGGACGTACACGATCACGGCCACAAATGTGACAAGCACTGCAACCCGAGATTTTTCTATAACCGTTAACGTTGCCGCACCTGCATTCACTTTGTCATCATCGTCGATCTCTGTCACAACAGGCGTTGTGACTAGCGGATACACGATCTCTTCCACAGGTGGAACGATTGCCAGCTACTCAATATCTCCTGCAATTTCAAACACACCAGGACTGGTATTCAGCACAAGTACGGGTTTAATCTCAGGAACACCAACCACGGCTGCAACGTCGTTTTCATATACGGTTACGGCAACAAACGCGACTAATTCAGCAACGCGTACTTTTGCTATTACTGTTATTGCTCCGACTCCTGAATATGTTGCACCGGTGCCAGTTCCATATTTGAAAACCTTAACAACTCCAAAGTTAAACCTTAAAGATGGCAAGTTGATCTGCACGCCAGGCACATACAACGCCGGCTACACCCTAGATGGAGTAGTTCAAGGAAGTGCAACAGCTCTTTTCACACCTTCTAGCTATATCTACAACCTCTTAATCAATGGTGTCACTCAAACATCACTTGCAGTAACAAGTGCAAGTTCAAGCAATTCGTGGAACATGTCGGTGGCAACTTCAGGCTCCCTGATCGCATGTTCTGTGGCAGTAAATGCAAATGGAGTTACCAACACCGACAGGAGCTCAGATAACACATCTGCAACTAGCTCAGCACTTACAACTCAAGCAACCTCAATAACAACCGCAAACGCTGATTACTCTGCGCTACTGAGTGCTAACTCAAAGGCTTACCAAAAGGCACTGGTTGATAACCGCGCTACCTGGCGCAAACAAATCGATGCCATCCGCAGTAATTACTACGACACCTTAAATCGTATTAAAGCTAAAGGTGGTTCCAAGATGGTCACCGATACTTCAACTGCTTTAAAGGTCATGATTGCCGCTCAAAAGAAATCTGCTGCAGACTACAAGGCGAGCCAACCCGCAGCGTTGGCTGCTAAAGATTCAGCCGATAAGACTGCTCTCGCGGCTCGTGATGTGGCAATTGCAAAGGCCAACGCCGCATATGGCACCTTCATCGAATCAATCGGTTACGGCGTCCTGATCCCCTAAAACTGCCCATTTCCACGCCTACATTCGCCCGCCGCAGGTGGCCAGATGGTAATCACCACCCCCATTCATAGGGCAAGATTTCCCCATGCGCTTAGACCATGTCTCATATGTAACTTCCCATGATCAACTAGCCGACACCGTTCAACGCCTTGGTTCACGCCTCGGCAGCACCTTCGTAGATGGCGGAGTCCACCCTCGCTTTGGAACTCGCAACTTCACAATGCCTCTTCAGAACGGCCAATACATCGAAGTTGTCTGCCCACTAGATCACCCTGCAACAGAGCAAACGCCTTGGGGCAAAGCTGTTAGCAAGAAAGCACAAGAAGGCGGCGGATGGCTTACTTGGGTTTTTGCTACTGAAGATATTTCAAAGGTTGAAGAGAAGTTTGGCCGCAGTGCAATCGAAGGTCACCGCACCCGCCCAGATGGAAGCGATCTAAAGTGGAAGCAAATCGGAGTTAATGAGATTACCGATTCACGCGAACTTCCATTCTTTATCCAATGGTTAACAGCTGATCACCCATCACAAGATGGAAAAGCTGTTGCTGCGATTGAAAAGATCACGATCGCTGATACTGATCACTTAGCTGATTCTTGGTTTAAGTCAGAGATCCTTGATGGATTAAATGGAGCATCTGTTGATTTCGTTGATCCATCGACTAATGACGGGGAATATGGAATTATTGCAGTTGATCTAGTGACACCTAATGGTGTTGTAAGACTGGATTAATTAAATGGCACGCTGGGAAAAACATGGCACAACGTCTAATGCTACATTGACAGTTTTGCATTATTTTGCTTCTTGTTTTCAATTTCTTGATTCTAATATCTATCAATTGAAAGCCTTAATTGAAGTTCTTGAGTTCAGAGTATGGCTCAATAGTAAATTTGGTAAAGTAAAACAATTCAAGAATAAGGCCCAACTCCTTAACGAACTGATTGAAAATTCCACTTTTGAGTATTCGAAATCAGGGGGGGGGCTACTTTTATGTCGAATTTGGCGTAGCCTTCGGGGAAACTTCAAGATTTCTAATATCGCGGACCAAAGTACCCTTTGTTTATCACGGTTTTGATACTTTTGAAGGACTTCCAAAAGCCTGGAGGAGACTCCCTGCCGGGGCCATAAGTAGTAACGGTCAGATTCCGAATATTGCCGGTGAAAACATTTATTTTCACAAGGGCCTAATTCAGGAGACAATAACTCAGGTCGACTTCAATTCATCCCTCAAAAAGATTTTCATTTTTGACTTTGACCTCTATGAACCAACACTTTTTGCTTTGAAACATATTTTTTCTGAGATAAATCAGGGGGATATTGTCTATTTTGATGAGGCTTTTGATTCAGATGAGCGCGTAATAATTGAAAATTACTTTATTGATGCATTTGAATTTGAAGTAATCGGCGCCTCACCATTTGGGCTTGCTTTCAAAATCAAATAGTCTGAGGTTTAACTCCAATAATAAACATGTTTCCAAGTGGTACAACAATTTTGATTTTACTTAGAAATTTTCCGGCCCAACTTCCTAAAACTAGCTTTCTGAATCTTCTCGAAATAGGAAGTAAATGAAGGATATAAGCGAGTGAATAGTGATTGTTATACGCACCTGATCGAACGTTCTTAAAGCCAGCCTTTTCAAATATCTGAATTCCAGTTTTCAGTGAATATAAGTAGGTGTGCTCTACATCAATGATCGGAGATCTCTCGCCTAAAAGCCGGGCTGACCACGATCGCTCATTATGCACTGCAACTACAAATGTGCCACCAGGTTCAAGAGCATCGAGGCAGTCTCTCAGAGTTTGAATAGGGTTTTGTAAGTGATCTAGAGTATGAAACATAGCACCTACCTGAAAAGTATTTTTGGGCAGTACCGAACCGGACATCATGCTCGCGATCAAAAAAGGTCTCACATCCTCGCGCGCCGCACTTATAGCTGCATGACTTGGCTCAACCCCGGCAATTACATTAAATCCAAAATCTTTTGCTGCTTCGAGAAAGAATCCATTACCGCCGCCTACTTCAAAAATAGAACGCGTAGGAGTATTGCTCCCAGTCGCTTTCTTCACCAGTCCTAAGTAAGTTTTCTTTAAACCATTGACCTCAGTCGAGTAGTCAAATGTTGATTCTTCATAAAGCTGAGTCAGATTGACTTCTAGAACCGGATCTGACCGTAAAAGTCCACAAGAGGAACATCTAACCCACTGATAGTGCTGACGATCAGGAAGTCTTCGCGCTGAGAAAATTTCGGCGTTAAATGCTTCTATATTTACGTTTGATGGAAATACTGGTTTTGAGTTACCTAGCGTCTCGCAAATTGGGCAGATAGTTCTCAGTTCCATCATCCCTCCCGAAAATTTATTCGTTCTGTTTCAAACATTGGTGGGACTCTGCGGACTTGGCCATGAATACTCAATATATATTCCCCGATCAAACCTAAGAAAAGAAGCTGAATTCCACCCAATAGGAAAATTCCAACAATTATCGTGGGAATTCCTACAGGAGTTGGGGATTCGGAAGTTAATGCGAGTAATGCAGTGAATAAGGCGTAACCAACACCAAGTACTGAAAGTATAAAACCGCCCAAAAGTGCCAGCCGAGCCGGAACTCTTGAGGTGGATACAAAGCCGTTAATTGCCTGATCAACAAGAGAGATAAAACTATTTTTTGACTTTCCGCGCTCACGTTTCACCCATGTGTAGGGCACGGAAGCACTTTTAACCCCAGTTTGCGCGATCAAACCGCGAATGTATGGATATTGATCATCAACTTTAAGAATTGATTCAATCACCCGCTTATCAGCCAACAAGAATTCTCCAGAATTTAGAGGAATTACAGCCGATGCAAATTTCTTGATTATTCGATAATAAGTACCTCGAGCCAAGCGCATCAAAATGGATTCTTCGCGGTTAGCCCGAACTCCGTAAGTTACCAAAAACCCTTTTTCCCAGTTCTTTACTAATTCTGGTATTACTTCTGGAGGATCTTGTAAATCTGCAGGGAGCAGCGGAATTACCGCATCCCCAGAAGCGCTTTTCATTGCATTCCACATATTTCTGAAAGGCCCAACATTCCTACTGTTAGAAATCACTCGAATATGCGGATCTTGGGATGCAAGTAAGCGAAGTTTTTCAAGTGTAGAATCTGTAGAAGCATTGTCTGAGAAAATATGTTCATACTCGTAAGTTGGCAATTTTTCTGACATAATTTTTTTCAGTTCCGAGGCACAAACTTCCACGTTAACTTCCTCATTGAAGCAGGGTGTTATTACGGAGATTCTCTTCATGCTATTTCCTCGAAGTATTCTCTGATCTGTAAATCAGTGGCAGTTTTTGCATCAGTTTTTTCAGATTCTTTAACCCAATCGATCGTCCATTTAATTGCTGATGATGCATCTAGTTTATTTTTCCAACCCAAATCAAGATGTGCTCGGACTGATGAAAGCCATAAGAGTTTGGATTCCGGTGGCTGTTTTATATCAGTTTGAACGACGTATCCTTGACTACCCTCCCACAAGGAACATGCAATTTTCGCCATACTCTCAACGTTTAGTCTTGAATCATCACTCGGACCAAAGTTATAGGCATTAGCTATAGATTTTTGAGAAAGGAGCATCTCTCCAATTCTTAAATAACCACTTATTGGGTCAAGCACATGCTGCCAAGGACGAAGAGAATTTGGATTGCGAATGACCGCGGGTGTGTCATTGTAAAAACTCCTAATAACATCAGGAATCAATCGATCTTTGGCTATATCCCCACCACCAATAACGTTTCCTGCTCGCGCTGCACAAATGATCACCTTGGAGTCTCTATGTTCCGCAATTGATCGCCAGGCTTCGGCAACCATTTCAGTCGCCGACTTGCTGGCACTGTAAGGATCTTTTCCGCCCAGGGCATCTTCTTCGCAGTAACCTTTGTCAACCTCAATATTCTTGTAAACCTTGTCTGTGGTTATCACCAAAATCCATTGGGCAGATTCATGATTTATTATCGAATCTAAAATGTGAGCAGTTCCCATTACGTTAGTTTCAAAGGTTTCTATCGGCTCTTCATAAGATTTTAAAACTAAGGGTTGTGCAGCCAGGTGAAATACACCATCAAATTTGTTGTGAATAAAGAAGTTGTCAACTTCTTGTCGGTTTCGTATATCGAGAGTGGTCGAACTTTGTATCCCTAAGTCTTTTATCCTTGAAAAGATCGAACCTAATTCTGGAGACAGGGCAAGTCCGTGAACTTCTGCACCAGCAAGAACTAAAGTTCGAGATATCCAAGTTCCCTTAAAGCCAGTATGACCCGTCACAAGGAATCTCTTTCCCTTAAAGGCATTGAGTTTGCTTAGCATCCCCGGTGTTACCAAATTTTCCAAGGTGCCTGATTCGCATCCCATAATTGGTTAAGTTCTAATGTTTCGCGGTAAGTATCCATCGGCTGCCAAAATCCATTATGCATATAAGCCTTAAGTTCACCTGCACTCGATAGATTTTCGAGTGGTTCCTTTTCTAAAATACTTTCGTCAGAAAGATAATCAAAAATTGTAGGTTCAAAAACGAAGTAACCTCCATTTACTCGCTTCTCAGCGATAGGCTTTTCTGCAAAATCAGTTACTGAGTTATTCTCATCTACCTGCATAGCTCCAAAACGATTTGTAGGTCGAACAGAAGTTACTGTCGCAGTTTTGCCATGCATCTGATGAAAATCAACTAGGGACTTTAGATCAATGTCGGCAACGCCATCACCATATGTGCAAAGGAACCTCTCACCTGCAACGTACTTCTTAATTTTATTTATACGCCCACCGGTCATAGTTGTCGCACCAGTATTAGCTAAAGTCACAGTCCAATTTTCAGTTGGAGATTCAGAATGTTGGATCAAACCCTCGTTTTCACCCAACTTCACAGTGATGTCGTGTGTGCGTGCCTCATAATTCATAAAAAAGTCTTTTATATAGTCACCTTTGTAACCCAAACAAATTATAAAATCGTTGATTCCTTGTGTGGATAAGGTTTTCATTATGTGCCAAAGTATTGGCCGACCACCAATCTCAACCATAGGCTTTGGGCGAAATTCTGTTTCTTCCCGCAAGCGAGTACCCATTCCACCCGCAAGAATTACTGCTTTCATTTCCACCACTCCTTAATTTCTGCACAAGTCTATAGGCGGGTTCAGGCAAACAAACGGATTAAATGTGCTTTAGACTGGTTATAAGTAGAATAATTCTAGAAATGGGGCAAAGTCACTTGATTCAACGACCTAGTCGATTCACTTCTGCTTCAGAACTAGCTCGTGCTGCCCGTCGAGAAATTATCACAATGACAGCCGCGGCTAAAGCATCTCATGTCGGATCCGCACTTTCGGTAGTAGACATCTTGAGTGTTCTTTACACAGGAGGTGCAAATGTGGCGCCCGCAAATGTGGAAGATGCAGATCGTGACATCGTCATTCTTTCGAAAGGGCACGCCGCCTCCGCGCTTTACTCAGTTTTGTCCTTACAAGGTTTCTTTCCTAAAGAATGGCTACAGAGATATTGCGAAAATAATGCGCCATTGGGGGGACACGTAACATCTAAAGGCGTTCCTGGCGTTGAGTTGTCCACTGGCTCACTTGGGCATGGTTTGCCATATGGTTTGGGAATCGCAAAGTCGCGTAAAATGTCTGGAGTTACCGGTCGAGTTTTCGTCATCATTTCCGATGGGGAATGTGATGAAGGAACAACTTGGGAGTCTGCAATGATTGCTAATCACCATAACTTAGACAACCTGATTGTTATTGTTGATCGAAATCGAATTCAATCGCTAACTTCCACCGAAGAAACTCTGAAACTTGAACCTTTCGAAGATAAATGGAAAGCATTTGGTTGGGAAACACGCATTGAAGATGGTCATGATTATGAGAATTTATTAAATGCCTTCAATAAGTCGTCCAAACCTGTGTGTGTTATTGCAGAAACTACGAAAGGCAAAGGCGTTAACTTCATGGAAAATTCTGTCTTGTGGCATTACAAATCACCGTCAGAGGAAGATGTCAAAAACGCATTCTCCCAGTTGAAAGTAATTGAGTGATGCGTGACGCATTTGTTGAAACACTTCTTGAAGAAGCAAAAAAAGATGAAAATATCATTCTGATTACCGGCGACCTTGGTTTTGGCGTTTTGGATAAGTTCCAGAGGGAATTACCCAATCAATTTATCAACTCTGGTGTGAATGAACAAGCTATGATGGGAATGGCGGCAGGTATAGCTTCCACCGGAAAACGTGTATTTGTGTACAGCATTGGAAACTTCCCTACATTGCGATGCCTAGAACAGATCAGGAACGACATTTGCTTAATGAATAACTCGGTAGTTGTAGTTTCCGTAGGTGCTGGATATGCGTATGGCCCACAAGGTTATACACACCATGCACTTGAAGATATTGCTGTTATGCGAGCTTTACCAAACCTAGAAGTAGTTGTTCCCGCCGACCCATTAGAAACTAAACTTGTCACAAAGTTTTTGGCGGGTACAAAATCTCCAAGCTACTTGAGGCTTGGTAAAAGTAATGAGCAAAACTTTAATCAAATTGAAGTATTGATTTCACCTGGAAGATTTAATGAACTTATTAGTGGTGAAAGTGGCACCATACTCTTCGTGGGTTCTATTGGAAAAATTGCTCTAAATGCCGCTGGGGAATTACTCAAGAACGGATTATCAGTCTCCGTTGCTTCTGTTCCATTCTTAACATCTTTGGACAAAGAATATTTAGTTCGTGCTTCCTTAATGGGTCCAATCATTACTATTGAAGAACACTCAAGACGCGGTGGCTTTGGAAGTGCAGTTCTGGAATTCTTAAATGCGGAAAAGATCTCCGCTTCGCTTGGAATTGTAGCTGCAGAGCAGCGAGATCTTTCACAGATTGGTGATCAAGAATTTCTACGAGGTCAAAATTCTCTTTACGAGAAAAAGATCATTGAGAAGTTTAAAGCCTTGAAGGGAGCTTGAAGTCAAGGGTTTTTCCATCCAAAGTTTGAAGTGATTTTAAAGGCTTCTTTTGGAGCCAATCAATAGTCTGCCTAATTCCTTCATCAAAACCGATTCGCGGGTACCACCCAGCATCTGTAAGTGTTTCGCAAAGAGGTTCTAATCTCATTACTTGATCAGATCGATAATCCAATGCTCCAAACCGAAGCAATTCTGTTTTTTCTAGGATTTCACCGATAATGGATGCAACCTCATGAACTGAAATTGTGTATGGATTCCCCACGTTTATAACGCCCTTTAAGCCGGGCATTTCAATAACTGTTCGAAATGCAGAGGCTAAATCGTAGGCATGTAAGTAACTCCATTGTTGTTCACCTTTAGTAAGCCCTATTTCCCGATTATTCACAAGCGAATCGACAATGTTAGGTATCAACCAAGTGCCTTCATCCAAAGGTCCATACGTTGAGAAGATTCGCATCCAGATGAAGCGGGCTTCCGATTCCCTCATGAGTTCTTCTATTGCTAATCGGGTATTAACTTTTGCTCGACCATATGCTGTTGTTGGGTTGTCCTTTTCAATCTCTGAAATTCTTGACTTAACGGGTCCCAATTCTGCCTGACTACCTACCCCGATTACTGTCTTCACACCTGCGATTACGGCGGCGTCAGCCATTTTCTGAATGGCTACAACATTTTTAGCTTGTTGAAGATCATTTCTGTTCTGATTGTTTACACCTGACCAATGATTCAAGATTAAAACATCTGGACTTAATTCAGCAATACTAGATGCCCAAAGATTGGAATTCATCCGAAAAATTTCTACGTTTTTCAGATCGGATATCCTACTGAGTTCAGAAGTTTCCCTAACAAACCCGAATACTTGATGTTCACTCGCTAAGACCCTACAAATCCAAGAACCTAGGAAACCAGAAGCACCAGTAATTAAGACTTTCATGGTGCTAACAATAACTCCCTAAATTGGCCTAACTACTTCACCGAAACTGTCTTTCGCTTTGGGTGCACCGTCCTAGTTGTTGGATTCCACCCACGGTTTTACAGTTTTAGCGTCAAACTGTTGCTTTAAAATGGGCTGTGCATCGGAAATTCAAGGCCTCCGGATCACTCAGCAACAAGGAGAAAGGTATGGCAAGTATCGATCTATTTGAATTTGCAGGCTGTTAAGGTTACAGCGAAACAAGAAGGGGATCATTCAGTTGATTGATCAAACTCATTGTTTTTGATCTACCCACCGAAACAATAGTTCTTATAAACCTCTAACTTTCCTATAAATTTTGAAGATGTGCGAAAAATAAAAATCTCTGAAGGCTTGATTGATCAAATGGTTTTTCTATGATGGAAATTATGAGGTATCCATTTTGTATCGAATCAATTTTTATGAATGTCTATTGAAGTTATTAAATTGGATTTATGCGGAATAGCTTAGAGAAATGACTGAATTGACGATTCACTTAAATTATGAGATGAAATATACATGAAGCAATAAATTAGTTGAAGTGTTCACTTTAACCAGGAGATTATTTCCGCGCTAATATAGCTACTGAAACTCCAAATGGTTTGGGAAATAGCGAAAGATGCTCAATATTCAATAGTTTCTTTAGTAGGAAATTTATTAATGTGTTGGCTGTCTTCATTTGGGACTCTGCACGTCTATTGCGCGGAAGCTTTCGTATTAAGTAAGCAAAAGGAAAAAGAATTGTGAAGATATATGTTGATTTTTCAATCCTTAGCCCTGCGGCAATTATCAATTTTTCAAACTCAACCTTAGAGTACCTTCTATAGTGTTTCAAGAACACGTCGTGACCACTCCACAGGGACATATGCGCTGGAACTGTCAGAAGGAATGCAGAACCTAGAGGGGCCGTATTAACATAATCAAGTAGCATCGATCTATCATCGAGAACATGTTCCAGAACATCTGTAAACAGGTAAATATCAGCCTTTTGATCACTTAAGTGTTTGTGATAAGAAAGTTGTTCCATAGATCTTTCATTGATTTCATCTTCATATCCAGTGTCAACTGCAAAACATTTTAGCCTAGGATTTTGCTTGATCAATTCTTTAGAAAACAGTGCAGATCCCGCTCCGACATCTATAAGTAGTGTCGCACCTTCGAGATCGTTATGTAGTAGTTTCTTGATTATGCCAAATTTATGTGAATAATACCAATGTGAGATTGGATCGTCTATGTTTGCTTCGATAAGGTCCACTTATTGTTTATTCCTATTCTTCCTAATGACGCGTCGAACTTTTAGTACTTCACGCAAAACTCCCACAATGCTGCTTAAATCTAGATGTGAACCATTAACTTCAGTCCACTCATTTAATGGAAATTCATAAATGGTTCCAATCCTTAAGCTTGATAGAATTTCAAGATCAAAAAACCATTTCGTTTGGAATTCTTTTGAAATCGCGGCCTGTAAATCATCTGTCACCAAAAACATCTTGAATCCAGATTGACTATCGTAAGGAGCATTGGGCCAACCGAAGCTAATAAAAGTGGCTATCAATCGACCAACAACATGGCGAAAATTCGAGCGTTCAATTTTGCGACCCAACAGCTTTACTCTGGATGATATGAAGGCTTCATAACGCCTCCCATCAATTAGGAGTCGGCTCGATTGATCAATAACAGTTGAAATATCATCTTGCGAGAAAGCGCCGTCGCAATCCAAAAAGCCAATAATCATAGGTTCCGGGATGGACACATTCATTGCACGAACAACTTGATGAAATCCTTGCCGAACAGCTTCTCCCTTACCAGAGTTATTCTTCAATGGAAGAACTTGCACGTTAGGGAAAATCTGAAAAGATCTTAGGACTCGAAGCGTCTCGTCTTTCGATCCATCATCCACGAATAAGAAATCAACATCGGTGTGTTTACGTATAACGCCGAACCAATACTGAACATTCAGGCGGGATTCCTCGTTATAGCAAGGGACAACCAATGAAATCACTTCAGAAGAGTATCAAACTTATTTTCAGATTTAAGGTCAACCAGAATTTGAATGATCAATTGACGAAGACTTACTGCACATCGAAATGGAAGGCAACCCATATCCTTATGGACTGCATTTAGATTGAATCTGCTTGTATACTTGACTTTCAACGGTTTGAATCATCAGAGTTAGTCAGAACTTCCAAAATTAGAAATTGGAGTGGCGACAGATGCAAAATGCCATGTATAGGTACTACGTTAATCTTGTAGGCTATATTCTTGCTTTTACAATAATTGTTCAACCAAATTTGTGGTCACAGCAAGCAATCGTAGATGGAAATTACGTTATTGGGTATTCAATCTATGGCAAAGAATCGTCAATGGCATTCCCCATAGAATTTACATACAGTTGGGTTCGTATACCATCTATTGTTGGCGACTATTTCTTTTCAAATCTTTTCGGCGAAACTTCAAGTTACCTCATGATGAGGCTACTTCCCCTCATTCTTATCATTGCCATCGCAGCTCGACTTTCCTTTCTTCGACAGTGGCAAATAGGATTTATTTTCATCCTAACTCCACTCTTTCTGACGCCGAGTTTTTGGCAAGTTATTGGAAATGACTACCACTATGGAATTGCTACATTAGCTTTAGCTATTTTGATTCTAATCTGGGCATTGGTAAAATTTGAAACTTCTAAAAGAGTAATTCTTATCGCAAACGTTAGTCAAGGTCTATTCATTTCAATTCTGTTGCTATCTGGCTCTGGTATTCCTTTTGTCTTATCATTCGCTTTCGCTGCCCTGGTACTTGGAAGAGATAAATTAAAGTCCAATATCATTTCCTTCCTACAGATCGTACTTTCTTCATCAATATTTCTAATTCTATTTAGTTTGGTGAGTGGTTTCTATTTCGGACAGTTTAACCCATTTTGGGCCTTGATGAAGTGGACTAGTTTTTATTCAAACTCAGGAATTTGGCAGTACTGGAATACTCCAGGATATTCGTGGTTGAACTACTCACCTTCGCTACTAGCTTTTCCAATTTTGATATTTTCGATTTATTTTCTTAGGAAAACTGAGAAAGATATTCAAGTCAAAAAAATCAGTGACTTCTTAACGTTGGCTTTTTTCCCCTTGTTCCTTTATTATCTGGCTTCTGAGTTTATCTTCTCAACTACTATGGGTTTATTCGAGCTTAGTTTTCAAGTTATCATGCTACTTTCCATCCCCCTATTAAATTTTGGAATACTTTCAGCTAGCAGATTTCGAAAGATTACATTTTTGGATGTAACATTAATGCTAATTCTTGTTTATGTAGTAGTAAGACTTTTACCACGCTACAAGTTTCTAGTTTTATGGAATGGTATATTTATTTTTTGCTTTGCAATAGCCCTGGTGATTTTCTTTGCGCGAGCCTTGAATCATTCAGAGGTTCGACAAACCTCACATCGGTCAAAAAACCCTCAGTTGACACAACGGTCAAAAATTCGACTACCCTCACATCTGGCAAAAGAACTCAGAATTAAGCGTGCTCAAGTGTTATCGTGGGCAACTACATTGCTCCTTTTAGTTGTACTTGCTTTTGGACACACCTCTTCGGTAATACCTAATGCGGCAAACATATCGACACCTGACTATTCGCGCATTTTCGGGTTTTCAGATCTAAACTACAAAGACTGGAAAAGAGATGTTGCACTTGCACATTGGGCATTGAATGAAATCAATGGGGAAACCAGTTTAAGGTCTTACACATGGCTGCTTCCAAGGAAAAGAGGAGATACTTATGTGCGATTTTCTAATTCTGCATGGTCAGCAGCGGGTACGCTGATGTGGGGGAACAATCAGTACACAGTTAATAACTCCAAATTTAGTTCCGGGAGTCTTGATCCTGAATTTGCAAATCGAATCAAATCTGAGGGAAGAATCAGAGTATTCGTAATAGGTGAGAGCAAGGAGAATGTAGCTACTGCTAAGAAGGACATCATTCAGAGTGACGTAAGAATTGAAATTGAGAACTGCAGAGACTTTAAAGATGGTGTCGGTACCATTCACGTCTGCGGATTCACACTCGCCTCAAGTTGAGGTTAATAAATGATCACCAAGAATCTTACTGACCATCCTATGAAAACAATTTTGATCAGAAATTCTGGACTCTTTACACTCCTTTCGTTCATTCACATCATTGTTCTTTACCCAATAATTAATACTCCCCTAGGTGCTGACGATATTTGGAAATCAACCTCACGTTCAATTCTTAAATCGCAGAATCAGAGTCTACTAAGTGATAGTTTCAGCAGGATTGCATACTGGGTAGAGCATGGTCGCCTACTAATTGTAACTTCTGGAATCGAACCCTACATTTACTACTTTACAAGTCATAGGCTCCTATACAAAGTTGCATTAATTTTCCTAATATGTCTGCTCCATTTAACTGTTTATCAACTTTTGCGAACCTTAGGGATCTCAAGGTCTTTTTCCGCTTATTCAATTCTTTGTCTACTCTGTTTATCCCAAATACGAAATTATTTTGACGCAAGAATTCATTTCGCTGGCGCAATTTTGGTTTGCTGTATATTGCTTGTTGGCAGTATTACATGTCTAGTAAAAGTTACATCGAAAGACAGAGAATCGTCAACATATATTATGTACTTTCTCCTCTCCATTTTCGCAATATTTAGCTACGAAACAAGTATTGGGATTCTTTTTCCTGTAACTTTGTATTTTATTTTACAGAACCGAAAACATCTAGGTCTCAAGAAAATTCTTTTGGTTTCATTGCCAGTTACTATTGGAGTTATAAGTGCGCTATTAATTAGACTAAATGCAAAGTATATCGAAGCTGACGCAAAAATTTCATTAGACTTTGTTTCAATTTTAAATGCTTTCAAGATTCAATTAATCGGTACAGTCCCGAGCACAAATTTCAACGGAACTGAAGTTTATCATTTAGGCAAAGAAACTCTTTTAGCCGTAATTTTGGCTTTGAGTTTTGTTTTTTTCCTAAGAGTTTTTGCGGAAAGAGAATTGCCTAAGCTCACTATCACCTCTATTGAGAACAGAAATCAAGCGATGGATCTGCGTTGCATAGGGCTCTCTTTGACTTTTATCCCAGCTGTATTAATCGCGGTCACGCCCAGATTTCAAGCGGAATTACTGCCCGGCTTGCCATATGTATCTGTGATTTTTCAACAAATTGGATTAACAATTCTAGCAACAAGTTTCATAAGCAAAAGAAGAAACCCACCACTAATTATTTCTGCCTTCTTAATCTTTTTTCTATCTGTTTCCGTATCCTCTAATTACTGGATAACTAAAAACCCTCAACCTTTTAATGGAAGTGCAATGCTTGACAACCAAAAATTCGGTTGGGATCGTGAGATTGTAGAAAGATTTTTTCGAATTGAGTCAATCGCGAAAAGTAAGCAATACTTCACATTCCCACAAAGGGCATGGACAACCTCACCATATCTTTCTAGTATCTCCGGAAGGAATATAGAGATTCTGAATGCTCCTGAATGGTGGGGTGGTTCAGAAGTTAAGGTCTCTACGACATGTGTTCAAAATTGTGAGAATAAAAAGATTCTAACCTTCAAAGGTTGGAGTTATTCCTCTGGGGCGATTGCAATTTCTAACTTAACTTCAAGTGAATTTGATTCGACTAAAAATCGATACTTGTCTTCGGATGGAGTTATTTACTTGGACGGTTTAACTGAAAACGTATCTTCGAAACTCAATTGCGCGGCCTCCGGGGACGGTCAAATAACTACAATTATTAACGGTAATCCAGTGAGTTTAGATGTCACTAATTTTAGGAAGTATGTGATTATTGAATATAGAACTCTGAATAAGAGTTTTGTAGATCCACTTCGGCTAGCAAAGTTAATCAAAACCTGCAAAGTCACTATTTAATCTTTCTTGCAGGTACTCCCACATACGTCGAATAAGGTTCCAGATCTTTTGTGACAACCGCACCAGCACCTATAGTTGTAAATTCACCGAGACTTAAACCAGGGAGTATCGTTGCTCCAGCTCCAATCAGGACTCCTTTACCTACTTTCACATTTCCACAAAGTGTTGCCGAAGGTGAAATCACCGTAAAGTCATCGATCTCACAATCATGGTGAATCGAACTTCTCGTATTCAGTTTTACATAGTTTCCAATTTTGACCTTTGGCCCCACAAAAACAAAGTTTGCGATCGTTGTAGAATTTCCGATGGAATCAGTATTTATAATTGCACTAGATGCGATGATCGGTAACCCATGAATTCGATATTTCATTGAAATCTCTTGGCGTAAACTAGGTCTATCAAATCCAAAATAGAGCGAAAAATTTTCATATTTGAAGATTTCTTCATCATTTCCTAAGTAATTGAAATTTGAGTAGATCTGATGCTTTTTTGGCGCAATATACCCTTTAAAACTATTTTTCGGGAATAGCTCCACCATTTCTGGATCCAAGCCAATCAGTATGCTTTGCTTATTCCTTTGGAATATCACTTTGTAACCAATGCCTTCAAATATTGAATAGTCCACATTCCCAACTTAAAATTCGACTTGCCGTCCAATAGACGGTCAACTGAGATAATTGGAACTTCTTCTATTGTCAAATCATTTCTTATTGCATTGATTGAAATCTTTAGTGCAGGTGCCCAACCCCCGTATTCGATATCAAATAGGAGAAATGAAGCTTGAGATTTTCTGAATGCCTTCATCCCCGTCGTAAAGTCTGTGAACGTGTGGCGGAAGATCATAGACATTAGTTTGTTTGCCGAGTAAGAAAGAATTCTTCCATATTTGTTGCCACCATATCTAATTCCTCCCTTCGAATAACGAGTCGCAGAGACGATGTCTGCACCAGTGTTTAACTTCAAATAAAATTCGTCGAAACTAATTACCGGTACTAACTCATCGGCCATTGCAACAAGCAGATATTCACTCTTTGAATTTTTGACCCCAAGTTTAAGTGCGTTGGAAATGCCACCCAATTCATTAATCACGAAGATGACTGGGATTCCATAATTGATTAGCTGTTGTCGCACCTCAAGAGTTGAATCAGATTCAGAATCGACTACAACGATAACTTCTGTTACGTATTTTGAAAAAACTTTTGTCATTTTTAGGACATAATCCAAGGAAATCGGCTCATTACGAGCAGGTATGACCACACTGAGACCTTCAATGTACATATATGCGCCCATTTCCCCTTAAACTGTAGCAAGTCTACAGAGCAAATGGAGGATTAGGTTGAACTCGGGAGATCAGAAAATCGCAGTTATAGGCGGATGCGGACACGTAGGTCTCCCTTTGGGAATTGTTTTTGCTAACTTGGGATTTTCAACAACCTTAATAGACATTAATCAAGACTCAGTGGATTTGGTGAATTCAGGAAGAATGCCATTCATGGAGGATGGCAGCGATGAAGCCCTTAATGCCGCACTTAAATCGGGCAATCTTATAGCTTCGACGGATTTGATTGAAATATCAAAGCATGACATTCTGATTGTTACGATTGGAACGCCAGTCGATAATCACCAAAGCCCTGTACCAAGAGTGTTTCTAGACTTTATTGATTCGATTTGGGCCTATTTACACCCCGGACAGTTAATTGTATTGAGAAGTACAGTGTTTCCTGGTACTTCAAATTGGGTGGCTGATAAGTTAAGTCAAATTGGAGTGGATGTAGCATTTTGCCCTGAGAGAATTGTTCAAGGAAAGGCACTTGTCGAATTACAAACACTCCCTCAGATAGTCAGTGGTTCTAGTCCTGAAGCCGTGCGCAGAGCCGAAGAGTTGTTTAAAACTATGACTCCGCAAATAGTGCATGCTTCGATGCGTGAGGCTGAGTTTGCTAAATTATTTCTTAATGCATACAGATATATCCAGTTTGCGGTAACAAATGAGTTTTTTATGCTCTCTAATAATGCTGGAGTGGATTACGATCAAGTTCGCAGGGTGATGACCGAGGGATACGAGAGAGCCGCAGGATTTCCAAAAGCTGGGCTAGCTGCAGGTCCGTGCTTATTGAAAGATACGCAGCAGTTGTTGGCTTTCGGACAGAATAATTTCCATATTGGAAATTCCGCAATTTTAGTTAATGAAGGTCTTGCGCTCTACTTAATTGAAGCGGCATCAAAGTTGGTCAAACTAGAGGTCTCCACTGTTGGAATTTTGGGTATGGCCTTTAAGGCAAATAATGATGACATTAGGTCTTCCTTGAGTTATAGAGTTCGGAAAATGCTTCAGATGCGTGCACTTAAAGTTTTATCGTCAGACCCATTCGTCTCAAATGATGAAACACTTGTCAAAATAGATGAGCTCTTGAATGAATCTGACATAATCATAATATGTACACCACATGATGAATATAAAACTATCAATTTTCAGGGAAAAATAGTTGTGGATGTTTGGAATATTCAAAATAGAGGTTTGCTAATCTAATGAATACCAACGATAATGAAAATGTCCCATGGTGGACAGTTGCGATGGTAGGTTCCGAACTCCAGGAACTTGAGAAAGTGATTACATCTGGTTATTTAAACGAAGGTAGAGTAGTAACAGAATTTGAAAATATTGTTGCTGAAAAAATTGGGGTTAAACATGCGATAGCCTGCAGTAGTGGCACAGTAAGCCTCTTCCTTTCTCTCAGAGCGCTAGGTATTGGCCGTGGCGATTTTGTTGTGGTTCCCAATATGACTTTTATAGCGACAGCAAATGCAGTAAGACTTGCGGGAGCCGAAGTGATTTTGGCAGATGTCAACCCAAAAACTTTGACGATTTCTTTAGAATCTATACGTAAGCTGTGGGGAATTAAGAATTTTAAGGCGATTATTCCCGTTCATGTGAGTGGACGTTCTGCGATTACCCAGGAATTATTAGATTTTGCTAATGATAACAAGATTCTGATTGTGGAAGATTCCGCGGAATCATTTATGAGTATCGATCCAACTTCCAAAAGATATTTAGGAACAATTGGAAATGCTGGAATTTTCTCGTTTAGTCCCAACAAACTCATAACTTCCGGTCAAGGAGGAATGGTAGTTACTGACGATGAAGAAATAGCCAAAAGGGTTCGAAGATTAAAGGATCAAGGAAGACCAGAGCGCGGCACCGGTGGTGCGGATCTGCACTCTTACGAAGGATACAATTTCAAATTAACAAATTTGCAAGCCGCGGTTGGATTAGCTCAAATGAGGGCAATCGATTTGAGGATAAAACACCTGAAAAATGTCTATTCGTTCTATCGAACAAACATCAAAGACTGTCAACATATTCAACTGTTACCCTTTGATATAGAAGCCGGTGAGCTTCCCCTTTGGCCAGAAATTATTTGTTATAGTAGGGAGGCTATTCTTACTAAATTAGTTAAAATGAAAATTGAGTTTCGTGAGATTTGGTTTCCAATTAGCACTCAAGATCCCTACAAGTCCACACTAGCTGATGTTACAAACTCACTGAAGATTAATGAAAAAGGTTTCTGGCTGCCTTCCTCATTTAGCCTTACAGACGAACACCTAAAACGCGTTGTGGCCGCGATGAAATGTGAGGTCTGTTAATGTCAAAAAAAGTTTTAGTAACTGGAGGTACAGGCTTCATAGGGCGCGGCGTGGTGAAGGGTCTACTTCAGAAAGGTCATAAAGTCCAAGTTTTGGATAATGATTCAAGAGGAAGCGTCTCACAGCTGGGTAATTTATTAGATGATATAGAAATAATTAATGCTGATGTTCGTGATAATTCTGCAATTGAAAAAGTTACTAGAGATAAAGATATAGTCGTACATCTAGCCTATATTAACGGTACTGAGTACTTCTACTCTAAGCCATATGAAATTCTAGATGTAGGTATTCGCGGAATGCTTAACCTTCTTGAATCACACAAGAAGAATAAATACGGAAGACTATTGTTGGCTTCGACGTCAGAAGTTTATCAAACGCCATTAATTGTACCTACTAGTGAATCGGTAGCTCTCATAGTTCCCGATGTTTTGAATCCGAGGTTTTCATACGGTGGAGGAAAGATTGCATCTGAATTATTATTAGCAAATTATTCCTTTGAAAATGGCTTAGATTATAAAATATTTCGCCCACATAATATTTACGGACCAAATATGGGGTATGAGCATGTGATACCGCAATTGATACGTAAGATAATTGCAGGTGTCCGAACAAATGGTGGCAGAAAGATTGAAATCGAAATTCAAGGCGATGGAAATCAAACGAGAGCATTTTGTCATATTGAAGATTTTGTGAAGGGTTTTATGCTTATTTTAGATGACAATAGTCAAAATCGTATATTTCATATCGGAAAAAATCAAGAAACCTCGATAAAGGAACTACTTTCTTTAATTGCAAAAGAAATGCAAGTAGATATTGAAATTAAGAATGGACCTATCCTTAAGGGTTCCACTGAAAGAAGATGTCCTGATATATCACTCTTGGAAAGCATGGGCTATTCCCCTGAAATAAGTCTAGAAGAAGGTTTAAAAGATACGGTAAATTGGTATGCCAGACACTACAAAGTTTAGTTGTGCGTTTTGTAATTCTGTATTACCCGAAGCGATAATTGATTTAGGAATATTTCCGCCACTTAATAAAATTACTTACACGTCCTCCTTATCGTTGAAAATTACCATTTGTAATGATTGTGGACTGACTCAGCTTAAAGAAAATTTTCATCAATTGGAAAATTTTCCTCCCGAATATCCATTTAGAACATCTGGAACAAATGCCCTGGTTAAAAATCTAGATGAACTGAAAATGGAAATTCTTGATCTGATTCCCAATCCAAAAAATATCTTGGAAATCGGCTGCAATGATTTTACTTTTCTCAAAATGTTTCAAGATCTAGATTGCAATCTATATGGTATTGACCCAGTAAAAATAATTTCCCCTCAACCAAGAATTAATTATGTGAATGGATTCTTTCCCGAAGACTTCAATTTAAATATCAACTTCGATTTGGTAGCAGTTATCAACACTTTTGCACATTTAAATCAACCCAAGGCAAGCTTAAAATTAATCCACAAAATATTGAGCGAAGATGGGGTATTGGCATTAGAAGTCGTTGATTTAGATGAAATGCTAAGATTGAATGAATTTGATAAGTTCACTCACGAACATCGCATATATTTGAGTGAAGAAACATTATCAAATTTCCTAAAGTCCGAAGGATTTGAAATTCTTCATATGAAACGAATTTTGACACACGGTGGGAGTTTACGGGTCATAGCTAGAAAGACTGACTCAGTTCAAATAGACAACTTGGCAAATCCAAGCATCCAAATCCGAAAATTGAGTGAACTTAATAAGAGAATTACTGAGATCGAAAAACAAGTTAAATTGTTTTTCGAAAGCAGTAAAATAAATTACAAAAAATGCGTAGGAATTGGAGCCACAAACCGTGGAGCCATTTTCCTCTCTAGAATAGGAATTAATCTGGAATTCGTTGTCGACAGAGATGCAAGCCCCAGAGTGGGAAGAATATTTCATCGCTCATTTGTAATAGGAGATACTGAGTTTCTTGAAAGTGATACTTCAGAATCTATTGCGATAATACTTGCTTGGCATGTTGCCCGAGAAATTGTAGATAGTCTAAAGTCTCGAGGATACAAAGGAAAATTCTTAGTTTTGCTCCCGAGAATAATGTTCCTAACCTAAGTGAATATTAGTAATATTCATGATTCTGATCCACGCAACTAGCAAGCCAATATTAGACAAAATGGGAATCACTGCGAGATATCGATTAACAGTTAAGTGAGTTAAAATAATACCAACTGATATAAAAAGTATTTGGCCTCCGAACATGATTAGTGGAGCAGGTGTCGAGTAAATACCTGCGGAAATCAAGAGACAGACAATCCCATATAAAAAGAATCTATAATTTTCTTGGCCGATGGAGCGACTTTTACGATCTGGATTAACGAGCATAATAATCGTGGGAATAAAACTAAAAATAATAAGAGAGAAAGCAGCTCCAGTTCCACCCCGAGTGAAATATGTCAAGTTGAAGGGGAACGCCCGTAGAAAATCAAATGAGAAGTAGTTAGCTAATGACACCATTCTTGCTGCAATTTGATTAATTATGTCCGAATTTAGTTGGAAATTCTGCTGAATTAAGTCATTCTTTAATCCTGTAGTTGACGAATAAATGCGCCAAGCAATGTCCGCACAGACATACTGAAAAATATATCGCCAGTAAAAAACTTTTTCAATCAATATTCCTACTATAAAAATACCAATGACATATATGATGAACATAGGATGAAAGAAGTAGCCTGTGAATATTAAACTACCCGTCAAAATCAAGTGCAAATCTTTTCTATATACAAAGAGCAGAATAGCGAAGGCAGCTGCAAGGTTTTTTGACCATGTGAAGTAAGTCTGTTGAAGTAAAAATGGTGATGTTGCGAAAAGAAGTGAAACTAATTTCAAATTTACATTTGTAAGAAATCTTCGAGCTGCGTAAACGATACTAAAACCAAAGAATGCAATTAAAAAGAAACTGACTCCATTGAATAATGAGTATCTATTTTCATCGTAAAGAACTCGAACATCCGGCCAAACAATATCGACGTAATTGAATCTGGGGATTTCTAGAGTTTCTCTATCATTGAATACCAAACTTCGTATAGCTAAATAGGAGAAAGGCAGACCGTAGGTACGAAGAATTATTTCTTGCCCGGGCATTATGGGGTGATCTTCTTTGACATCCTGATGCCTTATAAGAAATTCCCCAGTGTAATATGGAAGCGCATTGTCCATCGGCAGCCCGCCTGATATCCACTGCATTTGAACAGGCTTATTCCAGTCTTTAAAGACATATGCACCATCTGGAAGTGAACCAGGGTTTTGTACTTGAAAAGAGGAAAATACAGTCGCAAGAATAGCGAGCAGAATCCAAGTTAGAAAAGCAAAAATATCCTGTTTACACACTTCATTGAATTTAAGTAAGTTATCTGGTTGAAAAAGTAAGTAAAGAAAATACATAAGAATAATTGCTATTAACATACGAACAGCTAAGACTGGCAATATTATTGATAACAAACCTAAAGCGAACAACGTGATTATTGCTAAGGTGATTGAGAAAATTAAGGCAGTCTCTCTAAAATAATCAGTTAAGCGGATTTTTGAATAAACCGAGAAAGTCATGACATAGATCAATAAGCATGTGAGTATCAAACCTAGAATCGTAAACACGAATCAACTGTAGCAAAACTAAGATTAATTTTTCGGCAAAAGTGAGTTCAATCCCACGCAGCAATCATGTCTATTGAGGGAAGATTCTTTATACGTGCGGGATTCGAGAGTACTAATGACCTTTTGATTCCGGGTATTCCCAATTTATTAACAACTGACCAGGTATGTTGCGTAGGATTCAGATCCACATTCTTTTCTAATAATTTTTTCAAATGAGGAGAATCCGAACTGCCGACATATTGTAAGTTTGAAAGTACATCAGCTGAAGTAACTATCGATATTGACTTGTAACCTGCATGTTGAAACCTTTCCAACATAGGCAACTCTCCAAATCGCACCAGGGAACGCTTAGCTCTCCAATTACGAATATATTCGAGGGGGTTCCTCTCAGAGTCTTGTTTTTTGGGTATTTGAAGTGCAACTAGGAAACTTTGAAAGTGTCGCCGGACTTGAAACGACTCGACCGGCCCTATAAATGTTCCAGGACTGAGGGAACTTAAAATGCGGTGGATAAACACTTTAAGATCATTCTCTGGACCCCAAAACATGGAATTGTTTAAGAAAATTACCTTTCCAGAGTATTCTAATTCAAACAAATAAGTCAGAACATCCCGCATTGCACCTAAATCTCGGCCATAATTTTTGGACTTGAGGAGCGGAATTTCGGCGATTTCAAGGGGGATAACAGAATTACTAATAAGAACAAGCGGTACGTTTAGAGAATTCAAGGTTCGAATAGTTTTTAAATCGTACTTATCAAACTCCTCATGTTTAGAGTAATGAATATAAAATAATAATTCTGAAGATTCTAAGTCCAAGCAATTGAATATGTCATGATTTGAAAAATTGCTTTTCTGCCCACTAAATAAATTATCCAACCTACAAAAAGAAGTTAGAGTATGGCCACCTAACTGTCGCAATCGGCGGTTGAATCCAAAAACGCTAGGCCTCACTCTTTGCCCGCCATGAATACTTCTAAAATCTTCTGAATCCGCTTATCGTAACTGTGATTCTCTCTCAACCACTCTGTTTGTTCCGAAGGATCAAAGATATGAGAACTCTCAAAATCTAATATTAATTGTTGGAGCAATTCCAATGATTCAAAATAGTAAACGTAAGGAATGAGATCAGGGCAGGAACTTTCTAAGCTAATAGAGAATCTATCAATTAGCACTCTTCCTCCTGCAAAAAGTGCCTCAAAGAGTCTAGGTCCAGGACTACCTGCAGCGATTGAAAACTCTCTATTGGAGAAATCAAAATCGCGGCCAATGATTATTGTACAAAGAAAAGAGTTATCTAATTCTGGAATTCGATTGTTGTCTAGGCGGCCTAAATAATGAATATTGGAATTTCGATTCTTGAAATCGCCAACTCTGACTATTCGATTATTTGGAAATTTTTCTGCGAGCATATTAGAAATTCTGGCTCGTCGGTCATAATCACTACCTACGATCAAAATTCTATTATTTCTCTTTTCTTGGGTTTCCCTGAAATGGATATCAGGGTCACCGGCTAATGGTAAATAAGAAGCCTTAACATTCTGATAGTAAGCTATCGATTTTATTTCCACTGTGAAAATATGATCAAAACGTGACTCCCAAGGCCTAAGAGAATCAAAATCGTAGGGATCTTCCAGATTCCAAAAATACAATTTAACATCACGTTTAGAGGTGATTACATCGACAACTTGCAATTGCAAGGTATGGAGAGTCCCAATCATTAAAATAAAATCCGCATTCATAGCAGCAATATTTTCTATTTGAAATGAACTGTCATAAACGCTTAAAATGCCCACTTTTCTTAGTGACTTTTCTATTATTGGTCTAAGGTAGCGGTTAGGGTCTAGATCATTTGGAGTAGTCCAGATTAGGCAGATTTTCAATTTAGTTTCCTCATTATATAAGAAAAAGCATCAGCTAAGGCTTGAAACCATCCGACTGACTTGCTTCTGGCAATAAAGACTTTTACCAAACTTGGACGCGATGGATCTAGAAAATTAGAATCATTATTATGAAATCCAAGCATGTTGATGTTCGAAGTTTCCCACGAATTGAATTCAGAATGAAAATTACCGGAAGTTAATTTACGAGATCCCAATTGAATGTAAAGTTTCAATATTTCCGATGAGTATAGCGGGTCTTCAGGCAGATGAACCTCAACATATGAAAAATTGTCTGCAATCAAAATAGAAGCGATAGCCGATTCCAGATTTTCAGGCTCGTAAAAAAATATATTTTCCATCCCCTTAAAGCGATCGATAAATGCGCCAATCTCAGGTACAACAATTTTCAAACCCATTTCTAAAGCCTCCGATGCGGCAATGCAATAAGTCTCGGGCCAGATCGAGCCGAAGAAAGCTATGCTCGCCGTAATATTTGGAATCTCGCCGAGCGAATATTGACCTAAGATGGAAGTTTTATCTCGAGAATTATCTAAACTCTTTAGTTCTGAAATGAAATCATGATCAATTCTACCCGCTTGAATAAATGCGAAATCTTTCAACTGGACATTCTTCATTAACTCCAAACTAAGTTTTGCTCCTTTAGGAATCGTAAAATTTCCTAAGATGAGGATAGTTTTGGGCACCTTAGTTTTTACTGAAATATTAGTTGTCACTTTTGGAGGAATGATTAGGATTTTTGAGGGCTCTAAATTATAGAAATTAATTAAGTGGGTTTTTGAAAAATGTGTACCGACAGTGACAACATCTACCTTTTCAAATATTTTAAAATAGGCAGCTCGCAGTAAAGTTAACCGTTCTGTAGACGATCCTCGTTTGCACGCACATGAGGAACACTTATTGGAATTTTTCTGCTCCAAAATCTTGCAATACGTGGAATTTTCATCTAACAAATTAAAACTGTCACAGATATGTGAAAAATCATGAATCGTCGTGACCGTCGTTATTCCTAAATTTTGGGCAATTGGAATAGTGCTTAAAGGAGTCCACATCTGATGAAATATATGCACTAGGTCAATTCTGTTATTAACTAAGAATTCGCTCATCCAGTTTGAATACTGATGATTACCGAAAAAATATGGCTCTGTCGATAGGCGCGGCTGCTTCAATTCCCAAACTCGACCTTTTATATTGCGAATTTGCCAAGTAATTTGTTTAGAACCTATTTCTGGCGTCATCTCAAAGAAATCGATATTCGCAGAAGAAGCGGCGTCAATTATTTCTTTATATAGATGCTCAGTACCTCCGAAATGCTTGCTGCGAGAAGGCGAATTGTGACTAATAAATAATATTTTCATAATTAGATCAAAATCCGATGTAAATTAAGTAGAATTTTGTCCCAAGTAAAACTGTTGATTGCGGTTTCTTTGGCCCGTCTGGCAATTTCCTCGATTTTCCCGTCAGGTAAGTTTAGAACCTCATGAATTTTAGAACTGATGTCTGCTTGTGTGTATGAGACATAGGAATCGGAATCGAACATACTTTTGACTCCCGGTTGAGATTCTATGTCTAAAAGTTGCAGCTTCCCCCAAACGGCAACTTCAATAACTCTTGGCCCGGGGACGCTCCATAGATCTTCTTTAAATGACCTTGACCAATTCAGACAAACTTTAGCCATCGAAGTGAAATCTCTAAGTTGCTTTAGATCAAATGGGCGAAATGTCTCAACTACTTCTCCACCTCTTTTGCAAATTGACTCAACAACTTCTTTGTAAATCTCTTGGTCAACCCACTTCGCTTTAGCCTGAGAGGTAATTAGAAGCATCCGAAGATTTTGCGTTATGGGGTTCGAAACTAACTGTTTCAGAATGTCTAGCCTATTAGGCCACAGACTTCCGAACATAACTACATCAAATTTGTAGTCAAAAGTTTCCTGATTTGGTTCCAGAATTTTCGTTCCTAACGGCAAATAAAATCCTTTTCCAGAATATTTTTCAACCGAAAATTGATCTGTTGTGAGAATTTTTGTAAATTTAGGTGCGAATTTGATATTTTTATCTGTTTCATATGGGTCTTCTGTGAACCAAACACATGGATTAGCACTCATGCTAATTATTCTGCCAAGTTTACGATCCTGTAGTTCTTCACCACCAAAAACAAGCAAATTTTGTCTATGCTTTACTTCAACATCTTGCACCAAACCAGAGTCAAGAAGCTCAAATAATGGTGACTCCTCAACAGCGGAACACAAGTCTCGAAACAAATAGTGATTTGGTGTGTGTTGTCGACTTTGTACGATGCTTATTGGTGTTGGATTCATCGTTTAGTAAGTTTCTAATCTCGGGCACGAAAAATATTGGTGAATCTTAATGATTGCATTAAGTCCTATTCCCACGAACCCAATTTAATCCATTTTGCCCCAGAATTGTCGACCGGGATCGCATTCAAGTGCCTAATTTTGGCCAAATGTAGTCATTGTTGGCTTCAACTTAGTATGTTACTTTCAGTAGAATTGTTAATTGAAATTTGGAGGAATTTTGAAGGGTATAGTCCTGGCTGGCGGTTCAGGTTCTCGTCTTTGGCCGATTACTCGTGGAGTGAGCAAACAACTCCTTCCTGTTTATGACAAACCTTTGATCTATTATCCAATTTCAACACTTATGTCTGCTGGAATATCAGATATAACAGTTATTACGACGCCTTTTGACCAATTGAATTTTCAAAGATTGTTAGGCGCTGGTGATAAATATGGAATAACGTTCAATTATGCTACGCAAGAATCACCAGATGGCTTGGCTCAAGCCTTCCTCTTAGCTAAGAAGTTTATCGAAGGAGAGAAATGTGCCTTAGTTTTGGGGGACAACATATTTCATGGCCAAGGCTTAGGTTCTCAACTTCGAGAATTTCAAAATGTCAATGGTGCTCAGATTTTTGCCTATCAAGTTTCAGATCCTTCGCAATATGGAGTTGTTGAGTTTTCAAGTCAAGGAAGAGTAATTTCAATAGAAGAAAAACCCACTAATCCAAAGTCGAAATTTGCAATACCAGGTTTGTATTTTTATGATGAAAGTATCCTCGAGATTGCGGGGAAAGTTAAACCTAGCCACCGAGGAGAACTTGAGATTTCTTCCGTCAACGAAGAGTACTTACGTTTGAAACAATTGAATGTAAGTATCTTACAGAGAGGTACTGCATGGTTTGACACGGGAACTTTTTCCTCTTTGCACGACGCATCTTCTTATGTTCGCACGCTAGAAGATCGACAAGGGCAGAAAATTGGCTGCATCGAAGAAATTGCCTATAGAAATGGCTGGATTACAAAAGATCAACTTTATAACATTGCGGAGGAGTACAAAAATGGACCCTACGCAACCTATCTTCGGCAAATAGTTTAATCAGTATGAGAGTACTAATTACAGGTGCGGCAGGCTTCATTGGCTCAAACTTCGTGCGAATGATCGCCAAAGGCGATCTTCTCGGAGTCTCAAGTGTTAAAGTTTTGGACAAGTTGACATATGCAGGCGTTAAGTCAAATCTTGATTCAGTGGCAGATTTATCTTGGTATGAATTCAAAGTTGGAGATATTTGCGACCGCGAAGTTGTTTCTGAATTACTAAGAGAAGTCGATGCAGTTGTGAACTTTGCAGCGGAGTCTCATGTTGACCGTTCTATTTTAGGGGCAGCTAATTTTGTTCAGACCAACATTGTTGGCGTTCAAGTTCTATTAGATGCAATCAAAGAGTCAGGAAGAAGAATTCGATTCTTACAAGTTTCAACTGATGAGGTTTATGGTTCTATCGAATCCGGCTCTTGGACCGAAGAATGGCCACTTCAACCAAACTCTCCCTACTCTGCAAGTAAGGCAAGTGGAGAGTTGTTAGCTCGTTCATACAATCGAACCCATGGCGTGGATGTAGTTATTACACGTTGTAGTAATAATTATGGGACGCACCATTTTCCGGAGAAGCTGATCCCCTTATTCATTACAAACTTAATTGAAGGTAAGAAAGTTCCGGTCTATGGGACCGGACAGAACGTCCGGGACTGGTTACACGTGGATGATCACTGTCGGGGTATTCATTCCGTATTAATGAATGGGCGTTCCGGCGAGGTTTACAACATCGGAGGTGGACGTGAATTAACAAATAATGAAATTACAAGTTTGATTCTTGAAGCTATGGGTGCAGATGAATCTTCTATTGAATATGTGGAAGATAGAAAAGGTCACGACCTTCGATACAGCGTTGACTGGACAAAGATCAATCGAGAGTTAGGTTATGAACCTCAGATTAAATTTGAAGATGGTCTTAAGCAAACTATTCAGTGGTACCGAGATAATGAAGCGTGGTGGAAGCCACTTAAGAATCGTTAATACCTAAATGACTTGGTTTATTACGGGCGGATCAGGGCAATTAGGTATTGCAGTTTCCGACGAGCTAGGAAGGCGAGGAATTCTATTCCGAGCTTGGGGATCACAAGATTTAGATATCTCAAAAGGCCCAATAGTTCGTGACGTTGTTTCACAGTTGTCACCCGCGGTAATTATTAACTGTGCGGCATGGACCGATGTTGATGGAGCTGAAAGTAATGAGCCCCAGGCATCTAGAGTCAATCGTGACGGAGCAGAGAATATAGCGATGGCAGCAAAGCATTGCGGAGCAAAGTTAATTCACCTTTCAACGGATTATGTGTTTTCCGGTGAGGGCAAAACCCCGTGGCAGGTAGATGACAGGATTGATCCTCAATCTGCATACGGGCGCACCAAAACGGAAGGCGAAAGTCGGGTATTTGCGACATATCCAGAGAACTCATCAATTGTTAGGACAGCTTGGCTATATAGCCCGTGGGGTAAGAATTTTGCTAAGACAATGACTCGGTTCGCGCTCAATGGTAAAGGTGAAATTCGGGTTGTAAATGACCAGATGGGACAACCGACCTCTGCCATAGATCTTGCAAAACAACTTGTCGATTTGGGATTGTCTAGTTCACCCGCCGGGATTTATCACGGGACTAATTCTGGAGAAGCGACATGGTTTGAGTTTGCTCAGGAGATATTTAAATCAGCGGGAGCAGATGCAAGTCGCGTTGTTCCTGTTTCTTCAAGTGAGTACCCAAGACCAGCGAAACGACCGGCCTATTCCGTATTAAGTCACGATGCTTGGGCAAATACGAGTGTTAAACCGATGAGAGATTGGCGAATCGCACTTGAAGAAGCCTTGCCTGCAATCATTTCTGCCGTGAAGGCGGAAGGATAAGAGCATGGAGTTAAAACCACTGGGGATCGAAGGAGCTTGGTTAGCAGAGTCACCTGTTTGGAGCGATGAGCGAGGATTCTTCCGTGAGTGGTTTAAGAGCGGAGACATTAAAGCCGCCACAGGAATTGATTTTTCGATTCAGCAGGCGAATATTTCCCAAAGCCAGCGAGGTGTAATTCGAGGAATTCATTACAGCCTTGCACCACAGGGGCAGGCCAAGTGGATTACTTGTATAAACGGATCTATTCGGGATGTAATTGTTGATATCCGTCCGAGTTCGCCAACATTTGGCAAGTCAGTTCATTGTGATTTGGATGCGCAAGATGGGAAGGCAATTTTAATAGGAGCTGGGTTAGGACATGGGTTTGCATCGTTGGCTGCCTCATCGACGATTGCGTACTTGCTTAGCTCGCCATTTTCGCCAGCGGAGGAGTTTGAGATTAATCCTTTAGATTCAGCACTTGGAATCGATTGGGGCGTTGATCTATCGGAAGTGTCATTTTCCGAGAAAGACAAAAATGCTCCAACACTTACTGAGCGATTAGCTGAAGGAAAATTTCCAAAATAATTTTTACTGTGGCTTGGGCCGGGATCGAACCGGCGACCTAACGATTTTCAGTCGTTCGCTCGTACCAACTGAGCTACCAAGCCAAACAAGGTTTTGATATCGGCCTTAAATAAGTACGACACCAAAACCTTTGCGACCCGGACGGGACTTGAACCCGCGACCTCCGCCGTGACAGGGCGGCGCGCTAACCAACTGCGCTACCGGGCCTTAAAGCTCAGCATCTAGATCTACCACGAATGGAATTGGGCCTAGGTGCGGTTTACCAGATTGCCTGTCGATGAATTGAATCCGAGTAATCACTTCGTCATTAAGGACAGCTCTCCACTCGATATCGCCTGGCAGATTACTGACGGTGATTCGGGGAGGGATACGCATGCGCGTTGGATGAAGATTTTCAAAGATGCCTTCACCCAGCGTTATCCATCCTGATTGAAGCATTGAAACGTTCTCGAGGGGTGTGTACGCAAGGAGTTTTCGAATGCTGTCCAGAGTTTCCTCAGGGTGATGGCCAAAAGCCGTATTGTTCAAAAACATCTTGATCTGCATTATGAGACTTGCAAGAGTTGGGATTAGGTATTCAGGTGCTGACATGTTTGAAGTCAGCCCACCAGCTGTAGAGGCTCCGGAAAAGGCTTGATTTAAGAAAGCCACGAGCATGTTCTTGCCCGTAATAGATTCAATGAGTTGCGACATTACGGGGAAGGGATTGCCTGATTCATCTTTCAAGTAGATGAAATCTTCTAGGTTGGCTTTTGAGTAAAGGGTGAGATCAGCTTCTTTATGGAGATAAATGAGGATTTGAAAATCAGAATCTTGTTTGTGTTTATCAATCGCAAAATCAATTTCCATTAGGACAGCGGCTGATGCGAGAGCTTGGGGAGTTGCGATAAGAAAAAAGCGCTTGCTTAGCTGTACGCCTTCTTTGGCGCGTGTTGGGAAATGCTGACCTGGGGTCAACTCCCCTTCATCCATCCAAGGTTTTATGCCATTTGCAATCGCCGTGTAATAAATGTGCCTGGCTAGGTCTAAAGATGATTCGTGGTTATATGAAATGAAGACATCGAACGGTTCCGGATTTTCCATGATTAATGCTAAATCCATTTGGTGTATTTGGATTGTGGACGATCAGTCAGATTGTCAGTGGGCGGTGAAAAGGTCTGTTTGTGGATGCGAAATGGAAGATTGAGTTTTACGAAGATATTCAAGGTCGCAGGCCTGTCGAAAAGTGGATAGACGGTTTGAGTGATCAGAAAGTTGAGGCTGTGATTGTGGCCTTACAAGAGGTGTTGGCGGTAAATGGAATCAATCTGGCTTCAGGTGCATGGTTGCGGTCATTGGGAAACGGGTTATACGAGTTTCGAATCAGGCACAGTAAGAATGAGATTCAAGCGATGTACAAGACTGCAAACAGAGGATCAGCGGGAGGAGCCGAGGCAATATTGCTGAGGATCTTTGTGGCATTCGAAGGGCAAAAGTTAATTGTTTTGCTCGGAGGGTATGACAAAGGCAAAAACGATAAGCAAAGTTTTCAGCAGGCTCAGATTGAGATAGCACGAAAGAGGTTGAGGGATTGGAAACGTAGGAGGGCTTGACAGGTTATGTGTAAATACACATAATTGGATTAGGGGGCAATCATGGCAAAAACAAATTTTGAGCGTTATGTGGAAAAGCGAGGCAAGGCTGGCTCTGCGGAGTCTCGCGCTGCTCGCGAAGTATTTACTCAGGCGTATGTATTTGCGAGTGCATTGATGCAAGCTCGTAAGGCATCTGGAATGACCCAGAGTGCGCTCGCGGAAAAGTCAGGTGTGCAACAAGCAGATATATCGCGTATGGAAAATGGCTCGATGATTCCAACGCTAAATACATTTATGAATCTGATGGATGCGCTTGGAGTGACTGTTACATTGAAGATTGGTGAAAAGCCAAAGCGAAAGAACTCTGGGCGATTAATGGTTGAGGTAGCTGCTTAAGAGTTTCAAACTGATCTAAAGCGAATGTGGCTTGGGCCGGGATCGAACCGGCGACCTAACGATTTTCAGTCGTTCGCTCGTACCAACTGAGCTACCAAGCCATCAAAGATTTTGCTAACAGTTGCCTGCTAGTACGCATGGCACACAATTAAATTGCATACGACACCAAAACCTTTGCGACCCGGACGGGACTTGAACCCGCGACCTCCGCCGTGACAGGGCGGCGCGCTAACCAACTGCGCTACCGGGCCTTAAGT
>Ga0214923_10001271_pt1 | contig 36235 bp, 53 predicted proteins | sample LL1510_MetaG_FD_177993 | JGI IMG/M metagenome (GOLD analysis project Ga0214923, IMG submission 177993) | Freshwater microbial communities from Lake Lanier, Atlanta, Georgia, United States - LL-1510 | ecosystem: Environmental > Aquatic > Freshwater > Lake | place: USA: Georgia | collected...
GGTCAAGCAGGAAGCTAAGGAACAGCAGGTACATCAGGAATATCTGGGTTAAGTGGTACTTCAAGGACATCAGGTATATCAGGTAGCTCTGGTACATCTGCTTCTACTGGTACAAGCGGTACATCTGCATCAGGTAGTTCTGGAACAGCAGGTACATCGGGAACATCAGGTTCAAACGGTGTTTCATTCAGTTCTGGTACATCAGGTACAAACGGCACTGGGGGTAGTTCTGGAACAAAAGGTGGAGATGGTACATCGGGCTCATCAGGTACTTCTGGACAATCAGGTACATCTGGCTCAACGGGAACGGCAGGAACATCTGGAACTTCGGGTTCTACGGGTACTTCGGGAACATCGGGCTCATCGGGAACAAATGCCTCATCAGGTACTTCTGGTGTAAGCGGTACAACTGGAACAAATGGATTGAGCGGTACATCTGGCTCAACGGGAACATACGGAAGCTCTGGTACAACTGGGCAAAGTGCAACATCAGGCTCTTCTGGTACTACTGGTACAAGTGGAGCAAATGGTTCATCAGGAAGTTCTGGATTATCGCAACCTAATGGTACATCTGGTAGTTCAGGGGCATCAGGGGCAAACGGAGTGGCAGGAACAAGTGGTACTACGGGTGCAAGTGGTCAGTCTGGTTTAAATGGAGCGAATGGTCAAAGTGGTTTAAACGGAACATCAGGAACAAGTGGGTCTAATGCTCAGGGGGGTTCGAATGGTAATGCTGGAACATCAGGTTCGTCTGGTACTTCGGGTGCAAATGGTGCTGCTGGTGGTTCTGGTGCTTCTGCGACATCAGGTTCTTCAGGAACGACTGGTGGAGCTGGTACATCAGGCTCATCAGGTCTATCTGGGGCATCTGGTGCAAATGGAGCAAATGGTTCATCAGGTGTTTCTGGTTTATCAGGAACTTCTGGCTCATCAGGAACTTCAGGAACTACGGGAACTTCTGGCTCATCAGCATCTTCTGGAACTTCTGGCTCATCAGGAACTTCTGGTTCATCAGGTACATCAGCAACATCAGGTTCAAGTGGTATAAACGCATCTTCTGGTGTATCAGGTACATCAACTGGCTCTGGTACTTCAGGTTCAAGTGGTACATCAGCGACATCGGGTTCAAGTGGAACATCAGGTTCGAGTGGAGCATCAGGAGGTTCAGGAACATCAGGTTCAAGTGGTACATCTGGAACTTCAGGCTCTTCTGGTGTTTCTGGTGTTTCTGGTGTTTCATCAACATCAGGCTCTTCTGGTACAAATGGTACATCAGGTTCATCTGGTGGTTCAGGTGCGTCAGGTCTTTCATCGACATCGGGTTCGAATGGTACTTCAGGTTCTTCGGGCGTATCAGGAACATCTACTGGTTCTGGCGTATCTGCTACATCGGGTTCGAATGGTACTTCAGGTTCTTCAGGTGTATCAGGAACATCTACTGGTTCTGGTGTATCAGGAACATCAGGCTCATCAGGAACATCTGGTTCTTCTGGTGTATCAGGAACTTCTACGGGTTCAGGAACATCTGGTTCATCTGGTACTTCTGGTTCAAACGGAGTAAGCGGTGGTAGTGGTATTTCTGGTGCATCTGGTGTATCAGGAACGTCAGGCTCTTCTGGTGTAAGCGGTGGTAATGGTGCTTCAGGGGTATCAGGAACTTCAGGTTCTTCAGGAACAACTTTTTATACTGCCGTAAGATTTGGTACGGGTACTAACTTTTGTACTTATGATACGGGTACTGGTGCATATTATGGTAACTATAACCAAACGTTTGGCGTAAATAACTGTATTTACTACGGATGTGGAACAAGTACTGGTGCAGGTAGGTATAATAGATATTGGAATGGCTCATGTTTATCCTACTTTAACGTAACAATAACTGGATATTATCAGAATGGAGATTACGCTTGTGCCTTCAATACCTTCAACTCTGGATATAACTCTACTCTTGGTGGTCGTTATAATGTTTTATCTGCAACAGACAACGGAGGTGGATTCTACAATGGCTGCGGTTTGTATTTTTGGAATGATGGAACTCAGTATTCACAATCCTATGCAAACTGTTCTGCTACGCAAGGTGGTAGATATTTGAGCGTATATTCAGGATTTTATACGCAGTTTTATTATATTTCTAAAACAAGCGGTTCTTTCAAAATTGACCATCCAGACCCTGCTAAGAATGGATATATGACTTTGGAACATAAGTTTGTTGAAAGTCCAACAGAAGGGGATAATCTATATAGATATGAAGTTTGTACAAATAATTGCACAGCAAGCATAGAATTACCAGATTATTTTAAGTTTTTGAATAAAAATGTTCAATTCTTGATATCTCCAAAAAATCACTTTGGTAGAGGCTATGCTTCTATTAACGAAGATTATACTTGTGTGAATTTCACATCTAATTGCGAAGGAGCTTACAATATTTTAGTTATGGGTACACGAAAAGATGAACATGCACAAGCCGCATGGAAAGGTGCTGAGATACTAAAAAACCAAAATGATGCTATTATGGGATATCGAGTTATGTAGTATATTTGTTATAGAGAAATTAGAGAAATATGAACGTAATATTTAGTATACAAGGAGGAATAGGTAAGTCTGTTATGGCTACCGCAGTATGTAAAGCCGTAAAAAATAATTTTCCAGATTCGAATCTGATAGTAGTTACGGGATATCCAGAAGTTTTTATTAACAATCCTAATGTGAACATGGTATTTTCACATGGTCAGGAGAGTTATTTTTACACTAAGTACGTAGAGGGTCAAGACGTGAAAATTATGGCAAATGAGCCATATAATATAACGGAGCATATTTTATTCAAAGAACATGTTATTGAGACATGGTGTAAAATGAATGGATTAGTTTATTCAGGGGAAAAACCTGAAATAAACATAAACCAAAGGGAGATGACTTACTTTATGAATAAATATAACATAGAGAAGCCAATCATGATTCTGCAAACAAATGGAGGAGCTCCCACACAAGAAACTGCTCAAATGAATCCATTAGCAGTAAAATATAGCTGGGCACGTGATATGCCGAAATACGTTGCTGAAGCAATTATTGAAACATTTCATAAGCAATATCAAATTTTTCACTTGAGAAGAGAAGACCAATTTTCTTATGAAAACACAACACACTTCAGTGATTCATTCAAGGCGGTTGCTTATATGATATTACGTAGTGAGAAGCGTGTACTGATAGACAGTTTTGCTCAACATGCCGCAGCAGCTTTACAAAAGCAGTCTACTGTTTTATGGATAGCTAATAAACCAAACGTATTTGGATATAATATCCACGATAACATTACAGCTAATCCAGAAACGGGTAAGCCTGATTTAAGGTTCTCGTTCTTATCAAAATATAATATAACTGGAGCACCTAACGAATTTCCTTATTATGATGAGAGGGATATGTTTAATGTTGATAGAATTATTGAATCAGTTATGAATCAGGTTTAGTAAAGATTCCATGCGGAGTTACTAACGCATCAATAATCCCATTTCGTAAGTGATTGAAGGCATTCTCAGGAGTTTCTACAATAGGCTCATTGTGAACATTAAAAGAGGTGTTTACTACAAGACCATTACCAGTCATATCACAATATCTTTCTACTAAATGTTGGAAGAACCCAGTCTCTGGAAGTATTTGTATACGTGCTGTTTTATCTATTGGATGTACAACTGTTGGGATTGAACTCTTGTATTCTTCTTTTGTATCTACAAGGAGTGTCATAAATCGAGCTGTATACTTTGATTTTGGTACATGAAAGTACCTATCTACATGATTATGTAATACAGCAGGTGCAAATGGCATAAAATCATTTCTTTGAAGCCTATTATTTAAAATATTATAGGTTTCCTCATGTGTAGCCTCACATATAATACTTCTGTTTCCTAATGCTCTTGCACCATGCTCACTTCTACCTTCAAATAAACCTATAATTTTTTTATCTTTTAATAGTTGGGCTGCTGCTTCAGGATGATAATTTCTACAAATTAAACCTTGCCCAGCATTATGTATTTCTGAAAATGTATATTCGTTGCCAAAAGACATACTTCCATGCCTAAAAGGAATTAAATCTGGTACTGCCATTTTTAGCACAGCCATCGCACATCCAAAAGCTAAACCTTCATCACCCATAGGAGGTAATACAAAAATCTCATCAATCCAATCCATCTCATTAATCTTCTTGTTGAGTTTTACGTTGGCAAAAATCCCACCCGATAATGCCAATTTTCTCACGTGTGGCAAGTGTTTGTTTCTAATATTTGTTATTAATTCACAAACTATTTCTTCGAACAGATATTGACCAGTGTACGCCATATCTTGATATCCGTACTTCTGTCTATAATTTTTTGAACCTATGTGTTCATATAATTTCTTGTGCATGTCCAAATAAATACCGCCACATTCTATCTCATGAATATCTTCATTAAGTTGAGTGCCCTCTACTTTAATAACATCTTTCCAGCCTAAGTACAAGCCTTCCCAAAATGCCCCATGACCAGATAGCCCTACAACTTTACCTTCATCCTTTAGTCTTTTGAATCCAAGCATTTCTGTTAGGCAAGCATAATAATGACCAAGAGACCTCTTTTGAGTTGTTATTGCATCTATACATGTAATCCTTCCATTACGACCCCAATATGACTTTGAGCTGAATCCATTTGCTCCTGATGCGTCAGCACAAAACACCAAACAATCTTCTCTAAAACCAGAAAGATAATAAGAGAGAACTGCATGGCTTTCGTGATGGTCAATTCGTACAAACTTCTCTTTAACCAATCTAAAACCATCAAAATCCATCATTAAAAACATGTTCTCTATGTACTCAAATGGCAAAAAAGAAGTAAAAACATCAATTTTTTGTAAATCAACTCCATGTCGATTGATTAAACAACCCACAGATTCTACTGGGAATCTCTCAAAATCATTATCGTAGTCTATATAAGGTTTAACTCTGCACAGACGCTCCTCTTCCAAAACTATTGTTTCAGAAAAAGACTTATTAGTATCTATATATGCACAACCACATGAGTGTGCACCTGCGGTTATAGCGAGAATTTTCATAAATTTTCGTTTTTCTTAATTTCCTCAATCAATCTTTCACTTTTAATACTTTTATGACACTCAAAATGTCTTGGAGTATCTTCATGTCTCGGACACCAGTTCCAATTTGATTTGTCAAACTTAAACTTAGGGTCATGCCAGCAACCATGACAAACAGATTCATCAGTGATTCTAATGGTATTGTTCGAAAATTCGTGGTCTGCATGAGTGAAATTGGAAATCATGTACACCTTTTTGCGTAAAGCCCATGACAACCATGACATACCACTGGATAATCCCATGAAAAATTCAGAATGATAAATATAATTCATCGTATTTTCAAGAGATGTATCTTGTAATCTTTCTAAATGTTTGAAATCTGCGGTACGTACACCCATCATTTCATCTTCTTTAGAAATTTCTACTATTCTATACCCTCTTAAATGCAGAAAATCAATAACATCCTGCCAGTAATCCCAAAGTTTTAAATTAGAAGTCGAGTACATTGATAGACATACATACTTCTCATCCATAGGTCTCTCCTTTGGTTCGAAATCAACATCTGCAACCACCTCTTTATAAGGTAAGTTCAAGATATTAGTGGCAGACTGCTGAAGCGGAATCAAAATTGGGTTAATTGGTTCTTTATTTTTATCCCAGTACCATCCTATTTCAAACATCGCAGCAAGATTACTTACTGTAACTCCACGCCCTGCAAATTCCAAATCAGGATAAGATTTTTCAAAAAGGAAATTCTTAAATGTGGATACTATTACTTTACAATCATAGTGCTTTGCGAACTCACGGCAATATGGAATCCATGCTAATGTATCCCCAATAGCTTTACTCTCAAAAGATATAAAGACACGCTTACCACGTAATTCGTCTAAAAGATTTATCTGCTTTATGGTACGACCATCGTATCGCACTATTACTGACAAGTCCGAAAGATATCTCCTTTGCAATCTGACGTACATATTTACTTTCAGTTTGCATTCGTAGATACTTTTGTTGTTAGACCTATCAATAACACATACATCATACTCTCTTTCTTTCCCCTCATCGTTGGTAATCTGAAAATAAAGCCCGTTTACATGGTGTAAAATATAACTTATCATACATTAAAGGTATTATGGTATTTCTCTCTTACTAATTCAGAATTATTGTTTTCAAATCTTTTTACTGCATCGTACATAAATTCTAATTTCTTCGCTACGTTACTCCAGTCGTATGATTCACGAACTGCTATCATTTCATCCCACAATGAAGTCCACCTTTCTATTGTGCTTTTTAAACCACGTACTACTTCTGCTGTACTGATTGAAGGTATAGACCACATACCATAAATGTGTTTTGAGCCTTTATAAGTACCTACAATCGGCATACACATGCTTGCGGCTTCACAAAGTGTAAGGTTAGGATGTCCATATTCAAGATTAGAAGGGTGTAAAAATATTGTATGCTCCTTAAATATCTTTACCTTCTCTTCTTCAGTAGGATTTGTATCAACAACCGTTAGCTTGTCGTATTCCAGTAGTTCTTTATGAATTTCAAAAAATTTAGTGTTTGCGTCTGCACCCACTATTGTTATAGGCAAATCCAGTTCTTTTGCTGCTTCTATACCGAATCTGAACCCCTTTCTATCAGCTCCATAATCTCCTGCAACACCATTATTAGCACACATTAAAAGTTTGTGCTCGATGTTACCTTCATATCTTGGAATGGGAGTATAATATTCAGTATCTGCACCATGAGCTAAATAAAATAGCTTATCTGTATCATCAAAGAAATCAACAACGTACTCTGCTGGAGCAATTGAGAATATAGAGCCTTTCATGGCTTCTAATTGATGTTTATAGTTCCAGCTATTTTTACCATAAAAATAGGAATGGTGGTCATGCGTAGAATAGATGTACTCGATTCCCCTTTTCTTAGCCTCTATGCAAAGATTTGCAACGTGAATGTGAACGATATCATATTCATTAGGCTTTACTTCATTGAGATACTTAATATCAACATCATGACCAAGTTTTCTCAAATTTTTAGAATATTCTTCGGTAATGAGTTCTGTTGCACCCCAGCCTCTCTGACCAGTAGGAAGTATAGGTAGGTTACTGCTTATTACTTGACAAATTCTCATAAAAATTTCTTTTCTTGTTTATCAATCAATGAATATCCATCAGCTTGGGTAGTAAGCCTTTTTTTAACTATACCCATTTGATAAGAGCTCTTTTTAAATATTGTGTTGAAATAAATATCTGCTGCATCCCATTTATGAAGCCTCAAATTCTCCTTCAGCCATCTTTTTGTAAACTTGGGGAACATGATACATTGAATACCAATCAAATGATTTGTTATAAATAGTAAATCTTGATTAGGTATTTCCTTTACAACTGGGGATTGTAACCATCCATGCTCTAAAGTATGCGTATCTCCAAAACTGAAAAATCCAATATTGTTGTCCTCGCAAATTTTTGCGGCATCAAATACAGCCTTACAGAATTGCTCGGCTGGTACTTCAAGTATGCAATCTCCTTCGCAAACTATTATAAAATCGCAATCATCAAATTCATTTACTACTGCGTTTTTGAAGGCTTCGTAGCATCCGTAATGAGCTGGGGTGAGAGCCGTTCCGAGTTGACGTACAGTATCTTCATCAAAGAGCTCTGGGGAGACGCATTGAGGTCGAATGCAGTTGAATTTTGGTGGTAAATCCTTATAGGGTTCGTTTGTGTGCAGGATGTATTCGATTCCGTGCTTTTGTACTTCACGTAATGATTCCCTACTTTTCCTCTCTCTTTCATCATTTAAGGTCGTTTGTATATGTACCAGTTTTATTTTAGGCTTTTTATTAAGCCATTTAAATACACCAGTATTTTTATAAGTTTCTAAGTTATGTGAATTTATCACAAATTTTTCATTTTTGTACATTACTTCATCGTCATGGAACTCCATGTGAACTTCGATAGGCTTGCCTTTATATTCAAACTCTTTTCTAAATTCACGTGTTTTTGATATCTGGAAACTTCCATTATAGAACTCAGCACCATCCTCTTTTATAGTAATACTTACTTTTCTGTTATCAATATTATACGTAAAGAAGTAAAACATGTACGTATTTTCATGTTTTTCGATAGGAAGTATTGAGTAGTATTCAGAATTAGATGCAACGCCTAATCCACTATTTGTAATCAGGGTTTCCTCTTTGTTATGGATTATTTTTACATCTGGCTTGTATTTTAACTTATTGACCATATAGTCCTCAAGGAAATTATGGCAATTAGCCGCTTGACATGCTGCATTATATTCATCAGCATTTCTTACATCGTCAAATGTTTCAAGGAAAAAATCTGATTTGAAAAACATTCCATTTGTCTGGATACCCTTACCAAAAGGGGTATTTAAGCTACCCAGATAAGCATTTGAATCTTGCACTTCTTTGAATCCTTGCTCTACAACTGGAATATCTTTTTCATCCAGAATTACATCGTACGTAGTGTAAAAAAATGACTTGTATCCAAGATTTTTAGCAAATTTTACGGCATTAAACATATTTGTTAGTACCGTAAGTGATTGGTTGCTATATTTTAATCCATTAATATTTACTTCAGCATAATAATCGTTTGTTGTTCGGTAAAATCTTGTGTAATATGAATGATGACATAAAGGATTGTACGCATCGTACAAGTAAAAATCCACCATACGCTGAATATCTGCATCAACTGGATAGTGTGAAAGAAGCATAATTTTCCTTCCCAAAGCCTTTAGGCTCAAAATGGTATCCTTAGTTAATTGTACTCTGCTTTTAAGATTGGGATAAGTACCTAAAATGATAACCTCTTCACTATTAATCACTGGTTTGGCTTTAGTAAGCTCAATTACCTTAGCAGCATCTTCATCAATGTTGCCAGCCAAATAATTCATGTTTGTAATTCCGTTATATCTGTTAAGATATACGTCCAAGTTGTACATTAATTTTGGCAAATCTGGATATTGAAGTGCTTCTTTGATTACTATTGGATTGAGCTCTTTATTTCCTCTGTCTCCTTTTGATGGGAAAAGAAATAAATCAGCCGCATTCATAAAATCATCCGTATCAGAACGCTCTCCCCAGATTATGCAGTTATCAAGTTTTGGATTCTCTGCCTTCCATTCCATAAGAGGCTTCCAGTAACTTTCGAAATTTCCAGCTTGGTTGCCTAAGAAATGGTATTTTATTTTATAGTCGCTTGTTTTTTCACAAAGCTCCATCGCATATTTCTGATTTTTTCGGGGGGTAAATAATCCCACTATCACAACATGCTTATAATCTGGTTCTAATCCCAGTTTTTTACGGCATTCAGCCTTGTTTTGTTCCTTCAGGTCAACTGGGTACTCAATTATTTCGTATGGGATTTGTAAGTGGCTATATTTAAGAGCATTGTATGGGCTGACAAATACAAATTTATTTGGCATGTAACGTTTAGAAGCTGGGTTAAAGCTGCTATCGTGTGTTGTTTCAATAATTTGATAGGTTCGGTCTTTTCTATATAACCAATGAGATATATCATTTGACATAAACATTTCAGGAAACTCTTCCATGCTTATGACATCAGGATTAAATTCAGCCATAATATCCTGAATCTCTTGTAACTTATTCTCCCCTAAAGATTTAAACTTACTTCCAACCATATCTATAATCCTATTTCGCTGCACAACAAACTGCCATGCAACAAAAGAATATTCCACAACCATGATTTCAAAGTCATTCATCATCAGCTTAACCTTGTTAACGGTTACCTGCGGAGCACCCCCAGTAGATAAGTGAGGGGTTATAAACAACACCTTTTTTTTCATACAATTTTCATTAATGTTTGAAATACTTGTTCAACGGACGGATGGCATTCAAAAGTTGGTTTATTTTCCAAGCATTTAATTAAGGGGGCAACACCTTGAACATTTCCCCACTCTTTTATACCATATTTTGCGTTTGAGCCACATTCAAGGGCACATCCACCACGTACATAATCATATTTGTAGTCTTGTCTACCAAATCTGTAAGGAGCACGAAATTCTGGTTTCAAATGTGAGCCAAGATGTACAATGTGCGAATCAGTTGTTCCAGCCAAATGTAAAATACCGCTATCCATTGTAACGACAGCCTTAGCATCGTTTATAATATGCCAACAATCTGCAATATTGGTTTTGTTCATCAGATTCATTCCATATTCAATCTCAAAGTTGAAAATTGGCTTTTGAACATTAAAAAACCCAGTTTCAGAAGAATCCTTACCTATCGATATAACATAAACTCCATCATCATTTAGCATTTTGGTTAATTGCATCCACTTTTCAGCACTCCAAGTACGTGTAGCCCAATTTTGTACTGGGTGTATCACTACACTTTTTTTATGAAAACGATATTTTTTAGGATAAGTGGGTTTGTAAAAACATTCCATCTCATCTTTTGCCAGCATAAATCCAAGTTGTATGGCGTGAAACTGGCGTATATCAATCATGTTGTGTTTATACTCTATACCAAATTGATTTTTCTTACCAACATTGTAGAAAGTATCGTGCATTAGATAATTCTCATTAAAATAGTTTAGGTCAACAGAACTATTTTTGAAACTCTCTTGTACGTATGGATTATTTTTAAATAGCTCAGGCATCTGAGACAGAATTGTTACCTTCTGCTCATAATAATCGTGCAGTTTTTTTATTGTTGGAGTACTGCAAATTAAATCCCCTATACCATTACAAGCTCCTAAATCAAGTGCAATCGGAAGTGTATTTCTCATAATTAAACTGGGTATTTAAAAAAGTCATAAAACCATTTATATCTATGGGTAAGCCAATTACATGCACCTTCTCCTAATATTTGTAAAGCGTCAGAATTTTTAATTTCAAGTTTGGGTCTTATAATGTGGTCAGCCATAGATATATGTATATTATCATCTTCGTGCGTTACTTGCGGTATAAAGTCGAAATTGTGGTTGAAAAATGGTATTTCTAAAAAATTATAAATCTTACGCATTTCAAATTCTGGATTCAAACATAAATCTTCATATCTAACAAATAATATATTTTTAGTTTTTTCTGGTATACGAATACTATCAATAAGTTTGTCCATATATGTACCTATTGGCGGTGCGGATGCAAAAAAATCGCATCTCTTTTCAATTGTGGTATTTCTTAATTCTAACCAGTTAATTACCTTGTTATCTAAAATCTTATCTCTTCTAAATAGCTTTTCTTGAGAAGAAAAAACATCTCGTAAATCACGTACCATAGATATTACTTTGGGCTTATATGGTAAGAATTTCTCAATCCAATCAGAATAATATAACCAACTACGACCTTTATCAATAAAATACTTCCTATCTGTTAATGCAGAAGCATATCCATGAATACCTGCTCTACAAAAAGCATTAAATGCTTTCTCCATTTCGTTTTTATCCTGAGATACAAATTCAGGTTGGTCAGAAAAATTTAATCTTGCTGCATAAATTAGCTCAATTAGACCACTTGTTGGGGTAGTATGGATATCTGGGTTTTGTGCTAACAAATTTTGAAGCATAGTGCTACCCGAACGAGGCATGCTTGACTGAAAAAATAATTTTTCTACCATTTTATATATTTATTAAAAAGTTCAGAATTGAAATTTTCTTTATTTGCATTCAAATATTCCTTGTAAGGCTTGTACATTTCATCAATTTCGTCTTGATTCCATATTTTAAGCATCCTTCCGTTCACTCTATCTAATGATTGAGCTTTATGATTTTCGAAATTATTTGGATTGTCAATATCTCCTGATTGCTTATGTGGTGCATTCATTTCCTGACCATCATTCCAATTAAAACAATATGAAGGTATGTAGTGCTTATCATGTTCATTTAGCTCCTTATTATCTCTGGCTTTCGTGTACCATCCAAGTCCTTCCTTTCCAGTTTCTAAAAGATATCCATATTCCCTTACTTTCATCCTATCACCAATAACTGAGGCTTCAAGTGTATTCATTACCAGTCTCAAATTATTCCCACTATAAAAAAATGATTGTTCTGGCTTAAAAAATGGAAGACCAGTTTCCTGCATTTTATCTATCCCCTGCTCCATGAAGTGCGGTAAAAAGATATCATCGTCATCCCAAGTAACAACATAGTCTCCAGTTGCGAACATAAGGGCATCTCTACGGATAGCACCAACATTTGTATAAGGCTTTTGAGTTATCGAATCCCTATTACAATTGATTATAAGGATACCATAAGGGGTTAAATCACACTTATTATCAAAATAAGGACTATCAACATCTGTATTAAAAATAATTAATTCTTTATTTCCGTATGTTTGTTGCAAGAAGCAATTCATAGCACGCTCAACACATGAGAAACGACCATAAGTACACATTACTGCTGAAATACTTTTCATATATCTGTATAATTCTCTGGGTTTTTGTGTTGTTTGCTGTACTGTGTCATTGTATCTTCTAAATGGTCAAGATAATATTTCTCCTCATCGTCTAAATTATCTAAGCATAAATACCATCCGTGATGTCTACATATCAAATCTTCACGACAAATCCTTAGAGAAGGGTAACAATTGTCTCCAAAATTCTTCATCAACGCAAATGTTGTGTCCGTATCTGCTTTATATAGATTTGATTCAACTTCTTCAAGCCACCATCTGCCTTCGTTACGCTTAACTTGATTTTTAAACAGATAATTTTCTGGCAAATCATCAATCCTAAGACCCAAAGCAATTTTTTTGTACTCTGGGTACTTCATCATGATATTAAACATGATTTGTTTCCAATCCAGAGGTAAATTATCTGGTAGAATTATATCGGCATCTGTGTAAATGAAGTACTCCCCAAGCTCTTTATAGAGCCCAGTAGCCCATAAAGCTAAATGTCCTTCGTTTTTATGAAACCTGATATTTACTGTATCAATTATTTTATTGTACCACTCCAAAAGTGGAGGGTACGTAGAGCCATTATCAATTATGATAATTTGCTCATTTGGATTAATAGAAAGCAACTTTTCTACCATTTTTTTAGTGGTAGTAAGTCTATTTCTGTTATTGATTACTATATTAATGTTGCTCAAAGTCATAATTTACAAAGTATCCATATTCATGATTACCCATCAGTAACCTCATGTTAGGGTATCTTTCTAAAAATAATGCTTCTGTTAAGTCAGGTTGAAGGTGCGTTTCATGGACATTCCCAAATTCAGCACCTTGTTCAAAATTGTAAGGCACACCTACTAAGCAGAGCTTATCTAAGTTTTGAATTTTATCTAAAAATTCTCTTGCTTGCAAGTACGTCATGTGCTCAATGATATCTCCCAATATAATATAATCGTAAGGTTCGATGTCAAAGTCGAGTAGATTCATCACAAATAGGTTGTCATATTTGCTTTTTAGGTCAAACATGTCAACATAATTCTGAAAAATTTCAATCCCATCCATATTTGGGAAGTCAGCCTTCAGCAGATTTGAATATGTACCGCATCCTGCTCCTGCATCAAGGATTTTTACGTTCTTTTCTACATTTTTTATGAAATGTTGTCTCACTTCTCCTTTAAGATAACCAGTACTATAAGGCATATTTATGGTTTTTAAGATGTCCATTTTTTTTCTGGGCAATCGTTAGGGTCGTCAGATACAATTTTTTTCTCTGTCTGACATCCACACAACTTACATAGTTCTTTTCCAGTAGGAGATACTACCAGATTTTCACAAGATTTGCAGATGAGATATCTATTATGTGCCCTTTTTATGATACCCATCTTTAAAAAATTAGGGTCAAACTGCTCAGAATCATATAAGCAGCTATTATTCCCTATTGATTTTATGATTCTGAAGTATTTATACGATGCAGTATTTCTGTCGTATGATTCTCCAGATTCTAAAAATGGTAATTTGTCTATAAAATTACCCTTGAAGAATAATTTATCTGAACTACTTGCAGTAACACCAGCATTATGAAATATGTACGCTTCGTGCCATCTCTCTGCCATATCTGTTGCCCAACAAAAATTTAATTCAGGTATGATTTTAGTGGTATATCCCCTCATCCAGCCATTCCAAAGGATAGCCCACATGTCTGCACACCATATTTGCAGTTCATGATGATTTGGGTCTGCTTGCTTTTTAGCAACATTTAGCTCGGTAATATCCTTAAATAAAGCCTCACAATCATTTTCCATCTTTTCAAAAAATCTCCAATCCACACCTTTTAGTAAGTATTGTGCTCCCCCTCCTTCATCTTCTTTGGCTTTTACAAGATTTGGATTAATTCCGACAATATCACACATTTTATTCAGTACGTCTTCCCCTTTTGATACGATGTATGAGTACGAAATGTACGATTTGGTATCAGATACATACCAATTCATGTCATTCTGAAGTAACTCTTCATTCAAAAAGTCTGGATACTTAGTGAATACTATATCGCAGTCATGGTAAAATATAGCCCTTTGAGAAAGACTTGGGAAAATCTTGAAATGCTGTTTTAAAACATTAGGACGAATAGAAGAAATGTAACTTATTGGGTATTTGCGTGTGTCTTCATAATAGAAAAATTCAGCAACACCCTTCATTTTTTCTTCTACCTTCTTAATTGTAGCAACTTTTTCCTTCCAATCACTCTCGTTTTTATTAAATGCAAATAAGCAATTCACATTGTAATTCTTTGCTATACCGCAATCCCTGAAATTGGTAAGCATCACCTCAATTTGCCAAGCATAATACTGGGTACAAGGTTGCACACAAATAAAAGTCAAGTCCATTAAATGTACTTTTTATGAGATTTTTCTTCTACGATGCCAGATTTGTATTTCTTATTGATAGCCCTTTTTAGGCTGGCTCTTTCATCATTCATGATGTACACTTGACGTGCAAGATAAATAAATTTTGAACCAAATTTTTTAGATTTTTCATGAGCTCTTTTACCATCTTCAATATCCCACAAAACTGTGTTGATTTTTTGAAGTTTTTTGTAGTGAAAATCACCCAAATATTTAGGGTTAATTTTCTTAGCTTTTTTTTCAAGCAGAGATAGCTCTTTGTTGATGTTTTTGAGCTTCGATGGCTCTTGAATCTTCTGAATTTTGATGTACAAAATTGATATTTTGTCAAACAATTCACCGATAGAAATAGGTACATTTACCATAATCAAAAATTTTCTTTAATTTCACAAATAATTATTCTATAATTTCGCAGAGTAAAATTAGTGAAATAAATGAAACAAAATGAAAATATTTTTCAATAGTAGCATGCCACGTTCTGGCAGCACATTGATGCAAAATATATTAGGGAATAACCCAGATTTTTACGCTACACCTACCAGTGCCGTACTTGACATGCTCAACGCAAGTCGAAGGGTATATACTAATTCCCCAACGATGAAGGCTCAGGATGAAAAAGAGATGAAAAGTGCATTCCTTATGTACTCAAGGTTTGCTCTTGAGGGGTATTTTCATGGTATAACCAATAAACCATACGTTATAGATAAATGCAGAGGATGGGCGATTAACATGCCTTATTTGAATGCTTTCTATCCTAATCCTAAAATCATCTGTTTGGTACGTGATTTAAGGGATATTGTGGCATCTATGGAAAAAAATTACCGAAAACACCCAGACAAGTGGGATGTTTCCTTAGACCCAGAAAACCCAGCAGGTACAACAGTTGCAGAAAGGGTATCCATGTGGATGAATCCAAAATCAAAACCAGTAGGAGATACCTTAAATAAGATAAAAGAGGTCGTTTTTAGAGGTAAAGCTGACGAAAAAATATGTTTTGTAAGATTTGAAGACTTATGTAGCAAACCAGAAATAGTGATGAAAGGCGTTTATGAATATCTTGAATTGCCATATTATCATTTAGATTATAAAAATGTACAGCAAGTAACACATGAAGACGATAAATTTCATGGTAGGTATGGAGACCATAAGATAAAACCTGAAATAAAACCAGTTCAATCCCAAGCAATAGAATTACTTGGAGAGAATATTTGTAAACAATTATATGAACGAAACAAATGGTATTTTGAATACTTTAACTACAAATAAAATGGATGTAAAAATCAGATTTAACACGGATTTCCCAGTAAAAAGCCATCATAAATGGAGGCTAATTGTGGATGGTGTACAGCATTTGGTGGATGCAATAGAAATAAATTGTAAATGCCATACAACTGATGATATCATTGATGTTGACGGAATAGAAAAAGAGAAATATCATGTATCCTGCAAAGCAAAAAAACTATCCTTTTCAACAAAAAAAGACACTAAAAAAGCAACACTATCATGATAATACTACTATTCGGACAACCAGCTTCTGGCAAAACAACGCTTGCTAATGAATTTACACAAGCGTACTATAAAGCAAGAATCGATAGCGATATTTGGAAAGAAATATATGCCTCAATGACAAGTATGCACAAAACATTCGTATTAATTGATGGCGATAGATGGAGAGACATCACAAAAAATAAAAATTATACAAAAGAAGGGAGGATAGAAAACCTTAAACAAGCCTTTAATATGGCTTTGTACCTTGAAAAAGAGGGGTACACACCAGTTTTGAGTTTCGTTACCCCTTACGAAGAACTTAGGCAATACTTACGTGATAACGCAACGAACTTGGCTGAGATATACCTGACTTATAGTGGAGATAGAGGAAGGAATACGTACTTCGCCAGTGAATTTGATGAACCGTCAGGTTCGTATTTGCATCTTGATACATCGATTTTATCTATTGATGAATGTATAACCAAAATTAGTAAATATGTGGCAGAAAAAAGTACACGTCAATAGTTCTATGACCAAAAAAGAAGGTCAGTTTTCGGCTTTTATTGGTCGGTGGCAACCCCTTCATGATGGGCACAAAGCCCTTTTTCAGCAAGTTTTAGATTCTGGAGGAAATGTCCTTATCATGATACGTGATGTACATCCAGATGAGAAGAACCCTTATACAGCCGCAGAAGTGTATGTAAACATTTCTGATTTTTATACGGATTTGATTAAAGCTGGAAGGGTAAAAGTTATGAAAATACCAGATGTTTGCTCGGTAGATTTTGGTAGAGGGGTTGGTTACGATATCGTAGAGTGGATTCCCCCTGCTGAAATCGGTGAAATATCTGCTACAAAAATCCGTGAAAATATGAAAAATGAACAACGTCCATCCTAAAAGACATATAGCAAAAACGATAAGTTATCGTATTTTAAGTAGCGGCATTGGATTCATAATAGTCTGGCTATCAACTGGTTCTGTGATTATTGGTGCTTCATTTTCTTTTGGAGAAATTATATTTAAGCCATTCTTGTACTTTATTCATGAACGAGTATGGTATAAGTACATTAAATATGGTTTGAAAAAAGAAGAAAAAAAGGTATAGTTTTTTCATATATTGTTATAATTTAGTGTTGTATTGTCTTTCGTACAAAACGATGAGATATGAAAATATTTAATATTGTTCAGATGGAACATGGAAATCATGAATATAACGCAGGAAATGGCGTGAGCTTACTTGTTGGTTTTTTACTGGCTTTTTCAAACAGCGTAACTGGTTGGCTTGGACAAATACATATTGCAGCAGACTGGAATGCTTGGTTTCAAGCACTTATCTTAGGTATCATCGGTTCTACTGCAACGTATTTTACAAATCGTTTCTGGAAATATATCATGGAGAAAAGAAAAAAGAAACCAGAAAAGTCATAAACAAACAAACGAACAAACATGAAATTCAACAAAAAACTAATTTGGTATAGCCTTCCAATTCTTGTTGGTGGCTTTTTGATTTATAAACAATTTAGTCGTGGTAAAAGAAGTGGAGAAGATGTACCACAACCACCAGTGCCTACTCCTCCAATTGGTGGAGGCGGAACTCCTGCTACGTCTACATATCCTTTGAGTAGAGGTTCAAAAAATTCTACTGTTGGTTCTTTACAATCTTTACTGAATACTGGATTAGCATGTCAAGGAAAAACTTTGCTTGTCGTAGATGATAATTTTGGAAGTAAAACAGAAGCAGCTTTAAGTTCAATAACTGGCAAGACAAGTATTGGAAGCTCAAGCGAATTTGAAGCAGTAAAAAAACAATTAGCAAGTGTTTGCGGTAAGTCTTCAAATTTAGACTGGGCATGGAAATTAATCGATGCTCAAAATACTGGTAAATTCAATTACTTGGTTGTAAATAAGCCAATCACTCTTACTAAAGTAGTTAAAGATTTTAGAGGATTGTGGATACCTGCTGTACCTTCTTCTGGGTTAAATTTACCAATTAAAAGTAATTACAGCTTAAAAGATTACGTTCTAAAATCTGCTACAACTGATGGAAGTCTTAGAATTGAAATTGCGAATGCTGGTACGTTTTTGACACCTTCAGGTACAGATTTGAAATCAATATTTAATATTTCGTAATGCAGACAGAAAATCCACAAATAACATTACCTACAAATAAGCAGATAGAAGATGCAATAGTTAGAGCATACGATGCAATCAAAAATGCTTCTAATAAAGCATCAAGCTCTGATGTAACTCAAACGGTTGCAAACACTTTGACAAAATATTCTAATGAGGTACAAGGTGTGCTAAATGCTTTTTTGAAAAAAAGGGGAGCAATCACTCAGCAAGAATTAGACGAGCTTGATGAAAAAGTTCGTGAAGCAAAAAGAAAAACACTTGAAGCCGAATCAAAAAACACTTTCGTTAGATACGGATTATACATTTCAGTTGCTTTTGTAGCTTTCGGTGCATTATGGATGATAACCAGAGAAAAAAAATAATATGGATAATAAACAACTCGTAAAGGGTGCATTAATATTTGGAGGTGGATTCCTTCTTTTTGCACTTTTAAGACCGAAAGATAAAAAGTCTGAATCTCCAATAAAAAAACTTGAAGGGGATAAATCTTTAGCACCTGCACCAACTACCGAAAATGCTGAAATCGTTTTGATAGCATACACAGATGCTTTGAAAAATGGAGAACCAGCTTCAAGACTTACTGAGCTCAACAAAGAGTGCATGAAAGAATTTGGCATGAGATGTTATATTGACCAAAAAACTGGTAAAACAGTAGTTTGTGATGTTAAAGGTGAAACTATTCTTGCTAAGTAATGGCTACATTCCCAGTACAAATAATAAACAATACTATACCTGCACTTACCGTTGAAGTGGCGGATTCTGGCGTACCACCAGTAACGTACCAGCAGGTAAAGCAATCACTGGGTTCTCAAGTTTATAAAGTAAATCAGCTTTACGTTTATTCTGAAAATATAAATCAGTTATTAGGGGTAATTCAATATCAAAGATTTGATTCAGATGGAAATCAAACGTACTCAAGTATTGCAACTACAATAGACCCATACTCTGGTAATGCCGTTGCAATTACTTTAGACCTTACACAATATCAGGACAATTTTATATTAAACGGAAACTCAAGTTTCAGTACAACGATATTACCGAACACGTATGTTCAAGTCAAGTTCTGGTCTAATCGTATTACAAATGAATTTGGCGGAAATCTTAATAACTTCAGACAGATTGAGATAGATGCAAACAAGCCTGACTTTTTCAACAACTACGGCTCATCTATCGAAGAAATCAAAGAGACAAACAAAGAAATTCAAAAAACTGCAACACTTGGTGGATTAGCTGAAGTACCCCCACATGAGCAGGCATTAGAAAAAAAAGCATCAGTACAACCAGAATTAGAAGATTGTAGACACCTCTTCCTTTTAGGCATAGCTGCTATTGCAGTAGGTACTTATATGCTTAAAAAAGAAGAATAAAATGCACATATTAGAAGTCTACGGCATGAGACGTAGTGGTCATCATGCTTTTATTGGTTGGTTAAAACACAATTTTGACGCTAAGTACGGAAAGCAAAACGTACATTACATAAATGATTTGTACAATAATCATTCTGTAAAAGGAGATGTACTTGACTGGAAGGTCAAAGAATTATCTGCTGTTCCAACAAATGTTTTACTTATTGTGAGCTATGAGGACGTATTCACAAATGAATCTTTATTAGAGCAATACGAGACTAAAAAGATTGTATTAATACGAGATATAATAAACGTTGCAGCCAGCAGATATAAAGCAAGTAAGCATGGTGCAATGCGTATTGATGATTTGTTTATAAAAAGATGGATTGACCAAGCAAACTATCCGTTCAAATTCAAATACGAGGACTTCATACAAAATAAAGAAGCCAGAGATTTACTGTGTGCACATTTCGAAATGCAAAATGTAGACATATTGAATGATGTTCATTATTGTAGCAATATAGGTTCATCATTTATAGGTCGTCAGCATGATAGCGTTGAAAATTATCTCACCAGATATAAAATGATTGAGCTTCCAGAAAATATACAAGCACTCATTTCATCAGAAGAAGTACAAGCCGTAAGAAAAAATCTTGGTTATTTAGTTTAGCATAGCTTCTCTGGAAGTTCGACCTGCATACGTATAAGCAGCATTCATAACAATTTCTGCAAATTTTGGATTAGAAAGCATAGCACTGTATACCAGTGAACTAAGCGTTTCAATATTTCCATACATTGTCGTTTCGCAAGCCTCCTTTTCTTCGACTTTTATAAGATTTAAGTGTATATGTGTATCTGGCATCTACTGGGAATTTGGTAACTGATTCAAAGTTCCGTAAATATTTCGGAATCTGGCAGGTTTTACAGATGCACCCTCAATCAGCTTGATTTGGTTATTCTGGTCTAAAGTAAGTACAGCCCCTCCATCTATCGTAGCATCCATTTCTATGGCTTTAGACCCATAAAAATCCTTGTCTAAGGTCTTGCTTAATTGAATTAACGCACATTTTTTCTCCATCCATCGATTTGGATTACCCTTATCGTTAAAATAAAGCTCATTTGGGTGCTTAGATTTATCTCTGACTGCAATTATCTCATCTCTGGTAACAACCGCAAATTGAGTAGCTCCGCTCTTGAAATGAAGGACTGCGTAAGCATGTGTAATATTATCCGCAGTTCGCTCAACGTCATACTTTGGCGTGTGCTCCAGTTTGGGATTTGTACCTAAAGAAACCTTGAACTTATCTCCCTTGTACACGATTTGAGCCTCAATTTTTTCATAATCCCCACCTCTCATGATGATTTTCACTAAACCTTTGTATCCAACGAGTGGGGTTACCGTTTTTTTATACGTTCCATCGTTTTGTTTGATATTTCTGGAAATAAGGAAAAACTCTCCTATCTCATCAGACGGCACTAAGCCAATCTCTGCTCCAAAAAGTATCGAAGCAAACATGCTTGATGGATTGCTCATAAAAGCATCCAATAGCTTGGTATCCTTTTTGACTTGATTCACGACAATATTCACGAATTTTTCAGGTGAAATACTGGCTTGAGAACTCTGCAAAAGAGATGGAAGTACTTTTTTCTGGTACTGCTCCATGTATCCCATGAATTTCTGTATCGGTGCAGATTCTTCAATCTTTCCAAAACTTTCAGAAATTTTCAAAAACTCTTCTTTTGTGGCTGTTGATTTAGCAATGTCATAAACCTTCGCCCAGTCAATTAGTATATTCATATTAGTAGTGTACTTCGGTTATTTGAGGATATGAGAATTTGTGTGTGCATGTTTCTTTTAAAGGACAATCTTTACATTTACGATAGTCTGGATAAGCGATGAATCCTTTTTCCATATCCCTTTCAATAGCAGCTTTCATTTTTTCAACGTTCTGTTTATGGAAGTAGAACTTATCAGGGTCAACCACTTGTTTGATTATTTTCATATCTGTTTCATCCTTGCTATTAAATACAAAATAGTAGAATGGAACGTCTTCAATACCCAGCTTTTCCTTTACCAGAAGTTTATAATGTACCCCTTGTATCATCAAGCTATCTTTCATGTTCAGGCTTTCGGTTTCCCAGCCAAGCTCATTCCATTTATCATCAAGCAATCCTGAATATTTTAGGTCTATGATACATTTTTCGCCATCCCAATCAGCCCACACGTCAATAATTCCAGTCATTTCATCAGTAGACACTACATAACCTACTTTCAGCAACTTGATATTATAATGCTTTATGATAGCCTTGAATAGTTCTGCGGCTTTTGCGATTCTATCGTATGCGGTTGTTATTTGCCCTTTAGTCGTTCTTTCTGGTTCTGGTGGTATTCCATTTCTGGGTAAAGCACCAGTTGCAAGGTACTCGAAGTAAATACCTTCTTTCATGGCAGCACTCGGAGGTGTTTCTACGTTTTTATCAATGTATTTCCCCTTAAAAAGCAATCCACATTCTTTTCCATTCAGATAGTCCACATAGGACTTCATCATTGACTGACTAATCTTTATCATAATTCAAAATTTTAGGAATTTGGGGTATTATCATGACATAGAAGGATTGATGAGGATATTTTCGTTTCCACATATTGATAATTTCATTCCTTTCCTTTTTTGAATCGTACGCTCTGCTCGTTATAAATTCATTAGTCAGGGAATAAAGTTCAATTCTACCGATAAACTTTTTTCTATTACTCATAACCTAATGTCTCAAATTCACTCAATGGCATCCAAAAGCTGGGAGTTAGGTCTCCAACCCAGACATGGTCAATACCATCTATTATTTTCACAGTTTCTCCAAATATTGGCAGGCTCAGACTTTCTGCTACGACTGGTATGCCTTGATATTGGGGATATTTTTCTAAAAAATATGATAATCTACGCCTTGCTTCGAGCTTCGTGTACGCTTCTATTGTTATTGGGGTATCTTCATATCCCAAAAATTTGTATTTATAGAAACGTAAAACGTGTTTCTCGACTGGGTAGTTATACATCTACACAAATATATATTATTCTTGAAAACAATCAAAGGATTTCGTCTTTTTTCTTGATGACTTCTTTCATCAATTTTTTCTCACAGATTTGAGCGAGCTTGTCCTCATTATCAAATTTGTGGTTTTCACACAAACAAAAATCTTTTGTGATAGGAAATACGGTAGGTTCTAAAGTGAAGGCAAAATAAAGAGGTTTGAACGTGCACAGCCCTAATTTTTTGGAAGTGCTTTTTTCTGGATTCCAGAACAAACAATTCTGACACCTGCGAATCATGGGGAATCCGTTTCTGTTCACGTATGTTTCTAATTTCTCTATATTGAACTTGTCCATTTTATTTCTTATTTTGATAAAATTACTCTAATTGTTTCATTAAGAGGTTCTTTTGCTTGAAAAAGTCTCTTACTTTTTTACGATTTTCCTTAGTATCCATGTAGTATATGGCATCTGTTTTATAACACAAGAAGTCTTTCCCCAAAATTCTTTTCACCTGATTCATGTATTTGTAACACGTGTACCTGATTTGCTTGTAAATCTGTTGCAAAAGAAGGTCTCCTTCGATAATCTTGTAGTCATTGGTAATCAATCCGTTACGGATTATTCTATACTTTTTGTCTGCACCAAGTGTACTCAATGCTGCCAGTCTAACGGATTTGAATTTATCATCCAATCCTTTCATATAAGTCTGGTCTGATAGGATTCCTAAATTATGAGCTATTCTCCAATAAGCATGATTCAGGTCTGTACCAGTAACCTTTCCAAACATATCTGGATTAAAGCTACCATTGTACTCAATCTGGCTGTATTTTTTGGGAAGTTTTATTTTGTTCTTTTTCAGGTAGGCTTTCGCATCCTTTCGCACCATACCAAAAAGGAACATACCTTTCTTGAATGCTTGCTGCTTCTTTTTATCCAGAACGGAAAATACATACGAGTTTTTACCCCAAACAATTTCGTTTGTGAACGTACCCTTTTTTATGTAGCCATTTCCCTTTAGGGTCTCTATTTTTTTCATCAAGTATGCCTCCATGCTCTTCGGTGCATATCTTGTCGGCTTATTTAACATTAGCTAAGGTTCTTTAAAATTCTCTGTAAATCTCTGTCGTATTGTTTATCTGTTATCTTAGCTTGAGACTTATATTTCTCAATCAATTCAGCAGTCTTGTTAAATTGTTTATACTTCTGAAATTCATTTGTACGTGTTGGACGCTTGTTTGCCTTTTTCGCAAGAGTTTGTAATTGTTTGATATTTTTTTCCAGCGTCTTCTTTGCTCTTCTTCTACTATCCTTTTTTGATTTGAGCTGTTTTATTTTCGATTCTATTATCTTATTAACTTTGGTTCTCTTCTTTCTGTTTTCACGTGTTTTAGGAACTTCGAACTCAACTTGCTCTGCATCTCCATAAGCAGTTTCATTTCCTTTCGAATCAACTGAAAATAATACAAAATCTAAATAATAATTCTCTGGAGTACCATCGTTACGCTTTCTTGGTCTTAGCTTTTTATATCCAGTGAAAACAAATCGACCAGAGCTATTATCGGCATCAGGTCGAATGTTCTCAACTATTTCACGTACACCTCTTCTTCCATATTCATAGTTCCTCGTGTTGAATATGTTTGTTTCTCCATATTGACCTGCTGAAACTTTCACATATACACAATCAGGAACTAATTCAGCAATCGTTTCATCTAAAGAGTACCATTCAACAAAACCAAAATCAGATGGGTCTAAATAATTGATGTCGCAAATTTCTTTAGGCGGTATTTTATCATACGCCTTTACAATTGCTGACTTTATTGCTTTTACACGCAGCTTGTACTGCGGTACATCTTTGAATTTTGGTAAAAGTTGCTCTTTAATTACTGCTCGCCTCTGCTTAATCGACAATTTTCTTTCTTCAGGGAGTTTATTGTTTATTTTAGTAAACTCCTTGAGAATCCGATTATATGTCGATGTCTTCTTTGGCATATCGAATATGGGCGGTATTATTTAGACTGGGTCTCAATCCAAATCTTAATTTTTTCTTTATCAAATAAAATTTTACCGCCCACCTTCGCATGTGGTATTTTGTTTGCTGTTACAAGTGCGTAAACTTTAGAACGGGATAACCTTATCCATTCGCATAGTTCTTTTACAGTTAAAAAATCATTCATGATTAAAATTTCTTGAATAGTGAAGGACAACAAATATAATACGAAAAAATGTTGATTCATGTGATGTGTTAAAAAAAACAATAACACGCACATAATCAATGTATTATGTACAAAAAAAGTGTCGCTATATTTTTTTGAAAAATAACACCTGAAATTTAGAATCTCAGGTTTACTTTTTCACGGCTTTTGTAATTGTAAATTTCTTCCAAAAGTTCTCTGTATTGCTCTGCTGTCTTACAAGGAATCAAAGCATTAGGCTGTACTTTTAGCTTTTTAATCATCTGCTCGTGTTCGAATTGTTTGTGCTCGAATAAACCCAGCATAGCTGTTACAAACGCATTTTCATGAAAACATTTCAAAAATGGCTCATATTCGTAAATCTTTTTAGCCACATTGTATGATTTTTTAATATTTGGTACTTCAAATTTGCCATCTGCAAAATCTTTGGTGCGTACCCTGAATCCATCGATAACCTCGCTCTTATTGGAGCGAATACCACTTAGGATTTTTACACATGCTGCATGTTTAAATTTAGGGAAATCCTGCTGGAATCTTTGATAAATCACGTAAGGTTCTTTTCCTTGAACGATATAACTTTCAAGATTATCTTGTGCTTTCCATTTTTCATGGTTGGCATTAAGAACTTTAACTTCTTCTAATCCATAACCATAAACTTTGATGTAGTACACTGGGTAATTCAATTGCTGAAGAGCATGAAAACGATTTTGTCCATCGATAATTTCATGTCTTTCATTGACAAGAATAGGGCACATCAAAAATCCGTTTTCCTGAAAGCTACGTTTCAGTCGTGCAACGTGTGGTGGTTTTACGGTTCTGTTACCTTGAAGGATTTTGAATAATCTGTAATCTGATGTTACGAGAATCTCTGGGTGGAATTTTGCTGATTTCATTTTTAGTGGATTTTATTAATTCATGTTTTTAAAATTGTCTATTACTTTTGTAATTGTCAAAATGTAATTCTGCCATTTTTTTGTTTTCAGTTCTGGAACTGGAACATCTTTTAATCTTTCTAAATAATCTATGTACAAATCTTTGTCAGACATATTATCTCTACGCTCTTTCTCGGCTACTTCTGCACCTACGATAATAGCAGCAGCTTTTTGTTCCTGCTCTTTTATTAATTTATCTTTGAGGATAGCTTCATTTATAGCTTCAGCTTTTTCTTCTTCGGCTTTCAACCTTTCATATTCAGATTTAACTTCTTGAAACTTAGCTTTCCATTCATCTGAACCCATGTTTAACACATCATCCTGATGTATCATGTTTACTATGGATACACCATTCGCTTTTTTCATAAATACCCAATGTGGGTTGAAAGAAACAGTGCCAAGACCTAAATTAGCCAGAGCTTCATTTCTGCCGATTGCTCTTTGCTGTTTCATCTCTTGCATTTCTTTTGCCATACGTTCCTTTTCTTCTTCCAGCTCTCTTTTCATCTTTTCGATTCGCTCGGCTTCAGCTTTTTGCTCTGCATCCCTTATGGCAATAGTTTCTTTTTCTTTACAAACTTTTTCTGTGAGATTGGATACGAACTCATTAAAATCATCTTCGCTAAACAATTCTAAGTTTACACGTAAGAACGTTTCCTCATCATCTGGGTTCAATCTGCTCTTCCATACAAACTCATTGATTGTCTGATACATACCAAGACCAATCAAAATTGCTATTCTATCGTTAATACCCTTCTGTTTTTTCTCTTCCTCTTCAGCTTTTAATCTTTCGATTTCAGTATCAATACGAAGTTTTTCATTTTTAAGGTGTGATTCAATCGGCTCAAGCATCGATGTGATTTCTTTTGCACGTGCATCAACTGCTCTTCCATAGGCTAAACTATCTGCTTTTAATTCCTTTCGTTTTTCTTCAACTGCTGTACGCTTGCTAACAACAAAACGTAAGGCTTTTGAAACTTCATTGTACCCATCTTTATCATCAATAGATTGTATTTTGAGAGGCATAAATTCTTTTGCCAGCTCATTTACAGCAGGTACTACTGCATCATATTTAGTAAGTTCACGTTTAATTAGCTCATCAAAAGAAGATGGAATATTTTCAGCAACTTCAGCATTTTGTACTTCAGGAATTTGTTCATCGACAAATAAATCCTTTTGTGTTAATTTCTTTTTCATTTTTTTACTTGTTGTATGGAGTTAGGAATGTTTCTAATAGTGGACTATTTCCCCATTTAGCTATATAACGCTCCCTATTAACACGCATCGATTCATTCACAAGCTCTGGGTCTTTCTCTTGTGTCATACTGATACGTATAACTTCTGGATTGAGCGAATCATCAACATCTTGAATGATGCCTTTCAGCTTCATTCGGTATAAGTAATCGCTATCTTCGTAATAAGCAGGATAAAATGTTTCATCAAAAGCACCTATGTAATCATACATGTGCTTAGATATTAAAATAACTGACCAGCTTATATGTGATTGAACCAGTGAATAAGGATATTTATTAATTACATCGAGTACACGTGATGTACCATATCCTAAATAAACATCGTCATTAACAATTAATGCGTGCGAGTGAGATTTGAAAATCTCTTGGCAAAGCATGTTCCATGAGCCAGCAACACCTAAATTGTGCTGCTGCTCATAAACATGTATTCGGGGGGCTAATTCTGAAACAAAAGTTAGGCTTTGCTTACCATTATCTACAACATGAATATCAATATCTTTGAAATCATCGGTTGCATATTTGATTAGAGATGGCAGTAGCAAATCCACACCTCTGTTTAGAGTTGGGATTCCTATTGCAAAACTCATTTTTTCTTGGTACTTGCTTTTTTAGTAACAAATTTCTTTTTCGTAGATGCAGAAGTGGTTTTCGTATTTTTTGCTGCTGATTCTGCTTTTTCAATCATGGCAAGAGCTGCTGCTTCCATGAATAATTCAAAATATCCATCACTTTTAATCATGGCTTTAGACAAAGCATCTACCATAATTTTCTTTTCGCCCATACCTTTTATGGTAATCTCACAAGTATCTTCTTTTGTACGAATAACTTCAACGTAAAGAGTTGCTACTGGTTTTTTTAGTGGTTTCCCGTCTTCAAGGTTTACAAACTTTTCAGTACTGAAGTTTGGTTTTTCCTTCTTTGGTTTTTTAATTGTAGTCATTTTACCAGTTATAATGTCGTACGCCTTTTCAGTTTTAGGTTTTTTTGCTTTAACTGGAGCTTTAACTGGAGCTTTCGCTGATTTTTCTTTTTTCATTTTATGAGATTTTATTTCGCTAATTTAAAAAATAATGATGGGATTTTTGTAAAAATTTAATAATTGTAGTTAACTAATAGATATTAATAGTTACTTATAGATATTTATGGACAAATAATCCTCCCTTGTAAGATTTTGTATGTTTTGTCAGTATTATAAAGGGTTTGGTAAAAAATACCCCCCCCCTAAATTACTGGTAAGCAGTAATCAGGTTCATTATCTTTTAAATAATGAAGTGCTCCTGCATCATTACCTTCATCATCTCTTGAAGGGAAAACTAAAGTTCCGTCATCTAATTGCAACACGACAGCTTTGTGATACCAGCCAAATGCTTGTTGCTCGGCTTCTGTCATGTATCTTACTTGTACAATTCTTTTATTTAGTAGTATTCTACTTGCTTCTTGTGTCCAATGAGAAATAACATCATTTATGTCGCTCATATATTAAATTTTGTGGGTTTTTAAAAATGGGGGCAGGTAAACAACTCCTACCCCCTGAAACACGAACAAACAAACAAATTCTTATCCAATCAATTCGTAGGCTTTTTGAAAACCTTTTTGAATCCTATTGTTAGCGTTTCCGAACATTTGGCTCGTAAACTTTTGCTCGTCATTTTTATATTTCTGGATATAGTTGTAATAACCAGAAATCGCATTGTATGCACCCCACAACGTACCACGTGTAGCTTCTGTTTGTTGGGTTGGATGTGAAAGAGCAAACTCGTAAATCGAAGTTACTTGATTTTTGAATCGTGTGCTTACTTTTTCTTGTTCTTCTTCACTTTTCAAGGCTTTATATTCTGGGGTCATGACATCAGTTATGTATCTCTGTAACTGAGTATCAGATATTTGCGTCTTTGCCATTTGATTGAAAATATCGTCAACTTCTGTCATGTACTTTGATGCAATTCCCATAACCTTATATGCTTCACTCAATCTCTCTTTTGCACCTATTCTGTGTTCAATGTACACTTTGTTGGTTAGGTTTCTCATAGCAGCTTGAAGCGTGTTGTTGCATACTACACGGATGGTAGTAAATCCTGCAACGATAGATGAAGTTCCATCATGTGAATTAGTCAAAATGATGTACTTGTTGCACTCTTCTCCATGAACAAGTAAGTCTTGAGGCAATTTAGCCGTTACGAAAATACGCTCACCCTTTCCCAGAGCACCAGCAGTTTCAAAAATTGCTTCTCCATTATCTATGATGGCATCGAAAAATGCAAAGGCATCTTTGTTTTGGACAATTTCATAACGTGCACCAACAATTCCAAGAGGTTCAAAGTTGTCTGCTCTGTACGTAGCAAACTTGTCTTCAATTTTTGGGAGATGTTCTGGTGAGCTGTCTGTCGCAGGAGCACCTGCAATAGCTGCATGAATAGTCGTTTTACCGACTTCATAATCAAGATTAGCAAGTTCGATAGCTTCTGAAGCTGTCATTGCTTTGTCTACAACTTGACCCAATCCGTGCCATGCTTTTTCAGCATTGGATGCGAATGAATACGTTCCTTTTCTGTCATCGAAATTGATGAGATGTGCCATTGTGTTTCGTTTTTGATTTTAATTAAAAATGCTTTAATTGACTACAAATATACATTGAGTACTTTATATTTCCAAATATTCCATGAACTTTTTTTCATAAATTTTTGAAATTATTGATTTTCAGCCTTTTGAGACTTCCTTGAGTAACCATTTTTTTCAAATTCGTCAATCCAGATGAGCTTTCTTTTTGCTCTGCCTTCTCCGTGTACTTGCCATCTAAGGTGTCCACGCACTGAGAATGGCGTATCACGTATCAATTCTGTGAACCATCTGCAATCTAAAATTCTGATATCTGAACTGCTTTCATTAAAATGCTTTTGACCATTATTCCTATCTTTTTGCATAGGTGCAATTACACGTTGCTCTATTTCACAATTATGTATAAAATATAAAGTTGTCAAAAAGCTATTTAAGTATGCAGCCAGTCCAATTGTATCGTTGTACGGCTTTCCATCTTTAAGACTGCAAGCCACTCCATAAAAATTATCATCATTATCAATCACTCCGTAAGTGGTAAGCACATCTCTCGTAAAACCGAAACAAAGAAGTTTTACTTTTTTATCAGTCGGGTTAGATAAGTAAACCGAAAATCCTTTGTCTGTAAATATTACTCCGCAATCTGTTGGTATATCTTTCAATTGTTTGTTTCCCTCCAGAATTTTAGGTGTTGCAGTAGTAATAGCATCCTTGAAAGGTTCTGTTAAATAATACCTTTTGTCAACTTGCTTATATGTAGTGATTAGACTTTGTAAAAAATCGGTAAACATTTCATCTGTCTTGAGAATTGTTTGTCCAAACATTTGGTCAATTTTCAAGAAAGCATAGTTTCCTTTTTCAAGGTCTATGTACGCTGGGTATGTGTTCTTATTCAGTCTCATTTCTATTATATTCAAAACCTAATTGTTTCAAAACATTAATATAAGCATCAAACTTGCCTTCGTTGTAATTCATTACTTTCATGAAATCGTAAAATTCCTTTGCTTGTTCATGAGCTTGTGCTGCTAATTCCAGAATAGATTTAGGTTCTGGATATTCTTTTTCCTTGAACAAAGATTTTGCAATCGTGATTTCACCTTGTAAAATTCTAAGCTCTTTAATTATGAGCTCAATGAGTGGCTGTGATTCAAGTATCATAAAATTTCTATTTCGTCAATGTGAAAATTAAATTTGTTTCCATAGATAGTTTCTGTTTCTAAAACTACCTGATACCAGTCTTTCTTTTTGAAACGTATAATTATTCCATGCAGACCAATAAAAGGTTCATCCATGTTTCCTTCTAAATTGTGTGCAACAATAACTCGTGTACCAATTTGTAGGTTTTTCTTTTTTGTCCAATACTCTGCATCCATACGCATGGTAGGATGTTGAGCAATTTCGCTGATGTTAATTTCGCTTGTTATCATTTTTATTTATATTTTGATTTATTACAAATTTTTCTAAAATATTTGCACGTGTTTCTTCTTCAGCTTTACCTAATTTTCGGTTAATTAATGCTTTTTTTATAAGCTGAATCTCTTTTGCGGTTAAATTAATGTTCATTAGAAATCATAATTTTTAGTCGGCTTTCTACATTTGATTTGCCAGTCATTATTATTTTTTTCAGTAAGTCCAAAAGATAGTCTTGCATCTTTTCTTTTTATTACAAGTCCTTCATACAAATCTGTATCAACTATGCTATTGTATAAAGTATCAAATTTTTCATCGTAGCAAGGTGCTTTATAAATATTTTTATGAGGTGTAGTGCAGATGTGTTTGTACATTTCAAAAGAATCCCCAACTCTCATTTGTACGCAAGGGTATAACTCTTCAAGCAACTGCATCCTTTCTAAAAATGTGCTACCTAAAAGATATTCTCCGTTGTATACTAATATATCCCATATTACGAATTTGAGATTGAACGGCTTTCCATCTTCTCCTTTTTTGTTTTTGTTCAAAAACTCTCCGCATATTACCATCCAACCTTTGCCACGATACATTCCACGAAAATCAATATCATTATAATTCGATGTGATACTTCCTTTGTGGCGGTTCATTACAATTATTTCATTTTCATTGATAAACACGTTACAACATGTACCATTATACTTTGGCTGTGCAATGAAAGATTTATTATCATACTTTTTTATTTCAGTATGATGTGTGGTCTGAATAGGTCGGGGTGGGAAAAGGTACATGTACTTGTCGTACCTTATTGTTTGTTTTGTCATGTTAGTGTTTCGTAATTGTTTCAGTAAAGATACTATATTATTTCAGAAAACAATCAGGTAAAGTGTTAAATATTTGTTAACACGTTGTTAACACTTAAAAAGGGGGGTATAGCCCTATTTTTCCATGAATGTAGGTGTTTTTTGCCTTCTCGGTAGTATTCTCGGTAGTTCTGAATAGGGCAAGAAAACTTAATATATTGCTCATCCATTGCTTGTGCAAAGGGGGTCAACCCTAATTTGGGCAGTTTTGGGGGGGTCTGGAGGGCAAACTCAAATATTTGGCGTGCTCGGAGGTGTTTTTCAGGCTGATTATACCTAAACTGGTACTCTTTGTACAATTCCATCCCTAACTGACATGCGTACAAGAAATTTTCTAAACTTTCTCTCATCCAGATGCTGCAAGGGTGTTTATAATGTGTTTTTGAAAATCCCATCATAAAATCTGGAATTTTATCATCCCAAAATTCTGTGTCGTGATAAATGAAAGATATCATTTGTGCAGTTTCCGTAGGCATTTTTACTACGTGTCTGTCTACGTGATAACGTGCTGCTTTTTGAGGATTTTCATCCAGAATAAATAAATTCATTGTGTTTCGTTTCAGCTAAGATACTATATTATTTTAGAAAACAATGAAAATATTTGATTTTTTTTTGTATTATCTTTACACGATGCAAAAAAATACCAAAATAGCTCTGATATCTGGCTCAATAATAGCCATTTCGTTAGGGGCATATTTGTGGTATAAAAGCAAAAAAAAGCAATCTGGCGGTGGAGATGTAATTTCAGATTTACAAAAAATATACAATCAACTTCTGGAACGTAGCGAGCAGGGAACTGGCACACAACAAGGTAGCGGTACACAACAGAGCGGTCAAGATGAATCTCAAAGACAAAGCTACAAAGAGACTTCATCATCTCAACAATCATCCCAACAATCTGCTAATCAAAAGCAATTAGAGCAACAAAAAAAGCAAGAAGAGCAGTTTTTCAAGCCTAAAGATGAAACTCAGCCTAAAAATCCATTCGAATATAACGATGCACAATATAAACTATCTGCATATTCTACTGGTACTGGGGATTACGGAGGGTACAGCTCAAATAGAGAAGGTAGTGCGTATGGATATGGCTCAAACTGGGGTACTTACGGCAGTGGATTCTGGGATAGAGATAGAGGTTATGGCGGTCATATAAGCGACTATTAATGGAAGCGTTCTTTATACCAGCCAATCCAAAGCAGAGTTTCCTTTATAGGATAGGAACTGTAACTACGAAAAAAGCATGGTATAAGCCTACGAAAGAAAAATTGGTAAATTTCATAAATGATATGAAAAACATAGAAAATTATGAAAAATATCAGTTATTTTTGGTAGGTGGAGTGGTAAATGGCGGCATTGGAAAAACATTCGATGTGGACATTTTAATTAATGGACATATTCATGATGTAAGTGTGCTTGAAAAATTTCTTCACGATATCCACGATTTAGGTCTTAATAAACATGGTTTACTTGTTGATGCTAAATGGGTTGATGAAAAACCATCTTGTTCGTTAGAGCCTAAAAAATATAGAGCAGTGCAGTTTGGAAAAGTGTACAAACAAATAGGTGAACATGTTTCTGAAATAGACATGTTTGCTAAAAACATAAAGCTGTCAGATAACTTAGTGTTGAGAGACATTGATTATCCCAGCGAAAAAACAAAACGAACAAACAACAAATTCATCAGGGTATGAACAAACAAAAAACTACCAAAAAAAATTTCATCGATGAGTACGGAAGTACACGTTTGAGCAATCAAGAAGTTATTAATGATTTTGGTTCAGTGGATACCATGTTTTATCCAGCACCAACAATCGAACCAATATTTGATTCTCCTGCGTATTTCAATCCAACAGAAGTAATTTATAATCCAAAAGACCAAATCGGTTACGGAGACCCAATATATACTCCAATCGTAGATGATGTAATATTTACACCATTCGTACCTCAGTTTCCTGACCCTACACAACTTGATTGTTCTCAGCTTCAAATGCAGATTGAAAGTTTGAATCAAACTCTGATGACATCAAGAATGGATGCTGATTTGAGAGCGGCATACGAAAGAGCATTATCTGATGCACAAGACCAATATATTTTAAAGTGCCAAAAGAAAGATATTAATCCAATCGGAGATGAGTGCCCTGACCCTGTACTTGCACGACCACCTCATTGCATGACATACGAAAAGTATTATGCTCCGAACGCTAAATGTCCTTCTTATGTATTAGTGCAAGACAAATCAGACCCAATGTGTATTGGTGATTTTATTGATGATGAACCGATTTGTCCAGATGTAGAGCCTCCAGTTCTTGGTGAATGCGAAAAATTGGAAATGGCTATGGTAAATGGATGTAAACAATACAAAGTAGTAAAAGACCCAGCATGTGGCGGCACTGGTGGAACTGGTTCTGGTGGCGGTACAACTGGCTCTGGTTCTGGCGGAACTTCAACTGGTGGTGGTACAACTGGTTCTGGTTCAGGTGGAACTTCAACTGGTACTGGTGGTGGCACAACTGGTGGTGGTACAAATGGCACGGGTTCTGGCGGTGGATTTGTAGATGATAAGGATAAAACACAATTACCATCAAATCCAGTTAGCAAAAATCTTACTCCATATATTTATGCTGGTATAGGAATCGTTGTAATCCTAATTGTATCACGTATGCTTACAAAGAAGGACTAATGCAAAAAAATCCAGCGACTATAACAGTAGTACTGACATTAGCAATTGTTGGTTTTGTTCTATGGAGAAACTATGGCGTTATTGCTGTGGGAGAAACGATAGACCCAGATAAAAATAAAACTAACGAACAGAAAGAACTAAAAAAAGCTGTTCAGAAAGTTGGAACAATAGACAAAGGGCAGATAATTCAAACATCTTTTGGTGTATACGAGTGGACGGAAATAGGATGGGTAAAAACAAAAGAGATTTGGAACGCTTAAAGCAATAGTATGATGACAGAAAAACAAAAATATTTAACTATTGGCGGCATTATGCTCGCCTTACTTGGTTTCTTAGGATATAAAGCCTTTGCCAAACCAAAAGTTACACCGCCCCCACCGAAAAAAAGGAAGGGTAGTGTAATTGTTGATGAGCCTTCAACTGGGGGATTTCTTTTGCCTGCTGAAGTTACAACACGTTCTGGTACACGTTTGCGTTCAAGCTCAAGCACAAGCTCATCGGTTGTATACACATATCCTGCTGGAACTAAGTTGTTGGTAAAAGGTGATGCTACTGAATCAGATGGTCAGTGGTTTCAAGTTTTTGATACAAAAGGCAGGAATGGATGGGTTAGGTCAGATGTAGTAGACTATAAAATAACTACGACTGAAACTCCAAGCTCTAATGATTCAGAAAAAGAGTATTGGGATTATTTAGAACAAATTCATGGATAATGGATAAAGATAAAGCATTATTGGCGGTAGTCATTTTGGGTGGTGCGGCATTGTACTTAATGATGAGCAAACAAAAAAAATGCTCATGCAATAAAGCTACATTCACTCCTGAAACGATTGACAAAATCCAAAAAGAAGAAGACAAAGCATCTACTGAAGTAGCTGTTGACAACCAAATATTACCAAACTTTGGCAGACGTATTAATTTGATGCCCCCTAAATCAACTCCCCCAGTATTCAAAAATTATATTGATGTACAAAAAAATGCGTACTTCAAGCCAAAAGTGGGAGCATTTTTCAGATAAACAACAAACAAACGATATGAAAAAGAATTTAAAGTATGTATTGGTAGCGGCAGTTGTAGGTACTGGTGCTTATTTGTGGTGGAAGAGCAAGCAGGCTTCAAAACCAAAGAGCTTCGCTAATTTAACAAAAAAAGTAAGTACTAAAGATTGTACATCTACTCCTGAAGTAGTCCAAGATGCTGGTGGTACTTGCTCACTTGCATGTGATAGCAGAGAAGGTGATTTGATTATTTTACAAAGACCAGTTCCTTGCCCAACAGCAACTTTATAATTATGGAAAAAAATACCAGAATATTAATAGGTGTCGGAATTGCAGCAGTTGCTGCATATTTCGTTTATAGGAATAAAAAGTCTGGGAAGTCTGGTAGCACCACTCCTCCAAAAGATTCTCCAAAAGCACCCCAATCATGTCCTGAAGGGCAGAAATTAGTACAAGTACAATGTATTAAAGCACCTTGTCCAGCAATGTGTGTTCCAGATGATGGTACACATTTACCAAT
>Ga0214923_10001272_pt1 | contig 36220 bp, 22 predicted proteins | sample LL1510_MetaG_FD_177993 | JGI IMG/M metagenome (GOLD analysis project Ga0214923, IMG submission 177993) | Freshwater microbial communities from Lake Lanier, Atlanta, Georgia, United States - LL-1510 | ecosystem: Environmental > Aquatic > Freshwater > Lake | place: USA: Georgia | collected...
AAATCATCATTAGATATGAATTCAATTAAATCTAATATTGATATATCTCAATATAATAATCAAGATTCATTAAATAATTTAAAAAATACTAAATCATCATTAGATATGAATTCAATTAAATCTAATATTGATATATCTCAATATAATAATCAAGATTCATTAAATAATTTAAAAAATACTAAATCATCATTAGATATGAATTCAATTAAATCTAATAATGATATATTATCATCAACAAATAATAATTTATTACAAAATAAATTACAAGAAATAAAAAATAAAATTCATACTTCATCACTTAATATTAAAAATAATAAATTATATGGTATTGATAATAATATTACATCTACTAATAATGATCAAAATATTACTGATAAATTTGCTAATACTTATTTGATTAATTATGATAATAAATATTTAGGTATAGATGATTTTAATTCATTTAAAACTAAATTATTATCTGATATAGATGATATTAAAAAGAAAGATAATTATTATTTAACAGTTCTTAATAATAATCATAATTATATACAAGATAAATTATCTAATGATTTAAATAATATAAAAAATGAATCTCGTGATGATATTATTAAATTAAATAATGAAATAACAGATATTAAATTAAATATTAATTCTATCTCTCAAGATATTGGTATTAATATTATTAATGATAAATTAGTTAATCATGACTCTAAAATTGATATTCTTAATAATGTTGTATCTTCAATGAAAAATGACATCACTTCTAATAATAAATTAAATATTATTAAATTAAATGGTAAAGTTTTAGCTAATGATGGTAATTATTATTATGAATGTGTTATACCTCTTTATTATTTTAATACTATTGAATTTAATTACTCTTCTAATTTCTTATCTATTAATGATGATTGTTTTATTAATCAAGATGATTGGTATAAATTTGATGATTATTTAGATTCATCAGTACCTAATCAATATAATTGGTTAGTTCCTGTAACTAATTCATATGATTTCTTATTTTTTATTCCAATATCTTCTATTAATATATCTAATACTCCTAATAATTCACCATTAAATAGTCCTTCTAATATTAATAATACTGATAATTATAATGAATCAACAACAACTGAAACTAATACTGATTCAACAATAACTGATAATGATTCTAATAGTGATAATTATAATGAATCAACAACAACTGAAACTAATATAAATTCCAATACTAATATAAATAATACTAATACAGATAATACTGATAATACTAATATAGATACTAATACTAATAATGAATCAAATACTAATACAGATAATACTGATGAAACTAATAATGAAACTAATAATAAATCAAATACTAATACAGATAATACTAATGAAACTAATAATGAATCAAATACTAATACAGATAATACTGATGAAACTAATAATGAATCAAATACTAATATAGATACTAATATTAATAATGAATTAGATACTAATATTAATAATGAATTAGATACTAATATAGATACTAATAATAATAATGAATTAGATACTAATATAGATACTAATAATAATAATGAATCAAATAATAATACTGAAACTAATAATGAAACTAATACAGAAACTAATACTGAAATAATAAAAGAAAATTATTATATATTTAAATTAACAATGAGATTAAAAAAGAGAGATAATATAAGAATATATGATAAATTATCACTTGAAATGAAAGATATAAATATAGATATAAATATGATAAAAAAATATATAATAACAAAAGGAGATAATTGTGAGAAGACATATATAGAAAATGGAAATGATATGATGAAATTAGTTATTAAAAGAAGTTAAATAAATTTGATATAGAATGAAATTATATAATAATAATAATAATATAATATCGCATCACTAATCTTTGATTAGCTTTACAGAGCTCATTATAATTATAATTTAGATAAGAAAGTATTAAAATCATTATTAAATTTATTGATAAAATCAAATTGATTAATAATATTAGAAGGTATACATTTAAGAGAATTTAATAATAATTGTTTAATTTGTATAATATCTAATTTATAATAAAAATATAAAAACATATAATCAATAGATAAATTACTTAAAAGTTTATTATCATCATCAGAACCAATAACAATATAATTTAAAAGATTTAAAAATTTATGATAATTATAGATAGTATGATGATAAAAATAATTACTAATAGGACATAATTCTAATAATATATCTTTATTATTATTATAAATCAAATCATTATTAATAAGATAATAAGAAGCATGACCAATTCTATTAGGTAATAATTTATGAACAATATTTAAATTATTTAAACTTTTATTAGATTTAATAAATTCACCAGCATGTATATAATAATCAATATTATATTTTTGTTTAATATTTAATAATGGATTAATTAAATTAGATATTTCATTACATAAATCTTCATCTCCTAATAAATCAAATCCAATAATTATTTCTCTATATTTATTATTTTGATTCATTAAATCACATATTTTTATTATATTTTTAATAATAATTTGTTGATCTTTACATTTACTAAAAGATATAATTAGATTAAATTTATCTCTATAATTATATAATAAATCTAATTCATCTGTATAAGATAAATAAATACGTTTATTATTATTAATATCGAAAACAGTACCCAATAATAATCTAATATTCATATAATAGATATTATGTTTATTCATCATATTGATTATATTAGGTAGATAATATTCAATATAAAATTTTTTATATTTAATAATATTATAAAATAAATCGCCTATCATATTTATTTTATCAAATTTATTAATATTATGATAATCTTGTATATATGTAATAATTTGTTTATGATGTTTATCTTTGAAATATAATTCACTATTATTTTTATTAATTTCTTCATTTTCAAAACCCAAATATATCTTATTTTTACTAAATTTAATATATATATTAGGATAATCATTATTAATAGTATGTAATATATTTAAAATTTTATTATAAGAAACAATAGTAGAAAAATGAATATGTGGATTACATGGTTTAGGTATAGATCTAAATAATTTATATAAATGATTATATCTATATGATTTAATTAAATTATATGATAAATCATTATTTAATTTATTAATATATTCTTTATCATAATTAGTATATTCAAATGTTTTATAATTTTTGATTAATGATATATCTTTTATTTCTATATTTTTAGTTTTAATATAATATTCATCATATATAATATCATTATTATCAATTATGTTTAAACCAGATTTACTTGATAATATATAAAATTTATTAAGATTATATTTAATTAAAATACTTTGAAATATTTTAAATAAATTAGATCTATTCATAAATAAATATGTAAAATAATCAATATCTATACCATCAATATAGATACATATATTATCATTTTCATAAAATTTATCTAATAAATTAATAAAATTATTAGATGATAATATATTTAAATCAAATAATCTAAATGAAACATTAGCAATTAATAAATGATTTCTAACATTATTATAAGAATCATTAGAAATAAATGGTTGAAGAATATTAACATAGAAGGTAGTTAAATAATGTGAAGAATCATTAATAGATTGAGTAGTATGTAATTTTTTACCAAAAATTCTAAAATTATTTTTATCATAGAAATAACTAGGAATAGTGTTAGTATCTATATGATCATTAGTTAAATTAAATACATGTTTTTTAATAATAGTTTTATAGATTAATAAAGCTAATTTACCATTTAATCCATATTTTTTTAATTGTTTTTTAACATTATTATATATATTAATATCATAATCTATATTCATATAATCAATTATATCTTGATTTGATTTAAATATATGATAATCTTTAACTTTTCTACAAAATAGATTAGTTAAAAATGAATTAATATCTGGACTAATAATAAAAATATGATAAATTAGATTATAAATATATATCATATTTGGATTAATATCATAAATGACAATATTTTTTAAAATATTAGAAGAAGATATAGAAGATAATAAAAAAAACCATCCACCAGAAACAGTTATAAAATGGTCAATATTAGATATATTAGATAATTTATTTTGTAAATAAGATATATCTTCATTAAAATCATTAGTTGCAATATAGATATGTTTATATATATCCATATTGTTATTCCAAAAATTATTGAAAAAATTATTCATAATAGATATTTATTTATAATATAAATAAATAAGATAATTAATATTATAAAATGAATCATAAAAAAATATATATAGGTATATCTGGTAAATTAGGTTCCGGTAAAAACTATATCATGGAAAATATTATATTTCCTTATATTAATAATAAATTTAATGATTATATTATCCATCCAATACCTATATCATTTGGTGATCAAATTAAAACTGAATTAATATGTAGAGATTTATCTTTAGATTTTAATAAATTATTTATAACAAAAGATGATGAAACTAGAAGATTATTACAATTATATGGAACAGAAAATGGTAGACAAAAATATAATGAGAATATTTGGATAAGAGCAATAGATTGTTGGATTGATTTAACTATTGATAGAATTAAAAATTTATATAAAAATAAAAATATTTGTTTTGTTATAATGATAAGTGATATAAGATTTATTAATGAAGCTAAATATATAATTGATAATAATGGTTTATTATTTAAAGTATATTCACCAGCTAGAAATTTGACAAGATTATTACAAGAAATTAATTATACAGATGATGATATAAAACATGAATTTATTACTTATAATGATTTAAATAAACATATTGATATCATTATTAATAATACTATAAATAATGATAAATTAAATAAATTAAATAAATTAAAATTAATGATAAGTCATCCTTCTGAAATATCATTAGATAATTTTAATGATTATGATTTAATAATTAATAATTATTATAATTTTAATGATTATAATGAATTATATAAGATTATAGATAATTTTATAAAAAAAATATAATAATCAATATGATATCATTGACATATTCAGTAATAATTTTATTTATTTTATTTTTGAATCAATTCACTAATTTTCCATATTTCAAATTTATTATTTGGTAATGTTCTTTTAATCTTTAATGGTGTCATTCCTGTTTCTAATTCTAATTTAGCTTTTTCCATTGCTGATAAACTTTCATCACATTTTATTAATACTTTCGCACCCATTGTTATCTGTTTTGATCTTATACCTAATACTCTCACTCTTTCATATGATGTCATTATATTTTTTGTTATTCTATTTTCTTTATCAACTTCAATAGCTTGTTTATCTAATTCAGTATCATATATTTCATCATATTCTAGATCATATACACAATCTTCAGCTTCTGGTTCTTTCTCTAAATAATCTATTTTTTTATCTATTATTTCTTCATCAAATTCTTCTTTTTCTTCATCTTTATCATCATCTTCTTCTTTTTCATCTTCTATTTCTTCACTTTCAACACTATCACTTTCAATATCACTTTGAACAGTATCTTCTTCTTTATCTTCATTATTATCAACTAATTCATCAGTTTGTTTATATTCAATATCCAGATCTTTATTATCATTTTTAATAGATTTAGACTCAATATTATCATTTTTAATAGATTTAGAATTAATAACATTATTAGTTTTTTTTCTAATAACTCGTTTTTTTGTTATTATTTCTTCATTTATTATAGGTATTGTTTCATCAACAACCTTTTTATTAGTTTTTAATGATTTTGATTTAACTACTTTACTCATATTTAATATATTATTATTAAATATTATATTAAATATATCTATATATTATTTATATCAATTTTTTTGAAAAAAAAATATTAAGCGCTTAAGTTTTCTTTAACAAACTAAAGTCCAATTTTTATATACTTTAGATTATTATTATATAATTATTTTTATAAAATGACATTATATAAACTAATTATGTGAACTAAACTTTTATTTGTAATATAAATAATAATAACTCGTATCACTGATCAAAGATCAGTTCATATTACTCATTTATATTATTATATAAAATTTATCAAATATTCCATTTATATTTACAAACACAACAAGCATATTTTATATGATGAGAGTTATTACTTCTATATATAATTGCTTCTTTTTCTAATAATATTTTTTTACCCAAGGCACCTTCAGTGTCTTTTGAATTATTAGTTAAACAATCTGGATTTTCACAAATATAATCTTTTGTTCTAGGTAATATTTTATCATCTAATTTTAATTCTATATTATCATCATTAAATGTTGTTGATTGTTTTAAATTTAATGCAAATATAATAGTATTTGCTTCTAATGGATATTTAGAATGACATGCAACACATTTTTTAATATATTCATTAGTTATCTTCTTATTTAAAAATTGTTTATATTTTGTTAATAATACATCAATATCATCTTGTGATAATTTCTGTTGTGATTTTAAATATGTTATAAAATCATTTTCATTAAATATTAATTTAATTTCAATATCATCATCAATACCTTCTCTTTTAATCTTTTTTAAATATTCTAAAAATAATTCAGGTGTATTTAATGATAATATTTTCTTATTTTGTTGATTAGTTTTTGATTCAGTATCTTTCATTATAGTTAATGAATAAAAACATTTTGAACATGTTGCTAATGACATTTTTTATATATTATCTTAATATAATATTAGATATATTTATATTATTTTATTATTAATATTATTATCAATATATTATTTTTAGCAATTTTTTATAAGTCAATCTATATAATCACTATCATTATCTATATTATCTTGTGAATTTATTATATATTTATCACATTTCTCACAATCTTAATATATAGTTAACCATTATAAAATATATCCATCTTTATTACATATATTAAAATCTTTATAAATGTGTTAAAATCTTTATAAATGTGTTAAATAATTATTTTTACAATTAAGATAGGTTTCATATAGTAGTTTAGTTTTATGTTCATCTTATATATGTTCTATATTATTAGACATTTAATATATATATAATTAAATAAATTTAACAATTTTTACATGTCATATTAACTTCTAAATCAAATGGATAATCATGACATTTATGACACATATATTTACAATCTATACAAGCACAATTATCATTACATTTATTATTATCTTCATCATCTTCACTTTCATTATTATTATATTGACAATAATGACAATATTCATGATTACCATCTATACATAAACCACAAGTGCGACATTCATGATAACAATAATTACCTGAGGTTCCCGAAGCTAAGGCAGAAAAGCCTTAGCTTCTCCCTTACATCCATCATAATCTTCATGTTCACCATCAACACAAGCACAAGAATTACACTCCTGACAACCATATTCAATACATCTATAACATGTAGCACAACAATGTTTACAATTTCTACATTTTTTATTTAGTTTTTTATAATGATCACAAGCTCTACACACATTACAACAAAATTCATCACATAAATTACATTTACTACACTCATGATAACAATATTTACAATTATCATCTTTATTATCATAATGATCACATAATTTACATGATAAACAATTATAATATTTACAATTTGTACATTTATTACATTTATGTTTTTTATTATAACTATCACTATTATTATTATCATTCTCATTATCACTATCATTCTCATTATCATTATTATTACTATCATTATTACTTTCATTATCATTATCACTATTATTATCATTATCATTATCATCACTATTACTATCATTATCATTATCATTATTATTATCATTATCACTATCACTATCACTATCATTATCATTATTATTATCATCACTATCACTATCATTATTACTATTGTCACTATCATTATTATTATCATTATTATTATCATTATTATTATCATTATTATTATCATTATTATTATTTCTTTTACCACATTTATTACATGTTAAATCTATATCTAATTCAAATGGATAATCATTACATTTATGACATATATACTTACAATCAATACAAGCACAATCTTCTTTACATTTATCAGTATCACTACAATATTCACAATCTTCATGATAGCCATCTATACATATACCACATGTTTCACAATCATGATAACAATAATCGCATTCATCATAATCTTCATCACAACCATCTTCAATACAATCATAACAAAAACCACAACCATTGCCAACACATCGATAACAAGATATACATTCATGAAAACAATAATCACAATTTTTATCATTATTATCATTATAATGACTACATGATTTACATGAATTACAACTATATTGTTTACATAAATCACAATTTTTACATATATGTGTATTCATTTTTGATATATATTGAATAATTATATAATATTTTTATTAAAACACACGCTGATATAATATAATAATAATAGTTATATATATAATATTTTTAATGATAATCTAATATAATTAAAAATATTATATGAAATTAGCGTGAACTGAAAGCGCCTTCGGTGAAGATTGTATATTTGATAAAATATCTTATTTTTATAAAAAATTGCAATAATCAAGTATCAATTATAAGTAAGATTAAATATAGTTATCAATATAATAAAAATGTTTAATAGATTATCTAATTTTATAAAAAATAATAATTATAGTGTAAATACTATAAAATATGTTAAAGAAAATAAATTAATAACATCTCTTACTGTATATGGTTTTGTTAGATCAATATACATAAATGAGAATACATTAAAATATGATTCTGAAAATAAAGATTATAGAGAATTATTAAAAAGTGAAAAAATATTTTATACATTAGGACAAACTGTGTTATCTGGCTATATTTGGCCATTATATATATATGGTGATGCATGTATGATAGAAAAAAAATATAAAAATATGAAAATAGATGAAACTGATTTATATATGCCATATATATATTGTATTTGGAAAGATCAATATGATGATAAAATTAAAGAATTAAGAAAATAATATCATATATAATAATCATATATAATAATCATATATAATAATCATATATAATAATCACCGAAGGTGCCTGCGGCATATTTATTTTATTTATATATAACACGCTGATATAATATAATAATGATAGTTATATATGTAATATTTTTAACAATAATCTAATATAATTAAAAATATTATATGAAATCAGCGTGCACTGAAAGCGCCTTTGGTGAAGTATCATATTAATTTTATTTCAAATATACATAGAATATGGAAAATTATCAGGAATATCTTTCTTTAAAAACAAATCAACATCTTCTTTTTTTATTTGATATGGAAATGAATAATTAACTTTCTTTCTAATAAATGATATATCAACTTCTTCATTATTATCTTTTTTAATAGAATATATTAATTCTAGACATTTAAAAATAGTTAAAATAGATCTTTTTAATTCTCTAATACCTTCTTCTTTTGTTGTTGTTTTAATAATATGATATAATAATTCATCATCAAATACATATTTATCATTCAAATTAAAATCATTAAATAATCGTGGAATGAGATAATTTTTAAGGATATTAAATTTATCAGTATTAGAATAACCATTAACATATATAAAATTCATTCTATTTCTAAGAATAGGATTCATATCTTCCATTCTATTTAAACTAAATAAAAACCAAGCCTTAGATAAATCAATAGGTATCTCTGGTATATATTTATCTATAAACAAATGATTTTGTGTGAAATCACTAATATGTATAAATTGATTAGTAATTTCTTGTCCTCTTGATGATTGACTTAATTTATCTATTTCATCAAAAAAGAATATACCATTTTTACATTTCATTTTAATTAAAGCATCAACTATTTTACCAGGTCTAGAACCTTCATATGTATAAGAATGACCTGTTAAAAATGCTGAATCATTTATCGATCCCGCTGATATATGTTGAAATGGTAATTCTAAAACATTAGCTAAAATTTGTATTAAATGAGTTTTACCAACACCAGGAGGACCAACTAAAGCTAAACTAATATTAGAAGCATTAGGATTATTTAATTTATGATTAATAATCATTAATAATTGTTCTTTAACAGTTTGCATACCATATAACTCTTTATCTAATTTATTTTTGATATCTAATAAAATATTAGTATTAGTATTAATTTTTTCATTAAAAACATTATTGATTTTATTATAAGGTATATTGATAACAGTATCAATCCATTCTTTCAATTTATAATATTCACCATCATGATGATCTAATCTAATTAATTTTTTATATTTTTGCCAAATAATACCTTTATAATATTGATCAATATTAAGATTAATAATTTTATCTTCTAATTGATCACCAGAAATAATAATAGAATCTAATTCTTTTCTATTTTTTTGTTTATTTTTATAATCAGTAAATTCTTCTAATGTAGTTTTTTCATATCTTTCAATATCATTTAATAAACTATCACGAAATTTTATAAAATTATATGGATCATTTTCAACATCTCTTAAAATACTTAATCGTTCAATTAATCTAGTTTTATCATCTAAAGTAATATATTTAATATTTAAAATTCTATCTAAAGTGATATATTTATTAATAGTTTTAGTTTTAATTTTTTCATATTCTCTTTCATTAAAATTACAATCTTTAATTTCATATTTATCAATATCAAGATGTGTCATTTCACTATACCATTTATCAGGTAATTGTAATGGTTCTAATTTATATATTGGATCAATATCAGATATATATTCTTTAATTTCATCTAATTTTTTTTTATTTTTATTAGTAATATAATTAGATTTTTTAATAGATAATTTACCATTAGTTCTTTTTAATAAAATTTTTAATGGTTTATCTTCTTTCTTATCTTTTGAATCTTTTGTCATTTTTTATTATATAAATACAAATATTTTTTTATATTATTATTTTAATCATCATTTAATAATAATTTTTTATTAGAATTTCTTTTATATAATAAAAATATTATAATAATTATGATTAAAATACTAATACCAATACCAATACCAATATATAGCCATTTATTATTTTTATTATTATTATCTTGATTATTCATATATATATAATAAATATATTATAATAATTTTTTTATTAAATTAATATTATTAGAGACAATAAATGGATAAAATATCATTAAATATATTAAAAATAAAATATTATATAAATAAAATATATACAACATTAGAAATATCAGGTGGTAATAGAAAAGATTATAATAATTATGATGATAAAGATATAACAATAAAACATTATATAAATAAAATAAATACTTATGAAAATAATATTAAATTATTATTGAATAAAAATAATATATTGAGTCAATATGTAAATAATTTGAGTATAAATAATACATTATTAAATGGTCGTTATAAAGATTTATTAGATAAATTTAAATTTTATGAAAATTCATTAAATTTTTTACAAACAAATTTTGATAAAAGTTTTAATGCTTCATTTGATTTTTTAAATAATACTTTAAATGATAAATTTAAATCTACAACTAATGATTTAAATAATAATTTAAATAATAAAAAAAATAATCAAGAAATTAAAGTAGAAGTTGAAGTAAAAGATAAAAGAATAGATCATAATAGTATAATAAATAATAATAATAATAATATAATAAATAATAATAATGATAATACAGGTGGAAATAATAATATAGAATTAAATAAAAAATTATTTAATGAATTGAATAATATTGATAATGAATTACAACAATATATAAATCAACAAGGTGGTAATAATAATAATATTATTAGAAAAGGATTAGAAAATTTAGATGAAAATTTATTATATATATATGATAAATATTTAATATATCTAAATGATGAAGATAAAATAGATATTATTGAATATATAATTAATAATATTTATGATATTGATAATTTAATTAATAAAATAAAATCATATATTATATATAATAGATATATAGAAGATATAATAAATATATTAAATAATATATATTTTTTAGATGATAATATATTATATGATAATATATATAAATATAATATTAAAGATAGATTAAATTATATTTATGAATTAATAAGTATAATAGATGTAAATAATGATAATATAGAATTTAATAAAGAAAAAATATTAAAAAGATATAATGATGTAATATATAATGAAATATTAGAATATATAGAAAAGAGTAATGAAAATAAACAAAAAATAATATATATAATAAACAAATTATAATTAAAGTTAATAAATATTTTATTTATTATAATTATATGTTATAATAAATTTAATAATGGATTTAGAAATTGATATGAAAGAAAAATTTAAAAATATGATAGATAATTTCACAAAAAAATTTAATGGTATGAATAAACTATCTAAAAATATTAATAGTTTTATTACTAATATAATAAAGATTATTGCTGATTATAATGATCCTAAATCATTAATTAATATACGTTTATCATTAGAATATTTAATTACAAAATTAAAAGATGATAGAATGAAAAATGGAGATAATGAAAATTTATCAAATTATATCGATAATATGGAACAATTATCTAATAGTTTTAATAATATTTTAGATAATCAAACTGATAGTTTATTAAAATTAAGAAAAATTATAGATGGTATAACTTCAAATAAAGAAGATTCAAATACTATATTAAATAATATATCAATAGATTTATTAAAAAAACAATTATCTGATTTAATTCAAGAAAAACAAAAATTAAATAATAATAAACCAAATAATTTAACACCAAATAGATTATCAAATAATATCACATTAAATAATACCACACCAATTAAACAATCTAATAATGTTCAAAGTGGTGGTAATAGAATAGAATATTTTAATAATATTATAAAATTTGAAAATTTAGATAAAATATTACCATTTTATAGAGATCAATATGATAAAATAGATGAATCATCTAAACCATTATATATGATATTATTAAAATCAATAAATATATTATTAAATACATGTGTAAATTTTTATAATTATTATAGTCAAATATATGGTGAAGATAATAATATATTCAAAGATTTATTAAATAATTTTAAAAATATAGATATAACTATATTAAATAATATAGAATTAGAATATAAAAAAGATGAAATAAAAGAAATATCAGTATTTGATCCAATAATATATATAAGTAATTTATTAAAAAAATATAAAAAAGATATTAATGAAAATAATTTAACTGAAACTATTTTATCAAATGATATAAAAATAATAAATTATATTTATACTAATTTACAAGATATAATAACAACTGGACCATATTTTAAAGATATATATGAATATAATAAAAATATAGAAAATTATAATGAAAAGTTTCAAAATATATTTATATCATTATATAGACAATTAGAATTATTACAATCAATTGAAAATTTAAAACAAGAACCAAAAGATTTTAATAAATATAAAAAAGAAATATTATATCAATTAATAGAAAAAATTAATTATGATATATTTGAAATTTTTAAAGATATAGAAAATAATATTACACCAGATAGTAAAAATAAATTAATGTCATCTAATGATGAATATATTTTATATAAAATTGGTTTATTATATACTAATAATTATACTCAACCAATTGCTGATTATTTTAATGATCAAAAAGGTGGTGAATTAAATCCTATGTTAGAATTTATTCATACATTATTATTATATTATAATAATAAAAATAATGATTCAAATAATGTAAGAATGTTAATAGATATATTAAAAGATACTAATATTAATTTATCTAATAAAATTGATCTAAATAAATTTAATATTAATATTGATAAAAAATATAATTTTAAAAATGCATATGATGAAATATATAAAAATATTAATAATATAGCTGAAAATATGAAAAAAAAATTACGTAATATTAATAATGGTATCAAAAATACAGATATTATTAAAGAATATACTAGTAATAATATATTGAATAAATTAACTATAAACATAGATGAAATAAAAGAATCAATTAAAAATACCATAGATAATATTATAAATAAAGAAAATATACAACTAATACAAAAAGCTTTAGATATTGTATTATATATTAAATCATTAAATAATATACAAGAATGTATTGAAATTACTAATGAAATTGATAAAATAATTAAAGTTAATATTGACAAAAATAAAAATAATTTAAATGATGGTAATATTGATATAAATAAAAAAATGGAAAGTATAAGAAATTTATCATATTTATCAAGTTTATTAGATTATTTAACAATTCAAAAAGATAAATATATTTTATTAAATAGTTTTAAAGAAAATAAAGAAAATTTATTATTTGAATTAAAAAATTATGGTAAAATAAATGATTTTATGATTAATAATATAGATTATCAAGAAAATTTAAAAGATAAATATAAAAATGATAAAATGAGAAATATAATGATATTAAATACATTTAATAAAATAGTATCAGAATCACAAAATGCAATTAGAGTTTATGTTAAATTTAGAGATGAAAATATTGGAAAAATATCAGATAAATATGAAATAACAGATGAATGTATAACAATAAATGGTAAAACATATGGAAAATTTGAAAGAGTATTTAAATCAAATACGAGTTTAAGTGATTTATATTATGGAATTGGTAATAATTTTTCGAATAAACTACCTATAACAAATAGTGTAAGAGATATAACAAATATTAAATATAGAGCAAATATATTTTTAACATATGGTTTTTCAGGAACAGGTAAGACGACATTATTATTAGGTAGAAATATTGATTCAAATCCAAAAAATAAAAAAGGAATAATAACAAATATAATAAAAGATTCATTAGATGAATTATATATATCACCATTAGGTACAAATATAGATACTCAAATATTAATAGGTGAAGTTTATGGTGATAAAACTACCTTATCAATTGATGATAATAATTATACAGAAAAATTATTTTTATGGAATATTAATAATGATTTAACAAAAAATGATAAACCTACAGAATATAATAATATTGATAATAATATTAAAATAAAGAATTATTATGATTTGGTAAATTTTAATAAGGATAGTATAATACAAACTAAAGATATATTTAATATCAAAGAAAATAATATATATGAAATGATAACAGAAGATAAATTATATTATAAATTAGAAAAAACAATATATAAAAAAAATGATATAGAAACATATGGTGAAGAATTATCTCAATTATTAGATACTAAAATTTCACAAATTCAAGATATTAGAAGAAGAAATAATAGAGTTAGATGTACTAAATATAATCCTGATAGTTCTAGATCACATATGTTTTTTATAATAAAAATATATGATCCAATAACAACAGAATATAAATATAATATATTTATAGATAAAGCAGGAAATGAAATACCATATGAAATAGCAGCAGATGAATTAGTAAAAATAACAAATTTAGATGAAAATACAAAATTAAATGATATTAATAATAATAATTTCAGTTTTATAGAGAATAATAATAAATTATATAAATTATCAGAAACACAACAAATTATAATAGATAATTATAAAATAACAATAATAGATACAAATAATAATATTATTAAAAAAGAATATAGTATAAATAATAAATTAGTAATAAAAGATTTATTTCATTCAACAGATGATAATATTAATACTTCAATTATGAATATATTTAAAAAAGCTAAAGTTAAAAAAAATATTAATAAGATGGTATTTAAAAAAGATAATAATGAATCATTAACTTGTGATGATTTAGATATAGATCCATGGAAATTAATCACATCATTTTATGTTCAAAGAATGTATTATTCATATTTAACTGTTAGTAAAAATAATTCATGTAGTAGTGATAATATTATTAAATCATTAGATGCAATAAATGATACATTAAAATTATTATTTAGAGATAATGATAGTGATGATGTATTGGGATATAATTTATCTAATAAATTTAATGAAAAAAATATTAATTTTAAATATAAGTTTAATAAAGTAGAAATATTTAATTTAATAAAAGAAGATAAAAATATACAAAAAATTATTAATAATAATATGTATTCATCAAAATTAGATCAATTAGCAGATATTTATAATATATTTATTAAATATCCAATTAAAGATACATTTATGTATAAATATAAAAGTAATAAAGATATTGTTTTATTTAAATATGATTATGATAATGATAATATAAGTTATGAATTATTTGATTATGTTACATCAAAAACTTTAAGAAAAGAAAAATTTAACAATATATTTTTTTCTAATATAATAAATAATACATATAATAATAATAATATAGAATACATATATAATTTTAAACAAAACAATGATGATGAAAAAATAAATTCAATTAAAACCAATATTATAAATTTATATATTAGATTATATATTATATCACAATTAAAATTAAATATAGATATTGAACCTTTTAATTTTATAGATAAAACAACATTAGAATATAATAATAATATATATGATAGAATTAAAAAATTATTTAATGAAAATAATATAAGTCAAGGTGAAAGAGATAGAGAAGCTGCAGATAATTTAATACCACATTATTTATTGAATGTTAGACAAGGTTTTTGGATTAATCATTCAATAAAACATTTAATTAGAACTATTATGTATACATCTAATAATAAATGGGAAAATGATTTTACATTAGATGATCAAGGTAATGAAAGTTTAAGTAAAAATATAAATTTATTAAGTTATCCATATAAAGATGAAAAAGTAATAAATAATATTATAAATAATAAGATAACATTTGAAGAAAATTATCTTGAAAAATATGATATTAATAAAAGTATTTGGTTAAAATTATTATATGCAATACAATTATTAGGATGCAATAGAAATCCTTATGTTAATAAACAACAAATTATAAATAAAAATAATAATTCAGGATCATTAGAAGAATCAATTATTAATTTACAAAATTCTTATAAACAACAATTATCATTACAACCATTAAATAATTCAAAATGTGTTACATTATTATTAGCAACTAGTACTAGAGAAGATAAAATAAATGGTATAACAAAAACTTTAGAATTTGCTAATTTATTAACACAAATAACAAATGAATCTTGTAATAAAAATAAAGATTTATTAGGTGGTTATAATAATTTATTAAGTCACAATAATAATAATTTATTAAGTCACAATAATAATAATTTATTAAGTCACAATAATAATGATTTATTAGGTGATTATAATAATTTATTAAGTCACAATAATAAAGATTTATTAGGTGGTTATAATAATATAAATGAAAATGGATTTGTCACTAAATCAAAAGATATAAAATCAAATAAATTTAAATTATATAAATTATAAATATTTTTTATTTGATCTATTAAATTGTTATAATATATAATAGATTAAAATATCAAATGAATCTAATTTTTAAAAAAAATTGCAAAAAAGAATATAAAAGATATTTAAATAATATATATAAATATATTAAGAAATATTATATATAATAAAGAATAAAAATGAGTAATTATAATCTTGATTATATACAAAATGGTTTAGATGATAAATTAAAAAAATTATTATCAAAATCATCAAATGATATAGAATTAGAGTGTATATTTAATAATAAGAAATATTTAACTCAACAGAAATATTTAAATTTATTACATATATTATCATTAAAATCAAAATTACAAAATTTAAAATTAGTTAATGAAACATCATTAGATATAGCATATCAATATAAAACAGAAAATATATTAGATAAATCAAATCCTCTTGATAATATAAATAATGTATCAAATTATAGAGTAACATTAATAGATTTAGATAATATTAATAGTAAATTAGATGATAATTTAAAAAAAAGATATAATCATGTGATATTTTCATATTTTGTGAATTTAATATTAAATGATAAACCAAATGAAAAATTATTTATAATAAATAAAATAAAATCGAATGATGAAAATAATTTAATAATGATACCAGAATTTGATTGTAGAATTAGATTATCACAAGAAAAATCAGTTGATATTAATATATTAAAAGAATTAATAAAATTAGATGAAAGTGAAAGATTTAATATAGTATTTAGATATAAGGAAAGAATAAGTTTAATATTAGTAGATAATGAATATTATAAATTGAGATTAGATTTAACAAATGTAAAACAAAATAATAAATTATTATATATAAATGAATCAAATAGTAGATATGAATTTGAATTAGATTTATCATTTAAAAAACCATTAGGTAATAAACTTAATGATGCTATTAAAGATTTTGAAAAAAATTTAATATTTTGTTTAAAACAAATTCAAGTTTCTAATAAATTATGTTCTGAAATTAATGCTGATAAAGTTATTAATAATTTAATTAAATTATCATATAGTAATGAAGATGAAAATTCAAAAGATATTAGAGATTTACCTTCTATGCAATCAGTAACAAGTGAAATTATTCATATAGTAGATAGAATACCAAATAAATATACAGTAACAGATAAAGCAGATGGAGAAAGAAATTATCTGTTTATATTAGAAAATCAAGTATATTTGATAAATAATAATTTAGAAGTGAAAAATATAACACCAGATTATGTATCTAAATCAAAATTAGAAAAATATAATTTAACAGTATTAGATGGTGAATATGTATATATAAAAAAATATAAAAAATATGTATTTTTAGGATTTGATTGTTTATTTGTAAATGGAGAAGATATTAAAAATGAAATTTTATTAGAAAAAAGATTAAATAAAATGAGTGAAATATTAAATAATGTATTTAATAGTGATCATAAAGTACCAAAATATGAAGATAAATTTGCCATAGGCACCTTCGGTGATATTAATAAAATATTAGATTATTATAAAAAAGATATATTAAGACATTATAGTAATTTAAATAAGAAATTAAATGATATTAAAGAAGTTAATATAGTAATGGGTAAATATTTTATATTTCCATTAGGTGCTGCTGATTATGAAATTTATAGTTATAGTGATCTATTATGGAATAGTTGTACTAAAGATACTTCAGTAGATTGTCCATATGAATTAGATGGTTTAACATATACACCAATAGAACAAAAATATACAAAATCTTTAAAAGAAACAAAAAATCCAATATATAAATGGAAACCAGAAACACATAATTCATTAGATTTTTATATAGAATTTGAAAGAGATCCTGATACTAATAGAATTATAGATGTATTTGATAATACTAATAAAAATAATTTGACTAATTATATTGATAATAATAAAGATCAAGTTTATAATTTTAATATTGATAAAGTTAAAACTGAAGGATATTATAGAATTATTAAATTACATGTTGGTAGAATGATTAATAAAAAAGAATTTCCTATTTTATTTCAAGAAAATATGAATAATCATTTATCATATATTTATATAAGAGATGGACATATTAGAGATATTGAAGGTAATATCATTCAAGATAAAACTGTTGTTGAATTTACATATCAAAATGATTTAGAAATTCCTGAACGTTTTAGATGGATCCCTTTAAGAACTAGATATGAAAAAACAGAATCAGTATATAGATATAAAAGAAAATATGGTAATAATGAATATGTAGCAAATAGTATATGGAATAGTATGCAAAATATTGTGACAATTAATGATTTAAAATTATTAGGTGATCCTAAACAATCTGAAGAACATTTTAGATATTTAAAAACAAGAGTTAGTAGTGATATAATTAATCAAGAAAATAGAGGTAATGCATATTATCAATTAGTAAGTAATATGGGAGATAATATGGATCAATTTCACAATTTTATTAAATCTAATATATTTAATATTTATTGTAAACCTAAAATTGATATTAATGGTAAACCTAATAGATTAGATGTTTTAGATATTGGTATTGGTAGAGGTGGTGATTTAATGAGATATTATCATGCTAGAGTTAATTTTTGTGTTGGTATTGATATTAATGATCATGGTATAAATTCTGCTGGTGATTCATGTACTTCTCGTTTTAATAAATTTAAAAAAAAATATCCTGGTTTTCCAAATATGACATTTATGGTTGCTGATGCAGGAAGTAAATTAAATTTAGATGATCAATTAAATGCTATTGGTAAAATGAGTGAATTAAATATGAAAAATTTAAAATCTATATTTGGTGAAAATTCATTAAGTAAAACATATAAAAAATATGATTTGATATCTGCTCAATTTATGTTACATTATCTTTTAAAAGATCAAACTACTTGGACTAATTTATGTTATAATATTAATAAATTTCTTAAAAATCATGGTTATATGATGATTACATGTTTTGATGGTGAACAAGTTCATAGTTCTTTTGATAATAATGGTCATATAACTAGTCATTATATAAATGAACAAAATGAACAAAAAGTATTATTTGATATTGTGAAAAAATATCCAAATGATATTAAAGATATTAATAATACTGGTTTAGCAATTGATATGTTTAATTGTAGTTTTATGTTAGAAGGTACTTCTCAAACAGAATATTTAGTTACACCAACATTTTTAATTGATAATTTAAAAAAATCTTGTAATATGAGATTAATTGAAACTGATACTTTTGAAAATATATTTAATGTTTATAAAGATTTTTTTGATAATACATGTCAATATGAAGATGTTCAAGCTACTAGAGAATATTTCTTTAAAGCTAGAGAATTTTATAAAAATACAGAAGATAATAAAAATTGGTTCAAATTCTCTAGATTAAATAGATATTATATTTTTCAAAAAAATGATTGATTAATTTGATTTTTATATTTAATGATAAATAATAATTCATACATAATTATTATCTATTATTTTTTGTTTATTCACATAATGATTTAATAAAATTATTTTATTATTTTTGTAATTAGTTAAAATAAATAAAATTTTATAACAGATTAGAATAAGATAAAAATAAAAATAAATATATAATAAATTGAAAAATATATTCTAGTTATAAAAATATAGTAGTATATATTTTATGGATAATACTGAAAATGATCAAATTGTAACTAATAATAAAGAAAAAAAATTATTAAATTATATAAAAAATGAAATGGATAAAATATGTGAAATGAAATCACAAAATGAAGATATTGATAATAAAGTAAGAGATTTATATAATAATATTTTATCTAAATATAATAATTTATCTGCTGGTTCTAATACTGATTTATCACCGAGAAGATCACAAGAAAGATTAAGATTAAGAAATCCAGAATTACATATATCTAAATCACCTAAAAAATCAAGATCACAATCACCAAATGATAAATCTAAATCACCAAATGATAAATCTAAATCACCAAATGATAAATCTAAATCACCAAATGATAAATCTAAATCACCAAATGATAAATCTAAATCACCTAAAAAATCAAGATCACAATCACCAAATGATAAATCTAAATCACCTAAAAAATCAAGATCACAATCACCAAAATTATCAGAATTAAAATTAGAAAGACAGAATGGAATAAAGAAAGATATATTACATAATGTGATATTTGAAGGAGGTAAAAAAGATGAAATAAAAGAAAATTATAAGAAAGCAATAGATGTTATAGTAAATAAATTAAAATATTTAAATAGTGAGATAGAAAGAAATAATAAAAATATTAGTAATTTAAAAAAACAATTAAGTAATACAAATGTTGAAAATAAAGATTTATTAGAAAGAGAATTAGATTTAATTAGTCAAAAAAATAATAGATTAGTTGATGATGTTAAAAAATTAAATGATAAGAAATCTAGAAATGATAAAAAATATAATTTATATTTAGAAAGAGTAAAATTAGAAGAACAAAAAAATAAATTATTAAAAGAAAAAGAATCATTAAATAAAGATGAGAAAAATGTAGAACAAGATATTTCAAATATTACTGAATTAATTAATGTTATTGATAATAAATATAATAATTTTATAGAAGAAAAAAATAAAATTACTAAATTATTAGATGATATTAAATTCACTAAAAAAAATATTGAAGAACAATTTAAATTATTTTCAGATAAAGAAAAGAAGTTAAATGATGAAAATAAAAAAATGTCATCTAATAAAAATGATAATAATAAAAAATTAAAAGATTTATTAGATAAAAAAAATAAATTAAATAATAAAAGAGAAGATTTATTAAAAAAAGAAACTGAATTAGATAATGTTGTACAAAAATTAAATAATACTTATAATGATTTAAATGGAGGTTTAGTTGAATTATATAATCAAAGAACTGATTTAAATCAAAATTTCTTTCAATTAGTTTTATCAGGAGGTGCAACTTCTATTGATTCTGTTTTATTAGAATATAATAATTTAATAGATAATAATAATAATAAAATTCAAAATAATATAGATTTATTTAATGAAAAAAATAAACAATTAGAATTATTAAGATCTACTAATGATATTAATAAAATGAATCAATTAATTAGTGAAATGAATAATATTGAACAAAATATTTATAAATTGAGAGAAACTAATAGTAATCTTGAAAAAAGAAAATATCTATTAAATGAAAAAAATGAATTATTAGATAAAAAAAATAAAAATGATATGAGATTAAATAAATTATTATTAAATGAAAAAGAATTAGTTGAACAAAAAAATAAAATTGTTAATGTCTCTAATAATATTAATAAATCACTAAATGATATTAATAAAGAATTAAATCTTTTAAATAATTTATCTAATAAATATCAAGATCAAGATAAAAAAAATTTAATTAATATTAGAAAAAATGATCTTTTAAATAATCAACAAGTTTTAAATAATATCAAATCTAATATTAAAAATGAAATTAATTTAACTGGTGGTGCCAATGATGATGATGATTGGGATGATGATGACAAAGATAACAAATATATTAATAATAATATACCTAATTATAAAGATTTAGCAAATAGAATGTTTAATCCGTCTCAACAACAAACTACTCAACAACAAACTACTCAACAACAAACTACTAATGTTGGTAAAATAAATATGTCTAAAATAGATACTACAAATTTAGACAAAATGTTAGGACTTAGACAAGAACAAACACAACAAAAATCATCAATACCAGTACCTCCACCATTTAATCAAACATCACAACAAAAAGCACAAATACCAGTACCTTCACCATTTAGTCAAACATCACAACAAAAATCATCAATATCTACAGAACAAAAATCTCAAAGTACAATTCCTTTTACAGCACAAGATTTATTAAATCAACAAAAAAAATTAAAACCATCTACATCAACAACAAGAGCACAAGATAAAATAAAAGAAGAATTAGAAAAAATAAATAAAGATAAACCACAAGATTTCATGAGTGAATTAAAAAAAAGATTAGAAGAAAAAAATAAAAAAGATAAAGATGTATTAGATAAAATAAATAAAAAAGATAAAGAAGAATTAACTAAAGAGCAAAAACAAGAAAAAGATAAATTAGAAGAAGAACAAAAACAAGAAAGAGATAGATTAGAAGAAGAAAAAAAGATAATACAAAAAGAAAATGAAGAAAAACAAAAGAAATTAAAAGAAGAAGAAAATAGAATAAAAAAAGAGAATGAAGATAAAATAAAAAAAGCAAAAGATAATAAAGAGAAAGAAAAATTAAGAAAAGAAAAAGAAGAACAAGATAAGAAATTAAAAGAAGAACAAGAAAAATTAAATAAAGATAAATTAAAGAAAGAAGATGAAAATAAAGAAAAGAAAAAAAAATTATTATTAGATCAAGATAAAGAAGATGAAGTATTAAAAAAATTACAAGAAGATAGAAAAAAAGAATTAGATGAAATAATTAAAAATAGAAGCAAAGATTTTGAAACTTCTAAAAAAGAACTTAGTGATGAATTAGATAAAATTAAAACATTAAAAACAACAGATGAAATTAAAGGATATATATATGGATCACAAAATGTGCCACAAGCTCCAAAAATGGATGATCCTAATTATTTTAGATTATTATATAATAATTATAATTATAAAGATATAAAATCATCAAAATTAACAAATGAAATAAATAATGATATAGAATCTGTTATAAATAATACAATAGATATAAGATCATTTAGTAATAAAATTAATAAATTATATAATAATAATAAATATAATAGAGTATTTAGATCAATGATAATTAGATATTTAGATGAAATAAATAATATAAATAGAGAAGATTTTGATAAAGAATTAGATAATATCAAGAATGAATTGATAAATAAAGACACAAATGAAAAAAATATAATAAATAAATTAGAAGATTTTAAAAATTATAAATTTGCATATAGATATAGTGAAAATATTGATAATGTTATTAAATCTATTAATAATGTAAATATTAATAATGAATTAAATAAATTAAGATTAAATGAATCAAATATTATTACAAAATTATTAAATGAAATCAAAAGACAAGATATTGAAATTAAATCATTAGATGAATTATTATATATACAATTACCAAATAAAGATAGATTATTAACTGATTTAAATAATATTAGTAAAGATGTAGAATATGTATTAGATAAAATTATAAAATTATATAAAGAATATTATAATAAAAATAAAAAAATATTAATAAAATTATTAATAAATAAACCAGAAATAGATGAATATGAATTATATAGATTAGCTATTGTTGATTTATTAATTAGATATCATTTAGATAAAAAATTATTAGAAGAAGATAAAAAAAGAGATATATCAAATTATTCATTATTTTTACAACCAAGACAAATAAATTTAGATTTAAATAAATTAAAAAAATATAGTATTAATGAATATAAAAAATTTAAATCATATAATTTAATAAATAGTTATGTATTTACAAGAGATTTAGATCATAGTTTATTAAAAAATGAAAATACAATATTATCAAAATAAAAATAATAAGTATTAAATATATTAGTCAAAAATTATTTGATTATAATAGTATTTATCAAAAAAATTGATAAATTTATATATTGATATAAATATCTTATATAATAGATAATTATATATAATATATTAAAATGATGAAAACAATAACAAATATAACTAATAATATATTTAGTGTATATCAAGGAGAAGTATATGAAGATATACCTAATGGTTATGGTATATATCAAAATAATAAATATATATATAATGGATATTTTAAAGATGGTAAATATGAAGGTCAAGGTAAATTAACATATAATATATCATCAAAAACATATAAAACAGATATTAAACCAAATATAATTCAAAATGAATCTAATAAATCTACAAAATTCATTAAATCTAATAAATCTAATAAATTTAATAAATTAGATAAAGAATTAGATAAAGAATTAGATAAAGAATTAGATAAAGAAAAAAAAGAAGTAATAGAAGAAAATATAAAAGAAATATTATATGAAGGTGAATTTAAAAATGGATTAAGAAATGGAAATGGAAAAATAATATATACTAATGGTAATATATTTATTGGATTATTCTTAAATGATATGAAACATGGTTTAGGTAAAGAATATAATAAAGATGGTAAATTATTATCAAGTTGTGAATGGATTAATGGTATAACAAATGAAAAAACATTATATATAGATTATAATAATAAAGGATTAAAGAAAATAGAAGGTTATATACAAAATAAGAAAAAAGTCAATTTATGGAAATATTATGATGAAAATGAAAATTTAATAAGATTAATATATTATACTATTAATGAAAAAGAATATATAATAGATTTATCAAAATCTGGTATTCAATATATAAATTTAAATAAAAATTTAGATGAATTATTAATAAATAAAGATTTATTAGATATATTTTTTAAAGAAATGATAAATATATATACAAAAATAAATAAACAAATCAAAGATAATAATTATGATGAAGAATTTATAAAATTAATAAAAGAATATGGTATAAATAATAAAGTCAAATATGTAATGAGTTTTAAATTAAATAATCAATTATATGAATTAGATATGATAAAAGAATATAAATCTAATAATAATGATTATATAATTAAAAAATTAGATAATGATATAATATTTAGATATGGTTTATTAGATAATAATAAATTAGATGAAAAATATTCATTATTAGATAATAAATTAATTTCTCAAGGTATATTTAATAAAAATAATAAATTACAAGAAGGAAAAATATTTTTAGATTGTTTATTAAAATATGAAGGAATATTTAATAATGATGAAAAATTAATTAATGGTAAAATTTATGATAATGGTATTATAAAATACGAAGGTAAATTACAAAATAATAATTATCATGATATTAATGCAAAATTATATGAAAATGGTGTATTAATATATGAAGGTGGATTTTCAAATCATATGAAACATGGTTTTGGTACATTATATCATAAAGATTTAATGACATTAAGTTATGTTGGAGAATGGTTAAATGATCAAAGACATGGTCAAGGATCACTATATGATGAATTAGGTGAATTAATTATAACTGGACAATTTGATAATAATAATCTTATTTGATTATTATTAAAAATATTATTATTTAAAAATATTATTATTAACAAAATTATTTTATTATTATAATTATATAAAATAAATAAGATAAATAAAATTGGTGGTAATGGTGATGATAAATATAATGAAGGTAATTTTAATGAAAATAAAACAGATATTATATTAAATTATTAACGAGTTGATAATTTAAATAATCAAAAAGTTAAGAAAAACAAGAAAAATAAATATTTAAATTAAAATTAAAAGATAATAATTATTTTAGAAGAACAAATAGTTTACAATAATAAATAATCATTTTTTTTAATCTTACTTAATTTGTTAACAAGATTAAAAAAATTGATTTATTAAATATTTAAATAATGATTATAAATAATATAAATATAAATAAATTAATAATAATATAATATAGAAATGGATTATAATTATATAGTATTTACAATTGAAAAAAAAGATATAGATGAAGATATCTTTGATACAAAAAATGATATAATTAAATCACCTTATATAACTGAACCAATGATTAAATATGGATTTTATAGTTTTCAACATCAATCAAAAGATAAAATGCCTAAGATTTTAAATGAATCTGAATTCAAAGGTAAAACATTACATTTAGTCACTAATCAATTTGAACATTTCATTACAGATAATAAACAAGATATAATTCATACTTCTCTTACATATTTTAATTTAAAATCTAAAAAAGATATTATTAATAGATCATTTTTTGTATTATGGGAATTATTAATATCTTATGATCTTATAAATGATAATAAATCATTTAAAACATTAAATATAAGTAATAATATGGCATTAAATCAATGTATATCTTTTTATAGAAATAAATTTTATAAATCAACTAGTAATAATGATATATATTATTCATTTGATAAAAATAAAGAATATATAGATAGTGATACAAGTATAGAAGATATTGGTAGTGAAAGTGATATTAATAATGTTAAATTTAATAAAAATATTAAAAATATAAATGATTTACAAACTATAAATAATATATGTAAAGAATATAATGAATCTATTGATTTAGTAGTAACTGATATAAATATAATATGGAATGATCATAATTATCAAGAACAAGAATCATTTAAAACAATAATATCACAAATATATTGTAGTTTAAATGTATTAAAAAAAGATGGTAATTTAGTTTTGAAATGTTATGAATCATTTAGTGAATATACTATTAAATTAATGATTATTTTAACATTATGTTTTGATAATATTTATATTACTAAACCATTAATATCGAGACCATCAAATTCAGAAAGATTTATTATATGTACTGGTTATAAATCAAAAAAAACTAATGAAACAAAAATAAAAAAATTATATGAAATAATAGAAGAAATATATAAAACAAAAGATATGTATATAGTAGATATTTTTAGTGAATATAAAATTAATGATAATTTACAAAATATTAATAAATTAATCAATACTATTATATCTAATAATCAATTTAAATCTATTAATGAAATGATGACTTATTTAAAAAGTGGTAATTATTTTGGTGATGAATATAATAAATATATTGAATTACAAACTAAAGCTAATGATTATTGGGTTAGTATGTTCTATCCTGTTAGTTTAACTGATTTAAATAATCTAAAAAAAATATTAGATAAAAAAATTAATGATTCTATTAATATTTTATTAGATTCACCAAATAAAAATACAGATTTAAAACCTATTAAAGTAATTGAACAAGAAATTAAATCAACTAAAACTATTAAAAAAACAACAAATAAATCAAAGAAATAATGATGTAACTGGCTCATTTGATGATAATTTTTTAAACTATATTTATTTATATTTAATTGAGTAAAATTATGATATATTATTATAATTTTATTGAATGATATTTATATAGAATGATATTTATATAGAATACTAATTATATAGAATGATATTTATAGGCGAGTAAGTGCGAAAGTATTGAGCACGAGCCATTATAATGATATTGTCAAGTAGTATAACTAATAATGACTCGTGCTCAATACTTTCGCGCTTACTCATCTATATAGAATACTAATTATATAGAATACTAATTATATAGAATCATATTTATATAGAATCATATTTATATAGAATACTAATTATATAGAATCATATTTATATAGAATACTAATTTTATTGAATGATATTTATATAGAATACTAATTATATAGAATGATATTTATATAGAATACTAATTATATAGAATGATATTTATAAAAATATATAATATTATGATAAATAATCATAGAAATAGATAAGAATACAATAAAATTGATATCAAGAAGATTATATTGCCAAAAATGTGGATTTATAAATGGTTGTATAATAAATCTAAATAAATTAGAAGGACAAAAAACAAGATTATTATTAGAATCAGGTCTTAACCATATATAACCAATAGTTGGTGAGAATTGTATATATAATGAAAATAAAATAAATATAAATATAATTAAACAAATCATAGTAATAATAATATATGAGATAAAAATGTTAAATGATTTATCATATAATATATTAAATGATTATATCAATATAGAAGAAGATAATGAAATAAAGAAATATAATTATAAAATGATACAATATGAGAATTATTATAAATATGAATGTAATATATGTGAGAAAACAGAAAATAATATATTAGATATAGAAAATATATTATATATGTATTATAATAATGATGAATATAAGAAAATAAAACCATTATATAGATTAAAAATAATAAAATTTATATCAAAAAAATCACTAAAATATCTAATAAATAGAATAAAAAAAAATAGAATGTTATATAATATAATATTATATAAGAATCTAGATATAGAATGTTATAAATGTAATATAAAATTATTAGGAGAAATCATTTTTTAATATGAGGTTTAATATATTTATCATTTAAAAGATGAGCCATTTCATATCTTACATTTTTTAATTCAAATTCTTTATCATCAGCTTTATCAATTCTATCAATATTAGTTAACATAGTATTTAAAATAGATAAATCTTTATCAGAGATTAATAAATCGAGAAGATATGGATAATTTTGTTTAAATAAAGGAAATTTATTATAAATATGAGATTTAAATTCATTAGGATTATTAGTTTTTAAATCAATAATATTATCTTTATGTAAATATTTTAAAATAAGATTAATATAATTATTTAAGATTTGAGTGTGAGATTCTTGATTCATAATAAAAAAATATTAAATATATATTTATATATATATTTAATATCTTTAAATAAAAACTTAAATAATTATATAATTTTATTAAAAAAGTAATAATTTCATTATATAATAATTTTATCAAAACAAGTTTCCAATAAATGTTTTATTTCTAATTTAGTAGATAATTTCAAATCATTAACAGAAGAAATATATTTTTTATTATCAACAATTTGTAATTCATCTAAAGTAGTATAATCAATTAATTTTTGTATTTTAAAAGGTTTATCATTATATAATCCAATACAAATAGGATCGATTAATAATTCAGAAACAACAGGATGTTTATAATCGAAATAATATTTATTATCATTTTTAATTAATTCAAAACCATAATTAATAGAATTAATATCTTTAATATGATTAATAATAATAAAGGGGATATTAGGATCTAATTCATTTTGTGAATAATAAATTTTTGTAGTATTACTATCATTAAAAAAGATAATTAGATTAATATAAAAATAATCACTTAAAATTAAAGCCACATCATTAGTAAAAATATTATTATTAATTTGACTAATAATTTTTTTCTTTCTAGCTAAATCAATATTATAATCATCAGCAATAGATTTTAATAATTTTTTTTTATGTTCTTGTAAAATATATTTATCAATAGTAATTCTATTATTATCATTAATTGTCATATTTATATTTTTATCTGCGATTAATAAACATATAAATAGATTATTAAAATCAGCAGGAAAATCAATAAAAACTCTAGGATATGATTTTATAATTAAATTAGTTTCATTAATTCTATTAATAATAATTTTATTTTTTGAAAAATAATTTACAATATCTATTAATTTGAGATTATTCATTAATTAATAATTATAATTTTATTATATATCTCTTTAATAGATTAATATATTTTTATATCTCATTATATTATATTAACATTATTCAAATATATATATTATCAATTTTTTTATCCTCATATTAATTAGTTTTATTTTACTCACATCGTTCGCAAGATAAAAAACTTCTGGAAAATCTTTGATTTTCTTTCTAGCGCCTAATTTTTTTGAAAAAAAATTGTTAAATTAAAATATCTATATATAATTAATTATATATAGATATAATAATAAAAATGACTAAAAATGTTTCAATTAGAGCAATAACTAAACAATTAGAATTAATATCAAAAGATTCATGTGAACATATATTATCTGTTATACCAGATGAAAAAGATATATATAAATGGGAGTTAACAATAATGGGACCAAATGATTCTCCATATGAAGGAGAAATATTTTTATTATCTATAAGATTTACAACAGAATATCCATATAAACCTCCAAAAATCAATTTTAAAACAAATATATATCATCCAAATATAGCAATAACAGATGGACAAATATGTGTTGATATGTTACAAGATAAATGGTCACCAGCTAATACTATAAATTCAGTAATATTGAGTATAATATCTTTATTAAATGATCCTAATCCAGATTCACCATTAAATGCAGAAGCAGCAACATTATATAGAAAAAGTAAGAGAGAATATTATTTAAAAATAAGAAATTTTTTATCAAAAAATCAAAAAAAAAAATTATAAATTATTATCATTAACAAAATCAACTAATGAAGTAGGATCTCTATTACCAATAAATGGTATAATTTTTGATTTTTTTTTTAAATAAATACTTGGAAAACCTTCTACATTAAATATTTTTATTAATTTATCAATTTTTTCATTATTATAATTATCACATTTAATTTTTATAAAATTAATATTAGTATTATCAAAATATTTAATTAAACCATCCCAAATAGGTTTAAATTCAACACAATGACTACATGTTGATAAATAAAAATATATTATTGAATTATTTTTTAATTTTTTATATGATTTATTATCATTTAATCTATCAGTATATATTGATTCATCAATAACTTTATTATAAGAAGTATCCAAAGATAATTCATCTTCTGTATCATTAAATATTGAATTATTAATAATATATTGAAACTCTTTATCAGATAATTTTGATATAACTAATTTATCTAAATCAGGAATATCATCATATAATTTTTTATAATTATTTTCAGTATCATTAATAATAGATTTAATATCAAAACTAATAGAATCATACATACTTAAACTGAAATATTTTTTTATAGAATCTTTTTTATTAGAATATTTAATTAATTTATCTAATAGTTTTCCATGTAATAATCTCATTTTTATTATTATTGTATATAAATTTAATAAATTATCTATTTTATTTTTTTTATTAATAAATTTAGGATTATTAATAATCTTATCAAATTGATCTTTTAATATATGAATTTCTTTATTTAATAAATTATATTTAAGAGTATTAATCATTATGAAAATATATATATAATATATATAATAAAAAAATAAAATATTAAAAAAAATTATAATATATATATCTAAATGAATAATGATAAAATTAATAAAATTAATAATATTATGACTAAACCAATTAAAAATTCTCATTGTTTACAAGTTATTGAAACTAATAAATTATATATACATCCATTATTAAATAATCATATAACAATAAAATCAAATAATAATATTAAATTATGTTTAACATCATATAATAAAGAGATATATAAAGATTATAATAATGAAGAATCTATTGGTCTATATTCATATTTTCATTTACCAATAAATACATATAATTTAATATCAGTAATATATAATATTTATAATATTAATGATTTAAATATATGGTTTGATGAAAATTTGGAAACAATTTCAATAAAAACATTAAATAGAATATTATATTGTTTTTGTATTAGTAATATTAGAGAAATTATTAATAATATTGATATATTTATGAATATTATTAGAAAAATATTTAATTATTATAACATTAATTATGATGATAATACAATAGAAAAAATATTATTAGATGTTATAAAAAATAAAAATAATTTAAATATAGATTTTATAGAAAATATAAAAAAATATCTAAAAAATGAAAAATAAAATTATATATTATATTATTATTATATAGTAATATGATTCCAATAACCCCATATAGTCCTTCTTTATCTTCTTATACTGTTAATGTTGATAGTAATCCATTATTAGCTAGAGTTTTTAATACTCCTAGTATCATCAATCCTCTTAATGGTCGAATTATTAATACTATTAATGATCCTTATAATCCTTATTTAACTGTTAATTCTAATATTACACCTATGTTAACACCAACTATTTATCCACCTATTATTCGTAATGAAATTGATGACTCTGGTACTAGAATTTATCCACAATTAAGTGCAATTTATCCAAGACCAAACTTTAATCCAATGGTTGATGTTAATAATGATCCTAATTTAAGAAATCAAATGACTGCTTATTTCTTTGAAGAATTCATTTATTGGTTAGCTAAAAATGAAAGATATTATAAATTATTATCTTATTTATCTGTTAAAGGTGGTAATGTTGTTAATGAATATGATAAAGATAATAAACCTGAACATAAAGAACTTAAATTAAAATATTTTATTAATACTTTTAATAAATATGATATTAGTGAATTATTAGAAAATTTCTGTAGAGAAAATAGAGTTAATTGGTGGGATCTTAAAAAAGATGGTGTCAAAGGTCCTTTAAAAAATTATATTTATTCTAAAATAAAATCTTTTTTAAAAAAAAAATTAGCTAGACAATAAACACATCATATTATTATATTTTTTATTTATATTATTATATTATTTTATTTTAATATATATAAACATTAATTAATTATATCATAAGTAATTATAATAAAAATGAATACATCTAATTTTGATAATAAAATAAATTCTCATAAAAATATCATTGAAGAATTCTTTCGTATTTATAATCATTATTCTAATAAATATGGTAAAGATAATACTGTTTGTTTAATGCAAGTAGGTTCTTTTCATGAATGTTATCAAACTGAAACTCAAGGTTTTAAATTAAATCAAATTGGTGATCTTCTAAATATGATTGTTAGTAAAAAAAATAAATCAATTCAAACTATTGATATTAAAAATCCATATATGTTAGGTTTTCCTTCTGCTGTTTTATCTAAATATTTAAAAATTTTAATTGATAATAATTATACTGTCATTATTATTGATCAAATATCTTCTCCACCTAATCCAAAAAGAGAAGTTACTGGTATTTATTCTCCTGGTACTTATATTCCTGATGTTTCTAATAATACTAATCAATCTAGTGATGCTAATTTTGTTTTAGGTTTATATTTAGAAGAATCTAGTGATTTATATTCTGGTAAATATTTTTTATCTTGTGGTTTATCATTAATTGATATTACTACTGGTAAAGTTATTATTCATGAAATTTATGCTAATAAACAAGATGATAAATATTCTTTAGATGAAATATCAAAATTTATATTATCATATCAAGTAAAAGAAATAGTAATAAATTATAATAATTTGATAACAATAAAGATGGATGATATTGTATTATATTTAGAATTAAATAAATATAATTTTAATATATATAATTTAAAAGAAGATAAGAAACCATATGAAAAAATATCATATCAAAAGACTATATTATCAAAAGTGTATAATAATATACCATTATTAGGTAATAATAATATTTTTGAGACATTAGATATTGAAAAATATCATTTCTCAAGATTATCATTAATTTTATTATTTGATTATATATATGAACATAATCACAATGTTATAAATAAATTAGATAAACCTATAATATATTATCAAAATAAGATATTAAATTTAGGTAATAATGCGATATATCAATTAAATTTATTAACATATGATAATAGTAATATAACAGGTATGTATAATAAAAATAATACATATAAATCAGTATTTGATGTTTTAAATAAAACTTCAACACCAATGGGTAAAAGATTATTAAAAAATACATTAGTTCAACCATTAACTAATGAAAATATATTAAATGAGAGATATAATATTATTGATAAATTTATTAATAATCAAGATGTTCTAAAAAAGATTAATATTGATTTAATGGAAATTGGTGACATTGAAAGATTAAAGAGAAAATTAGATTTATCATTATTAAATCCATTAGAATTTTATAATTTAATTAATGGTATTGATAAATCTATTAATATTGTTAATTTTTTATCTATTAATAATTTTTATTTTGATGATAATTTAATTAAATTATTAGACATTAATATCAAATTTATTGATTATACATTTAAACATTTTAATATCAATAATCTACAAAAATTTCTATTAAATGATATTTCGGGTCCTATTTTTGTCAAAGGTTTATATAAAGATCTTGATAAAATTACTAATAATATTGAATTATGTCAAAATATGATGACTATTATATCTGATGGTTTATCTAAATATCTTGATAAATTAATTGATAATAATAAAAATGATAATAATTTAATTAGAATTGAATCTAATGATAGAGATGGACATTATTTAATTTTAACTAAAAGAAGAGCAGATATTTTACAAAGACAATTAAATATTGATAAACAAATTAAAATATCATATAATGATAATAAAGATGAATTAATAATAAAACATGATCAAATAGAATTTAAACATTTACCAAAAGGTAATAATTCAAAATTATTCTTCCCTATGTTAGAATCAAATTCTACTAAATTAAATGATTATATTGAACAATTAAAAATTTTAAATAAACAATATTATTTAGAAAAATTAGAACATATTTCTAATACTTTCTCATTAGATATTCAAAAATTAATTGATTTAATTTCATTAATTGATTTTTTAAAATCTGGTTCTATTATTGCTACTAATAATCATTATATTAAACCTATTATTAAAAATCATTCTTCTAATTTAGATAAATCTTATATTAAAACTAAACAAATTAGACATCCATTAATTGAATTAATTAATACTAATACTGAATATATCCCTACTGATATACATATTGGTATTAATAATCAAGATGGTATTCTATTATATGGTTTAAATTCAGCTGGTAAAAGTTCTTTACAAAAATCTATTGGTATTAATTTAATTATGGCTCAAATGGGTTATTTTGTTGCTGCTAATTCTTTTATTTATAAACCTTATCATTCTTTATTTACTAGAATCACTTCTAATGATAATTTATTTAAAGGGTTATCTTCTTTTGCTCTTGAATTAGTTGAATTAAGAGCTATATTAAAAAGATCAGGTATGAATACATTAGTTATAGCTGATGAAGTATGTAAAGGTACAGAACATCAATCTAGTATTATTATTGTTTCATCTATGATTAAAATTTTAAGTGAAAATCAAACAAGTTTTATAACAGCAACACATTTACATGAATTAATTGAAGTTGAAACAATAAAAAAATGTGTAGATAATAATGTTAAAATATATCATTTACATGTATCATATAATGATAAAACTAATGAATTAATATATGATAGAAAATTAAGAACTGGTAATGGTGAACATTTTTATGGTTTAAATGTTGCTAAACATTTTATTAATATGGATAATTTTTTATCTATTTCTAATGATATTAAAAATGAATATTTCTCTAATCAATCTTTAATTAAATCTAAACATTCTAATTATAATAGTGATTTATATATGGATTGTTGTAGTATATGTAATTATAAACCAAAAAAACATGAAATACCACTTGAAACTCATCATATTGTTTTTCAAAAAGATTTTAAAAATAATAATATA
>Ga0214923_10001273_pt1 | contig 36198 bp, 34 predicted proteins | sample LL1510_MetaG_FD_177993 | JGI IMG/M metagenome (GOLD analysis project Ga0214923, IMG submission 177993) | Freshwater microbial communities from Lake Lanier, Atlanta, Georgia, United States - LL-1510 | ecosystem: Environmental > Aquatic > Freshwater > Lake | place: USA: Georgia | collected...
CAAAGGGGGTCCAATGAGATGTCGTTCCAGCGGAACAATGGGGGCTACACCACAAGCGTCGCAGGCTTTTTGCATCGCCTTGAGGATTCCTTCTGAGGAATCGATCAAAGTACCATCAAGGTCGCAAATCAAAATTTTCTTTTTCGGATAAATTGCCTGCCCCTCGTCGGGTTACATTCATACTACGAATAGAGTTTTCATAACGTTCTTGCATCATTGCGAGCCGAGAATCGTCTTCTCTATGGATTGCTCCGTAGTACTCTTTCTTATTCTTAAGCCACATAATTTCGAACTCAACGGCTTTTAGGAAGGCGTGCTCGGTATTTCTAATGGCTCCTGGACATTGAAAAACTACTTTTCGTGTCTCGTATCTATCCAAATGTCCCTCTGGAAACTTCTGAAAAAACGGTAGAGAATGAACCGAAACAGCTCCCCCCACAACCACTTTTTTTCCGGCTGCTTTGGCTTTTGCAGCCATGTTCAAACAAATTTCTGAAATCTGGTCACTGTTCACGCTGTCTCTATTGAGACCCATCGATCCTGTTAGATCAACTCTCCCCAGTACGATTCCGTCTAAATCTTTTGCCTCAGGTAACTTCAACATCTCGTCAAAGTTCTGGCAGGCAGTGATAGTTTCAAGATTGATGAGAAAGTCCATCTCCTGTCGAACTTCCGGAGAAAAAGCAATTTTGGTAGCCGCAATGTATTTCTTGAGAGCGTAAGGGGTTTCAACCATGGGGCCCACTAAGTGAGTGGTCCCTAAAGAGCCGGCCTCAAACATGTCCTTGATAGCTTCGCAGCCGCCGACTTTGATGGTGAGATCTAAATTCGCTCGGGTGGCAATTTCTTTGAGCCTCATGGCTTCTTCCATGCGAGTGCCTTCAGCTTCAAATTCGGCTTTGACTCCACTGACGTGATATTTATCACGCATCTCGCAAAGCAAGCTGACCATTTTTTTCTCGAGTAAATTCATGGATCCCCTCCGATATGGCTTGTGTTGTTAGTAAATCTCGTTAGCTCAATTTTCAAGAGGTTTAACAAGGAGATTCTGTAAAAACTCCGTTCGATCTAAAAAGGGGGCCATATCCTCTAACGGAGCTGAAACCATCCGCCCATCCTCTAGCTTTTTTGAGCTTAATTTGGGGGCGAACTGTTGGCTAAGATCCAGAATTACTTCACAAATTTGGGGTCCCTCTCCGCTTAGTGTTTTTCTGATGGTTCCTTCTAGGTCTGAAACCTGAGAAATCCTTTGATAGGGGATACCAAAGGCTGCGGCTAGTTTTTGAAAGTTGGGGAATCCAAGGCCACTCTCTGTGCCACAACCAACAATATTATCCGAAAAGTAGTTTTGTTGGGTTTGGCGGATTGAATGATACCCCTCGTTATTAAGGATAAAAATCTTGATAGGTAATCGATGGGTCACAATCGTTTGAAGTTCCTGCAAGTTCATCTGAATGCTTCCGTCTCCTGCAAGACAAATAAGTCGTTTTGGCTTTTCTGAGAAATAGGCTCCGATGGCGGCAGGAAGATCATAACCCATGGAGGCGCATCCCGAGTTGGTATAGAGCCTTTGCCCTTTTTTAATTTTTGCCGCTTGAAACGTTACGACGCAAGCAGTTCCATCTCCCGTGACGATTCGTTCATTTTCCTCGAGTTGCTCTGTCAAAGCATCGACAAAACAATAGGGATTCACACAGTTTTTAGATTCCCAATAAGAATCCAGCGTCACCGGATATCTTTTTTTTCTTTCAAGTGACCACTCAAGCCATTTTTGATGGTCTTCATTTTTAACAGGTTTGGGTCTCTCAAGAATATCGCGCATTAAATCTGCTACATTTGCATGAATCGGCAGATCGATTTTAAGTGTCGGCTTCTTCAGTTCGCACTCATCGATATCTACCATCACTTTGTAAGCTTCTCTCGCAAAAGCATTCCAATTGTAACTAATTTGTCGAATATTCATTCGACACCCTAAAACCAATAAAAAATCTGAGTTTTGAACTACAAAATTTCCTGCTCGATCGCCCACCGTACCGGGTCGACCACAATAAAGGGGATGATCATCCCAGAGCAGATCATGACAATTCCAAGCAGTAACGGCCGGAACTCCCAAATAATCCAGTAACTGAAGATACTGATCGTAGGCTCCCGATAAACGAACCCCCGAGCCCGCTAAAACTACGGGTCTTTTGGATGAACGAAATCTTTCAATCAACTGATCTACTTGTGACTTATCTAGTGAGGGGGTTTCCACTTTGCTAATTTCACTCGGATCAAATCCAACTAAAGTATCTGTCTCAATCAGAGCCCCTTGAATATTAATTGGGATATCAATCCAAACGGGTCCCGGACGACCCGTTTGCGCTAAGTAAAGCGCTTTTTCTAAGTGGTACCGGATGGTGTTTGGGTCCTCGATGAGAACGGCATACTTGGTAATCGGCTCTACAATTCGGATAATATCAACTTCTTGATCGCCCAGTTGCCTCAGAGGCAATCCGGTGCTGCGAACCAAAGTTTCCCACTTTACTTGGCCTGAAATAACAACCATTCCTTGGGAATCGACATACGCACCATATACTCCAGTAATCGCATTAGTCCCCCCAGGTCCAGTCGTAACATTCACTGCCGCTAGGCGATTAGACATCCGATAGTAGCTCTCAGCTGCAATCGCGCATGCTTGCTCATGGTGACAAGCTACATATTCCAACCCCTTACAACGACCAAAAGCATCGTTTAAGTGCATCGCTCCACCACCGGTCACCATGAAAACGTGCTGGATTCCGACCTTAGAAAGAGACTCGGCAACATAATCAGCGACTCGTTTTTTCATGATCTTCCCGGTCTCCACGGCGCATGACCCGAATCCCAGAGCGCCTGGAGTTCGTTTTTATCTCGAAGAAAATCCATCGGCTGCCAAAATCCCTCATGCTGAAAAACATGGAGTTGGCCATCTGAAGCCAGTTTCGAAAGTGGCTCTCTCTCAAGAATGCAATTCTCCTCGTGGGAGAGATATTCTCTAAAATTTTTATTGAAGAAGAAAAAGCCCCCGTTGATCCAGCCTTGGGTGCTTTGAGGCTTTTCAACGAATGCCTCAGCTCGTGTGCCATTTAACTTAATTTCACCAAAACGAGCACGAGGACGTACCCCTAGCACTGTTCCGATGCTCTTATTTTTTAAATGAAAATTAAGCTCACTCTCTAAGTTAGCATCAGACAGGCCATCTCCATAGGTGAGAGCAAAGTGTTCCGCTGTCTGAAGAATTTGGGTTTCTTCTAATGCACGGGCAACTCTTCCCCCAGTCTGCGTATTTAAACCGGTGTCAATCACCCGAACTCTCCAGCGTTCCTGAGACTGAGTTCCTCCCCAAGGTTTCGCAGAGTTTAGAGCGTGAGTACGGTGATCAATTTCGAGGTGATGATGATTAAATTGATAATTAAGAAAGTAATCTTTGATATCCCATGCTCGGTAGCCAGCGCAAATAACGAAGTCATTGAAACCATACGAATAATAAAATCGCATGATGTGAAGCAAGATGGGAATTCCTCCGATTTCAACCATTGGCTTAGGACGTAGTTGGGTTTCCTCAGAGAGCCTTGTTCCCATGCCCCCCGCCAAAATTAAAACCGGTATATTTTGAGTTTTTGTTTCTGAACTCACCAGACCACCTTAAATGCTTAATATCCCTTTTCCAAATGATATTTAATAGTCCGACCAATCGCCTCGCCCAAGGAAATTTTACACCGCAACCCCAGTTCACTTTCAACTCTTTGAATGCTGGGAGCATAACAAGGGACCTGCGCTCCCGCGGTAGCCTTCTCAAGTATTTTAATAGAAACCTGCTTTAAGCCCTGCTTGCTGGCTTCTTCGCAAACCAATTTGGCAACTTCTTCGATCGAAACCAAATTCTTTGAACCCACATTGTAAGGTTGATTTTGTTTCCCGCGACTAAAAAGGGCCAAGAGCCAACCTACCAGTTCCGAAGCATAGAGATAAGTTCGCCGAGGACTGCCATCCCCCTTGATGAGGATTTCTTCTCCCTCCAAAACATTTGAAATAAAATTTCCAATCGCGAAATGTTCCCGAAGTGGCAAATACGGCCCGACAAAAGCAAAACAACGTGCAATCACCGCTGACCCATTAAATTCTGGTGATACCGTCAACCTCTCAGCTTCTCTTTTTCCGTCCGCATAGGCGTCGCCCAATTTGGCATGATCCGAAAAGTTAAATTCTTCTTCATTCGATAGCCCATCGTTCAAATGCCTTTTTCCGTAGACCGCTCCAGAACTCAACATTAGAAAACGACAGCCTGGCGAATCTTTCGCACACTGAATAGCTCGGCGAGTCCCTTCCACAATCGTGTCATACATCTCCTGGGGCTCTTCTGAGTTGAGCTTAGCACTGGCCGAAGTAGCCCCGTGAATTAGTCCATGGATTTTCTTGTTGGGAAATTTAAAGCTTCGAATATCCCCTTGAACAAAATCGAAATCCTTCAAGTGCGGAAAATCTCGAATGAAGGAATCGGGATTTCGAGACAGAACATAGATATGACCAAAGCGCATCTGACCTGTTTCCCGAGCAAACCGGAAGGTCTCCAGGAGCCATTTTCCAAAAAAGCCTGTTCCACCAGTGATGAGTAGATTTTTTTCTTCCCAAGACCTTAAATCAGAGGCACTCCTTGAAAGAAGCTCTTCTAGGTCTTTGGTTATCTGGTTTGAAGATTTGACTAACGGCACGCCGTCAGATTATTCCATAGAATGCCTTTATTTTCAGCCTTTCGGGACAAAAAAGTGCTAGTGACCGGACACACCGGTTTCAAGGGAAGCTGGCTTACCCAGTGGCTTCTTCTTCACGGAGCCAAAGTTTGTGGCTATTCCGATGAAGTTCCGACTCAACCCTCGGCCTTTGAAGCACTATCCTTGAGCTCCCAAATAGAAGATCATCGTGGGGACATCCGCGATTATGATCACCTGCTGAAGGTCTTTCAGGCTTTTGAGCCCGAAATGGCCTTTCATTTGGCTGCTCAGCCTTTGGTAAGAGAAAGCTATCGGAACCCCCTTTTAACTTTTGATGTTAATGTTCAAGGAACTGCTAATTTTTTGGATTGTCTGAGACACGTTAAGTCGGTCCGAGCGGGACTCGTTATTACCACTGATAAGGTTTATGAACCGAGTGCTCTGCCGAAAGAACACGAGGAAGTCGATAGGCTCGGAGGCAGTGACCCCTATAGCGCCTCAAAAGCAGCAGCCGAACTTGTTTTTTCGAGCTACACCCGGTCTTTCTTTTCTGAGGCCAACTCCGCTGCTCTGGCTTCAGTAAGAGCAGGAAATGTGATTGGGGGGGGCGATTGGAGTTCCGACCGACTAATCCCCGATCTCATTCGCTCTTGGAAATCTGAGGACCCCGTTCAGATTCGCTTTCCTGAAGCCGTAAGACCCTGGCAGCACGTTTTAGAACCCCTCTCGGGTTACTTAAAAGTGGGAGCTCTCTTACTTGAGAAAAACCCGAAAGTTCGGGGTGAATCGTTTAACTTGGGTCCAGTAAAGACGGAGGATGGTACCGTACAAAAAATCGTAGAGTTAACTCGAAAAGCCTTTCCGGAGCTAAAAGTAGAAATCAGCCCAGAACATCGAAAAGGATTTAAAGAGACCCATTACCTTCGGCTTTCTTGGGAAAAAGCTCATCGGGTGATAAATTGGTCCCCCAGACTTTCTTTAGAGGAATCCGTAAACTGGACGCTTGATTGGTACGAGCACTTTTACAACGGTGGAAACTGCATTGATTTAACGAAAGAGCAAATCAAGGCCTATGAGTTGAGAATGGAATCAAGATGATGGATCAGTCTCACGAACAAATCAGAGATCAGATTTTATCGCTTTCTGAAGCGTTTTTTAAAAAGCGCTTCTCTCAATCCGAATTTGTTCCGGGAAAAACCTACATCCCCGTCACAACAAAGAAACTGGATCCCGAAGATCTCCGTTTTTTATTAGATGCCTCACTGGATCTTTGGTTAACCACTGGGCGATTTGGCAGAGCTTTTGAAAAAGATTTTGCTTCATTCGTTGGCACAAAGGTACCCAGCCTACTCGTCAATAGCGGCTCTAGTGCGAATTTAGTCGCTATTAGCGCTCTTTCATCACCTCAACTAAAAAAACAGGGATTGGAACCTCTCCAAAAAGGGGATGAAGTCATCACTGTAGCAGCTGGATTTCCCACTACTGTAAACCCGATTGTTCAAAATGGATGGGTGCCGGTGTTTGTAGATGTTGATCTTCGAACGCTCAATGCTCTTCCTGAAAAAATCATGGAAGCAAAGACGGCAAAAACAAGAGCCGTTGTTCTCGCGCACACCCTGGGAAATCCGTATCGCGCGGATGTCTTGGCTGAGTGGTGCAAAAAGGAAAATATCTTTCTAGTGGAAGACTGCTGTGATGCCTTGGGAGCTGCCATTGGAGATCAATGGGTCGGGTCGTTTGGCTCTTTTTCCACTTATAGCTTTTACCCAGCCCACCACATCACCATGGGGGAAGGAGGAGCGGTCGTTTGTCGAGATTCTGTCTTAAGACGAATTGCTGAAAGCATTCGTGATTGGGGCAGAGACTGTTGGTGTGAACCCGGAGTAGACAATACCTGCGGAAAACGTTTTGGTTGGAGCTTAGGAAGCCTGCCTCAAGGCTATGACCACAAGTACACTTACTCTCATATTGGTTACAACTTGAAAGTAACAGATATGCAGGCTGCGATTGGGCTATCACAACTGAAGAAGGCCCCTAGCTTTATAGAAGCACGAAGAACGAATTGGAAGAAAATCAGGACTGGGATTGAATCCTCTCCGATTCTAAAGAACCACTTTATTCCCGCAGAACCTACCGAAGGGACGAATCCTAGCTGGTTTGGTTTTCCGATCTGTGTAGATGAAGGTCTCAACCGAGAAAAGGTTGTCGCTTTCCTGGAAGAAAACAAAGTGGGAACAAGGCTTCTTTTCTCTGGAAACCTCACGCGCCAACCGGCTTATCAAAACGTTGAACATCGAATTGTGGGAGCTCTATCCAATACAGACAAAATCATGAAAGATGTTTTTTGGATTGGGGTTCATCCGCTCTTAGATGACCAACGAATCGCCTACATCCTGGAACAATTAGAAAAAGTAGCAAAGATTTAAGAAAGTTCTTTAAGAAACGCTCAGCAATTCATGAAGCCGTAAAATTCCAGCTACTTTTCCTTGAGAAATGACTGGAACAACATTTAAGGGCTTTTCTCTTTGCTCCATCAATTTGAGAGCCTCTACAGCCATACAATCCGCTTCTATGGTAATTGGACGGCGATTTAAAACCGTTTCGATCTCAAGCTGAAATATATTTTTTCCGTGATGACTGAGAAGTCGCCGAATATCTCCGTCGGTTAAAATCCCCTCAAAACCGCCACTTTCATTTTCAAACAAAACAATTCCCTGACCATACTCAGTCAGAGCAAAGAGAGTATCCTCAATTTTTGCTTTCGTGACGGACAATCGAGCGCAAGATTCAACCCGAATCATCACATCGGAAACTTTAAGCCAAAGACGCTTACCGAGTTTTCCCCCCGGATGATAAAGAGCAAAGTCCTCGGATTTAAAATCTTTCATTTTCATGAGGGTAATGGCCAAAGCATCACCGATGGCGAGAGCCACTGTAGTAGACACCGTGGGCGCTAAATCTAAAGGACACGCTTCTCGCTCCACCGGGGCATAAAGAACAACATCTGCCCCTCGGGCTAAAGTTGAATCCCTTCGACTGGTGATTGCGACTAACTTCACAGACAATCGTTTTAAAGCAGGAATCAGTTTTACTAGTTCTTCACTTTCCCCGCTTTTTCCTATGGCAATCACTACATCCCCGGTACTTAAAAGACCCAAATCTCCGTGCATTCCATCTGTAGGATGTAAAAAAGTTGCCATCGTGCCGGTGCTGCTCATCGTAGCGGCAATTTTTCGAGCGATGAGTCCAGATTTTCCAACCCCCGTTAAAACCACTTTGCCTCGGCACTCAGCCAATAAAAGAAGAGCATCGCAAAAAGACTGATTTACAGATTCAGCAACCAAAGACAGACCTTCGGCTTCCAACCGAATCACATCCCGAATCTGATTCGTTAGTTCCCTTCTTTTGGTTTCATCTATTTGCATGAAAGAACTCTGCCAAGAATGACTAGCCGGGTCAATGATAAACGGGGCCCAGCCACACCGACACCTGCTAGAACGCAAGCATATGTTTTTATTGTGTTATCTTTGGTATTCCTCCGACTAACTCCCTGATTGAGAGAAGCTGCCGCACAAACTCACCTACATGTTCTAGATAAAAAGCGTTAGGACCGTCGCTTTTTGCAACTGCCGGATTGGGATGACACTCTAAGAAAAGCCCGTCTGCACCGGCCGCAATAGCAGCTCGTGCGAGCACTTCGATATTTTCTCTTTTGCCCCCAGTGCTCTTTCCGCCAGAGCCAGCTCCCGGAGATTGAACGGCATGAGTGGCATCATAAATAACGGGCACTCCAAACTTTTGCATCGTTTGAAATCCACTCATATCAACGACCAAGTTGTTATAACCAAAAGAAACTCCTCTTTCGGTTAACCAAAGCCAGTCCTTGTCTGAGCTTCCCCCATGCTTTGCTTCAACAGCTCGTACTTTTTCGACGATATTTTTAGCGTCCCAAGGAGCCAGAAATTGGCCCTTTTTTATATTTAACTTTCTTCTAAAACGAAGCGCGCTTTCCGCAGCTGCAACGACTAAATCGGTTTGCCGGCACAAAAAAGCAGGGATCTGAACGAAGTCCACGACTGCCGCTACGGGGCTTGCTTGATCAGGAGTATGAATATCCGTGACGAGCTTTACGCCACATTTTTCTTTCGCGAGACTCAAAATACGAAGGCCCTCTTTCATTCCTGGACCACGGAAACCATCAATGGATGTTCGGTTCGCTTTATCGAAGGAGGACTTAAAGAAAAAATCAACGTTTTGAGAACTCAGTTGTTTTTTTAGCTCAGCGGCCGTTTCAAGAATCAACCCCTCATCTTCGATTACGCAGGGGCCAGCGATTACAACAAAAGGTTTTTTTGAACTCACCCTAGTACCTCACCTGAAAGTTTTTTGACCATTTCCAAATCCTCTGGCGTATCAACGCCGACAGAAACCGACTCAACCAAAGCGAGCCCAATACTAATTCCATTTTCCATGGCTCGTAGTTGCTCCAAAGATTCACCAACCTCAATTTTTGAAGGCTCGAGCTTACGGATTTGCATCAAAGTCTCTCGACGGTAACAGTATAAGCCCAAGTGGCGAAAGCATGCCCAATCCGAGAGAGTCTGCGGGGCTGGGTTTCGGCTATAGGGAATCGGATACCTCGAAAAATAAATGGCCTTTCCGTTTCTATCAACGAGCGCTTTTACTACGGATAAATTTTCCAGCTCCTGCTTACTTTTGAGCCGAGTCATCGCAGAGCTCATTTGAAAACTTCCCTGGGTGACAAGTTTAAGAGCGGCTTCGATTGTTTTTGGCTCAATCAACGGCTCATCGCCTTGAACATTGATATAAACATCACCGGGAATTTGATCCGCCACCGCAGCGACCCGATCGGTTCCACTCGCAAGCGTGCTTGACGTCATGAGCGCTTTTCCACCAAAACTCGAAACGGAATCCAAAATGCGTTGGTCGTCTGTTGCAATCCAGACCTCATCCACTCCCCGGGCTTTGCAAGTGGATTCGTAAACCCATTGGATCATGGGCTTTCCATGAATTAAAGCTAAAGGCTTTCCGGGTAACCGAGAAGCTCCATAACGGGCAGGAATGACAGCTATTGTTTTCAAAGTAAATCTGGTCTCAAAAAGCTATGGCGACTCTAGATCACTGCGGCAGAGGGGTCAACCAAGGAAGATTCGATTGATGAACTGTCATTGGACAGTCTCAGGGGAAGAAGGTAAAAGTTGGGGGTGATTCGCCTCGGTTTTTTTTGCCTTTTAGTTACCGCTTTTTTTTCAAAGGGCTTTCACCATTTTGATGAACACTTTCAAATTTTAGAATTCGCCCGATTTAAGCTCCTGTCAACGCTTCCCACGGATCTCCCCTGGGAGTTTCAGGCACAAATGCGGTCCTCCCTTCAGCCCTGGCTTGTGATTTTCGTTCATAAGAGCTTACGAGTACTTAATCTGGAAAACCCCTTTTTAGTGACTCTGATTTTACGACTTCTCACGGCTGTCTTTGCGTGGGCCGCTTCTGTAACACTTCTAAAAACTTTCGAGAAAGAGGTGCCAGAAAAATGGCTTACAAAACTTGTTATCCCGCTTTCTTTTTTCTTTTGGCTTTCTGTTTACAATGGCGTTCGGTTTTCTTCTGAAAACTGGGGGGGGATTTTTTTTGCTTTGGGTCTTTGCCTCGCCCTTCGGTCGCCCTTTCTGGCGGGAGCTCTCTTAGGGATTTCATTTTTGTCGAGATTTCAAATGGGGCTCATGATTTTTGGGTTAGGCCTATGGCTGATTCTGATTAAAAAAGCATCCCTTCGTGAACTTCTCAAATTGGCTTTAGTTTTTGGGACTCTTTTAATTTTTGGTCTTCTCTTGGACCACGAGTTCTATGGCGGTTGGCCCGTTACTTTTTGGAATTATTTCGAAAACAATCTCATACAAGGAAAAGCGGCTCAGTTTGGTGTCCAGCCATGGTATGAATATTTTAAAGTTCTTTTCATGGATCTCATTCCCCCTTTTAGTCTTTTCTTTATAGCGGGGCTGCTGGCTTTCTTTTGGTTTTATCCGAAGCACGTTCTGACGTTCTCTTTGGTTCCCTTTTTAGTTGTTCACTCGGCGCTGGAACACAAGGAGGCTCGGTTTCTCTTTCCCATGCTCTATTTTTTTCCGATTGTGCTGGGGCTTGGGCTTTCGGCTCTCGCAAAAAAGCTAAGTTGGAGCGACTTTTCCTCAAGGTTTTTAACGGGCATCTTTTATGTTTTTTGGACTGTGAATGGAGCGCTTCTCTTGGCGGTCATGCTTCACCCTGCGGATAAAGATACAGAGCTCTATGAAGCCATCTACAGAGCTAAGCCCGACAGACTTCTCTTCACCACGGAAAATCCCTTTCGAAGAGCTGGCTTCGATTTGAAATATTATCAGCGGCCCGGATTTAAGGTCTTGGCTTTCAATAAACATGATGAACCTACGGGCAAGACCCTGGTTGTGAGCCAAGATTTGAACGCTGCCATTGCAGAGGATAAAGTAGTTTATCGATCCGCTCCAAACTGGGTTCGACGGTTTAATTTTAATCATTGGCTTGAAAGAACGAGATTTTGGGTGCTCTTTTGGCAGTAAAGGAATCACAATTAAAAAACTGGCTTCTCCAGAGTTTTTATTTTTCGGCCTGCCTGGTTTTTTTAGGACTTTATTTTTCCATCAGCCTCCTGTGGGTGGGACTTGGGACCTTCTTGATAAGTGGCATAGGACTCGGCATCTCTGGTCGAGATTTTTCTTGGGCCTATCGAAGTCCACTTTTTATCCCAGTCCTGGTTTTGGTAAGTGCGATGGCTTTATCGGTGGTGCTAGCCCTCCCCTATCCCTTCAAAGGCGCTATCGTAAAGATCCTACTACCCTTCTACACTTTTCTTTTTGCTTGGCTTTTTTCGCTCACTCCTTCTGCCAAAGACAGACTTCTGAAAGCTTGTTTTTTTCTAAGCTTTATTTTCGCGGTTGTCGCGGTCACTCAGGGACTTGGGATTTTTCAGCACTATCTCCCTAATTTAAACCGTTACATTTATAAATTGCCCTATGACACAAATCTGCACCTGGCGGTAGGATTTACAAGACACCACACCACTTTTGGCTTCACCCTCCTAATGCTTTTTCACGTTTTGTTCGCCCAGGGGCTTTTTTCAACCGAGCTGAGGCAAAAGCTAAAGTTTTTTGTTTCTTGTGCCCTTTGTATAACTGGAATTCTTTTCACGTTTTCTCGTGGCGTCTGGGTGTCGCTCATTTTTTCAACAGCAGCCGTTTTGGTGCTCTCTAATTGGCGAAGTTTTTTGAAGATGACAGCTTTTTTTGCGCTCTTGTTTTCGGGTCTCTATTTCAGCGTCCCTGGATTTCAACAGCGACTTGTTTCACTTAATCTTTCTGCCAATGAAGAGCGGTTTGAGCTTTGGAAAACAGCATGGAAAATGTTTCAGGATTCCCCACTGTTCGGACAGGGGTATGACAGTTTTGGATATAACTTACCCAGGTTTTCGAACCTTCACATCACATCTCCTGGGACCCCACTAGATGTTCACAACATGTACCTAGAGTTTTTGGCGACCAGTGGGCTCGTAGGATTTCTTTCTTTTATGTTTTTCCTGGGGTCAACTTTCAAACTTATTTCCAAATCATCTAAACCCTGGTCGATGGCCGCCCTGGGCGTTCTGATTTCTTTTTGCATCGGCGGATTCTTTGATAGGTACTTTGATATGCCTCACACCTTGATTCCAGTTTTGTTGCTTGTGGGGCTGTGCGCAACTCACGATTCGAAATCCACCATGACTGGCCTGTAAGAATTATGGTAATTGTTGTTTATGCCCACAATCGATAAATCAGCACGGTTTTACGTCTCTGGCCATCGAGGAATGGTCGGTTCAGCGATGGTTCGGCTTCTCCAAAAAAGGGGCTTTAAAAACATAATAACTCGCTCGCATTCAGAACTCGATCTCACCCGACAGGAACGGGTTGAAGAATTCTTCAAATCCGAAAGACCAGACTATGTTTTTGTAGCAGCTGGTAGGGTGGGTGGAATCATTGCAAATCGCAACTCGCCTACTGAATTTCTTTATGACAATGTGATGATTGCATCCAATGTGATTCACACGGCTGCGAAGTCAGAGGTGAAGAAGCTTTTGTTCCTTGGAAGCTCCTGCATTTTTCCCAAGTTTGCAGAACAACCCATTAAGGAAAGTAGCATTTTGACAGGGGCTCTTGAGCCCACCAATGAGGGTTACGCCATCGCTAAAATCGCAGGGATAAAATTGTCGGAATATTACAACAAGCAGTATGGAAAGCCGTTTATCTCTGCCATGCCACCAAACTTGTACGGTGTCGGCGATAATTTTCATTTGGAAAATTCCCACGTCATACCGGGCCTGATGAGAAGACTTCATGAAGCAAAAATGTCAAAGGAGCCAGTGTTTACCGCCTGGGGAACCGGTGCTCCTTTAAGAGAGTTCATGCTGGTCGACGATCTGGCCGAGGGTTGTTTCTTTTTGATGGAGAATTACGATGAGCCAGAATTTGTTAATGTGGGGTCAGGAGAAGAAGTTTCGATTAAAGAGCTAGTCCATCTTTTAGCCCATGTTATCGGCTACAAGGGAAAGATCGAGTTCGATACCTCTAAGCCCGATGGAACCCCAAGAAAGATCATGGATTCTTCTAAGATTCACAGCTTGGGGTGGCGACATCGAACGTCCCTTAAAGACGGTTTAAGGATGGCGTATGCGTGGTATTTGCAAGCTATCGGCAACCCTTCACCCCATCAGGAATACCGTATCTGAATGTTTAACCGGATTCTCTCGTTAGTTGACCAAGCCCGAAAAAATCCAGGGTTTCAAAAATATCTGAAAAATAGTTCGTGGATGTTTTTGGAACAAATCTTTCGTTTATTCGCCGGTCTCCTGTTGGGTTCGTGGGTTGCTAGATACTTGGGGCCTGATCAATTTGGCGTGCTTAGCTACGCTCTCGCTTTTACCGCAATATTGAGCAGCGTTGCTAAGTTGGGGTTAGATTCTCTGATTGTTCAAAAACTAGTTGTGTTACCAGAGAAGGCCCCTCTTTTTTTGGGTACAGCTTTTTGGTTAAAATTGACCGGTGCCTTTTTTTCGATTTTCTGTCTCCTCGTACTTTTACCCGTTATTCCAACCGAACAGGACACAAAGCTATTTATTTTAATCATCTCAAGTGGGCTACTTTTTCAGTCTTTTGAGGTGATAGATTTTTTCTTTCAGTCTCAAGCACTTTCAAAATTCATCTCTTTGTGTAAACTAATTCAACTCCTCATCTCTTCGATAATTAAGATTTATTTAATCTACACGAAAAGCCCGTTAATCAATTTCGTAATTGTCTCAACTATTGATCAAATAACATTGGCGGCAACTTACTGCTTCGTATACAAGCAAAAAAACCATCCGGGATTTTTTTCTGTTTTCGATAGTAAAATTGGATTCGAATTACTTCAAAACAGTTGGCCACTGATGCTGAGTAGCTTGGTCGCCTTAGTCTATATGAGAATTGATCAAATCATGATCGACTACTTTCTAGGAGACAGGGCCACGGGAATTTATTCAGCCACAGTGAAGGTTTGCGAGGTTTGGTACTTTGTACCCGTCATATTAAATGCAGCCCTATTTCCAGCGATCATAAATGCAAAAAGACTAGATTCTAAGATTTATCAACTTAGACTGGAGCGCTTTATGCGGCTTCTTATTTTTTTAAGTTTTTGTTGCGCGTTTTTGACTACTGTTTTTGGACGAGAGATTATTTTAATGCTTTTCGGACCCAGCTATCTGGACTCCTTACCCGCTCTAAAAGTGCACTCGTGGGCAGGAATTTTTGTATCGTTGGGCGTTGGCAGCAGTGGCTGGTTTATCAATGAGGGATTGCAAAGATTTGCTTTTTACAGGACCGGTTTAGGGGCGCTAATTAATATATTTTTAAACTTTTTTACCATTCCCCGGTGGGGCCTGGTGGGAGCAGCCTCCGCCACTTTGATTACCCAAGCATTTTCTACATTTCTTTTCGATGCCTTCTCCTCCCAAACCAGAGGCCTTTTTTTAATCAAATTAAGAAGTTTTCTTTCTAAATAAAATCCTATAGATGAAATGAATGCTGTTATGGGTCTTTAATCTTTGGGCTTTTATTTTTGGTCACCGGGCTTGGAGCAAGTTTAACAAGTTTCTATATAATCTGGGATTACGCGGTCTTGGGGTCTTAAATTACACAGACATTCGATTGAGTGGTGAAAGTCATTTTTTAAGTCGGCTTGCCCCCTTACTTAAAAATGGCGTTGCTTTTGACGTGGGGGCAAATGAGGGCGCCTATTCCTCGAAGCTACACACACTCTATCCGAGTTTAACCATATTTTGTTTTGAGCCTCATCCGGAAACTTATAGACGCCTTGCCAAGAGGGTAACGCCCTTAGAGATAAAGCCATTTAACTTGGGCCTAGGTGAAAAATCTGGTGGGGCTCTTCTGTACGATTATTCGGAATTTGATGGGTCGTCTCACGCTTCACTTTACGATGGAGTTATTGTAAAACTTCACCAAAAACCTGCTCAGTCACACCAAGTAGATATTTCGACACTAGATGAATTCGCAACGAAACAAAAAGTTGAGTTTATAGATTTGCTGAAAATTGATACTGAGGGCAATGAGCTGTCTGTACTAAAGGGGGCAGAAAACTTAATAAGTCAGGGCAGAATTAAGATTATACAGTTTGAATTTAATGAGATGAATATTTTTTCTGGCGCCCGTTTTAAAGACTTCTGGGATCTCCTATCCAAGAAATATTTTATTTTTAGATTGCTACCAAAAGGCTTTCTCCCGATAAGTAGATACAACCCGCTTGATTGCGAGGTTTACGCTTATCAAAATTTTGTTGCTTGTATCAAGGGATTAACCATTTTGAACTAAACCTCTCAAACCTAATGAATTATCTGAACCTTCCAGCTGTTGCTATTTTTGCTTTTAACCGACCAATCCACTTAAAAAACACGCTCGATGCTTTTTTCCAAAGTAAAGAAGCCTCTTCTTTACCTTGCTATTTTTTTTCTGATGGTCCCAGAAATCCGAAGGATGTGCCTCTGGTAGAAGAGGTTAGAAAGGTGATCCACCACGAAAAAAGAACCGCCCAGAAGACAATAATTGAGCAGGCTAACAATCTGGGCCTTGCGAATTCGATCATCTCTGGTGTTAGTTCGGTCCTGGAGAAGCACTCGCAAATTATCGTTTTGGAGGATGATATTCAGGTAAGCCCTCATTTTCTTCCCTTTATGCTGGAGGGACTGAACCGCTACGAAAATCAGGAACGGGTTGCCAGCATCTGTGGCTATATGTATCCGATCTCGTCCGATGGATTACCTCAGAGCTTCTTTCTCAGAGGGGCAGACTGCTGGGGGTGGGCCACATGGAGGAGAGCATGGAAGGTTTTTGAACCAAATGGAAAAGTGCTTTTGGATAAACTCACGAGAGAAAATCTAACCTGGAGTTTTGATGTTGATGGATCCTATCCGTATACAAAAATGCTCCGAGATCAAATCCGTGGAAAAAACAATTCCTGGGCAATTAGGTGGCATGCGTCGACATTTCTAGGTGGTCTGGTTTCGCTGTTCCCCGCTCTAAGTTTAATTCAAAATGTTGGGCTTGATGGGTCTGGAACCCACTGCGATTCGATTGAGGAAAATTTCCTCAACAGCAACATTCCTTCCTCTTTGATAGGGGAGTGGCCGACTGATGTGTATCCGAACGCACTTGCCTGCCAACGAATTGGGCAATTTCATCGAAACCACGCCCCTTGGCGACTCAAGATTTTTCTTTGGTTTCGCCTGATTGAACGAAGACTGAGGATATTCTTCTCTTCTCAGTTCATAAACGCACGCCCATAATTTAGAGATGAGAAGCTTCTTAAAAATTATCGTTTATAAAATACGAGGTTTTCTCTTTCCGCCTTCCGTCGTCTGGCAGGAGGGATTTAACACCTGGAGAGAAGCTGAAGCAAAGGCATCCTCATACTCTGATTCAGTCATTTTTGAAAAAGTTCTAACCAGTTCCCGTCTGGTGAAAAAGGGATTAGCTCATCACGAAAGAGATTCCGTTTTATTTTTCTCCCCATCTTATAACTTTGCACTTATTTGTTTGTTGCAGGAAGCTTCTAGGCACCTAAAAGAGCCTTTATTTATTTGCGACTTTGGGGGTGCTTTAGGTTCCCTTTATTGGCAACACCGACAGCTCTTGGTTTCCTTGAATTTAACTATTAGGAGATGGCTCATTATTGAACAGCCTCGATTTGTCGAATTGGGTTTGTCTGAGTTTAAAGATGGTACTTTGGATTTTGCCAGCTCTTTTCCCGAGGGGAATGTTGACGTTCTTATTCTTTCATCTGTGCTTCAATATCTGGAAAACCCTTGGGAGGTTCTCAAATCTCTGCTAAGTCAGAAGCCGCACTACGTATTTTTGGATAGAACAGGATTTACTTTGGATGATTCGGAAGTCATCACGCTGCAAAAAGTAAGAGAACCCATCTATCACGCTTCTTATCCTTGTTGGTTTCTCAGCCGAAAGAACTTATTAGAGACCATGGTACGTGCGGGGTATCAACTTGTGACAGAGTTTGAAGCGCTCGATCGATCTAACGTGCCCTCTTTGTATCGGGGGGTGGTTTGGAAGCGGAAAAAAGACTGAAAATGGATATGTTTTCAATGTCTTAACCTTCATAACTTTAAAGCCACAATTCAATAGCCAAAAGAAGAAGTTCCTTCTACCTTATTGCGCTTAAGGAAAGGGGTCCTCAGAACAATCTGAATCAGTGGTTCAAAACCTGGTTTAGCCGAGTGGAGAGCTTTGAACGAGTACATCCTGACAGAACCTCATTCTATTTTAAATGCTATCAAGACTAGATAATGACTAAAAAAAATGTCCTAATAACTGGGGGCCTTGGGTTCATCGGGTCAAATTTAGCTCATCGGTTAGTTGAGCAGGATTGTAAAGTAACCTTAGTGGATAGCCTAATTCCCGAATATGGTGGAAACCTGTTTAATGTTTCTGCTTTAAAGGACAAAGTACGGATAAACATTTCAGATGTGAGAGATCCACACGCTTTTCCGAGGCTTCTGGAAGGCCAAGACATCATTTTCAATTTAGCAGGGCAAACCAGCCACTTAGATTCCATGGTAGATCCCCACACCGATTTGGACATCAACGCCAAAGCCCAACTTTCCATTTTAGAGGCGTGTAGGAAAATTAATCCCGGTGCGACGATCATTTTTGCAAGTACTCGTCAAATTTATGGTAAGCCCCAGTACCTTCCCGTTGATGAGAATCACCCATTAATCCCGGTCGATATTAATGGAATTAATAAATTGGCTGGTGAACACTACCATCTTCTTTATCATCGAGTTTTTGGGATGCGTACCTCGGTTCTAAGATTAACAAATACCTTTGGACCGAGAATGCGGATCAAAGATGCACGACAAACCTTTTTGGGTATTTGGATTAAAAATCTGATCGAAGGAAAACCCATCACCGTTTTTGGAGATGGCCTTCAATTAAGAGATTTTAATTATGTCGATGATGTTGTTGATGCTTTATTAGCGGTGTCAAACTCTACTGCTTCTCTTGGTAAAATATACAACTTAGGCGGCCAAGAAAGAATTGGTCTCAAGGATCTGGCCGAGACCATGATAGATATATATGGGACGGGAACTTATGAGCTGATTCCTTTTCCTTCGGATAGAAAAGCAATTGATATAGGCGACTACTATAGTGACTTTTCTAAAATTTCGACCGAAATAGGATGGCGACCGCATACCGATTTACGTTCGGGGCTCCAACGAAGTCTCACTTTTTTTAAAGAGCATTTAGGATATTACCTTTGATGGCATCGACAACCATTTTAATGAATGACTTTTCGAAAGAGCCCGAAGAACTCTTGCTTGCTGAAATACAGGCCACTCAAAAGGTTTTTAAAAGCGGCCATTTTATTTTGGGCCCCGAAGTCCAAACATTTGAAAACCAATGGGCTCAGTTCTGTGGAGTCGCCGGAGCAGTGGGCGTAGCCAATGGGATGGATGCCATCGAAATTGGCCTGAGGTCTTTGAATATCGGGACCGGAGATGAGGTCGTCACAACTCCTCTAACGGCCTTTGCCACAGTCTTAGCCATTATTCGAGCCGGAGCCACACCCGTTTTGGCTGATATCGATCCCGAAACCGGACAACTTTGTTTAGATTCGGTTTCTCGGTGTGTCTCAAGCAAGACCAAGGCAGTTCTTCTAGTCCATCTCTACGGTCAAATGTTAAACCCAGCCCCTTTTCTTGAGTTCTGTAACGAGCGGAACTTGTTTTTTTTGGAAGATTGCGCTCAGGCTCATGGGGCGAGCCACGGAGGGAAACACGCTGGGAGTATGGGAGCTTTTGGAGCCTACAGCTTTTACCCCACAAAAAATCTTGGATGTATTGGGGATGGGGGCTGTATCGTTAGCCAAGATCCGGAGCTTCTTAAAAAAAGCTCTCGCCTTAGAAACTATGGACAATCTGAAAGGTATCATCACCCCTTAATAGGTTTGAACAGTCGATTGGATGAACTTCAAGCAGCCATTTTAATCGAACGATTGAAATGGCTAGAGACCTTTACTTTCAAGCGAAGAGCAATCGGGGGCCGTTACTTCGACGAAATCAAGAACCCTCTGGTTCAAATGCTATCAAAACCCCAATCTCCTTCATCTCACGTATTTCATTTGTTCATTGTAAAAAGCCCTTTCAGAGATGCTTTGAGTTTGCATCTTAAGGAGCAGGGAATACAAACTCATATTCATTATCCTATTCCCGTTCATCTTCAAGAGAGCACAAAGAAAGCAAAAAGAGATCCTCTTGGTTTAACTGCCGCGGAGACTTTTGCAAAAGAATGTCTCTCACTTCCCATCCACCCCCAATTAACCATTGAGGAAGTGACGAAAGTGATTACTGCAGTGAATTTGTTCAGAGCACCATGAAAGATGCATTTTGTACCCTTTTTGATAGCTCCTTTGCTCCTCAAGGGATTGCTTTGCTTAATTCAATTGAGAAATTTATGCCAGGGGCTCCTCGTTTTGTATTGGCCATGGATAGTCGAGTCGAAGAGATTCTTAATAAGTTTTTTAAAGGAACTGTCCACATCATTCAGCTCTCTCAAATCGAAAACGACAGCTTGTTGCGGGTAAAAGCAGACAGAACCGTAGGTGAGTATTGTTGGACTCTCACCCCTTTCTTGCCTGATTTTATTCTTTCTCAGTTTCCGTCTTTGAGTTCAGTAACGTACTTAGACGCTGATGTGTTTTTTTTCTCTTCGCCAATGATCATGCTGGATGAACTGCGAGTTCACAGAAAACAAGTCTTAATTACGGAACACGGGTATGATCCGAAGTATGATCAGACTCTAAAATCTGGCAAATTCTGTGTTCAGTTCACTACATTTACCAATTCGGAGAAAGCACGAGAAATCCTCCATTGGTGGAAGACACGATGCCTTGAGTGGTGCTATGCACGGGTCGAGGATGGTAAATTCGGAGATCAGAAATATTTGGATGTCTGGCCCGAGATTTTCCAGGATGCAGTTCATATTTATTCAAACTGCCAACACACTTTGGCCCCTTGGAATGTTGAGTGGTTTCTAAAAAAAGATGGGGCTTCCGCAATAAACACACCCGTACTTTATCATTTTCATGGATTGAGATTGTTCTCAGATCGGACTCGTCTTTTTGATGGATATTCAATATCAAAACAAGCTCAGGAGCTCTTTTACCAGCCTTACCTGAAAGCAGTTATTTCTATTGTAAACCACTTTCGTGGTTCTAACTTGCTAGCAATCAAACCTTGGAAGAGTTCAATCTCGGAACGAATTCGCTTATTTGTTAAAAAAGTACAGAGACGAGTGAAGTTTGTTCCAATTCCATAACCACATCACTCACACAACTGTTTTAAAAAAATTAAATATTTCTCACCTGAATTCTCGCTGAGGTGAACCTCCATAAACCTTTTTTGAGCACTGCTATCAGGTGATACATTTTTTAGAAGTTCATTTAACTTAAAAGAAAAATCGGTGGGTTGATCAATTTTAAAACCAGAGGCCGCTCCTGCCTTAATAAAGTGATGGTGGCCGGGAATGTCAGATATCAGACAGGGCAGTCCCTGACTGATAGCCTCGAGGACCGAAATATTAAAAGCTTCGCTTAAGGACGAGGAAAGAAAAACATCCAAGCTTCTTAAAAACTCAAAAGGCTCATCCACGGGGCCAATAAATTGAACTCTGTCTTTTAAATCTTCTGGAATAACAGGGAAATCAGTCCCTCCTCCAGCATGAGAGAAGCTCCATTCGATTTCCGGGTTCATCTTACGAAAACAACTGAGGTTGTTTAGTAACAAGTCTAGTCCCTTTATCCGATCGAGGCGCGCCAGAGCCCCCAGCTTAAAAGGTGGTTTTAATTGTTTAGGTTCTAGAGATACCCTCCCGACGTTGCGAAACATGGGATAAACGACGATACTGGATCTGGTGCCCAATAGCCGCCGTTGTGTTGCAATTTTTTTTTCACTTTCGGAGACAAAAACAAAAGCGTCCGTTAATGGATTTACAAACCGCTCAACACAAGATCGGATTTTTCCAACGACACCCAAGCGCGGGTGAATGCCATGATAACTGTGGACCACTTTAAAACCAGCTAGCTTCATCAGCCTTGAGTAGATACCGGCCCCCGTTCCATGTGAATGTACGACCTGAATCCGATTTTTCTTAGCCCACTTTAGGAGGCTGAACCATAAAGCAAAGCCGAATTTCCGGTGGGGGAGTTCAAAAAAACCTAAACTGAATTTCTTGAATTGGGGCCCAAAAGGCTCGCAGTTAGGTGCTGCAACAAAGACCTGGGCCTCGCTCCCAATTGAAACGATTAGATCGGCTAGGTATTTTGGTCCTCCCCCGAGATCGCTTCGGGACGAGATAAATAAAATTCTCAGGCCTTCCACTTAACTGTTCTCCACGCTCTAACCAAACATTGGAGCCCAAAAGTGTTCAATAATCCTTTCATCTTGACCCTGTACCGCCGAATAAACAGCTGCCTGTTTGCATCACCATTCCAGAGTCCATTTTTCTTCAGGGCTCGCTCTACTTCAGAAAGTGACTTCTCTTCGTGATTCCAAGAAATCCCACCCGCATACATAACAGCCAGCGGTTGTCCCTTTAAATAGATGCCCTCGAGTTCTGGTTTGTTGGGTGCCTTGTACATGCGGGATATTAATTCAAAATCCATCGCAACTTTAAAGTTTTCGTCAAACAATCCTACCTTTTCATAAAAAGAACTGCGGACAAAAAATGCCGGATGATTGAATGGCATTGCTTTGGTGACGGGACATTCAAGGGGTTTTCTCATGTTTGTTCCAAACACGGGATCTACGAAGAGCATATTCCCATACACAAACTGAACTTCCGGATTCGCAACAAAGGCTTGGTGAACTCGGCAAAGTGCCGTCGAATCAAAGAAGGAATCGTCGCTATTTAAGATTGCAATTATTTCACCGGTTGAATTTCTGATTCCTTTGTTAAAGGCATCACTGATTCCCCGATCAGGTTCGGAAATGATTTTAGTTACACGATGAGCGCTCTCTCTAACGATCTTTAACGTGTCATCGCTACTCAAGTTATCAACAAAAATGTGTTCAAGATCCGGGTGGGTCTGCTGATTAACGCTCTCAATATTTCTGCCAATCGTTTTGGAGGAATTGAAGCTGGGAGTGATGACAGAAACTTTCACCTTGTTGCTCCTACCGCCACAGGCTTTTCAAGATACATGAGAGCAAAGAGTATGATCCAAAAATCAAGCCGTGGCAGGGTTTGGGTGAAATTTAGGTTAACCAATCCGTGAACCAAAATAGCTATTTTGGATTCGAGTAAGTTGGCCCCTCTGAATAAATAGATTAAGATCAGCATGAGCGAAGAAAACCCCACAAGTCCCCACTCCGACAGGACCTCGGCCCAGCAATTAGTTGCCAGAGGATCGAGGCCATGGCGTTCTCCTCCACGATGAGTAATTCCAGAACCCCCAATAGGGCTCTGCCTCCATATTTTAAGCTCCTCTAATACCTGTTGGATGCGCCCCCCTTCAGAACTAGTCTTCTCACCAGCCCTTTTTGCTGCCTCTACAGGACCCAGAACTCCAAAAACGAAATGAAAATAAGGGGCACTTCTCGGATTAAGAGAAAGAAGACCAAGCAGGATTAAGCAAGTTGAGACCGCCTTAAGAATCATAATCCTGTCTCTGCCAATAAATAAGAGCACCGCTGAAAGGTAGACCCCTAAAAAGAACAGCCCGGTGCGAGCCCCGACCAAGCAATTAACAAACAACAACAAGCCCGTGCTTAGCCAAGCGAATCGACGTCTTACAAAAAACGGGGCCGTAAGTGCCAAGGCACTGCTTGCATAAGATGGCTCATAGTAGAAAGCGTGTGGTCGAGACCAATCGTTGCCCAGTTGTGCAAAACCGAGAATAGAATCGCCCTTCCCAAATGCGATCGACGCCCAATCAACTAAAATAATGATCGAATTGACAAATACACTCGCAATAATCCCTTTGATAAGTGCTTCTTTCTGCTGGGTGGTTGAGAGCTCCGAAAGAATAAAAGCACCACCTATATTGAATACGATCCAGCCAAGTTTGAGTGCTGTTAATTGGGGATAGACCCTTGTTCCCAAGATCAAAATCTGTGAGACAACCAGTAGGAGCAAAGATTTGAAGGCTACATTATTTTTCAATTTCCATAAACCACCTTGGTCCGATTTTAAAACGCTGAACATTCGGATGATGATCAATAGCAACAGAACGGGCTGTGCGAATCGAACGTTGTAGCCAGAAACCCGAAACGATAGTACCTGATCCGACATCGCCAAAAAGGGAAGGGTAAAAAAAAGGAGGGCCTCAAGCTGGGTAAGAATTCGATGCATCTTTAAGAGCGGATATTGCCAAAGCCCAACCAGAAATCAAAGTTAATTTCAGTAAATTGTGATGACATCCCGGTCTTTTCACGGTTTAAATTTTTTGTGAGCCAGACCTCGTTACACAAAGTCTCCAATCCCTGGATGACTTACGTTTTTTATCTTGTCCTGGCCATTTGTTCTCTTCAAGCACTGAAGGGAATTGATTTCAGAGGCTATTTGGAGGCTCTGACACAGGCAAGAATTCAGGGGCTAGAGACACCCCCTTATCCAGTGGTTTCAGCAAAAAATGGAGATTACTTTCAAAGTCCCATTGCCACGATCCTGCTCCTACCGTTCTCCTATTTACCCCTGGGCGTAGGCAAGTTAGTCGCGGCTTTATATACGACTCTGGGGCTTCTTTACTTGCTGACCACTTTAAATGCCAGTCACTTCTCAAAAACAACTGCCTGGGCTCTCCTCCTCTTATTTACGCATGCGCTATCTGACGCCTACCTCTCCCTGAATCCTCTTTTTTTGACCGTTATTCTAGCGTGGGCCTCACATCGCTTGAGCCTTTCTCGGCATCGAAAAGATATAATTCTTTCTGGCTTTTATTTTTCCATCGCTTTGGCCTTGAGACCTTTTCCAGCTCTTTTGATTCCATTTTTTGTTATTTCTCGCGAAAAAAGAAAAGTTCTTCCTGGGATCATCTTCTTTACGAGTTTAATTTTTCTCCTGACTTTTTTAATTCTGCCAAATCCTGTTCTTTGGTGGGAACGCTGGTTTCAGGCCTTGCCTCTCTATCGCCACGCAGCTGATGTGTTAAATCCCACTTTCCAAACGCCCCTCTCCGTAATAGCTCGATTTTTTGTTTTTGGATTAAACCTTCCAAAGGACGGTCTCGGTTCTGTTGAGGGGCCCCTTGCCATCTCTTATGTCTGTCTCTGTTATTTTTTTGCTCTCCGGTTTGAGAGCGACAAAAAACATGATCTCGCTTTTTCCTTACTACTATCCTGCCTCTATTGTTGCTTCGCTCGAGTCTGGGCTTGCGGACTTTTTTATTGTTTTCCGTTTTTGGCCTGGGCTTTTTCGAAAACGGAAAGCCGCTGGCCTTTGATATTTGCCTTAGCTTACTCGTTACTTCCCAAGTGGGCTTGGCCCAGCGATTGGTGGGAGCTGCTCATGTCCCGGTTTGGCGTCCAAGGTTGGTTTATCTTGGCTTCGTTACTTTTTGCTTGGAAGCTTGTTTGGAATGAGCTCTCTTTGAAATCCAAAGCGGGATCTTAGCCCATTTAGGGAACACACCAAAACCCCTAGCCCATACTTGACACTTCTTTGAAAGTTTATCGAGCTTGCTTCGGGGAAATATTTAGTGGGAACCGAGATTTCACCAATTCTAAAACCCTCAGAATGGGCTTTTACCAAAATTTCATTATCAAAAACAAAATCATCGCTGAAGCTTTCAAGGGGCAAAGCATTGAGTACCCGAGAAGAAAAAGCACGATAACCCGTATGGTATTCAGAAAGCTTTTGGCCAATCAAGAGGTTCTCAATCAACGTCAGAATGCGATTCGAGATATATTTCCAAATCGGCATTCCTCCTTCCAAAGCACCCTTTCCTAAAATTCTTGATCCTAATGCCACCTCGTAAACGCCCGAAGCGATCATCCAGGAAATGGCTCCCAACAGTTTGGGTTCGTATTGATAATCAGGGTGAAGCATCACAACAACTTCCGCTCCTTCATTCAGAGCCGCTTGGTAACAAGTCTTTTGATTTCCTCCGTAGCCTTTATTCTTTTCGTGGCGAATCACTTTCAAAGGCCATCGGGAGCTCAAGGAATTAGCCAACTTTACAGTTTCGTCAGTAGAGCAATCATCTACTACTATGAATAGGTCCACCAAACCTGGCGGCACATCTTGTAGGGTCTTTTCTATTGTCTTTGCGGCATTATAGGCCGGAAGAACACACACAATTTTTTGTTGATTAAGCATTTTGAGCAGACCTTAATGAATCATTACTCTTGCGGCAAGTGAAAGCCCCACCACAAACGCCTTACCGTCTCGGGATCCCAGACCTCTTCGATGGTTCTGAAAGAATCTGCATCCTCCACGGGCTCATAAGTCTGCCGAGCTGAATATCTCCCAAAGTGATGGATATATGATTTTAATAAAACCCGCGGCAGAGGAAATGAAGGATCTTTCACTCGATAAGAAGCCGCCAAAAGATAAAGATGCCAATCAGCGGCCTGAATTCTTAGGTCCCATGGACTTCCAAGAATTTTGGGAAGGTCTCTATGAAAAATTACCGAATCCCCTTTGATTCCAGGCATCCAAGCTTGGTTAGCCTCAGTGGGGGAAACAAAGCCAGTAAGATCTCCATACATCCAACTGAGAGCTTTCCAAAGTCGCTCTTCCTCTGATTTTCGCATGAGAAATGCCCAGGCTTTTGAAAGACTCAAAATGTGCTTCCAGCGACGCTTCAGCTGGTCCGAAGCTCGTTGATTAGGTTGTGCCTCTTGGCCGCTCGGACTCAAGATGAGACGAGGATCTGACTTTAAAGCTTCTAAGAATGGTTTTTCCCACCCCTTAGGCATCCAAATATCATTATTGAGAAAACACAACACTTCGTGCCGCGCGACATTCATTCCTTGAATTTGGCTTCGGGGATAAGATTGATTTTTTGGATTTTGTAAGTAAACAACTTCCTGTTGCCCACCCTTGTTTTTTTCAGCTAACGATTTGAAAAATTTTTCAGACCCATCGGTAGAATGATTATCAACAATAATTAATTCGAAAGGCGATTCCGTGTTCTCGCTGAGGGCCTTCCAAAAAAGTCGATTCATCGGAAGGCCATTGTGAATCGCAGTGATAATTGAAACTTGAGTAACCATGGCTTGTCTTCTTCACATCCCACAGAGAGGCGAAGAAGACAAGCTTAAGTCAGAATCCGTTAATCGCGCAGTTTTAGGGCGGGATGAACTCGCGACCAACCATAAAAATGGCCCACAAAGATAAGCGAGACGCCGGCCATAATGGTTAGGGTCTCTCGTTGAAGAAGGCCGTAAACGAGGAAGGCAGCGCCGGTAAGCTGTAGAAGCAGATTCATGGGCTGGGTATGCAAGATAGCTATTTTTCCCAAGGTTGTGCTGGCCAACGCTTCGTAGTTAACTTTTCTTCCCAGAACCAGCCCTACCGTATTCATCACTAGAAAGATTCCTAAAGCTGCTCTCCAGTTCTGATTCCACAGAAAATACATTTCCCAAGTCATCGCAACCACATCGAGCAATAATCTGCGAGGATGAGATCTCAAAAGCATATACTTTTGAACCAAACTGAACTCAGTCGGCTCTGCTCGTTCCACCACTACTTCCATTTTTCTTGCTTCGATTGTCATTGGGTCCTCCTTAAATTGTTTCAGTCGTAAAAAGGGCAATTAACGGGTTCACCTGCAACCCATCGATAGGAATCAAAACTTGCCCAAGTTCCATCCGAAAGGGTCAGAGAGCTTCGTCCGTAATTTGTTCCAGAATAAAGGTTATAGACGGCGCGATCGCTACCCGGGGGAAAAGATTTAACACAGAGATTGACCACGAACGACTCATCACACTGATTAAAGAAAGGGAATTGCGCATAGCCATAGCTATCTTCATAGGGGCCTTGGTCAATCACACAATCACCGCGAGCTTCCGCCCCCAGGAGACCGAAACACAATCCAGCCAAAATTATTTTTTTTATACAAAACATGTTTTACCTTCCTTCAACAAAATGGTTTGCATGGCACATGCCAAAGAGGGCTTGGCAAAAAGGAGAATGGCCCCGTACAATCCACCAATGGAATTTTTGCCTCAAAGTGAAGTTTTAGGAACGGTCTTTTTTGCCTTGTCGATTTGCCATTCTTTCTCAGTGAAGTGGTTTCAGCATTGGGCCCTTAAATTTTCCGAAGGGTCAGTCATGGAAAATATTTTTCATCTCTTTGGAGAAGTAGAAGTTGTTTTTGGACTTTGGGCCGGGGCCTTAATGCTTGTTTTAGCCGCTTGGCTTGGTAGTGGCCCCACCCTCTCTTTTGTTGAAAATTTAAACTTTACCGAACCGCTTTTTGTGTTTGTGATTATGACCGTGGCTGCGACAAAGCCAATCCTTTATTTTTCACAGAGCCTCATCGATCAATTGAGCCGAACCTTACCCGTAGGCAGGGAAAGAGCTTTTCTTTTTACTTGCCTCTTCATGGGTCCGCTCTTGGGAAGTTTTATCACTGAACCGGCCGCCATGACAGTGACGGCACTGCTTCTCAAAGAGCGTTTTTTTAATAGGGCAATTAGCGATCGCTTGAAGTATGCACTGTTGGGAGTGCTTTTTGTGAATGTCTCTGTAGGGGGAACTCTGACTCCTTATGCGGCTCCCCCTGTCTTAATGGTGAGTGGTAAGTGGGGATGGGATCTCTCTTTTATGTTTGCCCACTTTGGTTGGAGAGCTGCTTTGATAGTACTTCTCAATGCTTTTTTCCTAGTGGCCGTTTTCTCCAAGGAATTATCCGCGCTTCCGTCGATACAAAAAAATGAAAGTCGGCAGATCCCCTTTTGGCTGATTGGCCTTCATCTGGCTTTTTTAGCAACCATTGTGAAGCTCTCGCATCATCCGATCGCTTTCGTGGGTTTCTTTTTATTCTTTTTGGGCATTGTCACGATCACCAAAGAATACCAGGAGGAACTTAAAATCAGAGAAGGCCTCTTGGTGGGTTTCTTTTTGGGGGGCTTGGTGGTCCTGGGTGGATTTCAACGTTGGTGGCTTGAGCCGCTGTTAAGAAGCTTAAACCCAACCACGATGTATTTTGGAGCTTCAGCCCTAACCGCCGTTTTAGACAACGCCGCCCTTACTTTCTTAGGTTCCCAGGTTCCTCATATTAATGAAGTCATGAAATACGCTTTAGTGGCTGGCTCTGTTACGGGCGGGGGGCTCACCGTTATTGCAAACGCTCCCAATCCTGCGGGTTTTTCCATTTTGAAAGATTCCTTTGGACAGGAGGGAATCAGTCCTCTTAAATTGTTTGGCTATGCTCTTTTACCCACAGCGGTTGCAGTGGTTTTGTTTTGGTTAATCTTATGAAACTTTTTTTCTCTGTTTTGGTTTTCTTTGCTTATGAAATACAAGGAGCTTTGCTGCCACCCGATTCCCTAACAAAAATACAATCTGTTTTCGGTCGGGAAAGGGCCTGCTTTATTCTGAAAGAGAAGTCAGCCCCCAAAGCTGAAATTACTTTCGGAAAAAAACTTTGTGAAAATAGCTTTGCTCTTGGCAACAGAGAACTTTTCCCTCTGGCTATCATTGCAACCGAGCGAGGGCTCATCCAAGATGAAAAGACATTATTTAAATGGGATGGCACTCGTTACTCCAATAAGCTTTGGAACAAAGATCAGTTTGTTACCGATTGGCTTCAAAACCAAGTTGGTTGGGTTACAGATCGATTGCGACTTCAAATCGGAAACGAACCCATTGAAAAGGGCCTGAAGGAATTTCATTTGGATAGTACTGCTTCCACCGAGGAGCTTTTACAGTTTTCGGAACGGTTTTTTTTGGGGGGCTTAGCTCTTAAAAAGGGAAGTGGGGAAGTGGCGAAGCGCTTTTTCTACATAGGAAAATATCGGTACGGAACCGAAGTTTGGGGACAGAAGGCCTCAGGAGAAGACTACGCTGCTTTTACCGGTCACCTCACCCTTAAAAATCAGGCTTGGACCTTTGTTACCCTTCTAAAACCATCTAAAGAGTCTAGTGAACCAGTCACGGCGGAGCGCGCGCAGGCCCTATCCATGGATGTGATGACCGAATTAGGGCTTTTTTAATTCCCGTTTGTAAGATTGAAAGATGTCATTTTCGAATGTCTCCCCCGGGAATGGCTCCAGCGATGGTTGCCATCCCCGACCCCCACAGAAAACACAGTAATTTCAGTTGCTTGTAGCGATTTGCAAGTACGTAAAACTTTCCTTTGTCGCTTCTCTCAGAACTGCCTAGAATTGGGTCTTATGTCCGGCAACCATAGAGATTCCTATTGAAATCGGAACTGTTGTCGACAGGTAAGTTTTTTTGAGGTGCCTCCAAAATGACCAAACCAGAAATTCGCGTTCGTATTGCCCCCTCACCCACTGGTGATCCCCACATCGGAACTGCCTATATTGCGCTTTTTAATCACGTTTTTGCGAAAAAGCACGGCGGTAAATTTATTATTCGAATTGAGGACACCGACCAAACTCGTTACCGAGCAGAGAGTGAAGCAATGATTTTGGATGCTATCCGATGGTTTGGGATCGAGTGGGATGAGGGTCCTGATAAAGGGGGAGACTTCGGCCCTTATAAGCAAAGCGAAAGGCTTCCGCACTATCAAAAATGGGCTAAGGAGCTTATCTCAAAAGGACATGCCTATTATTGCTTTTGTAGCTCTGAACGCCTGGCTGAACTAAGGAAGAAACAGACCGAAAGTAAGCTGCCTCCTGGCTACGATCGGCACTGTCGAAACATCGATCCTAAAGAAGCGTTGGCGCGAGTCGAAAAAGGCGATGTCCATGTCATTAGATTCAAAGTTCCCTCTGCGGGCGCGACGAGTTTTGAAGACGGTATTCGCGGAAAAGTAGAATTTGAAAACACCAAGCTTGATGACCTAGTCATTTTAAAGGCAGATGGATTTCCAACTTATCACTTGGCGAGCGTTGTGGATGATCACCTCATGAAAATATCCCATGTTATCCGAGGAGAAGAGTGGGTATCCTCGACCCCGAAACACGTTCTTCTCTACCAAGCCTTTGGGTGGGAGCCCCCCCATTTTACCCATCTCAATCTTTTGAGAAATCCTGATAAATCTAAAATATCAAAGCGCAAACACCCGACCAGTATTCTCTATTACAAACGAAAAGGGATACTCCCCGAAGTGTTAAGAAACTTCCTGGCTCTCATGGGATGGAATCCCGGAGGGGACCAAGAACTTTTTAGCACAGAAGAAATGATCGAAAAGTTTACTTGGGATCGTTTTTCTTTGGGCGGACCTGTTTTTGATCTTCAAAAGCTTCTTTGGATGAACGGACAGTATCTCAAAAAGAAAACCGATTTTGAGTGGGTTCAGCTTCTTAGACAAAATGTTTTCAGTGAAGATTACCTCCTCCAGCTGATTCCTCTCGTAAAGGAACGAGTCTGTGCCTTTGAAGAATTTGTGGATAATACCTCTTTCTTTTTTAGTGGCGACATCAAGTATGATGAGACGGTACTGCCACCGAAAGGGGTTGTTGCTAAGGAAGCTTCGAATTGGCTCTTAGAAGTATTAGAAAAACTTGAAGGTTTGCAATCCTGGACTGTGGAACACATCAAAGAAGCGTGCGAAAACTACTGTAAAGAGAAAGAAGTTAAAACAAAGGATCTTTTCATGACTCTACGGATAGTAATTTCAGGATCTACCGTTTCTCCCCCTCTCTTTGAGACGATCCATGTTTTAGGAAAAGAAATGACTCGCAGAAGAATGCGGCTTGCCTCGGACAATCTTAAGAAGAGATAGAAGTGTCGATTATTTTTCCTGGATTTAAAAGACCGCTCGGATCAAAAGCTTTTTTGATGGCGCGATAAAGGGTTAACTCGGCTGGGGTTCTGCTATACACAACCCAATTCTTTTTTAGGATCCCGACCCCATGTTCTGCCGAAACACTTCCATGAAAACTTTTGAGTAAAGGATAAAGCTCTTTTTCGAATCGATTGATCTCCGAATGAAAATCCGCTGGGGGGAGTCCATGGGAATTCAGAAAGTTGAGATGTGGGCTTCCGTCGCCAAAGTGTCCAAACACAAAAAGCTCAGACTTAATTTTCATCTTTGAGTACAGCGCCTCTGCCTCTTTTAAGAAATCAGCACAGCGATTTACTGGAACACACAAATCATATTTTCGCACAAGGCCGCTCACTTGGAGGCTCTCAGTGATTCCCTCTCTAAGCCCCCAGACGTCCTTTTGATCGCTTGATGAATCAGCAACTAACCCATCTTCAATCGTATCGGCACCCAAAAGCTCAGAGAGCCAATCGTCCATCTTTTCTTTTTCTTGGGGATAGGGACCCACCTCAACATCGATGAGAGCGAAGAGAGAGCCTCTTCTTTCCAGCTTACAGGCTCGCCCCAACTTTGCCTCGACTTGGTTGAGGCACTTATCCGAAAAGAATTCAAAACTCGTTAGGTTAAAAGGAGCAGCCCTCACTTTTTCGTACAGAAAATTGAGCGAGTCATAATCTTTTAATGAAAAAAGAAACACTCTGGAATGAGTGGGGGGCGGACAGAGTTTCAACGTAGCCTCGGTAATGACTGCCAGAGTTCCTTCACTCCCAATTAAAAGCTGAAGCAAATCATATCCCGTATTGTTTTTTTCAAGTCCTTGATTGAGTTCAATCACTTCACCAGAAATAAGAACGGCCTGGATAGCACTCACCCAACGCCTTGCCATTCCGTAGCGAATGACCCGAACTCCCCCGGCATTCGTCGAAAGATTTCCACCAATTTGGCTAGTCCCCTTGGCAGCTAAATCGATTGGCCAAGTAAGATTTTCTTTTTCACAGTGTTCATGAAGGGATTGGGTGGTTGCGCCAGCCTGAACTCGGACCGTTCTTCCCAAAGTATCGACGGGATCAATTCGATTCATTCGACTTAAGTTTAAAGCGAGATCCCTTTCGGTGGCAGTGATCGCTCCTGCTAGACCTGTTCTTCCTCCCGATGGAATGACTGGATTTTTAAATTCTGTGCACAGCTTGAGAATTTCTGAAACTTCTTTTGTGGAACTAGGCAGAACGACCGCCCCGGCGATTCCGGGAGTTCTCGTCCAATCCCGACCATACTGGACGCATTCTTCTTCAGACGTAAGAACAAAGTGGGCACCTACTATCTGTTTTAATTTCTCAATAAATGCTGGATTCATGACCAACCCACTTCATATTCGATTGAACCCCATCTTAATTTACCGAAATCACCAACCCGAACCGGACCGACTCCTTTCGGGGTCCCTGTAAAAATTAGATCTCCAGGACAAACTGGAAAAAACTGTTGAATGTAGCCAATACTTTCAGCTGCTCGTAGAATCATTTCCTTTGCGGATCCTCGTTGTCTTAGAGCCCCATTTATTTCAATTTGAAACTCCTCATTTTCCCAATTTTTAAATTCACTGGGTTTTACCCATGGGCCAGCAATGGCAGAATCTTTAAATACCTTACTGATGGTCCATGGCTGTCCCCCCTTTTTTAGGAGCGACTGAACATCGCGAAGTGTCATGTCCAAGCCGAGCGTTAGGGCTTCGATCTCCATATCTTTTCCAACACGAACTACGATCTCACATTCGTGATGAACTTCGCCCCGAGCTTGGGGTAAGTTCAGGGCTAATTTTTGATTGTTCTGGATTGCTTGTCTAAAAACACTGGGAGGCTTAATGAAAATAACCGGCTTTTCTGGAGCAACCTCTCCTAATTCCTTAGCATGTTCCGAATAGTTTTTTCCAAGACATATGATTTTATCCATGAAGTTAAGTTTAATTGACCAGCGAATTGGGTAAAGCTTTAATATGTTTTTTTATTTCTAAAAATGCGAGGGTTCCAATGAGTTTGTTTAGATTATTCGTTTGTGGAATACTGTTTCTCACAATGCAAAATCATGCTGCTCCAACTCCACTACCAGTTCCCAAAACCGTCAGAATTGAAAGTGCGGAACGCCGCAAAGAGGTTTGGAATCGTTTATCGAAACAAGAGAAACAGCTTGCCTTTCATCTCCTAGAAGCGGCTCGTTTGGGGAGAGAGCTTCTTTTTCATCAGAACCATCGTCATGGGCGTACCATAAAAGGACTGATTGAGAAGGCTCTATCGGAAAAAGAAATTCAGAAGACCAAAACCCTTCTGGGAAAGCCTGGGTTTCAAGAGTTTGTTGTGTATTCAGCCAAGTTTCTTGACCAGTCGGGACCCTATGCTAGCTCGAACCGCAAATATATTTTGTCGAAGGTCTCCGAGAAAAATTTGAATGTCTTGATATCACGCCACTTGACCGGCACATCTCAAGAAGTGGTAACAGAAATCAAGAAGCTTCTGCTCGATCCCGAGTTTGAAGTTCAAAGGCAGCCTGAAGATCCCAAGGGAGCAGGTCTCGAAAGCGTTGGGGGAAATTTATATGAAAAAGGGGTTTCTCCAGAAGACGTTCGCACAGCCCTGACCAACGGCTTAGAATCAACTCTCAACTGCCGTATTGTTAAGCGAAATGGAAAGCTCGAATGTGAAAAGCAAACCGTTAGCCTTGCTGGATTTGTGGGTACCACCCTTCAACAGATTGTCGAACATCTAAAAAAAGCCGAATTGGTTTCTTTTACTCAAGAACAAAAGAACCAAATCAAAGCAACCATCAAATATTTTGAAAAAGGGGACTTAGAGGACTTCAGAGATGCAAACATTGCCTGGGTCAAAGATCGGTCCAGCTCGTCTGTTGATTTTATGATGGGCTGGGTAGAAGTCTACGAAGACTTCTTAGCTAAAATCGGATCATGGGAAGCGTATGTTCAAGTAGTAGATCCGGAAGTGAGCAAAATAGCACAAGCCCTAGCCACTCATGCTCAACACTTTGAGAATGGAATGCCTTATGGGAAGTTCAAAAAGACTTTCCCAAAAGACTACTCTCCCCCAGCTATCATGGTGTATTACTTTCAGGAAATATCCTCCTATCGAACCGGTGGCTATAACCTTCCCAACTTCGATGATATTCGCCGCGATGTCGGTGCTAAGAATGTGATTCGCCTACCTCTGCCCGGAGAATCTCAATCCCCTGACATTCGGGCGATTTGGAGCGAGGTTTTAGATGCGTTTGGTTCCCCAGAGAAAAAGGATGCTCTCATGAAGGCGAGAGAGAAGGTGAACCGAGTCATGGTCCTTCTTCATGAGATCATCGGACACGGTTCGGGAACCTATGATGAATCTAAGTTTAAAAAGAACGAAGATCCCATTTCTGCTCTCGGCAGTTTAGCTAGCGCTCTCGAAGAGCAAAGAGCTGATCTCACGGCTCTCGTTTTCGCTGGAGATCCTGCTCTGATTGAAGTTGGCTTGTACAAAGACACGAAAGAAGCGCAAGAAATGTTAAAAGCACAATATGATTTGTATCTTGTAGATTTCTTGCGACGCACTTCAGGTCAGAGAACTTTCACTGAGGCCCATCAGCGAGGACACTGGCTTTTTGTGAATAAGCTTCTTGAGCAGGGAGCGGTGGAATGGGCATCAAACAATAAAAAGCCCAAAACGGTTAAGAATCAAATTCTGCGCGTAAAGGATTATGATAAGTTTCATCAAGTTGCCCTCGATCTTTTAGGTGAGCTCCAACGAATAAAAGCCAATCGAGAAGAAGAAGCGTTGGTAAAGTTATTCGACGCCCACGCTCCGCTAAATGCCATTAATGAGCCTTGGGCCCAGGCCATCATCGAACGCGGAAAGGATCTCAAAATAAATGCTGGATATGTAGAGCAACCCTGGAGAGTTAACTCAACACTAAATTTTGAATCTTTCGGGGGAACAAGCTTGGAAAGCATTGCACCCTTTTTTGAAAAGATGAATGCTGAAACTTCCCATGTGGAAAAAATTTAAAACTTTCTTCTCAAGAATCTTAAGGCCAATCCCAAACAAGATCGGGGACCAACCGTACCTTGTTAGCGAGGCTAATTTTCTTGCAGGGGCTCATTCACGCTTTAATGAAGCCCTGAGAGTTCTTCGAATCTCGCTTGAGTTTATTAAAGGCTTTCAAGCTTTTCATTTCATTGGGCCCTCAGTCACCATTTTTGGTTCTGCGCGCTTCAATGAGGGACACCCCTATTATGAATTGGCGAGAAAAACTGCCAAGCTGATTGCCGAGGGAGGCTTTAATATCATTACTGGCGGAGGCCCCGGAATTATGGAAGCCGCCAGTCGGGGAGGACTTGAAGGAAAGCGCTTGTCCGTTGGCGCCAACATTCTTCTTCCTCACGAACAAAAGCCCAATCCCTATCTAAGTAAAGTTGTAACTTTCTACTACTTTTTTGTGCGCAAAGTTATTCTGGTGAAATACTCAATTTCTTTTGTTGTGTTGCCTGGGGGGTTTGGAACCTTAGATGAATTTTTTGAAGCGGTAACCCTCATCCAAACTGGAAAACTTTATCAGTTCCCTGTAGTTCTTATGGGTAAGGATTATTGGAAAGGACTCATCGATTGGATGGAAAGTACTCTGGTGGCTCAGGGGGCTATTACCCAACAAGACCTCTCTTATCTGACCATCACCGATGATCCTCAGGAGGCCTTAGTGGCTATTCAAAAAGCAGCAAGCCACTTGAAGCTTCGCCCCAATCCCCAAGTGAATACCCAGCCCCATTGACCTGACTACTCACCCGAAAACCCTTGCCAGGATTGAGTATCCAGCATTTTTGTCTAAAGCTTTTTGACCTTCCGTCGATATCAGGACTTGAGGGCCCTAATGCCCTAAAAACGGGAGTCAGACTCAATGTTACATAAATCGG
>Ga0214923_10001274_pt1 | contig 36175 bp, 70 predicted proteins | sample LL1510_MetaG_FD_177993 | JGI IMG/M metagenome (GOLD analysis project Ga0214923, IMG submission 177993) | Freshwater microbial communities from Lake Lanier, Atlanta, Georgia, United States - LL-1510 | ecosystem: Environmental > Aquatic > Freshwater > Lake | place: USA: Georgia | collected...
AACAAATCAGGAACGATTTCAACTGAGTAGTTGTCTTTAATTGCCACTATTTTATTCATAACCTTTATTTATATCTGAATATAATATTATTCTCCTGCGAGGCCAAACTCTTCTTGAGAGAGGGTATCAACTATAGGAACCAACACATCAGGAATCGAATCACCATGTACCCAATGTTTAAGATAAAAATCTTCTATAGCCGCTTTCTTAGCATACTTGTTTATGATCGGTCTACCTGTATTATATGCCCCAGTTGCTTTCTTCCAGTCCTTATAACGGGTATACCACTCGTTAAGCATTTTCATAGATATTTCAACGTTCAACTCAATTGAGTCGCGTAAAACGGCTTTACTCACTTTAAAACCGGCATAATGTGAGGCGTATTGAGGCATAATTTGCATTGCCCCGACCGCTCCTGCTTTTGATGTTTGTTTATGATTGTACGCATCATGAAACGGACCTCGATAACCTGTTTCTAAACTAGCTACATTATATGCTATGTACAATGGGATATCATACTTTTCAGCATACTTGTTAATAGCCACATACAATCGTTGAGCTGAGTTTAATTTGAGTTCTGTTTTCTTGATTGAACTACCACTTGCGAAGACACATATAGTAATCACAGTTAAGACAAATACTAATAATCTTTTCATTGTATAAAGTATTAATTTATAACTGAATATAACAAAGAAAGGCCCATAGGCCAAACTTTGCTTTAAATATTTTAAATATAATTAATCTCCTTGATATCGTCCTTTATTTTTCTCATAATCTGCTTGAACACCCTTACTATATTTTTCAGCGGCGTTTAAATACTCAGGATTATTTATTTTAACTTGTTTGAACCAGGTAGGATTATTTTTATCAATCACAATATCAAATTCCATAGCGTTTGGGAAACGTTTAGCTAGATTTTGTTTCCAATTATTAAGAGTATCTTGCCTCCATTCATCATTAAATATAGGTCGATTATCCATTTTAGTCATAGCCGTAAAATTAGCTGATGGTACAGATAAACCAGCTACATCTTCCCAAGTTATATCTTTTAACTTTTTAGTGATTGGTGAGGTAATTTCTTCATTAATTTGATCACGTCTCCACTTATATACATCGAATTTTTTACTCATGATTTTTTATAAATTGAAATAATTAAATATAGGTAATTCTGGAAAATCCATAGTTTTATCAAATAGAACACTTGATAAAGTACCATCATCTAATTTATATTGAACCTGACATTGAATTCTAACATTTTTAGGAGACATTATAACAAAATCTTTTCTGTTTCTTAGATCAGTATCTATAGTTAGAGATAATTGTCCACTAGTATATTCTCCTAATAAATTTCCTGTTGCTGATGGAACCCAAGATACTTGCTTATAATCAGGAGTTAACCACCATCTAATAACTGATGGAGAAGTTTTAACTCCTTTAATATAAAAATCAGCAGTTAATATTGGTTTTCCTTCTGGGGTATTGTCCTTTATTACATTAATAGAAACATCTGTAGGTAAAATATTTGGTATGTTAAGATTACATGACCATGTTGCTGAGGCAAATACTTCTGCTACTTCTAAATCACTTGCATTAGGATTTCCTAATATAGATATAGCTTTGGTATATGCGGGAGTTTTCTTTATGGCATTCATGTTAGCTAATGCCATAAAACTTATAAAAGTATAATTTGTTTTTAAAACAAAAGAATCATTTTCATCTAAACTTATTACAGAAGTTAATGTTTGCTTTCTACCATCAATAGTAGATGTACTAACCATAGTGGCTGTTCTATTTCTATAATCTAATGTTAATGTTCCTGTTCCTATTTGTCCTAACAAATTATTTTTCATATTAGTCTGTTCAATATAGGAAAATCTTGTAGGATTTGGGTTATATTGGAAGTATTTTCTATCAATTCCTTGCCAAAATGTCATATCTTTATTATAAAATAAATTTAAAACATTTTTTAACTGATTTAAATCAGTAATTTTTATAGTTTCTATTTCTAAAATGTTGTTCATATGAAAGAATTTAAAGGTATTATTAATGCTGGTTGTGTTGCTTTAACACCATGGTAAAGAATAAAATGGATAGATTCAACATCGATGTCTGTTATGTCTACAGATTTATAAACATAGTCAGTTGTTAATTTATTTATATCGGCTCCATTTATTGTAGTTTCTAAAGGTATATCTGTTCTTTTTGTTATTTTACAAAATTCTAATCTACCACTACCTCTATTAAAATCAAATTTATTACCACAAGCAATATACATGTTCCCTAGATAATTGCTATCAACAACATTACTTAATAACCACATACATCCTAATCCTTGAATATCTTCTGTAGAAGTATCTGCTTGCTGCCATGGTTTATAATTTATTGTTGTAGTATTTTTTATTTGAGCAATTCCATCAGATACAGTTATTTCAACAGAAGGATTACATTCATATAAATCATTTTCATCAGCTTTAACTAATAAAGAAATAATAGTAGCTTTATTTTTATCAACATTATCATAATGCCTCCAATGAGATCCATCATTAGATGAATTTTCTAAAAGAGTTTTTTTATTAGTTTTAGTATTTAAAAGTATAATTTGGTTAGCTGTTTGACTATCAACTACCATATTATCCCATAAATAATTAGATGGTCTTTTATTTCTAGTAAAAATAACTCCTCCTGTAGAGTCTTTTAAATAACTAGCAACCATAACCATGTCTTGTAAACCTAAATTTTTAATTTCAGGTAAAGTGTTAAATAGGGTGTATTTCATTTTTTAGGGTTTTTGTGATAATAAATATATATCAATTTGATAAAGGTGCTTTAATTGTTGGGTGTGATTGTGAAATCCTAAGTCTACAATAGCTGTTACTGTATCTCCATCATAAACGTCTTTAATTGTTGCTCTATATTTGTACATGTTTTAGTGTGTTCCATTTGTGAGAGATATTCCATGTCTTAAACCTGTGACAAAATCTTTGAACTCTTGTTCTGTTGTGATATAATTTCCAAGAACAATTCCAACTTCATTTCCAACATCTGATAAATCTCCATTGTCATATGGTACCTTTGATAAGGATTCTGAAATTTGTTTTAAGATATGTTGAAAGTTGCTCATGTTTTAATTTGATAAAGGTGCTTTAATTGTTGGGTGAGATTGATAATTCTCTAAAATAACATCATTAGTTGATGAACAATAAATTCCATCTTGGACTATTACTTTAGGTAGTGGATAAGGTTCTCTACCAATCTGTTCTTTGGCTTGTTCAATATGATTCAAATATAGATGAACATCACCCAAATTACCAATCAATTCATCGGGTATCATATTCACTTCATCAGCTATCATAGTCAATAATAATCCATAAGAAGCAATGTTGAATGGTAAACCTAAGAATGTATCTACTGAGCGTTGATTCCACATTAAAGAGATTGCTCTTCTTTGTACTCCAATTTTATCTAATACATCGTGATACTGTTCTTCTGTGAGTTCTCCAATAGGAAAATCCATAACATCTCTATTAGATAGTTTTTCCCATAAATCAAATCGTTCTTTAATAGACAACTCTCTTGTATAAACTTGAAATCCGTAATGACAAGGTGGGAGTACCATATTTGGTAAATCATGGACTGCCCAAGCATTCACAATGAGCCTGCGTGAATCAGGATTTGTTTTTAATTCTTTGATTAGTTCTGCAATTTGGTCAATACCTGGCTTAATAACTTTTTTAGGTTCATCCACAGTAGACCATTCGCCCCAATTTCTCCATTGCTTACCATAAATTGGACCTAAATCACCCCACTTCTTAGCAAACTCATCATCGGTTTTGATTTTGTTGATGAATTCTTCTTGTGTGTATGGTCTTCCATCTGAGTGTAAATCTATTTTTGTGAATTTCATATTTTGGTTTTGTATTTCCATTTATATCCACTTGCTGTTTTAGTTTTACCTCTTAAAACATTTTGTGGATCTATATTTAATAATTGTTTTACTTCTGTTTGAGATTTAAATTCTTGGATAAAATTATCTTCTAAATCATATTGTAATATTGGTTTGCTAATTTTATTTTTAAATTCTTCCGTTTTAGGTTTTTTATTGATAGATTTTCCTTTAGTAGGACTAGTTCTACCTTTAAGTGGTGATGGTTTACCTATTTTACCATGAGGTTCAAGTATTGGAGGAGTTCCATCCCATTTATCTTTATATTTAAAAATATACCCACCTGCTGTTTTAACAGCTCCTCTTAAAACTTCAGCTAAACGTAGGCCAGTAAATTTTACAGCATCATGATAAGACTCATATTCTGCTATTAAATTTCCTTGTTTATCAAATTGTAGTACAGGTTTTTTAAGTTTAGAATTAAACCCTTTAGGTTTTGGACCAGAATTAGATAATCCTATCTTATGTTTTGTTTCTTCACTACATAATCCATTAGCGTTTCCTAGTCTTAAGTTTAATCCATTTTTTCCTAAAACATCATAGTGTAATCCCCAATATATCTCTCGTTCATTCAATTGTTCTAAACTACACTCTTCAATTACTTCAAACATATGTTGTTCCCAACCATATTTTTTAAGAGAACGATATAGTTTATGTTGTTTATCACATCTAAGTTTTTTATAATCTTCTTCTCTTTTTTTAAGATTAATAGACTGACCAATGTAAATTTTGTTGTTTGGGTTTGTTATTTTATAAATCCCTATATCCATAATATTATTTTATTATAAATATATGGGAATTCCAAATTTAGCATTCATTATCAACATTTTCTTGAGATTGTTTATACTTTTCGTATTCTTTTAAATAATTAGAAAAGGCATCTCCATTCCATATGTTGCAGTCTTGTTTTACTAAGTATTTGATGTTAGTATCACCTCTTAAGAACCATAACAATTCTGTAGTAATTGTTTTGAATGGCATCTTCTTGGTTGTAAGAAGTGGAAAACCTTCTGACATTTTATGTCTGATTTGCCTTCCAAATACTGATAGTGTACCAGTACCTGTTCTGTCATTCTTTTCTACTCCGTTGTCAAGAATGTCTTGGATTAATGATTGGTAGTCTTTGTCTAATTTATTCATAACTTATATTTTATACTGCTGCAAATCTAACTAAACATCCTCTATATCCTTCTGGTCTATATTCTTCAGGATTGTTTAATACTTTTTCTAACATATCACGAATCATTTGCTTATCGTCTTCATAAGTTCTCTCAGGAGCATTAATATCTTGAAGAAACTCAGGTGACCAAGTTAAAGTAATACTTTGTTTTGGTTCAAAAGTTTCTGGGTTGTATATAGTAGGAGCAAATACACAACCGTCTTTTACTGGTTCATGTAATGATTTTGGATCATACATTTTTGGTGTAAATAAGACTTTATAAACATATCCCACTTTTCCAGTATGTTTAGGATCATCATTGGTTATTTTATATGATTTTGCGACAATTGGTGTTGTTTTATCTTCTGTAAGACCTGAAGGTAATTCCATCCATACGATTCTTTCAAACTCAAAATGTTTGATTAGTTCTGCTTCTACTTGAATACGTTGCTCTTCAGTTAGATTGTCAATACCAAATGTATTGTCTAAACTGTGATTGTTTTCTAATGGAGCATTTGGAGCACAAATACTCATTAATTTTTCTGCTAGTTCTGTTTTCATAACCCAATTTCTTTTAATTGTTCTGGTGTTAGTGGTTTAATTGGTTCCGGTTCTACAAATTTAGGAAATGTTCTTTTAAGTGGTTCTTTTTTGAAGGAGTGCTATGTATTGTTTATCTAGGTTGTTCATCATTTATTTCTGTAAGATATTTTTCGTTTATTAACCATGTATTAGGTTCTATTTGTTCATCTGTGGTTACCACCAAATAACCATTACCTTTATCCTCAATACATCTAACTAATTTACCATTAGGTTCTAAATCAGGTCTATGACTTTCTGATAATCGTGTGCTGTATCTTTTATCTAGGTTGTTCATTCTTTTTCAATTAATTGCATTATTTGTCTTGTTAATGAGCCGGCAGTTTTTGTCCCATCAATATTCCAATGAATAATTAATGTTTCAATTTTACTATATAATTCTCTTTTATCCATGTTATGCTAAATCTTGTTCTAAGATAATTCCAAAATCCCAAACTAAGAAACTAATTGATAATAACCAATGATCTCCATATACTCCTGTTTCTATAAACGAACCATGTGTGTTACGAGTTAAACATATTGAAGGTATTAACTCGAGTTGCCAAAACCAACCTTTTTGAGTTGTGTTGTGAAAATATGTTCTTAGTTTGTATTTCATACTTCTAATATAACAAAAAAGGCTTGCGAAAGCAAGCCTAATTTGAAAATTGTTTAAAATTTTTACTTAAGTACAGGTGTACCTACTGTAGTGTTTAATGCTACTGCTACGTTGTCGTAAACATTCACTTTAAGTGTTTTCACTACTCCGTTATTGTGTTGTAATTGAATTTCACAATCGCCTTTAGTTGTAGCTTTAATAGTAGCTGAACTACCATTGTTATCAACTGAAAGAGCTAAAACTGGGTCAGAATCTGTGAACCAACGGATTACTCCAGGAACGTTTACTAATTCAACTTTAAATGATTCACCTAAGCGAACATCCCATTTAACAACATCATAAGCAGTCACATTATCGAAAATGATATTTGCTTCCATGTGTTAAATTATTTTAAAATTGGAGTTTCAACTACTAAACCTAGAGCTGAAGCTTGAGCAGCAACTACTGCTAAATCAACAACATCAGTTAAAGTTACTACACCTTCGCCTAAGTCAGCGTCAGCAGTTACTTCAATTTGTGATGTTACATCAGCAGCACCTGATACTAAATAAGCTGAAAGACCATCGGCAGCTACTTCTAATGTAGCGTCACCTGATGCTACAGTCCATACTGGAGCACCATCTAAAGTTGCTGGGTTACCAGCGGCAGTTGTCGGAGCTAAAGTTACTAATACTTTTTGCTCATTTGTAATTGTAATTAACATAGGGTGTTTTGGGTTTTGAAATTAATATTGTTTAGTGACCATTTGGTCTCCAATACATATTATTCTTTGTCTTGGTCTTTACCTATTTTTGAAAACTTCTCTCTAGTATTTTGATATGAAGGTTCAAAAAACGCTCCTACAACAATTGGAAATATTATAAATGAAAGTATTATTAGTGTGAATAAACCACCGGATATAGGTAGTGAAATAGCTAGATAAAAACATCTAAGCATGAAAAACTGCCAGCGATGCCATCTATCAGTTAGAAACACTAACGCCGTTGTACTAAACGGAAATTTTTCTGGGTATTTAGATTTATATAAACCAAAGTACCACCATTGTTTAGTGGTATTAGGTTTAGTTAAATCATATTTGTTAGGCCAATCTACACCTTTAACTCCCTCATCAGCGATAGCATCTAATCTACCTTTACAATGTCCTGCGGCGGCTAGTAAAGCAATAATGATTATAACGTTAAGTATCATATTAGAATATAATTGTTATAACAGCATTAACTGGGCGGTTAGATACTGTTGAGTTAGGTACTATAACTGTCTTGTAATTTGGATTGACAGATAAGGTGAACTTCGCGACTGTATTAAAGCTTTTTGAAAATTCCAAGGTACGCTTAATGTGAACTCCAATGTTAGTAAATCCAGATCTAGATTGAAAATTGACATATGAGGGACCTGTGACATACCCAGCAAATAATTGAGTGTTAGAGGCGATATGATAGATCGTTTCGACATACCAGGCACTTTTGGGTAAGGCTGCGTTTTGGTAAAACACATAGTTAGCTTTTAAATCAATTTTAGATTCAGCGTCACCTTTATATTTAAATGTACCTTCAACAAAGTGATGTGTTGTTGCTTTATTTACATTAAAATAATCTGTATCGTTTGATGTTTCTGTGTTATCTTGAAAATAAACATCTTGCAATCCAAACGACACATTATAAATGTTAAAGTCAACACTTGAGTTTAACTGATTACCATAACCAATTTTATATTGATTAGATACAATAGTTGTATTTACTCTAGCAGTAAACCATTTAACTGGTTCATATTCTGCTTCTGCTTTAGCACATGTTTGTCTTCCAACATCAACACCTCTCCATAGATTAGTTGTTGCTAAACCTAGTTCATAACTAAATGGACTTTCTTTAGGTTTTGGATGATAAAATAATCCTCGATGAGTTGTTGTGTCTTTTTGACCAAACATCACTATTGATGCTGCTATCAAAAATCCGACTGTGAAAATAATTTGTAACGTTTTTTGTTTCATTTTAAATTTTTGTTTGTTTTACACTGATTTGAATTTTTCCTTCTACGAATAAATATAGTTCTGTTACTCCAATCGCAATACATACTGGAATCCAAGCGCCTGTTGCTATCCCTACTATTCCGCCTACTATCATTGCGCCCTCACCTATCGCTATTTTAGTCCATATTCTTTTTTTCTTATGTTCTTTAAGCATTATTTCTTTAGCTGTAGTCTCATCTAATTTAGATTCAACTACATCAACTTGTTGTTGATTGTATTTGGCTTCTAAGTCTTTGACTACAGTTTTTAAACTGTCAATTTCTTTTTTAGCAGCAAACAATTTATCAATACAACTGTTAGTTAAATCTGCTTCATTATTCAATCGAGTTTGATATTTTTCTTTCTCAATTTGAATTTCTGTTTTTTGAGGATTTAAAATGTCCTCAATTCTTGTCTTAGTGGGTTGGCTAAATGCTAACACACTTGTAAACATAAACATTATTGTTAGTATCTTTTTCATATCTATAATATAGTGAATATTTTTTAAAAGCCAAGCTTATTATAAATAGAGAAGACTCCTTTTGGAGTCAATCTCTATTGGTTAGCTGTTAGCTTATTTATTATTTACGATTTAATTTTTCTTTGATTGAACGTGCTTTTTCAAGCTCCGATTTAAATAGAGTTATTTTTTCTTCAACTTCTTTCACTCCACGTTCGGCGGCTTGAATTTCAGCTCTCATAAGTTTAAACTCTAGTTCCTCGATAATATCTTTAATTGGAAGATTGTCATCAGGTAGAGACTTACTTTTTTGTACACCTATGATTAATTGAATCACAGCTACAATCGCTATAATGAATAGCGCTAACATTACAACACTAATTAATAATTTGAACATTTTATTTATTTTTATTTATATTTAAATATACATCGAATTTCTACAGAGCCAAACCTTTTCTACCAAGCGATAAATTTTCTCCAATCCTTATTTCTTTATTATTTAATGTCCATATCTCACCATCATCCATTGCACATGTAAATAACAGATCATGTTCTTGGGAGTAGTCAATAACTAGAAAAGCATACCCTTTCATTCCGTCAGAGACACGTTTAATTGGTAGCATTGGATTTAATTGAATAATCATATTATTCCCACCATCTTTCAATATTTCTCTCCATTAATTTGAAGAGTAACTTACGAGCACGATCATGATTCATTCGAGACATATACATGGCTATTCTATGTTTATTTGGATTTGTATGGATATGTTGAGTTACTACTTCTTTATATATAAGTGGATATTTGTTAAAATAATCATTTAGATTATCTGAGATGTATTCTGATACCATCTCGTAATTATCTGACCCAGGAATAGGAACAAAATTAATATTTGTTTCTTCATAATCAAGATACTCAGTATTGTAGTATTCATTTTGAATTTTTTCCATTAAACGAACACATAGATTCATTATCTCAGCATCTCGTTTTGCTCGAGTATGAAAATCTCTGTTACCAATATATTTGGCTTGATTTTTAAGTTTAAATTTAAGGATTTCAAATATGTAATGGAAATCCCAATCTTCGTCTTTCCAAATAATAGGAAACCAACGAATTAGGTTTTTTATTTTACGAAAAAACATTTTTATTCTCCACATAACTTTTATTTTATTTCATCTATTAAACCATACTCTAAAGCTTCATCTGCTCCAAAGTACCAGTCTGATTTATCTTTTTTTACTTTATTTATTTTACGACGAGTTAGTTTAGTTTTAGATAAAAGATACTCATCATACATTTCCATTATTCGATTACCTTCATCCAAGTTTTCTTTAATAACAGACATTTTTTCATAGGAAATATTATCCAAACATTCATGGTACATGTAAGATGATAGTGAATGTCCTATTCTATGATGACCTGAGACTAGAATAGCTAAAGCCATTGACATGGCTGAACCCATACATGTAATATGTATTGGTGTTTTAGATTGCTCAATTGCACCTATGATAGCAAATCCATCATACATTACTCCACCCATACTGTTGAGAATGATATTAATTGGTTTTCGCTCAGGTGGGTTAATAGTATTGTCTATATCATTGACTGTTGATATAAAATCAATCACGTCTTTAGATGTTACTTCGTCTATTTCACCACTTAGAGTATAAGTTCTAAGCAGTATGTGGCTCGGATTGTAACTGTTTTGGTTCATCTGTTTCTTGAATTTCAAACCATTCTGGTTCGTCTATATTTTTTAAAAACAATACTCGTTCACCGTTTTGATAAACAAAATCAGCCTCAGTATATTCTTTCCATAAATCAATTAGGTCAGTAAGTACTTTACCATCATTGACATTATCAATAAATTTACCTGCCCAAACATCCCTAACAATGAGGAATGGGGTGTTATTTAGAGTGATTACATTTTTCATTTATTACCTCCCATCCTCGTTTTGAAACTATAGAGTGTGCGTCATTACAAAATAATGACTCAAGTATATTTAAAGCAAAAACACTTCTAATCATTTTCATCATAACGATACTTTTCACGTTTATAAGCTTTACTGTTTTGTTCAGTACGTTGAATCATGTTTCGTCTGATAATTTGAGACACATGACGTTCACTTAACCCATTGATTGTATTTTTATCTTTCTTTGCCATGTTTTATTCATTTAGGATAAATATAACTAGAAAATCATGAGAAGCCAAACTTATTGTATGATTCCTAATTCTTTTTTTATTTGTGTATGAGCCATGTCATAATAATCAATCATACGTAAATGTGGATAACGTTCACGATAAATGTCAACATATCCATACAAAACTGTAGTATCGCCACGTTGGTGGGCTTGATAAATAATTTCTTCTAAACGTTCTTCATTAGTCATAACTATCTCGTTTATGTTTTATTAACATATTTAAGTATTTTAAATAACTTGAAAGTGCATTAGCATCCAATTTATGATAATGCCAATAATTTGCAAAATTAACTACCATCAACTTAGCCGCAAATAAATGTTCTATATTCTTACAAGATCTGATTACTTTTATTATTTTGTGGAAGTGATATGTTAATTTTTCATTCATAGTTACCTATAAATATACTGTGACTTATCTATTCTTTGATCTTCTAAATAATGGTTTTCACCTGATCTTATAATTCCTTTAGGCGTTACATCATGTGGATACACATAACCTTTTTTAGTCATGTCTTTTAGTTTAATATTTGTCTCATATAAAAAAACAGGACCATTATACTCTTCATAATATGGTTGATTCTTTTTATCAAACTTCATAATACGACGTTGACCATTGAAACTTCTAAAGTGTTTACATGTTACTCGATTCCAAGTTCCATGTTCAAATACCTCAGTACTCAATTGAGTAGGGAAGTCATAAAACAACTTTACTGTATTACCTTTTTTCTCACCCATATTATTTCACAAATAATTGAATTAACAAAATACAAAGTGCTAAAAATAAACATGCTCCTGTTTTAGGAGTGATTGGTTCACCAAATAAAATTATTGACATAATAGCAAATACTATTGTGCCAACAGCGAAACCAATCAAACGTGAGGGCCATAATTGACCATCAAAATGTTGAACCATAAACCTAACTGACAACATGAACAGAGCTGAGATAGGAATACCTAGTAATACTACTGCCCACATTTTTTCTTTCATCCATTCCCATTTATATAGGCCTTGTAGTTGGATAAAGGTTAGTATTTGAGCTGCTAACCCTAATAATATTCCATATAATAGTTTCATATATAAATTTGTTCTAATTTAATAATCATTCTAGATGCTCTAGAAAGTGTTCTAAACTGAGCATCAAAGAATAAAGTTTTAGCATCATCAAAATCATCTGAGAATACTAATGTTCTACCTCCATCTTTTAATCCAACCCACACCTGTAGATACTCATTCATAACAATGAATGGCTTATACTCAGGATCAAGAGTAATAAGATCAACTTTTTTCTTTTTAGATTTTTTCATCAAGTTCAGGTACTGCTCCTAGTTCTTCTAATTTAACCCACACTCTCACTTTCCACAGATCAACTTTAATACTATCCAACTCAGTAGTTTCATCTACTGTTTCTTGAGCCAAAATTAACAAACATTGATCTAATGTTTCAACTGCCTGTTCTGTTTCATTGTTTTTGATTTGCTTGAGAGCCTTCTTCCATGTGTTAGTAATCTTCCCTACTGTCTTCATAGTGATTTTTCCTTTATAACTTGTTTAATGTGTTTACAAACTCGATCTTTACTTCTCCAATAACCTTGACACGTACAGTAGTACTTATTAACTCGTTTAGTAATACGATACATTTCATTACTTGAATTAGATTTAATCTCAATGAACTCAGGTTGCATTTGAACTGACTCATTGTCTTCTCTAATCCAAACAATATCATTTAGTGTGGTACCAAACGGTACATCTACCCACCAGGGTATGATAGCTAGTGTTCTTGTTAGATCAACAATCATAGGTGGTATGATGCCACCAACTACATAATGTTTACCGTCTTTGAAATAATAACTACGTTCACTCATAACCTTAATTTATACCTAAATATAACATCAAAATCTCCGAAAGCCAAACAAGGGGTTAATTTCTTAACCCCTGTTGACTAAGTTCAGTATCTAATGTTAGGAGTATACAGAATTGCTCTAATTTACCCCAGTAATGTTGAGCCATGTATCCTAGATATTCATCTGGGATCATGTCTAAGTAATCATTCTTCATTGTATTCCAACGCTGGATGATACTTAACTTGCGCTTGTTGTTTTTTCTTGTTTACTTTTTGATTGCGCTTACGTTTTGATTCAAGTGCATGTAACCAATCTTTTAAACATTCTACTCTTTGTTGTGCTGAATTTTTACTCATCCTTGTCCTTTATATGGTTTTTTATAGTTTTTACTATTTTTATTTTTACTAGTTGTTTTCTTAGAGTGGATTCCCGGTCTCTTTTTTCTTGGTTTTCTTTGCTTTACCTGTGTTGGTACTTTCAATGCCATTGTCTTTTTCTGTTAATTGGTTTATAGCTGTTACTATTTGAGAACATTCTTCATATAGTTCTTTCTCAACATAATATTTTAAATTTTCTTGTAATGTCTCTACAAAGAAACGTCTTTCTAAAGTAATATCATAAGTAGCATTATCATCAACACAATTGATTGATAATACATGTACATGTTTTTTACGTGTGGAAATATTACTCAATATAGCTTCAACAATTGCTTTAGCTATGACGAAATCTTTTCTATCAATCATTTCTTGAAATTCATCACTGTTTTTCAAAGTAATTTCAGTAGCCATATTAAAATAAATCTAAAAAGTTAGTGTTAATGTCTTTTTCTTTAAGTTTATTCATCTTGTCATCATTAGCTAACATTTTAGTAGCCAAACGTTCTAGGTGTTTAGACTTAATAAGATCATAATTATCTATGATATCTTTATGTTCTTTATTCTTCTTCATCCATTAATAAATATTAAATCCGGCTTATAAACTCACTTCCATCCTCAGGTGGAGGTGTCTGTTCTAATCCTAATTCTTTTAATCGCTGTAATGTATAATCATCTAACTCCCATTCCACATTACTTTCATTTACTGGTTTATGATCTTCAAGACCTTCAATCTGTTTATTGTTAAATACATCTCCAACCATTAAAAAATAACAATTGTAACATAACATTTCCATATTTTCTAATCGGTAATGTTGTTTATTATTATCCTTAAAATGTAGTATAAGTGGAATTTTATAGTCAGATACTCGGCGTTCATGAAATCCGCAATTAGAACACTCTTCCTTTAGATAACCCTCTTCAATTAATCTGTATTTTATTTTCTGAGGATTGAAGTGAGCCGGATCAATTCTGCCTTCTATAACGTCTAACAGCGCTGGATCTTTTTTTCTAGTACCATTGTTTGATAAGAACTTAGGAATACCTTTACCTGATTGGTTTTTATGAGCATCAAATAATGTTATTCCGTCTTCGTTCTTATAAAACTTCATCCATTTTTTCATATGGATGTAAGACACATTCAAGTATCTAGCGGCGGCACGAACAGACTTAGTCTTGTTCATTGCCATTATTACTTGGTCTTTGGAAAGATGCTTTGCTTTAGGTATAACTTTAAATTTTATTGGTTAATAACTTAAATTTAATAAAAAAGCTTAATTCCCCAAGCTTAATTCAAAAAATATTTTCATTCAATAATTATTTTTATTAATTGATTTTTATCATATACATTTGTATTTCCAAATGAAATTACAGCAGGTTTGAATTTCTCCTCTACAACAAGCAGTTATATTTTGAATAAATATATTAAGATAGGTCGCTGCTTCTTTGGCACTACCCCATTCTTTTATTAAATCACCTTCTAAACTATATTGTAAAACGGGTTTTTTAGATTTAAAGTTTTTAGTAATAGGATTTAATTTTAATACTTTAGTATCTGTAAATCTAAAATTTTTAAGAGTCATAGTAGGGTGATTCACAATATGGGATAACCATCCTTTACTCATATTTAATTCTAAAGATGCTTCATTAACACTTTTCCATTCTTTAATAAAGTTACCTTCTAAATCATATTGATAAATTTTTTTACTCATTTTAATTTTAGTTTCTTCACTAATAATACTATTTTGATTTCCTAATTTATGATTTAAACCTTCATTAATAGTATTAAAATGTAGTCCCCAATATATTTCTCGTTCATTAAGTTGTTCTTTTGAACATTCCTCTAAAACTTCAAATTTATGGTTTTCATAACCATATTTTTTGAGGGAATTATAAAGTTTAAGCTGACATTTGATACTATTAATATGCTTGTAATATTTCCATCTATTCTCAATATCAACTGATTGGCCAATGTAAATTCTACCTGATGGAGATGTTATCTTGTAAATACCTGTCATAATATTATTTATAACAAATATATACAAGTTTCTTTAGGCACTTTTATTCTTCTTCAAAATTAAAATCATCAATTTCTTCTTCAAATGAGTTTTCAACCTCTGGTTTATCATCGGTTTCAAAATCGTCTACTGTTGGTATAACCTCATCTTCATCCATTGACACCACCTTTGGTACAGGCGTTTCTTTAACTTGTCTTTTCCAGTTGTTCTCAATTTCCATCATCTTATCCCAATCCTCTCTTTCAACCGCGTATGTTTCAATCCAAGTATGATCACCTTCACCCATTTGTATTGTTACCGCTACTTTCTTTTCAGCAGTTGAATGTTGTGTACATGTTTGTGTATGGGGTAATATAGCTATCCTCCTTGGATCAATTTCAATCCCACATGTAATACATTTTCTACTCATATAACCTTTATTTTGTTTTTATTATTTTATCTACTAGGTTCCAAAGATCAAGTGGTGTTTTCAACTTGTATTCTTTTTTAGGTTTATCTTTAATTGTCACTTCAATGGTAAGTAAGTTTCCATCTTTATCATAACGATCATATACATACCATAAAATTAAAGAACTAATTGCGTCTCCATATTTGAGGTACAATAGATCTTCAATCATGGTAAAGTAATGTTGTTCATACTGATAGAAATCAACACCCACTTGAGATTGAAGTAAATTGGTCCTTAACCAGCATTGTTCAAGAGTAGCAACAATGTTCATGAACATTTCTTTCTCCTCTGATTTAGTGTTAAGATTTATTTTTAATCTATTTCCAAAAGTATTTCCAAAATTACTTATGCTCATTTTTTAGTCCTATTGAGTATATTTTAAGAAATTCATTTATAGGCATATTTTTAATAGTAGCGAAATGTTTTGTTGCTTCACCTATATCAGATGATACACATACACCTAATGATTCTTTACGAATATCTAGGTGTGAGTAATAATAATATTTGCAGTAGTGTTTTTGCATTACTATAAATATAATAATAAAAAGTTTGAAAGCCAAATTATAATTTAATAAGAGTATTTTGATACTCATTCATTGAGTTAATAGTGATTTTTAAGTTATCTAACTCAAATATACCTACCTCACCATTGTCTTTAATGATATCTGATAATTGTTGTATAAGACTGAATTGGTTGTTTCCGAATTTAAAACCATCAAATTCAATTAATATGTTATTTTGTTTTTTACTATGATATGGCTTAATACGTTCTGATAAGTCAAATTTAGTATTTGGTTGTTCTTTTTTAATATAATCATCATAATTACAATCAACATATAATGTTGAACACCATGGTTCTAAGGCTTCTAATAATTGTTGGTTACAATTTTTAATTATAAATCCTATATCATATTTACAAGGAATAATTGGATATTGATACTCATCATTTTTTATCCAAGAACCCCATTTACGTAAATAATTTTTAGCAGCTCGTTGAGATACAATTTTATAATAATCATCATCTTTCCCAACTTGTTCATTCCATCTATGGCCTCTGCAAGTTAAATGATACACAAAAGCATCTCTCGATTGAATTAACTCATAACCCGCTAATATCCATCTTTGAAATATATCTGAGTCTTCATATGGGAATGGAGCAAACAATGGATCATGTCCTCCAATTGCTTGGAAATCTTTTTTATAAAGAATCCAAGGTGCGAACATTCCTCTTGTGGTTTGATCTTTAAACTCATTCTGTACTTCTAAAACATATTTTTCAAAAGCGTCTATGTTTAGAGTATTAAAATCCATTCCAAAATCTTTAATAATTTTTTCTTTACCTTCTGGGTGAAGTGGAGGTTCAATTCTAGTAGCGCATACTACTTTACCTGGTTGTAAATGTTTTAATAGATTCTTAACATAATTAGGGCCTACAATCATATCAGCATGTAGTATACCAACTATTTCATTTGTTGCTAACTCTATTCCTTTGTCATAAAGTATAGTGTGACCTACTCTTTCTTCGCTTCTATATTTAATACAGTCTTGTTGTTGTATCCATTCCCAAGAACCATCTGTTGAACCATCATCTAATAGTATTATTTCAGTTTCAGGTTCATGTTTTTTGATAGAACTATAAACATTTTTTAAATGTTGTAAGTTATTATAACTAGGAATTATAAATGAGATCATAAATTTTATTTTATAAATAATACATCTTTTTGATATTCGTCTAACGTAACTTCGTTTAATATTCTAAATCCAAATTGAGTCAAATAATCTACTACATCTTGATAATATGATTGTCCTTCCCACACTTGTTTTAACTCTAATTCAACTTGGATAGCTTTGATATTGGTAATTTTTTCTCCGAAACCTTTTAATACTTGTAATGCCATTCCTTCAACATCAATTTTAATTAAATCAAAATAATCAACATTTAAATGTACCATTATTTCTTCCATTCTCCAAGCGTCTATTTCTATTTTTTCACTTATAAAAGAATCAAGAGTTCTATTTAGTAGAGAAGATACCCCTACATTTTTTTCTTCCCCTAATACCCCAGCGTTAAATTCTACTACTTCAGTTTTGTCTGAAGCGGCTATATTAAATGTATTAAAATGAGGATATTGATTTATTATATATGAATAACATTGGGGATGTGCTTCTATTATATAACAATGTTTATTACTTAATCCCCAAAAATTACATACATAATTAGTATCATGTCCATCTCTACTCCCAATTTCAATAAAGTTAGTTGGTTGGAAGTTATTTTCTTTTAATAAAAAAGTCAGTTGATTTAGATCATGTCTCATGAATTTGATACTTTAATTTTAAATTCAGTTATTAAATTATATAACTCTTGGTCTGTTATTTTTTGTTTATCTTGTATTTTAACATTAATTAAAGGCTTAATATAATCTTTATTTGTTAAAAAACATTTTCCTATTTCACTAACTACTACACCACCAACAATATATTGTGATATAATATCTGATCCACAAAACGATAAATAAGTATCATCTGGGGCGTATGAACCTAATTCTTCTACTAAAGGTATTTTATTAAAAACTGAATTTTTGATAAGATTAAACCATCCTCCTCCAAATTTTATAGTATTATTTTTACGTACATAAACATGGTTTTCGCTAACTAATTTTTCTAAACTATATAAATCAAAGTAGTCTCTATGGTTATGGGGTTCATTTAAAAACTTATCATGTGTTATGCAATCCCAACTGTGATCCCAATATTTAATAATCTCAGGAGACACTATAAAATACTCATCTGTAATTTGACGAGAAGAATGAATCAGATAAGGTAAAGTCAAATGAGAAAAGTATAGATCAGAATCTAACCATATTACAAAATCTTGTTCTTTAGATTGGACTTGTCTTCTTTTATCAGTACATCCTTTTATATTTGGATCAGTATCAAAGTTAACTGTAAAATATTGTTTTAATTTAGTCTCTAAATATTTAAATTTATTTATAAAATACTCAGAAGGTAAAGTACTATTATTCCAATCTACTATTTCTAAATTCATAGTTATATCAAATATGATTTCATCATTTTCAATATAATATGAACTTTTAATATGTTGATCTATTTGTCTATCTAGATCATCTATTTCCCAGGGTTGAATATATTGTACTATTCTATACTTCATAATTATAGTTTGCTGAGTGATGTCTAAATTCGTTTACTTTATCCATTAGATTATTTTTATGGAAGTATTCAAACATATGTTGTTCTGCTTTTTGAGAATATTCTGATTGTTTTATATCACTCTTCTCAGATCTATAAGTAAATGCTGAAAAATGAATTATTGGTAACCAATCTATAACTCCTACTTTCCAATTATTTTGTTCACATGTGATCCCTGAAAGTATATCTTGGCCCCAACCGTATATTAATTCATTAGGAAATTGCTCCATAGCGTCTAAATATCTTCTATGGATCATAGGTGCTTGAAAATCTACCCACTTTACGTCTCTAGTTTTAGTAGCTCCCCAATTATGGACTGACTTCCAGAAACACTGTCCTTTTTCAGGTTGTAGAACACATGGACTTAAAATTGTATAATTTTCTTCAAACATTACTCGTCTCATTTCTTTTACAAAATTAGGACCATGTAAAATGATATCATTATTCAATGATAGAAAAGAATCATATTTATCATCTTGTTTAAAGAGCTGCATAGTTAAATTTAAAGCTCCTCCAAAATAGCAATTATACTCAGTTTCAAACGAAGTATATTTACTTTTACCTTCAGGCTTTGAAGCATTATCTAATATAAAAACATCATAAAGATTATTTTCATATGGTTTTAAACTTTCATAAAGCTGATCAGTTAAATCAGGCATGTTATGATTGTAAATTACTACTAATGTTTTTTTCATTGTTTTATTTTTTCCAAAATGAATAAATACCTTTATCTAACTCATATGAAGGCCATACAAAACGATCACGTTTAGGTTGTTGATTTGCCCATTTCCACATATTAGTTAATCCTTCTTTTAAATCTGTTTTATGTTCAAACCCTAAAATATCTACTGATTTTTGCCAAGTAGGAATAGAGTGTTTTACTTCATGACGTTGTTCTCTATAATCTACTACTCCATCACCAATAATTTCTCTTAATATAGTATTAGCTTCATTAATTGAGTATTCTTTAATACCTCCTAGATTAATTATTTGTTTTGAAGCTCCGGGTAGCATAGCTGCATTCCATAATGGCTCTAAACTATCATCTATATAACTGAATGCTCGTGTTTGGTTTCCATCTCCAAATATAGTCATTGGCTCTTTATTTAAATGTTGATACATCCAAATACCTAATACGTTTCTATATTTGTCCCAAATATTTTGCTTAATACCATAAACGTTGTGAGGACGAATAATACACCAATCTAAACCATGTTGTTCTCCAGCTATTTGAATATCCATTTCACAAGCGTATTTAGCTACTCCGTATGGGTCAATTGGTTTTGGAATTTGGATTTCATCAAATACTCCACCATAACCATGACCATAAACTGCTAAAGTAGATGTAAACACTAAACGTTTAACATTATAATGAATACATTCATTAATAATATTCGCTGTTACAATAAGATTGTTTTGGTAATTATAATTACGAATAAAAGGTGATAAACCTTCAGCCGCATACGCAGCTAAATGAAAAACATAGTCTGGTTGATATTTTTCAAAAACTTGTTTTAAAGTAATCTGATTAGTTAAATTCATCTCTATAAATTTAACTTTAGGGTTGATATTTTCAACGTATCCTCCGCTTAAATCATCTATCCCTATTACTTGATATTCTGGGTGGTTTTCTAAGATCCAGTCGGAAAGACGACTGCCTAATAAACCCGCTACTCCTGTTATTAATATTGTTTTATTATTCATAATTTAAAGGTGCGTTAAAGTTTGATTGTAAAACTATACCGTAATATAGTTTAGAGTATACTTCTTCTGTGTATTTTTGTTCTCTAGCTTGAATATATTGTAATGGGTAATGAAACACCTTAAATAAAGGCTGTACTGGAAGTATTTCAAACGGTTTAAACGCTAATAACGCTTCTCCATACCATGTGAACTCACTTGGGCAATATTCTATCAGTTTAGAAAATGTTAACTCATTAGGAATAATATAATTTTCCTCTAAAGATTTCCAAACTTTTCTTGACCAAATTGTAGGAGAAGGTCCAAAGTCCCATCTCTTATTTAATTTACGATTGAATAAATTCATTACTTGATCTTTTTCATTATTAAATCCTTCCTGAGGATTAAAATGTAGATGTATATGAGCCCATTCAAATAGTTCTTTTTGTTCATGCATTACAGTGTAAGGAACATCATCATATGCAATAAAATCTTTTTTAAAAAATGGTTTAATAAAATATGAATCAGAATCAATACATAAATAATTTTCACATAAGTTTAATTTCCAGAAATTAGACTTAACTATTTGTTGTTGTTCCCATTTTCTACTATTAGAATTCACTTGTTGTATTTCCTCATCAGAAATTAATTCTACAGATGGTAAATTTCTTTTTTTAAAGATATTTAGATCTTGTTTTGGAACACTTACATAGAATCTAAGGTTATCTTTATTATACTTCTGTATAGAGTAGGCTAGTTTTTCTACTCTATCTAAATCATTTATATATGATTTACAATATAAAACTAAAGAATCCATATTATTTGATATATTTTATACCTATTCCCATTCCATTATTATTAAAACATATTTCTTCATCTAAAACTACATTTGAGTCTTTAATAGCTTGATAAACATCACTTTCTATAGGTCTAATATCATGAAATATTAATATGTCTTTAGATAATGGAGCAAAGTTTTTAATGTCAGATATAACAGATGAATAATGATGATCAGCATCTATATACACTATATTATAATCTTTTCCATTAGTTAAAACTTTATTGAGTGCTTGTTCTGAAAGAGAATTTTCGTCTATTAATACTGTTTCTAATCCTAAAGACTCTATATGTCTTAAACTATGAAAAATAGATTGATTATTTGAATCATGTTCTAACATAGTTACTGTTATATATTTCCCTTTAATATTATTTAAATTACAAAACTCGGCAAATGCTATACCCCATAGTCCTTTCCATGCTCCTATTTCTAAGAAAGTTAATTGGTCACTAGGATTTTTAGAATAATAATTTGAAATTGAATCCCAAGCTGAAAAAAATTCAAATTGTTTTTGGGACCCTTCAAAAGATACTTCTCCTCCGTCTATATATAAAATTGGAGAATGAATTTTGGAATACGAATCAATGATTTTATTTCTTAAAGTGCTCATAAATTGTTTAATTTAATTATTTCATTTAAAATATTTTCTAATCGTTTATAAAAACATCCATTTTCTAAAGCTAAAGAATAATTATTTTCTATGTATGGTAATCTTTTATAATAATCTTCTGGGGTTAAATTGTTAATTACTTCTATAGCGTGTTGTTTATTTTCAATGAATATAATTCCTCGCTCATCCCAAAACTCACCTAGATTAGGACAACCCCAATATATAGGAATTGTTTTAGTATAAAAACAATCCTGTACTTTTTCAGTGTAATAATTATTATGTTTAGTATTTTCTATACAAACATGAAACATAGAATTTCTGTTCCATATTTGTTTTTTTCCTTCTCCCCAGATAGAATTTCCATTTATATCATCTCCAGGTCGACTCATATTTTCCCAATTAAAATCATCTAATACAGGCCAAAAAATATGAGGAATAGTAATGTTATTTTGTGAGTCAAATAAATTATGTCTAAGATTATGTCCTTCAGTTTTGTTTAAAATGCCTCTTAAAAAAGATACTTCAAATTTTCTTTCAGGATTTATTTGAAAAGATTTTATATAATCATCATCTAACTTTTTTTCAGCTGGAGGGAGTAGGATACTATTTTTAGTATTATTTAATATTAATTCATCCCATGTTAATATTAATGAAAACGCACTACTATTTTGAAACGCGTAAGTGTGATGCCCAAAATATTCATTAGGTTCATTTATAATTAAAATATTAATTGGATTAATACTTAATTCTTCAATTGAAGGTATATAATCATTAAATATAGTAATAGGTTTGTTTTCAAATAAATCTGAGATTAATGTTTTATATTTGGCCTCAGGAAGAAATCTTGTAAATACTCTCATTTTTTGGTATAGTTATTTCGTTTTATCATTCCCCATTCATCAAATTCAGGTGCTTTACCCCATTTACTTAACCATTTTTGGATGTTTTTTTGTTCTGCTTCTTGTTGTCTTTGTGATGTTTGACCATTATTTTCTTCTAGACGGTGAGATCCTCGAGCACCAAAATGCCATACTAATGAGTTGCTAGTTAATATAAACCTATAACCTTCAATTAGCATTCGTAAAAAGAGATCCATATCATCATATGACGCAGGTGCAAATAATGGGTCATTACCTCCTATATAGTCCCAATCTACTTTGCGGATTAGTCCTGATACACCTTCTCCTTTTGGTATTTCAATATCTGGGTTCATTTGTTTAAAATCACTAGCCCATTCTTCAAATGCTTGTTGATCAAAGTCATTATGATATGCTCCAAAGTAATCTGGTGGTACTATAAGTGTTCCTGGACGTGATGAAGGATTATTAAACATATTTGGTTCTACACGATGAGAACTTATCCAAAGTTTTTCATTAGGATATTTTTCAAACAACTTTAAAGCCTCTACATCCCAATCTTTAGTGACGTAGAAGTCGGAATGTAAGAACATTATATACTCTGTTTCTACGTGAGATGCACATACATTCATTCCTCCACCTATGCCACGAACCTCTATAGTTTTAGGCTCCACTAATAGTGTTAAACCGTACCTATCTCTATTCTCAAACAACCACTCATTAGTACCATCTGTACAATTCTCAGCGTGGATAATAAACGGAGCATCCTTGAAGTGACTATTCCTTCTTACAGAATCTATAGCTATTTTAAGATAAGGAAGGTTGTTGTAGGTTGATATGCAAAACGTTATTAAATTACTCATAAAGTATTATAATAATTATTTTGTTTTTCTTGACGTTCTATTGTCTTAAAATGATATAAAGCATATTCTTCCATTTCAGGTAAATTAGCATATGTTTTATAACCATTTAACACTTCATGGAGTTTGTTTTCCCATTTAATATCAGGAGTATTTTTATATATTCTCCATTGATAATCAGGCCATTGTACCCAACCTTTTTCATTCTGCTGCCAACTCCACGCTTGTAAATGTTGAAGAGTAATACCTTCAACTATGTTTACTCTTGGTACTAAGATAATATCAGATTGATTATTCTCCAATATAATATGAAGATTTTCAATTAATATTTCATTAGGTAATTCATCTGCGTCAATCTGAAAGATATAATCACCAGAACACATTCTAGTTAATTCATTTTTCCAATCAGCAAAATGTCCTGAAAATTTACTTTCTTTTAAAGTAATCCAATCAGCGGATGAGTATCTGTATAGTTGGTCTAATAATTCTTGAGATGCTTTTGGTTTGTCTAACAAAACACAAATTTCATCTTCAGGACGTTTATATTGGCGAAGAAAAGGAACTAGACGTTTTATTTCGTCTAGTTCATTGCATACTGTGATCGCGTAAGATATAACCATATTTGTAATATAATAATATTTTCTAGAATTACAAGCTTATTTTAAGGAAGTAAGCCAATATAACTTAAAGCTTCCATAAAATCTCTTTCTTCAAAATGTTGAAGTGTTTCCATATCCATTCTAAATTCATAAAATTTTCCTGGTTGTTTTGGAATTGGATATTTATGTTTTTCCTCTTCACTCACTGGGACTGCTTTTACCGCGGCCCATTTCCAATTATCAGCGTTAACTCCATTAGCAAACACCATACCTTGTTTAGGTTCATTGATAGTTTGAGGTAACCATATTAATTCAGTTTCTGGATCTTTCCAAGCTAAATCTTTATATAGTTCAGGTAATACTTCCATTTGTTCTTTATAAAAATCACTACCTTCAGTCATTAAACTGTTAGTCCAAAACCCACAGGATAATGATGTATATATTGTAATTTCTGGTGAGACTTCTACTTGATACATCAAGTTCCCTCCAGTCTTAGGACATATAGATAAATTATCTTTCATTTAATTAAATTTATATTTCCAAATATATCCAAAAGCTGATTTAGATATATTTGTTAGATTGTTTGTAATACTTCTTTTATTAATTTGTAATTGTTCAGATGCTTTTTTTATAGAAGACCATTCTTTAATAAAATTACCTTCTAAATCGTATTGTAAAATAGGTTTTAATGTTTTACTATTAGTATTGTGTATCCAATTTTTCCCTAAATTATGTTTACATTTTCCTTTAAGAGATTTACTTTGCTTTACTTTACTTTCTTCACTCCTAGGCCCTCTATTTTTAAATCGTAGTTTTTGGGCTTCAGAAAATCCTTTAGGTTTTGGTTTTTTATTTTTTATTTTAGAAATACCTTTTTGTTTTTCTCCTCTTTTTTTATAAATAATTTGTTTTTCTTCTTCACTCTTATTTTGAAAAGGATTAGTACCTCGTTTTCTATTATCTTCTAAATTGTAAAACATTGGATCTTTTAAAGCATTATATTTATTTATCTAATATGTTTCTTTCAATTCCATTTCATATATAGAAGAACAATATTCTAAAATTTCTTTTTTAAAATTTTCTTTACCGTATTTTTTAATAGCCTTTAAAATTAAAGTCCCACTACCAATATATTTAGGATTATTATTACTATCCATTCCAATATATTTTTTTCCATTTATTAAATTTGTTGTTAGGTAAACTACCATTTTTGTTATAAATATGGCCTAAAGTTGGAAGTGAACTTTAATTTTTATCCAACATCTTCTTCTACTTTTTTAAGTTTAGGTAATTCGATTTTCTTTAATTGAGGTAATTTTAATTCTACTTCTTTAGGAAACTCAGGTACATATTGTGTAAGAATTGAATCAATTTTTTCTTTCATCTTTTCAAAACTAAAATTATTTTTACTATATGAACCTTGCATTTTAGCTTTTTCAGTATAGTTTTTATAATTTTCAAACATATCTTTTAAATATGCTCCTGCTTGACCTGTGTCTACTGAGAACCATTGTGATTCTTTTAATAACCATTGATTAGCAGCGCTTGGGTGAACCTGAGTCATAGTACCTGGGAGTAAAGTAGTCATATTTGATTTTAAGAAATCAATATGTCCACTCCATCCTGTTGTGATGATAGGTTTTTTAGTCAAACTAAATTCAAGTAATGGACGACCAAATCCTTCACCTTTAGTTAAACTTACCATTGCTTTTACTTTAGAGTGGTTATATAACTCGTTCATCTCAGAGTCACTAAATTCACCATGAAGTAAGTAAACGTTTGGTAAATCGTCTGAATTAACTGTATTTTTAATAAAATCAATTCGTTTTAAAATTTCATCTCTGTCCATGTAAGAAGAACCTACTTGAGATGTTTTTAAAATAAGTGCGGGACGTTGTTTTTTGTTTTTAAACAATTCATAGAATGCTTTAACTAACAATCCAACATTTTTTCTATCCTCACCTACATCACCATTAATCCAGTGGCCTACAAACAGATAACAAAATGATTCTTTAATATCATCTAAGTTAATATTTTTAACTTCACTCTTGTCAATTGGCTTATAAGTGTTAGTATCTGCTCCTTCAAACAATACTTCAATTGATTTTTCAACTTTTACATTACCTACAACTTGATTAGTACGTTGATCTACTTTTTGAGCTATAGTACTAAGTAATACATTTTTAGAATGTTCAGATGAAGTTAAAACTAAATCCATTCTGTTATTACCTTCAATCCAATCCGCAGGTGATAATGTTGTTTCAATACCTGCTGTTACTCCAATATTAAATTTACCTATACGTTGGAATTCACTTGGAATTGTAATTTGCATCCATATTTCAGGTTGTTTAGGTAGTTGTGGTGATGATAAAAAATGATCTTTTAGGAATGACCATTCGGGGTTGTCTTCTATAAATCCCCAAGGTGTGTTACCCCACATTTGAGAAGCAATTTTAACATCATACTTATCTAATTCAATAATTGCTTTGATTAGATCTCTAGAACGGGCTCCATATCCTGAGTAGGTGTCTACTGGAGCACTTATAATAAACATTGGTTTCATAACTATTAATATACTAATTTATGTGGTACTACTTTTTTCTCTACTTGGTTCGCGTTTATTAGTTCATATTTTTCTCTTGGTTTCCAAGTATCAAATAAGTTATCTAATGTTTCAATAACACGCGCACCCATTTTATCTCCAGTGAATCCTGCTTCATCACTTAAAGCCCATTCACGACCTTTTAATCCTCGTGATTTTCTTTCTTCTTTAGACAAAGCATAAACAGCTTTAATTTGTTCAGCTGCATCTTCAGCATTACATCTGTCATCCCAAATATAAGGCGTCATCGGTGAACCTTGAATTGAACGGTTAGTTGGATAGACTGGAAACGCCCACTCACCGTGTTCTCTAACAGCACCTGTATGGTTTGAAGGAAAATCAGCACTAAAATCAATCCATTTACCATTTATAGAAAAACGCATTTGATCTTGCATTCCTCCAGTTACATTAGCAATAATCGGATTGCCCGCTAAAATTGCTTCAGTTAAACTTAATCCCCAACCTTCATTATTAGTTAATAGAATCTGACAGTCAGTACTATTATAAAGCATATTCATTCCTGCTGGGTCTAATATTTTGTCTGAAAAAATAATATTGTATTTTTCATCATTACCAAATAACATTTCTTTAACTGCTGCTAAGTCAGTTCCATTATCATCTACTACTTGAGTATGTAAAACAAAAGCACAACGTTTAGCTTGTTCTTCAGTTAATGAATCAATGAAGATTTTATAAGCAAATAAAGCATCTGGAATTTGTTTACGACGAATATTTCTTGAGTTAAAGAATAAAGCGAAATCAATTTCTTTGTTTCCAAATAATTGTTTCTTAAAATTAACTAACTCAGGTGTAGTAGGATCAAGTGGTTTGAAAATATCTTGATTTAAACCGTGAGGTATATATTCTATAATTTTATTTTTAGCTTTATTACCTAATACTAATTCATTAATATTTTTGGTTTGTTTCGAAATAGCTAATAATGCATCACATGATTCATAATAAGCTCTATTATACATTGGTGCTGGGTAGTCGTCCCAAATGTTTAAGTATATAATAGGTATTTTCTTTCTAACTTCATTTTCAATCTGAAATAACCAAGTGAAATATCTTGGATCAGTGATCAAAAATATAGCATCCGGTTTTTCCATGCTAATTAATTGTCTAACTAAGCGAGCATCCCCATAACCGTGAGTTGGGTACAAAGTAACTGAGCTGTCAGTTAAACCAGTATTATTATTAGTATCCGCGCTTAAATCTAAGCGTTTACCTTGTTCTGGATGGTTAATGGCTCCACCTATATTGACCCAGTTAAAATGTTGAGCGGTATTAAGAACTAATTCACGAGCAATAGTAGCTACTCCTGAGTGTACTCTTATATCGTCACAGATAAGAAGGATGCGGCGTCTTTGATTTTGAGGTAAATATGCAAAACTTGAATTCATAAAACTTTTATCTATCTAATTTATTGTGATTGTGAATTGACTTTCTGAAATTATCGTCTGTAAGATATAAATGAATTGCCCGTTCGGCAAGCTTTTGTAAAGAAAATTTATGTTTGACACAACTTACTTTAAAATCTTCCCATAATGATTCATCTATCTTAAGAGATGTTGTATGTTGAGTATTTTTCATATAACTGTATTTGTATATAAATATATAAGATTATTTTAAACAATGAGAAGTATTATTAAAAGGGCAATATTTGCAATTATCACTTGGTTTTATAGGATAAGTAGTATCTTTATAAGTACCATCTAAATTAAAACTATGCTCAATAAATTCATTTAAAGCAGTTAATGCTTTCTTCATTTTGATTTTACCACTTGGAGGAGCAAACTCTTGAATACGACTTTGAGGATAATCACTTTCTTCCCATATTTTTCTTTTCAATATAAAAAATTCAACTTCAATATTGTCTTCTGGGATATTAAATTGTTTACTAAAGAAATTCTTGTAAAGTATTAATTGAAATTGTTTACTTTCATCTTTTTTAGTCTTATCATTCCATCCCCTAGTAGACGTTTTAAAGTCGATTATCTTAAATGTATCTGTATTTTCATTATATAATACTAAGTCAAGATAGCCCTTGTATATAACGTTTGGTAACTTAGCATCTGGGTGTACTACAACTGGTAGTTCACATTTAACTAAATGCCAACCACGTTTACTAAAGTATTGTCCTCGTTTCTTTTTAAAGAAATTTAATATTTCAATACCATCATCAAAAAACTCTCTCATTTCAACTGAAGAACTAAAATGGGTATTGTTATTTGCTTTGTATTCTTTTAGATATATTTCACGAAACTTGTCCTCAAAGAATGTTTCAATGTCAAATCTATCAGCAGCAGCGGCACTTTGTTCATACATTATAGTAATATAATGTTGAAGCGCCTCATGCATTGCTGTACCAAATACAGTATGGATAGTTGAACTATATTGTTGTAGACCATCCTTATATAACAATTCCCATTTGTGAGGACATTCTTTAAATATCGAGAATTGACTATATGAGATAGTCTTTTGATACGCGTAATTTACTTCTTGTGGAGTAAAACTTTTTATTTTCTTAACTATTGCTGGTATCTTCACCTTTAATAATTTTAATAGCTTTTTCTAAGTATAAAGTCATATCCATAGCTTCCTCTTTAGCATGCTGTAGATAATCAAGTAAAGATAAGTCTGTTCTATCTAGATCAGTACCGTATTTTTCTTTACCTTTAATGCTTCGTTCTTCGAATTGTTTTATAATTGATCTTACAATACTGTCCATTATTTTAATATTTTATGTCTTTTACTTTTTCTATAGCTTGTGGAGGTATATTATTTAGAGTGTAGTACCCATTAATATAATTTGGGTCAGTATATAATTTTAAATAATCCCCAGGAATCATATCTGTTTCTATTTTTAATATAGACCAATCTTTTACTCCTGTTTTTTGGTAAAACATCTCACCTAAATTTTCTATATCTTCTAAATCTTTAGATAGATAAACTCTATCTGGATGATAAGATGCTTTTGATCTTGATTTAGGTACTAATCCTATATTTAAAATTTTATCAACATTTTGAGTTGGGGTGATATGATAAAGAATTTTAGGTATTTTTTCAACTATTTCTTCATCAAATTTAGCTTCGAATCTTAATTTAATTTCACCTCCTTTAAAATATTTTTCATTCCATTTTCCAGTATATTCTTCAGTTTCCATAAATGAAGGAAACCATCCTAAAGTATTAGCATCCTTAATAATATTATTTAAATTATTAATATTTGTATGAAACGTTTTAATATAAAATGAATTTTTACTTCTAGTAAATATAAATTTAGATGAGTATTTTTTTTCTAAAATATTTAAAGTTTTTCCAATATTAGTAGTTTTAATTAAACCCTCTTTAAGATTTAATTCATATTCTTCTTTATAAATTTCTAATAATACTTTTAGTAATTTCATTTTAATAACTTTTTGATTTCTTTATCGTCAACACCTGATTGTTTCAAGATATTTTTAACACCGTTATCTCTTAATATGTCGGCATATTCTTCAGCTTCACCTAGAGAACACTCATAATAAGTAGCAATGTACTTAAGCATAGCTTCTTGTCTCTTAGTTTTAGTTGATTTAATATATTTTAGCCACATATCTCTTTTTGGTATCGTATATAAATATATATTATATATTCTCTCTTTACTAGTATATGGAACTGTTTGTACAGTGTTTACAAAGTCCACATAATCAGGATTCATTGATAAGAAACGGTGGATCATATATGGGTTAAATGATTCTCGATCCTCCTCAGTAAATGAATTCCAAGGTGACTTGTTGTAGGTTATTTCCTTCAACCAGTCAAAAATTGTCATTTTCTTACTTACTTCTTTCTTGGTTGTACGTTTCATATTCTTCTCTTAATTCTTTAGGAAGCATTTCAATCAGTACTTGTCCGTTTGTTGGATCAAAAAAACAAGGTACTGGTACGATTGCGTCCTCAGGTGTACCTGCTACGAATTTAGATACTTTACGCAAAATTACTCCTTCAGTAAATACTTGGTTACCATTTGGAGCTGTAATAGGCTGAGTAGCCTTGATATCAATATTGATATTTAATTGTTGTTGTTTGTTCATATTACTTGTAAAATTTTACTAATTAACGCCATTAAGTTGATTTCTTTGTCTATTCTAAAATTAGCATGGAACATATACTCTTCAATAAGAATAGTGATAACTCCTTTATTCATATCGTCTTTTACATATTCATCTAATGAATCATATAAAAATCTAAATACATCTTCAAAATCCTCAATATTAGAGTCAGCAATTATTTGTCTAACATTCTTAAAAGTAGATTTACCTGGTGATTTAAGTTCTTTAAGTAACTTATCTTTGTAACCTGATACTAATATTGATTCATCTATTTTAAGGTAAAGATCATTTTGACCACCATCTAAAATATTAACTTGGCATGTATTAAGTATCTTTCTAATATCAGGGTAGTACTTATTAACTACTAATGCTAGTTTATCTACTTCATAGTTAATACCTTCTGTTTCTAAAATATTAGCAACATGTTGTGCTGCTTCTTTTTTAGATGGAGGAGTAATTTTTAGTACTTGACATCGGGATTGAAGAGGCTCGATAATACGCTCAAGATAATTACAGGTTAAAATAAATCGAGTAGTACGTGAATAAGTCTCAATAATGTTTCTAAGTGATGCTTGAGCTTGAATAGTTAAAAAATCTGCTTCATCTAATATGACAATTTTAATAGATTTAAATGATGCTGATGAAGCAAAACCTTGTACTTTATCTCGGATAGTATCGATACCTCTCTCATCCGATGCATTTAAGTATAGATAATCACAGTTAATATTTTTAACTATGATCTTGGCTAGTGTTGTTTTACCTGTACCTGGTGTACCATATAGTAGAAGATTCTGGATATCATTGGTTTCAATATACTTACCAATGATTTGTTTTAGTTGTTCATTACCAACATAGTCTTCTAATGTTTGACTTCTATATTTCTCAACAAATAAACTGTGCTCTTTCATATAACATAATATAATAAAACTTTTATTTAAGCCAAATTTAATTAATAATCTCCATAAATGTTATATTTTTTAATAGGCGGAGGTGCTACTTCACCTGTAGTAATAACATATAATTCTCCTTTTAATGGTTCAAGTCTGAACGCTTGAGGCTTGTTTGTACTTTGTTGATAATATGCTTCAAGTGTTTCGGTTAGTGATTTATATACTACACTTTCATCACTAAGTAAACACCATTGATCGCCTGGAGGTACCCTCCGAGCGATCAATATGTTTTTTTCTTCTATCATTAGAACATGCCTCCCATGCCCATCATATCATCCTGTTTTTTATCTTCAGGCTTATCTACTACTGTACATTCTGTTAATAGAATTGTTCCTGCTACTGATGCTGCGTTTTCAATTGCAGTACGAGTAACTTTAGTTGGATCAATGATACCAGCTTCTTTCATGTTAACAAACGCTTCAGTTTCAAGATTATAACCAGTCCAAGTATTAGTTGGATCAAAGTTATTTATCAATCCAAACGCTGCTTCTTTTTCATAACCAGCATTAGTAAGAATTTTCATAAATGGTGATGAACAGGCTTTGTAGACAATTTTACCACCAATTGTATCTCGGTTAGTAATTGCTTCACGAGCATATATTAAAGCGGCGCCACCTCCAGGTACAATACCTTCTTCAATTGCAGCTTTAGTTGCTTGAAGCGCATCATCTACACGGTCTTTCTTTTCTTTAATCTCGGTTTCAGTATTACCACCAACGTGAATAATAGCTACTCCTCCGACGAATTTTGCCAATCGTTCTTGAAGTTTTTCTTTTTCGAATGGCGTTTTTGCTTTTTCGATTTGTTGCTGTAGCTCTTCAATACGTGTTTCAATTCCCTCAGATTGTCCTTTTCCATCGACAATTGTTGTTTGATCTTTTGTTACTGTTATCAATCGAGCTTGACCAAACCAGTCCCAACTGAATTTATCAAGCTTCATACCTTTATCAGTACTAAATACTTGACCTCCTGTTAAGATAGCAATATCATCTAAAATAAGTTTTCTACGATCACCAAAGTCAGGTGCTTTTACAGCACATACTTTAATTGTACCTCTCATTTTATTAACAATCAATGTTGCTAATGCTTCACCATCAATATCTTCTGCTATAATAAACAATGGTCTACTTTGTGCTCCAATACCTTCTAGAATAGGTAACAATTCTTTAATTGACTGGAATCGTTTATCCGCGATAAGGATATATGGATTCTCTAAAGTACAAGTCATTGTGTTATTATCAGTAACAAAGAAGTGAGATTTGTAACCACGATCAAATTGCATACCTTCTACTGTTTCAAGATATGTATCTTCTGATTTTGCTTCTTCAATATAAACAACACCCTCACGACCTACTTTTTCCATTGCTGTAGCAATTAATTGTCCTACTTCAGGGTCATTATTAGCTGAAATAGTAGCAACTTGTTTAAGTTGATCTTCAGAAGTAATGTCTTCAGAAATTGATTTACGAAGTGATGTTACTACTTCTTTAACTGCTTTATCAATGTCTCGCTTAATAGTAACAGCGTTTGCACCTTGGTTTAGTGATGACAAACCATTTTTAACCATTTCTTGAGCCAACAATGTTGAAGTAGTTGTACCATCACCTGCTCCATCTGCTGTTTTAATAGCGGCTTGTTTAACAAGTTGTACACCCAATTCTTCAATTGGATCTTCAAGTGAGATATTTTTAGCTACAGTTACACCATCCTTAGTTGATTGAGGATAACCTTGGTTGTTTGAAATAACAACGTTACGACCATTAGGACCTAATGTTGATGTGACTGCGTTTGCTAGTTTATCAATACCTGATACTAGTTTTTCTCTGGCCTCAGGCCCAAATTCTATAATTTTGCTCATCTTATCTGTTAGTAATTTCTAATTCAATTTGATTTTGTTCTATCTCCTCAATAACAGCAAGTACTTGGTTTTCAGGACAAACCCAATATTCTTGGCCTTCAAGCTCAATCTTATTAGGACCCATACTTGGAAGCATTACTTCTTGTCCTACTTTCATTACTGTAGGAATGAATTCTCCTGTTGCTGATGGGTGACCTGGTCCTACAGATACAATAGTACCAATAAGTGCTTTTTCTTTACCTAAGTCTGGTACTACAATGTTACCATACATTGCCTCATTTTCTTCTCGAGGCTTAACTATAACTGCGTTAAATGTCGCTTTTAATTGTTTCATTTTTCTATATTTACTATATTATTAATTTCGTCTCTTACTCTTTTCCATTCAGTCACATACTCAGAAATTGAGTTATAAACTGGTCGATTATCAACTTTAAGTTTAGCAATACTAGCTAAACATGAAGCAAAATTTGAATGGAATGAGATAGGTTTAATACCTTCTTTAGTTCTTGTTTTACGACCACGTCCTTTGTTATTAGCACCTATTTTCATACTTTCATATACAGTGTAACTACTTGCGTCCTTACCTATGAAATAAGGTTCAATAAGTGGATCCTTGATTAGGGTCATTGATGATAATGCTTCTTTTTCTTCTGACATAACTTATTATTTGTATTTATTCTGATTTTGCTACTATGTAATACTTACTTTGTAAAGTATCATTATGTTTAAATGCTAGTTTCATTAAACCATTTGAATTTAGGTTTAATATGCTTGATTCAGCTCCTTTATTACAAACCAAAACTTGTTTTAATAATTCAGAACTATATTTTACTTTAAATTCTTGTGATGTAAATGTCTGAATATTAGGAATAGAATATGTAATTTTATTAGCATACTCAATATCTCCATTGAATGTAAATTCAAGTACTAAACCATTAGATAAATGGTTAGTTAATTCTATGATTACATTTTCACAGTCAGGTAAAGCGTTTTTAGCTTTAATTAAAGCGGTAATAATTTCATTATTCAATTCTGCTTCAACTTCATATTCTTCAGGCCCATTATATGAACCAGGTTTGGGAACAGTAAGCAAATCAGCTAATGAATAATTTAGATTAAACTGTGGGTCAGTTATAAGTAATTTAGTTATTACTTTACCTTCTTTAATATAATCTAACATTAAATCTCCATTAGTAATAGATAATAGTTTATCTAATTGTGTAGTATTACTAATACCAATAGATGACTCAGGTAATGGAAAATCAGAAGCAATAACATTACCAATCATTTCTCTTGATGGAGACATGAAATCGATTGATAATGTTTTGTCTTTATTTATTACCCACTTGACGTTTTCGACTAGACCGTCAAGATGATATTTTTCAATAATAGATTGTAACTCTAATTTTGTCATATAACCTAATATAATAAAACCTTTAATTTAAGCCAAGCTTAAAGTTGAATCCCTAAATTACAAATAATAAATTTGTAAACGCTTGAAGATAAGTCAATACTTATTTCAAACATAGTTAATTTAGAAATACGAAGTGTAAATTCAAATTTGTCACTTTGTTTTCTAATTGCTTTGAATGAGTTAATTAATTTCATAGTTGTAATGTTTATGATAAATATTATAACTCTTGGTATTTTAAAACATCATCTACTGTGATATTATATGTTGAAACAAAAGGAGAAGTCACATATTTACCTTTATGTGCATTTTCTATATCTTTTTTTAACATTTGTAATGCGTACTCTTTACCAAATTTTTCACTACGAAATTTATACTCTCGTGCGTACCATCTTATTTCAGCTTGTTTATTGATTTTATCAACATCTTCTGAGTATTGGCTAAAATACTTTTTAGCTAAATTAAGAATTTTATCTTTAGTGTCTTTTGTGATTTGATTTAATTCGACTAATCTATTAAAGAATTTTAAAAGTCCTTCATTATTAAAATCTTCAGGACCAGAGTTACAATATGTTCCACCCATATATCCTAACATATTATATATTTCTTCATCAGGAGTGGAAGATGTAAGTTTGGTTCCAGCCATACCAAATCCCCTCTCTTTAGCTAAAGGATCATTTTTAATTAAAGATACATATTGAGGAAATTTTCTATAGAAACCCTCCCATTGTGCATTATAGAAACATTCTGTTAATAATATTTCTTTTAATAAATTAGTTAATTTAATCATGATGATAAATATTATCTAAACGAGAAAAACTTATTAACATTCTCATTTAATGGTGGAAATTCCCATTTTAAATCGCTATATAGCTCTTTTAATTTATTTAAAATCATTGATTCAAATATTTCTTCAACATCTATATATTTTTTAATAAATTCTTCTATTTCTATGG
>Ga0214923_10001275_pt1 | contig 36117 bp, 40 predicted proteins | sample LL1510_MetaG_FD_177993 | JGI IMG/M metagenome (GOLD analysis project Ga0214923, IMG submission 177993) | Freshwater microbial communities from Lake Lanier, Atlanta, Georgia, United States - LL-1510 | ecosystem: Environmental > Aquatic > Freshwater > Lake | place: USA: Georgia | collected...
TTAATCCATCTCTAGCATCTGGTAGTGCTCTGGAGTAAATAACTGAGTAGGCATACTCCAGAAAGGATTCTGACATTTCAGATGCAACATCGATATCAATTATTCGCCCTGGGTTTTCACCAGCTTTTGGAGTTGCCACCTTTGGAGTTTTAGCCATAGGGCGTATCTTGCCAAGAGAAAGCACTATTACTGGTTACGACAAGCCATAATCTTGATACTTTTAGCAAAATGCTAATCTTTAGGCATGATAGAAAACAATTTATATGCCAAAGAGACTGAAAGTAGATGGCCAAAAGAGTATGTAGAGAGCAATTTAAAGTTGAAATCAATGAGTAAAGCCGATCAGAAAGAACTCTTTGAATTAGGTGAAGAAAATATTAAAAATGTGGCTGATGCATTTGTAATGCAGAAAGATGCCTTATCCGAGGAAGTTCAAAGATTAATTGAGGTTCATTACAACTGGGTAAGTGTTTTTTGGAAGCCAAGTAAAGATGCCTATATTGGACTTGGACAGATGTATGTTGAAGATCCTAGATTTTCTGTAAATTACGATAAGTACGCTCCAGGCTGTGCTGAGTTTATGGCTAAGGCTATGCAAATCTATGCCCAGGAGAATTTAATTAATTGACCGAAATTAAATTTGGATTAGCAGATCTAACAAACTCAATCTTTAACTCGCTATCGCTGCCAGATACCACCGATACTTTAAGCCTAGGTCAAGGCGGTATGCGAGAGTGTTTAATTTTAATTGATGGCATGGGTCAAGATGCTGTTGATAGGTATGCAGATCAATTTTCAGTCTTTAGCCGGTTAAAGCTTTATAAAAATTTACATACAAATTTTCCATCAACTACTGCAACTAGCCTGTCTACTCTTGGTACCGGTGTACTACCTGGAATCCATGGCATGCTCGGATACACCGTAAGAGTGCCAAGAAGTGATAACCGATTACTTAACGCACTAAAGTGGGATGAACGAGTAGATCCAGTTATGTGGCAAAAGACGCCAACACTTTTTGAAAGAGCTATAAATAACTCAATATCAGTAACCCATGTTGCCGCTAAAAGATATGAAGGCAGTGGATTTACCCAAGCAGCTCTAAGAGGAGCTAAGTATGTAGGCGCTAATGGAATAGATGAAATGGTTTCTGCAGTTGCCTTGGCATTAAAGCCACAACCATCCTTTGTCTACACATATTTAAATACTCTAGATTCTGCCGGACACAGCGATGGTGTTGGCTCTGATAAGTGGTTAACAGCCCTGCAGCAAGTAAATGATTTTATTTTAAAAGTTATTGAATCAGTACCTAAGCAGACAAGAGTTTGGGTTACATCAGATCATGGAATGGTAAATAGCACCCAGCAGGTTGTATTGGGAGAAGATAATAAATTACTTGAAAATGTAAGTTTAATCGGGGGAGAGCCAAGAGCGCGCCACATCTATTTAACTGCTGGGTCAGAGCAAGAAAGCATTACTCAATGGCGGGAATTTTTTGGTAACAAAGCAAGTATTTTTAGTAAACCTGAGGCCATAGCCTCAGGTTTATTTGGCCAGGTTGTAAGTGAAGATGCAAATGATCGAATGGGCGATTTAATCGCTATTCCTAATAATGATTTAATTATTATCGACCCAGCTAGAGTAAGAGAAGAAAGTTCGATGGTTGGCCATCACGGCGGGCTTACTGATATTGAAGTTCAAATACCTTTACTTCTGGCTTAGTCTTCATCCTTTTTGCCAAACATAATGTCATCCCAGGATGGAATCTTAATTCTTCTAGTAACACCATCTTTCTTTGCCTCTTCATCTACCTCATCAACTACCGATAATGGCGTTGGGGAGTAAGGAGCAACATCTTCTTTAATAGAAACTAATCTTGGTGGTTCAGTTTGTGGAATATTTCCATAAGTTTGAACAGTTTGTTTTGGTTTAGCCTCGCCACCTATCCACCTGGCGCTATCATCATGAGCCGATAAGGCGCGACGGCCTAAATTAAACAACCAAACTGCTTCACCCTTTGGATCCCCAGGTGAGCCATCGCGCAGCGGGTAGTAAAGAGTTAAATTCCAATTTCCATCTGGCAGGCGATAGGTATTCCATTCAACCGTTGACATATCAACACCTCTTGGTGCTAATTGATTTGCAACTGCAGTCTCTAGGTAAGGTGCATGTGGTTCACGACGAATTTGTGTTGCTAATGCCTGTGAAATTATAAATGCCCGCTCTTGCAGAATTGGACCTGCATAATTTTCAATCTTCTCTTTTGACCAATCAGTGGTTCTTGAGATGGCATCTATTGATTCACCAGCTCGAAGTCTTGCCTGCACCTCTTTGACAGTAGTTGTCGCTACCTCATTAAAATCTGAGACAGCAGCAAGTCTTGGTTGATTTACATTTGCTCGCAGAGAATCACTTATTCGTAAATTAAATTTATTTCCGCCTTGGTCTACCAACTCAAGCTCTGTGCCGTCGGCAGATCTGCCTACTAGGCGTAGGTCGGTTGGTTCGCTCATGAGAGTAGATTGCCATAGTTAACTGATGAGATAAATATGCCACACACGCCAAAGCTTTCGCATTCTCATGATTAGATAACCCGGTGGGCAAAGAACTATTAAAATTGGCTGAATCAGTTGCTCGGGCGACTGGAAGCCTATTAATGAACCGCCCGGAATCCTTCACCTTAACTGAGAAAAGTTCAGCGGTTGATTTTGCAACCCAAATGGACCAACAGGCTGAAGAAATGATAGTAAAACTTTTATTAGAGCAGCGCCCTGAAGATGGAATTATTGCTGAAGAAGGGGCCGCTAGAGAAAGTAAAACTGGAATAACTTGGGTGATTGATCCAATAGATGGCACCGTTAATTATTTATATGGATTACCAGGCTGGAATGTTTCTATTGCTGCAAAGGATAAAGATGGTGTGGTAGTTGGCGTGGTTTACGCACCAAGTCTTAATGGTTTTTGGAGTGCAATTAGATCAGAGGGTGCAACCTACAACGGCAAAAAAATAAAGTGTAATGATCCAGTTACTTTAGATCGAGCCTTAATCTCTACTGGGTTTGCGTATGATTTAGATTTAAGGCGTAATCAAGGTAAAACGATCGCTAATTTATTACCACTGATTAGAGATTTACGAAGAAATGGCGCAGCTGCTGTTGATTTATGTTATGTAGCAATGGGAGCTATCGATGGATACTTTGAGGCCTCATTAAAGGAATGGGATTTAGCAGCAGGTGGATTAATTGCAACCGAAGCTGGTGCTGTTGTTTCTGGTCGGGCAGGTGGTGAGCCCAATGGTGAACTAGTTGTCTGTGCTGGACCTGCCCTGCATGCTGCCCTTCTGCCCTTACTTTGAACTCAAATTGATCTAACCACCCCTGCTGTGGCAAGATACGGGTTCATTCAAAGTTATTGATTGACATTAGATTTAGCGATTAGGACAAAACATGAACGTGTTAGATGTAGTTGATGCCGCCTCATTACGTAAAGACATCCCATCTTTTCGTTCCGGCGATGAACTAAAGGTTCACGTTCGCGTTATTGAAGGTAACAAGAGTCGTATCCAGGTTTTCCAAGGTGTAGTTATTGCACGTTCTGGTTCTGGAATTCGTGAATCATTTACTATTCGTAAAATTTCTTATGGTGTTGGAGTTGAGCGTACCTTTCCAGTACACACTCCAGTAATTGAAAGAATCGAAATTATTCGTCATGGATCTGCTCGTCGCGCAAAGCTTTACTACCTACGTAAATTAACTGGTAAGGCAACCAAGATTAAAGAGCGTCGTGGTGCTGATGGTGAGATCATTGTTGAGCCAGAGTATGTGCCGCCAGTTGTCAGTAAGAAAGTTGAAGTACCAGTAGTGGGCGAAGCAGCTGAGCCAGTGGCTCAAGTTGCCGAAGCTGTCGCAGAAGAGGTAGTTGTTGTACCTGCTGCAGCGGCGGAGGAAAGCACACCTGATACTGATAAAAAAGAGTAGTAATGATTGACGAAGCGCTAGAGCATTTAGTTAAAGGTATTGTTGATAATCCTGAAGAGGTTGTCATCACTGAAAAAAACTCTCGTGGTGGAACCACATTAGAGGTAAGAGTTCACCCAGAGGATATTGGCAAGGTTATTGGTCGCAATGGCAGAACTGCCAAAGCATTACGTACTGTAGTTAGCGCACTTGCTGGCCGATCAGTTCGTGTTGATCTAATTGAGGCAGACGAGGTTCGTTAATTTGCAACTTGTCGTAGGTCGAATCGGCCGCGCACATGGAGTTGTAGGTGAAGCAACAATCGAGGTTCGAACCGATAATCCTGAGCAGAGATTTTCAGCCGGCAACAAATTAACTTTAGAAAATGGTCAGCAGTTAATTATTAAATCATCCCGCTGGCACAATCAAGTACTACTTTTAGCATTTGAGGGCATTACCGATCGCAATCAAATAGAGAAGTTAAGGGATCAACTCATATCAGCTGAGGTTGATACTAAAGATTTAGCGCCGGGTGAGTATCACTACCAACAATTAATTGGCTCAAATGTTTTTTTACAATCAGGAGAAAATCTAGGTGCAGTTAGTGAAATTGTGGCACTTCCAGGACAGGATCTGCTTGGAGTTGATTATCAGGGACGGCAGCTATTAATTCCTATGGTTAAGGCGATAATTAAATCTATTGATATCGAAAATAAGAAGATTGTGGTTGATCCACCTAAGGGGCTACTAGATGTTGCGCTTTGATTTAATATCTATATTTCCAGAGTATCTAGCCCCACTAAAATTATCCTTATTAGGTAAGGCGCAGGAAAAGGGAGTTATCTCGATAAATGTTCATGATCTTCGAGATCAAACTACCGATGCCCACCACTCAGTTGATGACACACCTTATGGCGGTGGAGCTGGAATGGTTATGTCTGCGGTGGTCTGGGGAGATGCGATTGATCAGGTAAGTAAGAATTCATCTAATGTTGATTTAATTATTTTAACGCCAGCGGGAAAAAAATTTGATCAGAGGATGGCTGAGCAATTTTCAAAAAGCCAACAAATAATCTTTGCCTGTGGTCGGTATGAAGGAATTGATGCCAGAGTAGGTAAGTACTACCGCCAGCAGAAAAACTTTAGAGTGCATGAGGTATCAATTGGTGATTATGTTTTAGGTGGTGGTGAGGTAGCTGCTATGGTAATTATTGAGGCAACTGCCAGATTAATTCCTGGTGTCTTAGGCAATCCAGAGTCATTAAAAGAGGAGTCACACTCACTTGCCACAGATTCAAGTGAGAGCTTGGTTGAGTATCCTAATTACACAAAGCCAGCATCTTGGCGTGGATTAGATGTTCCTGAGATCTTGCTATCTGGAAATCATGGTGAGATTGCAAAGTGGCGCAGGGCTGAATCTGAGCGTCGCACCCAAGAGTTAGAGACGGAATAATTCCGACACGCCCAGTGTTGATTAGGTACATACCTAAGTTATAGGGGATTATCCGCCCAGTTGGGATAAAGATCCTAAGTTGGAAGTTTTTGAGAGTTATTAAGGAGGGCGATGATGGCAACCGATTATGACACCCCCCGAAAAACCGATGAAGAGTTACATGAAGAATCTCTGGAAGAGTTAAAAGCTAGAAGAGCTGATGCGCAATCTGGACAGGTTGATATTGATGAAGCCGAGGCTGCTGAAAACTTAGAGTTACCAGGAGCTGATCTATCTGGTGAAGAGTTAGCGGTAAAGGTTGTGCCAAAGCAAGAGGATGAATTTACCTGCTCTAGATGTTTCTTAGTTAAACATATTAATCAACGCGCAAGAGGAGAGGGTCCGAAAGCAGTTTGTAGAGATTGCGACTAACTACAAGCAGTTTGCTAAAGCTTTTGCTTTTCGAGTAGATATTAACCAGTAGGGCGTTGGATCTGATTTATCCTTTAACTCCACCTTAACTCCTGTTTTAACCCAGTATCGAGTGGCGGTAAAGGCCGCAGGGTCAGCATCTGCGCCTTGTAATTTTAGGAATTGACTCTTACTTAACTCCTTAACACCTTTTATATATTTGATCTCAATCTTTGCACCTGCCACATACAACCAACCATTAATTACCACAATATCTAATCTCGTTTTTTGGTGAGCATAAATTAAGGCTGCGATCAAAATCGCAGTAATTGTTAGAGCAACGGTAAAGTTAAATGGCGCCCAAAAGGTGAGAAAGATCGATACCACCATTACCCCTGCAAATGCCCAAAGTGATAGGGGCCAATTAATTCGCTCTGCAAACTCAGAGTTACGATTCGATCTAGCCATGGAAGTAAGGATACGCTTTGGCAATGAGTCGTATTGCCTCAACCACTCCGCCAGCTGATGCAGTAATGCCAACTCGCCATTTGAAAGCACCTGCAGTTGGCTCTCAAATTCCATCACACTTTGGTCATTGTTTTGGCTGTGGTGAGTTACATCAAAGTGGTTTACATCTCGTAGCTATTGCGGGAGCTGGTTTAGATTTAACTGGGAAGTTTACAGTGACTGAAAATCATCAGGGTGCACCAGGTTTAGCTCATGGCGGATTACTCTCATTAGCCTTTGATGAGGCGTTAGGAAAATTGATGTGGTTAATTAGAACTCCAGCGGTAACTGGCAGATTAGAGACTGATTTCTTACTACCTGTTCCTATGGGTAGAACTCTTTATATTGATGCCAGAATTACCGGACAAGCGGGTCGAAAAATTTATACTCAAGCAGAGGGTAGATTAGATTCACCAACTGGGCAGATCGCAGTTAAAGCCTCAGCCCTATTTATCTCAGTACCAATGGAGCATTTTATTAAAAACTTAACCGACCAATATAAGGATCACTTAGTTAAGCACCCAGAGTTAATGGCATTTGTTGATCCAGATTTTGATATTAATCCATGAAAGAGGTTTTAATAAAGCGGTTGGATCCAGATATTCCACTGCCATCATATGCAAAGGCTGGAGATGCTGGCGCCGATCTTGCCACCCGTATAGATTTCACAATTAACCCTGGTGAGCGAATTTTAGTTCCAACTGGAATAAGTATTGCTCTTCCCGATGGTTATGTGGCATTGGTGCACCCAAGATCAGGGTTAGCCGTAAAACATGGAGTTTCAATAGTTAATACTCCAGGAACAGTTGATGCGGGTTATCGTGGGGAGCTGCAGGTAATTTTAATTAACTTAGATAAAAACAACTCCATCTCCTTTAAAAAGGGGGATCGAATCGCCCAACTTGTAATTCAACAGGTAGAGCGCGCACAATTTGTTGAGGTAAGTGAATTACCCGGCTCTGAGCGAGCTACTGGTGGATTTGGATCTACTGGCGCATGAGTTATCAAGGACATAATGAGGATAAAGATAAAATTTTATCTGCACTTGGTGGCAAGCGAGGATTAATAGATTCTGGTCTTCCTGCCTTAATATTTTTAGCAGTATTTAATTTAACTAGTAGAGATGTAAATGCAGCGATCTATGCCGCAGTTTCAATCTCAATTGTGTTAACTGCGATTAGATTAGTAAGACGTGAAACAATTCAACATGCCTTCTCTGGTTTAATTGGGGTAGCAATATGTGCCGTATTTTCAAAACGTAGCGGCAATGCTGCTGACTTTTATCTTCCAGGACTTTATATCAATGTTGGTTACGCCTTATTGTATTTATTTACTAATTTAATTAGGTGGCCAATATTAGGAATTATGTTAGGGCCGATACTGGGGGAGAATTTTTTATGGCGAAAAGATCCAGCTAGGCTTAAGGCGTATATAACTGCTGGCTGGCTTTGGGTAGGAATGTTCTTACTTCGAGTATTAGTGCAGTATCCACTTTATAAAAGCGGGAGTGTAAATGCCCTGGGTAGTGCAAGATTAATTATGGGTTACCCATTATTTATACTTACCGCTTGGGCGACCTGGCAGGTATTAAGAAAGACTCCCACTACTAAAGCGAATTAAATAAAGCAGGACTTTAGCTTTTCTTCAGCTTTTTCCGAGGCGACAAATAATAATTCATCCCCAGCTGCAAAAACATCATGATCCTTTGGCGTTAATACATGGCCATCTCTAACAATTGCAGCTAAGGAAGCATTCTCAGGCAGCTCAACCTCACCAACTGTTTTGCCACAGCATGCTGCAGTATCTGGAAGTGTAATTTCAACTAAATTTGCCTCACCTTTTCTAAAGGAGAAGAGGCGAACAACATCACCAACACTTACTGCTTCCTCAACTAATGCCGAGATAATTCTTGGAGTTGATACTGCAACATCTACTCCCCAGGATGAATCAAACATCCACTCATTTTTTGGATGATTTACTCGTGCTACAACTCTAGGAACTCCGTACTCAGTTTTACCAAGCAGTGATGCAACTAGATTTACTTTGTCATCACCAGTTGCCGCTACTAAAACTTGGCAACCATCTAATTTCGCTACATCTAATGCGGTGATCTCACAGGCATCTGCTAATAACCACTCTGCATTTGGAACTGAATCCATTTTCAATGCCTTTGGATCCTTATCAATTAACAAGACATAATGGCCATTTTCTAGTAACTCTCGAGCTATGGCCCGGCCGACATTGCCTGCCCCGGCGATTGCAATTCTCATTAGTTAGCTCCTGGTGATTGAGCGAGTACCGTTTCAATATTGGCAATCTCTTCTTGGCTGGCTAATACATGGATTAAATCTCCCTCTTGTAAAACTGTGTGCTCATCCGGCAATACCGCCTCACCAAGGCGAGTTATAAATGCAACTCTAGCTTTGGTATTAGCTTCAATTAGTAGTACCGATTGACCAAACCAATCCTTTTGCGGATGAACCTCTACTAATGAGATTGTGCCGGTGGCATCACGCCACTCTGATTTTGTGCCATCTGGAGTTAGCCGGCGCATAATTTGATCGGTTGTCCAAAGCACGGTGGCAACAGTTGGAATTCCAAGGCGCTGATAGATCTCAGCTCTACCTGGATCATAAATTCTTGCCACTACATTTTTTACGCCAAAATTTTCTCTGGCAACTCGGGCAGCTAAAATATTTGAGTTATCACCATTTGATACGGCGGCAAATGCATCAGCTTTTTCGATTCCAGCTTCAAGTAGAGTATCTCTATCAAATCCAACTCCAGCAATTGTGCGACCATTAAAATCAGCACCTAACCGGCGAAAGGCCTCTCGATTTTGATCAATTACCGCAACAGTGTGACCTGCTTTCTGCAGATCAACTGCCAGAGTAGATCCGACGCGGCCGCATCCCATAATTACTACATGCACAAAGCACAACTTACACCCATAGGCTCACTCCTATGGAATTGAACGCTCAAGAGCGGTTAAAAGTAGGAGAGGTCTTAGAGGTTGAGATTGGTCCAATTGCACATGGCGGCCATTTTGTAGCACGTTATAACAACCAGGTTATTTTTGTTCGACATGGTATTACTGGTGAGAAAGTTAAAATTAAAGTTACCGCAGTTAACTCAAAGATTGCCCATGCAGATGTGGTGGAGGTATTAGCTGCATCTGTCAGCAGAGTTAACCCACCATGTAGGTATGCAGGAAGGTGTGGCGGTTGCGATTTTCAACATATCCAGATCAGCAAACAACGCCAATTAAAGTCTGAAGTTGTTAAAGAGCAGTTTTTAAGAATAGGAAAAATAGATTTAGCTCAACTTGGATTTGAGTTAAGTGTGGAGGAGGTAGAGCCAGTTAATGGATTACATTGGCGAACCCGAATGGATTTTGCGGTTTCACCTGGTGGCAAAATTGGATTTTTTGGCGCTCGCAGCAATGAGGTAGTTGAAATTGATGATTGTTTGATTGCAGATGAGCGGATAAATGTGAGTGAATTAGCAAAGCGAGGTTGGAAATCTGATGCCAGAGTTGAGGTCGCTGTTTCTAGCACCAACGAACTTTCAGTTGTTAGATCAGGTAGAAGTATCAGTGGACCTACTCAACTCGTAGAGCAAGTAGCAGGTAACTCATTAAAGATTTCACCGATAGCTTTTTGGCAAAGCCATCGCATCGCGCCGATCACCCTTGTTAAGGCTGTCCTATCTCAGTTAGAGATTAAGAAATCAGATCACATTTGCGACCTTTACTCTGGTGTTGGATTGTTTGCTGCTGCACTAATTAATGAAATTTCAGAGCAAGGTTTTATAACCTTGATTGAGAGTGATAAAACCGCAGTTTCAGATGCGAGAAGGATTTTTGCAAATAGGAAGAATATAAAAATATTGCAAGGATTAGTTGCTCAACAACTACCAATTGTTAAGCGAGCTGATTTAATTTTATTAGACCCGCCTAGAACGGGAGCTGGAGAAATAGTAATTAAACAGATTACTAAATTTAGGCCACGTAAAATTATTTATGTCGCTTGTGATCCGGCGTCTCTGGCAAGAGATGCAAAAACTTTATTGGATTCTGGTTATAAGTTGGATCACATATCAGCCTATGATCTTTTCCCAATGACTCAGCACATCGAGTGCGTGGCTGGATTTTCGCCAGCAAAAGGCTAGGATTAGCGCAGAATTAATTAGAAAGTAGGTGTGGGGCGTTGAGTAAGGACTCATTTAAGACCAAAACCACACTTGAAGTTGCTGGTAAAAGTTATGAAATCTTTGACATAACACGATTTGAGAACGCAAAGGATCTACCTTTTAGTTTAAAGGTTTTATTAGAGAATCTACTTCGCACCGAGGATGGTGCAAACATTACAGCCGGGCAAATTGAAAAATTAGCAGCTTGGGATCCATTAGCTGAACCAGATACTGAAATTCAATTTACGCCAGCTCGAGTAATTATGCAGGACTTTACTGGTGTGCCGTGCATTGTTGATCTAGCAACTATGCGTGAGGCAATAGCGGATTTAGGTGGCGACCCAGCTAAGGTAAATCCCTTGTCTCCTGCGGAGTTAGTGATTGATCACTCCGTTATTGCAGATTTGTTTGGAACTAAAGATTCATTTGAAAAAAATGTTGATATCGAATATCAGCGAAATAAAGAGCGTTATAGATTTTTAAGGTGGGGACAGACCGCCTTTGATGAATTCAAAGTAGTACCACCTGGAACTGGAATTGTTCACCAAGTAAATATTGAGTACTTGGCTAGAGTTGTTATGAATCGGGTAGTTGATGGAAAGCTTAGGGCTTATCCAGATACAGTTGTTGGAACTGATTCTCACACCACTATGGTCAATGGTTTAGGTGTGCTTGGCTGGGGAGTTGGCGGAATCGAAGCTGAAGCTGCGCTACTTGGTCAGCCAGTTTCCATGTTGATTCCAAAGGTTGTTGGATTCAAATTAAATGGTCAACTTCCTATCGGCACGACTGCAACTGATTTAGTTTTAACTATTACACAAATGTTGCGTAAGCATGGTGTGGTTGGAAAATTTGTTGAATTCTACGGCCCAGGCGTAAGTGCACTTCCTATGGCAAATCGGGCAACTATCGGCAATATGTCACCAGAATATGGATCAACATGCGCAATATTTCCAATTGATGAAGAAACTATTAGGTATCTAAAGTTTACTGGTCGAAACAGTGAACAAATTGAATTAGTTGAAAAATATGCAAAGGCAAATGGGTTATGGCATGATCCAAAAGCATCACCAAGATACTCTGAAAAATTGGAATTAGATTTAGCAACCGTGGTGCCTTCGATAGCTGGACCAAAGCGCCCGCAAGACAAGATTTCATTGAGTGAAGCAAAAACATCTTACGAAAAGGTTTTACCAACATACTTCACCGAAAAAACAAATAAATCTAAGATAAATGTTAATGTAAATGGTAAATCAACAACTGTTACTAATGGTGATGTAGTTATTGCTTCGATTACCTCATGTACTAATACTTCAAATCCTTCAGTCATGATTGGAGCAGCATTACTAGCGAAAAAAGCTGTTGAAAAAGGTTTAAGTAGTAAGCCTTGGGTTAAAACCACTTTAGCTCCAGGCTCTAAAGTGGTTACTGATTATTATGATCGATCTGGTTTAACACCGTATATGGAGAAATTAGGATTTAATCTCGTAGGTTATGGCTGTGTCACCTGTATTGGTAACTCAGGACCACTACCAGTTGAAATAAGTAAAGCAATTAATGAGAATGATTTGGCTGTTTCAGCAGTACTTTCAGGGAACAGAAATTTTGAAGGTCGAATATCTCCTGACGTAAAAATGAATTACTTGGCATCACCACCACTAGTGGTTGCATATGCATTAACCGGGACTATGGATCATGACTTTGAGAAAGACCCAATTGGTACCGGCTCTGATGGAAGTGCTGTTTACTTGAAGGATATTTGGCCATCGACTGAGGAAATAGATCAGGTGATAAGTTCATCAATCTCGTCAGAGATGTTTACCAAAGATTACTCTTCCGTATTTGAAGGTGATAGCCGGTGGAAGTCTTTAGATACCCCAACTGGAAAAACCTTTGAATGGGATAAGAATTCTACTTATGTTAGAAAACCTCCCTACTTTGATGGCATGCCAAATCAGCCTAAACCAGTAACGGATATAAAAGGTGCCAGAGTACTGGCGGTTTTAGGGGATTCAGTAACGACCGACCATATTTCACCTGCTGGAAATATAAAGGTTGATTCACCAGCTGGAAAATACTTGGCCGAGAATGGAATTGATAAGTCAGATTTCAACTCTTATGGATCACGTCGAGGAAATCATGAGGTTATGATTCGAGGTACATTTGCAAATATTCGACTTAAGAATTTGCTTTTAAATGGAGTTGAGGGTGGATACACAAAAAACTTTTTAGCAAATGGTGAACAGACAACTATTTACGAAGCTTCACAAGCTTATTTAAAGGCTCAAATCCCATTAGTAATCTTGGCTGGAAAAGAGTACGGATCTGGATCATCTCGGGATTGGGCAGCAAAGGGAACTGCACTATTGGGTGTAAAAGCAGTTATTGCTGAATCCTTTGAAAGAATTCACAGATCTAATTTAATTGGAATGGGAGTACTTCCACTGCAATTTAAAGATGGTGAAACCGCTGCATCGCTTGGATTAGATGGAGGTGAAGAGTTCACAATTGTTGGTGTTGAGGAGTTAAATAAAGGGTTAACTCCTAAAGAGGTTAGTGTGACTGCAGGGAGCAAATCATTTAAGGCGCGTTTGCGAATTGATACCCCAGGTGAGGCAGATTACTATCGCCATGGTGGAATTATGCAATATGTTTTACGCTCACTACTAAATAAGTGATCGAAAAATCCAACTAGAACCTTTAAACTAACCCAATGCTTGGCGATATTAAATCTCCCGATGATTTAAAGGATCTTACCTACAATCAACTTGAGGATCTTTCTGGCGAAATTAGAAATTATTTAATTGAACAAGTTTCAAAATCTGGTGGTCACTTAGGGCCAAATCTAGGTGTGGTGGAGTTGACCATCGCTATTCATAGAGTCTTTGAATCACCAAAAGATGTTATTGTCTTTGATACTGGACATCAAAGTTATGTTCATAAATTGTTAACTGGCCGTACTTCAGGCTTTGATAAATTGCGTCAGCGTGGTGGTGTAGCTGGTTACCCAAATAGAAATGAAAGTGAACATGATGTAGTTGAAAATTCTCATGCATCAACTGCACTTTCCTGGAGTGACGGAATTGCAAAGGGTTTTGCGCTTACAAATCAAACTGAAAGAACCGTTGTTTGTGTCGTTGGTGATGGTGCACTAACTGGTGGAATGAGCTGGGAGGCCTTGAATAATATTGCCGCAAGCAAAAATGAAAAACTAGTAATTATTGTCAATGATAATGAAAGATCATATTCACCTACAATTGGTGGAGTTGCAACATATTTATCAACATTGAGGACGACTAGTGGATATGAAAGATTTTTAGAATGGGGTAAAGGAGTTCTTGAAAAAACTCCAGTAGTCGGCCAACCAATTTATGAAACCTTACATGGTGTTAAAAAAGGCATTAAAGATATTGTTGCTCCTCAGGGAATGTTTGAGGACTTGGGGCTTAAGTATTTTGGACCAGTAGATGGCCATAATATTGAAGCAGTAGAGAAGGCATTAAAAATTGCAAAAGATTTTGATGCTCCAGTTTTAGTTCATGTTATTACCGAAAAAGGTAAAGGTCATGAACCTGCTATTCAAGATGAGGCTGAAAAGTTCCATGCGGTAGGAGTGGTCGACCCTGAGACTGGCCAGCCATTAAGTAAGAGCGGAAAAAGTTGGACAAGTGTATTTGCAGATGAATTAGTAAAGATAGGTTCAGAGCGTAAAGATGTAGTTGCAATAACAGCAGCCATGATGGGACCAACTGGTTTAGATAAGTTTCAAAGGAGTTTTCCAGATCGAACCTTTGACGTAGGAATTGCAGAACAACATGCAACTACAGCTGCCGCAGGCATGGCTTATGCAGGATTACACCCAGTTTTTGCTGTGTACTCCACATTTTTAAATAGGGCCTTTGATCAATTACTACTTGATGTGGCATTACATAAAGCTGGTGTCACATTTGTATTAGATAGAGCAGGAATAACTGGAGATGATGGTCCTTCACATAATGGAATATGGGATTTAGCGCTAACTGGAATTGTTCCTACCCTTCATGTTGCAGCTCCACGCGATGGTCAACAACTTCGCGAAACCCTACGCGAAGCAATAGATATCTCAGATGCCCCTTCGTTGATTAGATTTCCAAAAGGGGCAGTAAACCCAGATATTCCGGCCTTTGAAAGGCGAGATGGTGTTGATGTTTTGTATCGAGGCGAAAGTGCTGACATTTTATTGGTAAGTGTTGGTGCATTTGCTGGGATTGCAGTAGAGGCAGCAGCCCAGGCTTATCGAGAGGGTGTGGGCGTAACCGTAATTGATCCAAGATGGGTTAAACCCTTGCCAAAATCTTTAGTCACAATGGCTCAGCGCTATAAAAGTGTTGTGGTGCTTGAGGATGGTATTAAACACGGTGGAATTGCTAGCACAATTTCAGAGCTATTTAGGGAGTCCCAATTAAATGTTCCTGTTCATTCAATCGGTGTTCCTCTAACTTTTCTTGAACATGCTAAGCGAATTGAAATTTTGGAAGACCTTGGAATTACAGTTCAGAATATAACTAGATCGTTAGTTGCATGGAGTAGCAGTGACTTTGGTGTTGAAATTAAGGAAGAGATGCAACGCCCTTTGGATGAAAACGAGAACCGCAAACCGCTTCGCTAATCCCTTCCCGATCTAAGTAAGGAAGAATTCCACCAAGGTGCATTGGCCAACCAGAGCCAAGCAACATGCAAATATCAATCTCTTGTGGAGTGGCAACTACACCTTCATCAAGCATCATTTTGGCTTCAGTAGCAATTGCTTCTAATGCTCTCTGTCGCACCTGATCGGCAGTTGAGGCTTTGCTGCCTTTTTCTAACAGTGCAATTGCAGCTGGATTAACGGTATTACTGGAATTTGTATCCTTTAAATAAAATGTCTTTACTCCCTCTTTCACAAACCGTTGCATAGTGGGTGAAATCTTGTATCTCGGGCCTAGGTTCTTATTGAGAGTTTCAGCCACGTGCAATGCCACTGCTGGACCAACCAAGCCAAGCAACTCAAGTGATGACATAGGAAAGCCAAGAGGTGTCATGGCAGCATCTGCTACTTCATAAGGTGTTCCTTCATCTATTGCGTCTGTGACCTCGCCCATAAATCTTGTTAATAGTCGGTTCACTACAAAAGCTGGCGCATCTTTAACAATTACCATGGTCTTCTTTAACTCTTTGCCGACATTTATTGCAGTGGCAACTGTGGCATCATCAGTTTTGGTAGTTCTAGCGACCTCGAGCAACGGCATTATTGCCACTGGATTAAAGAAATGAAATCCGATTACACGTTCTGGGTTTTTCAAGCCTTCACTCATTGCTTCTACTGAAAGAGATGAGGTATTAGTAGCTAAAATACATTCCGGAGTGATAATAGCTTCTAGATCTTTAAATAATTTTTGCTTTAATGATAACTCTTCAAAAATTGCCTCAATCACAAAATCAGCATTTGCAAAAACTTTTTGATCGGTAGAGCCTGAGATATTTCCAAGCAATCGAGAGGCTGATTCTGGAGATACCCGCTTTTTATCAACTAATTTTTGAATCTCACCCTTAATCCAAGTTAACCCTTTATCAACCCGCTCTTGGTCAAGATCGGTAATAACTACTGGAACTTTTAAATTCCTCAACATAAGCAGAGCAAGCTGAGAGGCCATTAAGCCTGCGCCAACAACTCCAACCTTACTTACCTTACGAGCAAGAGCTGGCTTAGGAGCGCCTTCAACCTTCTTTCGCTTTTTCTGAATTAAATTAAATGAATATAGTGATGCCCTAAGTGGATCACTCATAACTAAATCAGCCAATACTTTAGTTTCAGCGGCAAATCCATCCCTAACTGTATTTTTTTGTGAAGCCTTAATTAACTCAAGGGCAGCTAGGGGAGAGGCAATTTCAGCACCATTGTACTTTTTAGCGACCGCAGCTTTACCAACTGCTATTGCCTTTTCATATGCAGCAGAGTCTTTACTAAAATCTTTTCTATCAATCTTCTTTTTGCCACTCAAGATATCGGCTGCAAATTTAACTGACTTTTCCAAAAAATCTGCTGGTTCATAAACAGCATCTACAACTCCGAGGGCAAGTGCATCTTTAGATTTCATCATAGTGTTGTTGTTTAAAGCGTTTGAAATAATTACCTGCACTGCATTTTCTGGTCCAATTAATTTAGGAAGTAATGTTGCTCCTCCCCAGCCTGGAACTAATCCCAAAAAGCATTCAGGTAATGCAGTAAATGCCGTAGTGGCAAGTGTGCGATAGTGGCAGTTAAGTCCAACCTCAAGTCCACCTCCCAGTGCTAATCCATTTATAAAGGCAAAGGTAGGTTTTTTACTCTCATGAAGTTTAAGAAATACCTCATGCCCTAAATCTCCGATAGCAATCGCCTGTGCTTTATCTTTTAGGAAACTCATTGCAGATAGATCTGCACCAGCAGCAAAAATAAATGGTTTGCCAGTAACAGCAATTGCAACTGCAGCTGATTTAGTTGCTTCATCTATTGCATTTGCTAGTGATTGTAATGAAGCAGCACCAAAGGTATTTGGCCGTGTGTGATCAGACCCATTATCTAAAGTGATTAATGCTAACTCGCCATTATGACCAAAGGGAGCAAGTGAAACCATGCGTAAGAGCGCATTAGTTACAACTTCATCGGGTGCTCCAACCAATGTTGTGCTCTCAGTCATTATTTACCGCCTGTGTAGTTTGGGTTTTCCCAAATAATTGTGCCACCCATGCCGAGCCCAATACACATTGTTGTAATCCCATAACGTACCTCTGGATGATCTTTGAATCCGTTTGCTAAGTTAAGAATTAATCTAACTCCAGATGAAGCCAGCGGATGGCCAACTGCAATAGCGCCACCGTAAATATTGACTCGCTTATCATCATCGGCAATACCAAAATGATCTAAGAAAGATAAAACTTGGATGGCAAAGGCTTCATTTACTTCAAATAAGCCAATATCTGAGATATCTAAACCTGCCTTTTTTAGAGCTTTTATTGTGCTTGGAACTGGGCCATATCCCATAATCTCTGGCTCTACTCCAGCAAAAGCAAATGAAACTAATTTTGCTTTTATTGGAAGATTTAACTCTTTTGCTTTATTTTCAGATGCCAATATTGCTGCGGTTGCGCCATCATTTAAACCAGCTGCATTTCCAGCAGTAACTCGACCAGAGGGACGAAATGGAGTTTTAAGTGCGGCTAATGCCTCAAGAGTGGTCTGCGGTCTTGGTGGTTCATCAACTGTTGCTACGCCCCATCCAAGTTCAGTAGTTCTGGTGGCAACTGGGATCAGATCAGGTTGAATCTTATTAGCGCTATATGCGGCAGCAGTTTTTTGTTGTGAGGCTAATGAGTACTTATCGGCTCGCTCTTTGGTTAGGTGAGGAAATTTGTCATGCAATCTTTCGGCAGTGGCGCCCATCTGTAATGCATCAGTATCAACAATTTTTTCAGCTAGATATCTTGGATTTGGATCAATACCATCTCCCATTGGATGATTTCCCATATGCTCAACGCCACCGGCAATAGCCAAATCGTAAGCTCCCATATTTATACTGCCTGCAATAGTGGTAACTGCGGTTAAAGCACCAGCACACCACCTATCAATTGAATAGCCAGGAACTGTATTAGGTATACCAGCCAAAATTGAAACTGATCTACCAATATTCATTCCTTGATCACCTGTTTGTGTAGCTGCTGCAATTGCAACATCATCAATTTGATCTAGGGGAATACTTGGATTGCGCTCTAACAAGCCTCGAATGCAACGAACCATAATGTCATCTGCTCTAGTTTGGGCATATAGAGAACCAGCTTTACCAAAGGGCGTTCTAACCGCATCAACTAATACAACATTGGTTTTGGCAGTTGCACTTTTACTCATTTTCGACCCCTAGCTCGTAAACACAAATATAGGGGTTAGGTTACTCGCCAGTAGGTAAATTGGGTAGTGGGAAGTCAATGCTCAGTTGTAGGTTTTATGGATCTCTCCCATTAAATGATCTAGGTGAATTTATTGCTCACTCTCTAAAGCAGGCTCATCTTCTTGCGCTTCAGCAATAACTATTGGCTCAGTTTGGCCGATTGCATTTTTTAATGGCGCTAAGACCTGCCCAATTTGCCAATCTCTAGCACCATATTTATTTAATTCACTGATAATAAACTCCTGATACCCACTTTCACTTTTTGGTGGTTCTTGCCAACACACCCTTCGAACAAACTCAGGTGTAATTAGATTTTCAACAGGAATTTTTAACTCTGCTGCCAGATTTATCAAATGAGATCTGGCATGAGTCAATCTGGCATAACCAATTGGATTTTTTTCTTTCCAAACTCGAATAGGAGGCAAGTTATTTGAAGGGACTTTATACTCTGGCTGCTGATCGATCGGCGTTAATAGTGCATTGGATAAGACTTTAAGCCAGCGGCCAAAAGGTGGAGATTCTAATTTAGTTCGCCAACCAATCACTTTTGCAACCGCTTCCAATTCTTTTGGGCGAGTTAGAGCTAATTCAATAATGGCTTCATCACCAAGGACTCGACCAGGTGCTAGATCTAATTCTGCTGCTAATTCATCCCTTGATAACCAAAGGTCTCTAACAATCGTTAGCGTCAATCGATCCCTGACCTTATGCATTCCTGAAGTTCTACGCCAACGATCTGGCTTTGGCTTATCCGAAAATTGATAATTATCAAAGCTATTTAATATTGAGGAAAAATCCTGTTTTGCCCAGTGTAGTTTGTTTTGTTCTGCCAATAAATTTTCAACCGCATCCTTTATCTCAAGAAGAATATCTACATCAAGTGCTGCGTAGTTCAACCATTCAGGCTTTAATGGTCTTATCGACCAATCAACTGCCGAGTGCTCCTTTGCTAATTGAATCTCTAGCAAGTTTTCAGCTAATGGTCCTAGCCCAACTCTTTCACACCCGGCAATTCTGGCGCCAAGTTCGGTGTCGAAAAGTAGCTTTGGTTTTAACCCAACCCCTATCAAGCAGGGCAGATCTTGGGTACTGGCATGTATAACCCAAACTGAGTTAGCAAAATTATTATTAAATTCCTGCCAAAGATTTGAATTCAATAACGGAATTGGATCTATTAAGTGTAGGCCGCCACCTCTTCGAAAAATTTGAATAAGATAAGCCCTTTGACTATAACGATAACCAGAGGCTCGCTCAGCATCAATTGCGATATCACCTGAGCCCTTGGCTAATTCAGCAATCGCCCTTGCAAAAGCACTTTCGTTTTCAATTAGTTCTGGTGTTCCATTTCTTGGAACAAGTAGCGGAGTTACCATTAAATACTAAATTTTACGAGAAATTGAAGAAACACCTTCAGGAATTGGTTCTAGTCCTGCCGTCATACCGAGTAACTCTAACCAGGCATTTACATTATTAACTAACTGCGACTGATTAGTTGGAGTCCAAGAAGCTCGAATCTCAATTTCAGAATCTTCATCCTTATCCTCTAAATCTCCAAAAGATGCGCTTGCAACTCTAGTTACAGTTCCACTTGCAGCGACATATTCACAATCAAATTTTTTTAAAGACTCCATTAACCAAGCCCAACCAATTTCTGGAAGTAATGGATCAGAGGCCATCTCAACATCAATTGCTGCTCTAGTAAAAGTCACAAATCTCCACTGTCCGGCCCAACCATCTTGTCCATTTGGATCGTGCAATAAAACTAATCTGCCGGTAGCTGCATCCTCTAAGACATCGGCAGTTAAGGCAATGGCATGAGGTGCAAGCTTTTGTGGTGCAGGAACAATTTCTAAAAGAATTTCACTCCTTGGCTTTAATGCCAAAATTGGAGCAACTAATTGTTCAAAATTTGAGGTCACTACCTAAGGATAAATTGAATAGATGATAACTAAGTGAAGGCGCGAGGAAGGTAAGTAAAGTTATATATTTTTCCTAGTAGTATTACCCAAATGGCCTCTTTGTTAGCACTGTTATCCTCGATTTTATGGGGGACTGCAGATTTTTTTGGCGGTAAATTATCCAAGAAGTACCAGGCATTAGCGGTAACTGCGGTTTCACAAGCTTTTGGCTTACTTACCGGAATCATAATAATTCTAGTAAGTTCTGCTTGGCTTAAGCCCGCATTGGGTTGGGACAATTACTTTATCTCTGGAGTACTTGCCGGTCTATTTGGTTTTGTAGGTTTGATTGCTTTTTACTCAGGCTTAGCTACTGGTCGCATGGGAGTTGTTTCACCGATTGCATCACTAAGTGTACTAATTCCATTAACTATTGCTTTTATTACTGGCGAAAAACCAAACTCAACTCAGATTTTAGGAATGAGTATTGCCCTACTTGGAGCATTTTGCGCAAGTGGTCCAGAAGTAAAAGGTGGTGTTGCTATCAAACCTGTTATTTTAGCAATCATTGCCGCATTTGGATTTGGATTAGCAGTTGCTTTTATAGCTAAAGGTTCAGCTTCAAGTGCAATTATGACTATGACTACGATGCGTTTTACAACATTTTTCATAGCGCTCTTTTTATTTGCCAAATATCGAACCTTTGGTGGTTTTACAAAGAAAGATCTTCCTTTGTTGATTGGAGTTGGCGCAGCGGATTTTATTGCAAATTTACTTTTAGGTGTGGCGACCACCAAAGGACTTGTATCCCTTGCAGTAGTTTTGGGGTCATTATTCCCAATAGTTACCGCCTTACTAGCCTTTAAATTACTACATGAAAGATTGCATAAAATTCAGTATTTGGGAATTGTATTTGCAATTATTGGAGTAGCTGTAATTTCCTTAGGATAGTTTTTTGTAATGCCTAAATTCATATTGCTCTGCAATCTCTTTATTTATTAATTTAAAGCTCTTGGTTAACTCCTCAATACTTATTCTATTATCACCGACTTTACTTAAACTAACTGTTAAATATAACTCATCAACTAAAGACTCCTTAATCATTGCCAGAAGAAGTTTTGGACCAGATTCAATTAATACATTTATTGGTACCTGTTCGCTATTACGTTTAAAATCCTTTGCAACCTCAGCAATTAACTCGGATGGGGTTAGCTGGAATTGTTTTGCCAATTGATTCTTAGGTTGTAATTTAATTTTGGAATGGGTCAAAATATAGAGCGGTACTGGCGTTCGTTTATAAGGCTCACGTCTTGCCGTATTACCACCAATTACTATCAGATCAGATTTCTGTCGAAGTTGTTGAAATCGCCTGCGATCCTCATCATTTGATAACCCCATTGAGGAGCCATTTATTGATGTTGAGCCATCGGATCCCACAATGAGATTTGCGCTTACTTTGACCAGATTCATGAGTTAAGGGTACTGATTGTCAGTGGGTAGGTTTAACCTCTGATCATGATAATAAATTGTGATAGTTGCATTATGCGCAATATTGCCTGCAATGATTGCGTTGTATCGGTTCTCCTAAATATAAAGCCACTTCCAGGCAAAAATGCAGAGTTTTCAACGCAAGATGAGGTTGCAATAGGCCACCTTTCTCAAGCTGGTTTGATTCCTCCGCTTCGATATAAGCGACACCGAGCAAGTGATCCAAAATTGAGAAATTTGGGATAAATTCAAATAAATATTGGAAATTCAAGGTAATTCTCAGCACCCTACGCATGGGTTGGGTTGAGTTCTTAAGGAGCAACTGGTTAGCCTTTAGAAATGAGATTTCCTCCTCGAGCATATTTGGCATTGATTGTTGCTACCGGAGTTTTGTTTCCAATTCCAGCAAACGCAGCACCATCACTTATAGAAGTACAGGCACGAGTTAGAGATCTTGAAGAACAGGCCACTACAGCTGCTGAAGGTGCTCAAGAAGCTAAAGTGCAATTAGCAAAATTAAATAAAACCTTAGGTGCCGTCCAACAAAAAGCTAGTCAGCAGGGTGAGTCAATAAAGCAAATGAATAAAGTTATTGGAGCAATTGCAGCTGAGCAGTATAAGTCTGGCCCGTTAAGCCAATCCCTTGAGTTATTGTTCTCGACTGATCCACAGTTATACCTATCTTCAGCAGGATCTTTAGAAGCGCTAACTCGCAAGAAGAGTGAGGATTTAAAGAAATTTTCTGTTGCAACACAACGATTAAATGCAACCACATTTACAGTAAGTGACAAGTTAGCCTTGGTAAAGGCGGCTGAGGCTAAGTTTAAGAAACAACTAGCAATTGCAAACTCTAAATTAGCTGAAGCCGAGGAATTACTGGCGAAACTAACTGCAGCAGAGCGCGAGCGTCTGGCAAAGTTAAATTCAGATCAGGAGGATGCCGACCAACTCAATTCTTTAGCAGAAGGTGGTAAGTACGCCGGGGTTTCAGGTAGAGCGGGAATAGCAATCAAGTACGCACTTGCTCAAATTGGTGATAAGTATGTCTTTGGCGCCGCAGGAATGACCTACTGGGATTGTTCTGGATTAACAATGAAAGCATTTAATGCTGCAGGCGTCTCCTTACCTCATTCAGCAAGGGCTCAATATCGGTATGGAAAAGCAATTCCAAGAAATCAATTGCAGCCCGGAGATCTAGTATTTTTTGGAAAGCCAATCTCACATGTGGCAATTTACTTAGGTCCAGATCGAATGTTGCATGCTCCACGAAAGGGAAGCCGAGTAAAGATCGCAAATATGAATATGGGCAAGAAGCCGTATATCGGAGCTCGCCGTTTATAACAACGAAAAAGTACTTTTAATAACAAATGATTTAGGGCCACGAGCAGGTGGCATTGAAACATTTGTTTTGGGTCTAATCGAAGGCTTGCCAAAAAACTCATTAATTATCTACACATCGTCTCAACCTGGATATCAAGAGTTTGATCAGCAATTACTGGTCAAATACGGTGCAGTAGTTATAAGAGATCGCGCCAAAATACTACTTCCAACATTTCGTATAAGTAAGAAAGCAGCGGAAATATTAAACCAATATGGGATAAGTCGAGTTTGGTTTGGTGCAGCAGCCCCACTTGCGTTGATGGCTAATAGATTAAGATCGGCCGGCGCCACGCATATTGTGGCTTTAACCCATGGACATGAGTTGTGGTGGGCAAAGGTTTTTGGGTTAAAGACTCTAATGCGAAAAATAGTGAAAGATACTGATCACTTGGGGTATTTAGCAGATTACACTCGAAGTGTTTTAATTAAAATAGGAGATCCAAATAAATTTGTACAGATTGCTCCTGGAATTGATACTACTTACTTCACTCCAAGAGTAAAAAATTCTGAACTGGTAGTAAAACATAAATTAGAAGGACGTAGAGTTATTGTCTGTGTTGGTCGCTTAGTTCATCGTAAAGGTCAAGATCAATTAATCAAATCGCTTCCCAAAATTATCAAGGAATTTCCAGATACTGTATTACTTTTTGTAGGGGATGGACCAATAAAATCAATGTTAAAAAATTCTGCAAGGCAATTAGGAGTTACAAATAATATTGTATTTGCGGGTAAGGTTTCACATAATCAGTTAGCAGATTACATTTGTTTGGGTGATATATTTGCAATGCCAGTCAGATCAAGATTTTTTGGATTAGAGGTTGAAGGTCTTGGAATTGTTTATCTTGAGGCAAGTGCATGTGGACTACCAGTAATTGCCGGTAATTCCGGTGGGGCACCTGATGCGGTCATTGAGAATGTGACTGGTTTGATTATCGATGGCACCAAAGATGATCAAATCTCCAATGCAATTTGCAGATTACTAAGAAACCCAACTGATGCAAAGAAAATGGGGGAAGCTGGTCGGGGATGGGTAATTGAAAATTGGAAGCGAGATCATTGGTCAGCTAAATTTAATGAGTTACTTTTCAAAAATTAATCCTGCGGAGATTGCAATACCTACAGCTTGAGCTCTATTTGTTGCTCCCAGCTTTTTATAGATGGATGCTAGGTGAGTTTTAATAGTTGCCTCAGTTAGAAAAAGCAGGCTTGCAATATTAGCGGCAGTGGCTCCAGTAGGTAGATGGGTAAGTACCTCAATTTCTCGTGGTGTGAGTTTGAAATCACGTTTTTTAACTGGAGATTTAAATTCGCCAGCTTTTAAAAAAATTTGATTTTCACTACCAAGGCAGTTTAGAACTTCAATCAAGTTTTCAATCGGCGCACCCTTCGTAACATAGGCAGATGCCCCCGCAGTTTTTGCTACCTCTAAAGATTCAAGATCACTTTGCATCGTCAAAACAACAAATTTGCAATCTAATTTTGTTGACACTGTTCTTTTAACCAAATCAATTCCATTACTATTTCCAAGGTTTATATCAACTATACATATTTGTGGAATGGTTGAATTAATGACAGCCCAGCCTTCAGTTGTTGAGGCTGCTTCACCTACTATTTCAAAACCATTTTTACCCAGGGCATTGGCCAATCCACTTCGGATAAGTGGATGATCATCGACTAACACAACTTTCACGGATTAAATCTAATCCCAATCTTGGTTCCCTTAGAATCACAATCCACATCAAGTTCGGCGCCAATTAGATGCAGGCGTTCCCTAACTCCAATAAGGCCATAGGATTTTTCTTTAGAGTCGATACCGCCATTACCATCATCAGTTACCAATATTTGGCTGGGTAAAAGTTCAATTTTGATCTGGGCACAATTTGCGTGGCGCTTAGCATTGATAATTAATTCTCTGATTACTCGTACCAATTCAAACTTGATAGACGAGCTTATTTCTATTTGCCCAGAAACCTCGAATTTAATTGAAGTATTGAACAGAATTGATTCAGCCTGTTCAGAAATAACTTGATCGAAACTTTTTATAGACTCTGTGCGTAATTGGTAAATTTCATCTCTAACCTGATTAATTAATCCACTTAACGTAAATCTAATATCACGAATAATTCTTCGATTCTTATTATCTAATGCAGGATCACCTACAACTTGATCTAATTGATAGCCAACCGCAGCTAACTCTTGGGCCAATCCATCATGAAGCTCTCGGGCTAACCGGGATCGTTCAGAGTTAGGCGAAGAGTTCATCAATCTCGCGAGCAAATTGCTGCGAAACTACATGTCGCTTAACTGAAAGTTTTGCAGTTAGCTGTCCACCAGCAATAGTGAAATCAACCGGCAAAATTGTAAATTTTCTGATTGATTCCGCTCGACTTACTGCTTTATTAGTTTCGTCAACAGCAGTTTGAATTACTGCCAATAAAGTTGGATCCTTTGTAAGTTCTTCAATCGTTGCATTCTCTTTTTTATTTGCAACTGCCCAAGGTTTGATTGAATCAGGATCTAAGGTAATTAATGCGGCAATAAATGGTTTATTATCACCTACAACCATGCACTGGCTAATCAGTGGGTGTGAGCGAAGGCGATCTTCAAGAACTGCAGGGGCAACATTCTTACCACCAGCAGTTACGATTAACTCTTTCTTTCTTCCAGTAATTGATAGGTATCCCTCTTCATCTAATTGCCCGAGATCTCCAGATTTGAAGTAACCATCTGAGGTAAATACCTCGGCATTTGCTGCATCATTTTGCCAGTACCCATTCATAACAATAGGGCCTTTAATTAAAACCTCGCCATCATCAGCGATCTTTATTGTTGTTCCTGGAATTGGTTTACCAACAGATCCCACCTTATGTGCTTGCGTTAGGTTTAGAGTTGCACCTGCCGTAGTTTCGGTTAATCCATATCCTTCTAAAACTCTAATTCCGGCACCGCGATAAAAATGGCCTAATCTAGATCCAAGTGGAGCTCCACCAGATATTGCAGCCTCTACTCTGCCACCAAGACCTGCGCGAATTTTGGAATAAACCAATTTATCAAATAATCCATGTTGAAATTTAAGTAGAGGTGAAACCTTTTTACTATCAAGAGATTTGCTGTAAGCAATAGCGACCTCTGCTGCTTTGTGAAAGATCTTTCCTTTACCAGCGGCCTCCGCTTTGGCTTCAGCACCATTATAAATTTTTTCAAATATACGAGGAACTGCAAGCACGAATGTTGGTTTAAAGGATGCCAAATCCGCAGGTAACTTAGTTAAGTCACTGCAGTGTGCAAGATGTAATCCGGCAGTAATCGATCCAATCTGTACCATTCGGCCAAAAACGTGTGCCACTGGCAAAAATAAAAGAGTTGAGCCACCTGGCTTCAAAAATAGATCACTTGCACCATTTACAACATTGCCACACTCAGATAGAAAATTTCCATGGGTTAATTGCACACCTTTAGGTTTTCCAGTTGTACCAGAGGTATAAATAAGCGTTGCCAGAGTCTCTGGCTTAAGTGCCTCTCTACGTTTTGCTATCTCTTCGTCGCTTACACCTTTACCCTCATGGGTGAGAGTGGCGAGTGCGTTGTAGGTAATGTTCCAAATATTCTTACAACCAGATGGCATAACTGGTGTGACTAATTCAGCCAGAGCCGGAGTTTCGACAATAATTGCCACAGCTGCAGAATCGGTAAGAATCCATTCAACCTGTTCAGCACTTGAGGTTTCATAAATTGGAACTGGAACAGCTCCGGCATACCAAATCGCAAAATCTAATACTGTCCACTCGTATCGTGTCTTTGCCATAATTGCTACACGATCACCAAATTTAATTCCAGAGGCAATTAAACCTTTGGCTACTGCTTTTATCTCCTCTTCATACTCTTTTGCAGTTACTGCCTGCCAACCATTTCCAAGAGGTCGGGAGACTATTACCCGCTCTGGTTCAAACCATGCCCGCTCTGCAATTAGGTTAGTTAGATTGCCCGATACTGCCGCTGGGATAATTGCTGGAATACTCACCTGATTCATTGGCACACGGTACCTGTTGGTGGGGTGTTTTTCTAGACCCGAAAGCGCATTTTATGAGTGTCAATTACGGGTATTACTTCGCGGTAGCCTTACGCCATGTCTAATCCAACTACCTCAACTATTTCGATTGCCGCAACCGCAGATGATGTCAGAGCGGTTTTATTTGATATTGCAAATTATCCAACTTGGTCAACATCCTTCAAATCTGCAACAGTAATTGAGTCTGATGCGCAAGGTCGACCTACTCAGGTAAAACTCAGCGTTGATGCGGGAGCTTTAAAAGATAAGCCAACTTTAAATTATGACTGGTCTGGTTATCCAGATCGAGTAGATTTTTCGCTAGAGGATGCTGATTTATTAACGCAGATGTCCGGTGCTTATATTGTTAAAGATAATGGTGATGAAACTGAAGTAACTTTTGAAATGACAGTAGCGCTATCAATGCCAGTTCCAGATATGATGCGCACAAAAGCTGAAAAATCAACAATTGATTTGGCTTTAAAGCAGTTAAAGGAAAAATTAGAAAATTAATTTAAGCGTGCAGATTCCTAGATCAGCTTTAACAATTGGCATTGATATCGGAGGCACCAAGGTATCAGCTGGAGTAGTCGATGCAGATGGAAATATTATTGCATCAGATCGAAGACCAACTCCCATATCTGGCGGTCTAGAATTAATCCAAACGATTATAGAGTTAATTAAATTTTTTCAGTCAAGGTATGAAATAGCTGGTATTGGAATAAGTATAGCTGCACTAATATCTACTGATCAAGGCACGATTGTTGGTGCCCCTAATATAGCAAACTTAAGTAAATTAAATTTTGTTGCTGAAATAAAAAAGTTTTTTAACTTACCAGTAATTGCAGAGAATGATGCAAACTCTGCGATGTGGGCAGAGTACAAATATGGAAATGCTAAAAATTTTAATCCGGTAATGTTTTTTATTATTGGTACAGGAATGGGTGGCGGTTTAGTCATTGATGGTAAATTATTCAAAGGTGCAAACGGCATCGGAGCAGAGTTTGGCCACATGATTGTTCAGCCAAATGGCATCAAATGTGGCTGTGGGGCCTTTGGCTGCATAGAACAGTACGCATCTGGAAGTGCACTCATGCGCTATGCCAATGAAGAGATGAAATTGGACTCAGCTCAGGCAAATGAGTTACTCAGGTTTACAACGGGCACAGGTGAAATTACAGGTTCAGTCTTAACTGCGGCAGCAAAGCAGGGCAATAAAATTGCATTATCGGCATTTAATAAACAAGCTGATTGGCTTGGCTCTGCATGTGCTTCTTACACACTGCTACTAGATCCACAAGCAATTGTTATTGGTGGTGGAGTGGTAGATGCAGGTGAACTATTTCTCAACTTAGTTAGAAATTCGATGGAGAAATATATGCCTTTTGCTGGTACTCATTTACTGCCAAAAATTATTGCTGCAAAATTTGGCAATGATGCCGGATTAATTGGCGCAGCAGAGCTGGTTAGAGGCTAGTCCCATCATCAAAATTATCTTCAGCTCTTGCAGTTCGCCAGATAATGGTCGCAATCGAACCAAGGATTCCTAAAACTGCTGGCCAACTTCCAAAAATTTCAAAATCAGTTATCAGGTATGTAACTAGATATAAGCCACTTGCAAGCAAAAGTGATATCGAAAATCTTTGCATCGAATCTAATTTAATTGGCTTGGGATTTGGAGGTACAAATCTCTCAGTGACCTCAATTTGGTCTAGCTGGTCTAGATAGGTCGTCGGTGCAGATTCATCCAAAGATAGTGATGAAACAATTGAATCAAACTCCGCATCAACTAGATCTAAGTCACTAAACTCAGAGGAGCGTTTAAGCTTACCTGCAAGCACATCTTCGATGAAGGACTTGCTTTCAAAATTTAAAATATCCAAATCGTAATCTAATGGTACATTATGAAAAGATTTATCAAAAACTACCTCTCTAATATCTGCAGATGAAACATTATCAACAATTGTAAATGAATTTTCTGGATCAACTGCATGATCGTTATCTGAATAAGCAACAAGCAAAGGTAGATCAATTAGATATAAATCTTTCTCTACACTTTTCCAAAGCTTTCGAAGTGAATCTAATGCTTTAAGTGGCGTGCGGCCATAGCTATGTTTTGGTGGATTTGGTTTAGCTATATCAGTAGGTCCTTTTTTGATTGAAGGAACTATATATTTAAGCAGGGGAGTAAGTTTTAGAATAAATCTGCGATCATGAATAGATGCGTTAAGTAAGATTAAACCTTCAATCTCACTGCCACGGATTTGCGCTAATTTAAGTGCTAATGCACCCCCCATTGAAAAACCTGCAATAAATATACGAGTACACGTGTTCTGCAATTCGATAAATGCTTGCTCAACTTTCTTGTACCAATCTTGCCAATTGCTCTCATTCATTTCTTGCCACGTTGTGCCATGCCCGGGTAGACATGGTGTACTTACTGTGTAGCCTTGTTGATTAAAGAATTCAGCCCAAGGTTTTACAGTTACTGGGGAACCTGTAAAACCATGAATTACCAGCACACCAATTTTTCCACCAGCAAGGGTAAATCCAGCTGAGTTTGGAATTGAATTCACGCTCAAATGGTGTCATAGATTGGCTTAGCCACTAAATTAGACCCGTGCCATACAATCTATTGAAATCCTTTCTGATCCCGCTTTTGATGTTTATTTTTCGGCCAAAGGTCACTGGGTTGCGCCATGTGCCAAGTAATGGACCAGTAATAATTGCTTCAAACCACCTCTCCTTTAGCGATTCAATTTTTATGCCTCTAGTGGTCACCCGAAAAGTTACATTTTTGGCTAAGAGTGAGTACTTCACCTCACCTGGAATTAAGGGTTTAATAAAGAAGTTGACCTTTATTGCCTTAGGTCAGGTTCCAATTGATAGATCAGGTGGAAAGCGAAGTGAAGCTGCATTGTTAACTGGATTACGCCTTCTTCGTGAGAATCAATGTTTAGGAATTTATCCTGAAGGCACAAGATCACCGGATGGTCGGTTGTATAAAGGTCGAACCGGTATTGCCAGAATGGCAATCGAATCCGCTGCCCCAGTAATCCCTGTTGCAATGTTTAATACCGCAGAAATTCAACCAACTGGTCAGGTAGTTCCAAAGGTAAGAAGAGTTGAGATGGTCTTTGGAGAGCCGATGTACTTTAGTGGTGACTCTAGCGACCAAAGTGTATTACGTGATGTCACAAATCAAATTATGGAAAAAATAGCTGAACTTTCTAAACAAGAGTATGTACCAAATATGTATGCATCAGAGGCCAAGGATGCAATAAAAAAGAGTTTAAAAGATGAAGATCAGATTGAATCTGACGAAGATTGATTTATTGAGGTCCAATAAACTCTCTGCGCGCAGCTAAGTAATTACAGATATCGCAGTTATCCTTAGCAGGTGGCATTTGACCAGAAACAACTGTAATGAAATCTGTTAATCTGGTAGCAAGTGCTGCTGGATTTCTATCTATTGGTCGCCAGGTGTGCTTAAGTTTTAAACCAAAACCTTTATTAACATCACCGGCTGGCTCAAGCAGTGACCAGACCAGTAATCCCATAAGGGAAACTTTCTTCGCATCCCCAGTTGCCGGATTTTCAAGTGCAAATGCATATGCTTCTAATTGCGGCTGGTATAGATCGGTTTTGTCTGAATCTTTTGCTTGAAACTTACAATCAACAATTCCGTAAGTGCCATCTGCAAATTCAATTAGTAGATCATATTTACCCCGAATGGCATACTTTGTAGCAGCACCATTTACATTGATAAAGGAAGATTTAACCCAACCACCAAGATCAGCAACTTTACCTTCAGGTAGTACCGGTGCGATATCTGCAGTTGTTTTTTTAGCAAAGTAGTTTTCTTGCATATTTGCAAGATCGCCTACAAGTGGCATAAATCCTGGTGTTCGTAAGCCATGATTGTAATTAAGCCATAAACAACGGTGACAACTTCCCCAGGAGAAGGTCAAATCTGAAGGCGAGATAAATTCTCTAGCATTTCCAACTGCATTTGATGAAGCCATATCTACTCTTTTCTGCGCATACACTCATTGTTATGCCCTAAGTTACTTTTCATTAAGTAGATTAAGTCTGCCTGCTACTACTGACAATCGCAGTTAGCGACATGGCAGTTATGAGGCGCTTTTTACTTGGCTAGTAACGAGGAGAGAATGGTGAAAAAGCCAAGAGCTATCATCACTACTCCTCCAAAGCGGCGCATAAATACTAATCTCTTCAAATCTCCAGAGAGCCATTGACGCACGGTGCCGGCAAGTAGGCCATATGTACCATCTGAAATCAAAGCAATTAAGGCGAAGATTGCACCTAGTAGTAATAATTGTGCCGTTATATTGTTTTTTTCTTGGTCAATAAATTGAGGCAAGATCGCTGCAAAAAACACCACAGATTTTGGGTTTAAAACCCCTACCCAAAAACCATTTTTGACTGAGGTAAAAAATGAGGGCTTAAAACCTCCGCTACTTTGCATATCTTGAGCATCTACCTTGCTGGCTACAATTGCAGAGTATCCCAAGTAAATTAGGTAAGCACCTCCTGCCCACTGTATAGCGTTATAAAGGATTTCAGATCTTTGCAAAATGGGACCTAAACCAACCGCAACAAATACTGAAACTAAAAACATACCCAAGGCATTTCCGATTACCGTTGCAACTGCAGCTAATCTTCCCCAAGCAATAGCTCGGGCAATAGTGAAGAGAACTGATGGACCGGGAGCTAAAATGATTAGCACGGTAGCGATTAGATACTCCCATAACCGGCTGGGTACGGCACTCTCAAAAAACATGACTAAATCTTATATCGATTACTCGATAAATTATAATTTAAAGGAAAGACATATATTGCTCTATTATTATACAAAAATTTTTTTAAGATGTATGACCTTGATAATTTTTGCAAAACTCTATTGGGCTTAATTTAGATTCTCAGGTCGATAGTTATTTGATCATTTGGGATTTCCTGCAATTTCATCATGTTGAGTACAAATTCGCTCACCAGCTGGGCTAATTTTTTGGTGCCTGCAGGTGATGCCTAACTTATCAAATGCCTTATCTCCAAAATATGAACGATATGCCAGCGCAAGCAAAACTCTTACATTTATATCTTTACTGGTCTTAATTGAGAAGGCTAAAGCGGCTCTGGACACAGTATTTTCAATAATTTTTTCTGTTTTGGTGGTGGCTTTTGCAATAGCAGCGTTGGTCATTCCATCGCATAGATGCTCACAGACTAAGTGTTCAAATGGTGTCAGCTCTCTGACTAAGACACTAAATTCCACCGTAATGCTCCTAGTTCTCGGAATATTGTGCCCCCGCAAAACAAAAAATTTCAAGAGATGGAAAATGTGTCGTTTATGCCTATTATTGGCTGATGAACTCCATATTGGATCAGCGTCAGGGCCCAATCTTGCGCCTTACTCTGAATAGACCAGAAAAGAAAAACGCAATTACCCAAGAGATGTACCAGAGTTTGGCGGATCAAATTAACCAAGCTGCTGGGGATTTTTCAATTAGAGCAGTAGTTATTGATTCAAATGGTGACTGCTTTACTTCTGGAAATGATATTAACGATTTTGCCAATAATTCACCGATGGGAGAAGGTTCTCCAGTCTTTAGCTTTCTTTTTGCTATTCATAATTTTCCTAAGCCACTGATTGCTGCGGTAAAGGGAAGAGCTGTTGGAATTGGCACCACCATGCTTTTACATTGTGATTATGTAACAGCTAATTCTGACACCAAATTTTCTATGCCTTTTGTATCACTGGGACTGGTTGCAGAGGGCGGCTCTAGTTATCTTTTTCCTAAGTTGGTAGGTCATGCTAAAGCCAGTGAAATATTCCTAACCGGTCGTACATTTTCAGCAGATGAGGCATTACAAATGGGTGTTATAAATAGAGTTGGTAGTGATGAGCTAGCACTTGCTATGGAGTTTGCTACGGCGGTTTCAGAGCAACCGCCTAATGCGGTGATCAACACCAAAGCATTACTCAAGAGTGCATCTCACGAGGCATTAAATCAAGTAATTCTGGCAGAAGGAGAGTTATTTAAAATGGCAACTGAATCTGAAGAGGCTCAAATGGCATTTATGAACTTTTTAGCAAAGAAAAGCAAAGTCAAGTGATGTCACTTGCCGGTAAGAGAATTTTTGTAACTGGCGGTTCCAGAGGTATTGGACTGGCAATTGCATTACGAGCGGCCAAGGATGGTGCATCAATTGCAATTGCAGCAAAGACTGCTGATCCGCATCCAAAACTTCCTGGAACTATTTTTACTGCAGCAAAGGAGATTGAGGCTGCAGGTGGTAAAGCTCTAGCAATTCAATGTGATATCCGGGATGAGAATCAAATATCAGCTGCTATTGAAAAAGCAGCAAGTGAGTTTGGTGGAATTGATATATTAATTAACAATGCATCTGCGATTAATTTAACCAATACCGAAAGTACGCCAGCAAAGAAATTTGATTTAATGATGGGAGTAAATACCCGTGGTACCTTTTTAACCTCTCAAGCCGCAATTCCATATTTAAGGAAGAGTGCGCAAGCAGGTTTTAACCCACATATTCTTATGCTTTCACCGCCACTCTCAATGAAAGGTAAATGGTTCAAACCCCATCTTGCTTATACGATGGCAAAGTATGGAATGAGTATGTGTGTGCTTGGCCTAGCGGATGAACTTAAGAAGGATGGGATCGGGGTAAATGCCCTTTGGCCAAGGACAGCTATTGATACCGCCGCTCTAGCGATGATTCCTGGAGTTGATGTGAATTTTTGTCGTACCCCAGAGATTATTTCTGACTCTGCTTATATTATTTTTAATCGCTCCGGTAAGGAGTGCACTGGAAACTTCTTTATTGATGATGAAGTTTTAGCCAGTGAAGGGATAACAGATCTAGATAAGTATGCAGTGGTTCCTGGGAATAAAGAGTTTATTAACGATCTATATATTGATTAAATTTTAAATTCAGTATGCTCATGCTCGGTCTCAGCAATCCCTGAGGAATATCTCGCCTCGTAACGACCTAACCTCCAAACTAAAACTGATAACAGCCAGGCTCCCACAAATGAAGCCACAATAAAGTAGCCAACCTTATTAAGATCGATGGCGGCTATCATGGTAAAAGGCTGGTAATTATCAATACTTGTTTTATCAGCTAAAACTCCAATTAATTGAATAGTACCAATTACAAACGCCACAAATATGGATAACCCAGTAGTGGTTATGTTGTAGTAAATTTTTCTTAACGGTGAAGTAAAAGCCCAAGAGTATGCCTTAGTCATAAATATGCCATCAAGTGAGTCCATAAGTGACATTCCAGCAGCAAAAATTAGGGGCAAGGCAATAATCGCAAGTGGCGGTAAAGTTCCGCCAACTGTCCCAACAGCTGCCGTTGCAGAAAGAGCAAGTAATGCAACCTCAGTTGCCGTATCAAACCCCAGCCCAAACAAAACTCCTACTGGATACAATTGCCAAGAGTGATCAAATCCATTTTTAAATGCGCCTCGAAAAATCCTTCGCATTAATCCGCGCTCATTCAAAAGTTGTGTTAAATGCTCATGTGAAAACTTACCAGTTTTAGCTTGTCGCCAAACTTTTATAATTCCAACTAAGATGACTAAATTAAGTATTCCTACTAAATAAAGAAATAATGTGGAGACCGAGGCACCAATAATGCCTCCGGTTTCAGCAAAATCTTTTTGAAATTTAACAGCCTGTTTTGCAGCAAATGCGACGCCAATTGATAATGCCAAAACTATGGTTGAGTGCCCAAGAGAGAAAAACAACCCAAGTGCTAAAGGGCTTTTACCTTTAGCAAGCATTAAACGTGTGGTGTCATCAATGGCAGCAATATGGTCGGCATCAAATGCATGTCTTAAACCAAAAGAGTAAGCAAGCGCACCAGCTCCGGCATAAACTAAGGCTCCAGATGAGTCGGTTAAAGAGCTATAAGCTGGATTTGAATTGAAGTGTATGAATAAACCCCAACCTGCAACATGCAAAAAGATCACCACAAAGGCAACCCCTAAAAGCGCAGGAATCTCCTCGCGGGTAAATCGAAGATGCTCTCTTAGCGAGGTTTTTGAACTCATATGAGTAGATTAATGCAAACCATTTGCATCTGCAAATACTTATGAAAAACTCTTGATAGCCTGCTCCTATGCAGATTTCCAGCAAAAAAATCTATCTGTCAATTGTGGTTGGAGTATTAATTTCCCTGATTAATCCAATTTCAGCCATCGCACACACTAATTTAATCGGCAGTGACCCAAAAGCTGGTGCAGTGATTGAAAGTTGGCCTACTCAAATTAACCTTGAGTTTGATGAGCCACTTTTGAATATCGGTGAGAGTAAAACAAACTTTATTGTCGTAAACAACTCTATAGGCGATCAAGTTAGCAACAACGATGAGGCGATATCCTCAAACTTAGTGACTGTTTCACTCTCGCCAAATACAGTTTTAGGACCGGTATTGGTATTTTACCGAGTTATTTCGGCAGATGGTCATCCAGTTGAGGGTGAATTCACATTTACCTTTGGTAAAGATCAACCACCGATCGATTTAACGGAGGAGAAAGTCAAAAACCAATATCCAATAAGTATCTACATTGCCTCTGCAGCATTTATTGCATCTGGAATATTTTTTGCAATTTACTCGTATCGGCGTCGTCTTAAAGATTAAATAAGAAAAGGCCCCAGTTTGATTCCAGGGCCTCTTCTACAGAAAATTATAAGTCGTAGTACAACTCAAACTCTGCTGGATGTGGACGTAATCTTACGTAATCGACCTCTTGCTTGCGTTTGAACTCAATCCAAGTATCAATAAGATCCTTAGTGAATACTCCACCTCGAGT
>Ga0214923_10001277_pt1 | contig 36075 bp, 15 predicted proteins | sample LL1510_MetaG_FD_177993 | JGI IMG/M metagenome (GOLD analysis project Ga0214923, IMG submission 177993) | Freshwater microbial communities from Lake Lanier, Atlanta, Georgia, United States - LL-1510 | ecosystem: Environmental > Aquatic > Freshwater > Lake | place: USA: Georgia | collected...
GCGACTGAAATCAACACTGTCGGATGTGCAGGACCTGGATTACACCGAGGCCATCACCCGCATGAACAAAGACCAACTGGCCCTGGAGGCGGCACAAAGCAGCTTTGCAAAGATTGCCAAATTAACCCTTTTCAACTACATCAACTGATCGCTCAAGTGATGGGTTCTTGTGTCGAATCTTGATACACACCCCTATAAATCCATATGGCCACCTCCTCCGTCAGCAGCACAGGCACCACGGCCACCACGGCCACCACGGCCACCAGCCAGACCAGCTATACGGCTGCTCAATTGAAGGCGGCCAACAAGGCCAATTCTCAGCAGATCATGACCAAGCTGGGTGCGGGGTCTGGGGTCGATGTGTCCTCACTGGCGCAAAACCTGGTGGATGCAGAACGGGTGCCCAAAGAAAACGCCATCAACGCCAAGATTGCCAAGACAGAAGCCAAGGTGTCTGGGTATTCGGCGGTTTCATTCATGCTGGGCGAGGTCAAAAAAGCCTTTGAGGCTTTGAACGACAAGTCAGACTATGGCGGCATCACTGCCACGGTGGACAACACATCGGGTTTCAGTGCCTCTGCAGGTCCTTCGGCCGGCGAAGGCGTGCATGAGCTCAGCGTCACCGCATTGGCCAAAGCACAGCGCAGCTTGAGTGGCAGTTACGCTTCGGCCACCACCTCGCTCAATGCAGGCCAGGCCATGCGTTTGAGTTTGAACCTCAACGGCAGCACCAAAACCATCAGTGTTCCAGCGGGCAGCGACACCCCTCAAGGTGTGGTCGATGCCATCAACCAGGCCAACCCGGGTGTCAGCGCACAGTTGGTCTACACCGGCAGCAGCGATGCCAACCCTTACAAGATTTTGATCACCGGTGGCACAGGGACGGTCAATGCCTTCACGCTCACCGACGGCAGCGGCAATTTGAGCTTCACCAACACCCAAACCGCGCAAGACGCGGCCTTCACCATCGACGGTATCGCCTACACCCGCTCCAGCAACACGGTGAGCGACGCCTTGGAAGGCGTGACCTTGAACATGCGTGCGGTGGCCAGCACGAATATCCAGTTGTCGCGTGACACCACCGATCTGACCACCAAGATCAATACCCTGATCACGGCGTACAACGACACGCAAAACCTGTTGAACGAGGCATCCAACCCCAAGTCAACCATGGACATCTATGGGGCCACTTTGGTGGGCGACCCCTTGGTGGGCAGTTTGAAGAACAAACTGCGCAGCATGTTCATGGACAACTCCAATGCTTCGAGCAACGGCATCACTGCATTGCGCGACATTGGTGTGACCATCGATCAAAAAGGTGTGATGTCGGTCGATGCGGTCAAACTCGACACCAAGCTCAAAAGCAATTTCAGCGACGTGGTCACCATGTTCACCGCCAACCGCAGCAACACCAGTGTGTACAGCGTTGAAAAAATCGCGCTGGCCAATGATGCGGTGCGCAGCTTGGACAAAATGCTGCGAACCACGGGTGACTTGTCCTATCAGACCAGAAATGCCAACACCCAAATCACCAAATACAAAGATGATTTGGACAAACTCAATACACGGATGGAGTCTTTGCTGGCGCGCTACAACAAGCAATTTGCCGCCATGGACAGCATGGTGGGCTCGAGCAACTCCATGAAAACCAGCCTCAAGAGCAGCTTTGATGGCATGATGGCCTCTTACAAGGCTTAATTTTTAAAACTTATTGATTTATTTATTGGCTATTTCCGCTATTTTTCGAAAAATAGGAAATATCTGCTCAAGTTATAGCGATTGCTGACGAACCCTTCAGTGGCCCATATGGTTTGTGGGTTGTATTTACGGGAATGGACTCGGCCATGTCAATCGATATTTCCAAAACGACACAAGCACCTGTGCCCGCAGTGGCCAGCCATGCAGCTGCGAAAACGGCTGGTGATGTCGCGCCCGTTGTACAAGCACGCAAGCCTGTGGAGATGAGTATCGACCCAGCGCAAAACGAAAAGGCCATGCGCGAAGCGATTGCACAAATCAACCAACAAATGGCCGATCACAAACAGCACTTGGATTTTAGCCATGACAGCTCCATCCATGGCCCAGTGATTGTGGTCACCAACAGCTTGACCGGTGAAGTGATTCGCAAGATTCCTACCGAAGAAGTGATTCGCGTGGCCCACAGCATCGATGCGCTCAAAGGCGTTTTGTACTCCACAAAAATTTAAAAGGGTTGTTAAAGAAAGTCACAGAGCCGCCGAATCATCAAGTAACAGAAAGAACAAAGTGACTTTCTGTCGAAGCGATGAAGAAAGCGAATTCAAAGCTGAACTTCAACAGAAGCATCACTTGAGACTTTTTAAACTTTTTTTGGAGTAGACGATGAGCACTGTGATCAACACCAACATCAAGTCTTTGATGGCAGCCAACGCCCTGACGGTGAATGGGAGAAACATGCGCAACACCATGCAAAGCCTGTCGACAGGCAGCCGCATCAACGGCGCAGCAGACGACGCTGCTGGCCTGTCGATCCGCGAGAACATGACCGCACAGATCAAAGGCTTGAACGCCGCTGTGCGCAACGCCAACGATGCCATCTCTATGCTGCAAACGGCTGATGGTGCGATGGAAGAACAAACCGTGATGATGCAGCGCATGCGTGAACTCGGCGTGCTGGCACAAAACGACACTTACTCGTCCGCCCAGCGCACGGCCATGCAAGATGAGTTCAGCGCCTTGCGCGATGAAATCGATCGCATTGGTACCGACACCCAGTGGAACAACTTTGACCTGTTGACCGGCGACGGCGGCAACATGGGCGGTGCCAGCACCTTCTCATTCCAAGTCGGAGCCAACTCGTCACAAACGATTGAAGTGGTGATTGGCAAGCAAACCACTGCGGACCAGTTCTCAGGCATTGCATCTTCCACCGTGGCTTCAGCAGCCTCTGCGGCCAGCGCAGTATCTGCCTTGGACACAGCGATTGCCACTTTGGCGGCGAACCGCTCGGTGATTGGTGCGGGCATCAACCGGTTGACACACGCTGCAGACAATGCGGCCAATATTGCACAAAACGTGACCGAGTCGCGCAGCCGAGTGACCGACACCGATTACGCCGCTGCCACCAGCGAGTTGGCACGCACGCAGATCATTCAGCAGGCCGCCACCGCCATCTTGGCGCAGGCCAACCAGCAGCCCCAAGCCGTCTTGTCGCTGTTGAAGTGATAAACGGCCAATGAATGAAGCGCGAAACCTTTTCACAACCAGTGGATGCCTGTAAAAATTTGATGGAGAGTAAAACATGACCGTGATCAACACCAACACCAATGCACTGGCCGCTCGCAATGCGATCAATGCGAACTCGCGTGCGTTGCAGACAGCCATGCAACAACTCGCAACCGGGAGCAAAATCAACCATGCTTCAGACGACGCGGCGGGCTTGGCCATCCGTGAAAACATGACATCGCAAATCAAAGGCTTTAATGCAGCGGTGCGCAATGCCAACGATGGCATCAGCCTGTTGCAAACAGCCGATGCAGCCATGGATGGCATGTCGAGCATGTTGCAGCGCATGCGTGAATTGAGTGTGCTGGCGCAAAACGACACCTACTCTTCGGCCCAATTGACCGCCATGGATGACGAGTTCCAATCGCTGCTGACTGAAGTGGACCGGGTCGCCAGCGATACCCAGTTCAACGGCTTTGCTTTGCTCGATGGCACGGGTGGCAATTTGGGTGGTACCAGTAAGTTTTCATTCCAAGTCGGTGCCAATTCATCGCAGACCATTGAAGTCACCATCAGTGACCAGGGCACGGGTGGTGCGTTATCGGCGATTGCCAGTGCAACCGTGGCATCGGCCACCAGCGCAGCATCAGCGGTGACCAACTTGGACACAGCCATTCAGGCGTTGGCGGCCAACCGATCGGTGATTGGTGCAGCCATCAACCGCTTGACATACTCGGCCGACAACGCCACCACCATGGCGCAAAACGCGGCCTCCGCACGCAGCCAAATCTCGGACACCGATTACGCCACCGCCACCAGTGAACTGGCGCGAGCGCAAATCATTCAGCAAGCCGGTACGGCCATGTTGGCGCAAGCCAATCAGCAACCCCAAACGGTATTGGCCTTGCTGCGTTAAACCAAGCCATTGCCTTCAGCCCCAGCGGCTGATGGCTTTTAAAAAGACCGGCTCTGCAGCCGGTCTTTTTTTATGTAAAGCGATGCAAAAAAGATACATAAAACTTGATTTTTTAAAAATTATCTAAAGAAAAAATTGCAGACACCGAATCATCAAGTAACAGAAAGAACAAAGTGACTTTCTGTCGAAGCGATGAAGAAAGCGAATTCAAAGCTGAACTTCAACAGAAGCATCACTTGAGACTTTTTAAACTTTTTTTTGGAGTAGACGATGAGCACTGTGATCAACACCAACATCAAGTCTTTGATGGCAGCCAACGCCCTGACGGTGAATGGGAGAAACATGCGCAACACCATGCAAAGCCTGTCGACAGGCAGCCGCATCAACGGCGCAGCAGACGACGCTGCTGGCCTGTCGATCCGCGAGAACATGACCGCACAGATCAAAGGCTTGAACGCCGCTGTGCGCAACGCCAACGATGCCATCTCTATGCTGCAAACGGCTGATGGTGCGATGGAAGAACAAACCGTGATGATGCAGCGCATGCGTGAACTCGGCGTGCTGGCACAAAACGACACTTACTCGTCCGCCCAGCGCACGGCCATGCAAGATGAGTTCAGCGCCTTGCGCGATGAAATCGATCGCATTGGTACCGACACCCAGTGGAACAACTTTGACCTGTTGACCGGCGACGGCGGCAACATGGGCGGTGCCAGCACCTTCTCATTCCAAGTCGGAGCCAACTCGTCACAAACGATTGAAGTGGTGATTGGCAAGCAAACCACTGCGGACCAGTTCTCAGGCATTGCATCTTCCACCGTGGCTTCAGCAGCCTCTGCGGCCAGCGCAGTATCTGCCTTGGACACAGCGATTGCCACTTTGGCGGCGAACCGCTCGGTGATTGGTGCGGGCATCAACCGGTTGACACACGCTGCAGACAATGCGGCCAATATTGCACAAAACGTGACCGAGTCGCGCAGCCGAGTGACCGACACCGATTACGCCGCTGCCACCAGCGAGTTGGCACGCACGCAGATCATTCAGCAGGCCGCCACCGCCATCATGGCGCAGGCCAACCAGCAGCCCCAAGCCGTCTTGTCGCTGTTGAAGTGATTTCCGCGTGACCCATGAAAAAGGCGATCCTCGGATCGCCTTTTTTGATGGGCAATGGGGTTTCAGACCCGCACCACCATGCCGGTCATGCCCGAGCTGAGCAATTTGCAGGCTGAAATGCCCACTTCATAGGGGTTGAGCAAGGTGCAGGCTTCTTCATTGTCAAAATTACTGCGCCGCATGGCGGTATCGGTGCGCCCTGGCACCACGCAGTTGACCCGTATGCCTTCGTGTTGCCATTCGTCGGCCAAACCCTGGGTCAGATTGACGATGCCTGCTTTAGAAGCCGAATAGGGGGTGTATTGGGCTCGGCCACGGGTGTAAGAAGAAGAACCAAAATGCAGCAGCATGCCTTGGCTGTCCGACAAATAAGGGTGGCTGCATTTGGAGATGTATATCGCCCCGGTCAGATTCACCGCAATCAACTCGTCGATGGTTTGGCTGGCTTGTTCATGCAAAGATTCTTTGCTCAAAAAGCCGGCGGTGTTGATCACAAAGTCCATGCCGTTCATGTCTGTGGCCGCTTGTTCCAGTGAGGATTGCACCTGCTCGATGTGGCGAATATCGCAACCGCTGGAGCGGGTGGCCAAGCGCACTTCACATCCCGATTCGCGCAAAATATTTTGAATGGCGCTGCCAATGCCTTGCGAGCCACCAAAAATAATGGCTTTTTTGCCCCGCACATCCAGGCCTTGTCGATCGGGCGACCATTGGCTGGCGCGCATGCGAAACAACTCATCGGCCAAGACCAAATCCAAATCTTCGGTGATTTTGATGTTGGCGCTGGAACCTTGCACGATGCGCACCTTGCCCAAGGGGTTGCTGTCGAGGTAAATGCCACAGTCGTCGGTGAATTCGTTCAAACGGCTGGGTCCCACATCGGCATAGGCACGGCACAAAGCCGAATAATGAAAGCCTTGGGGCGTTTGGCCCCGGTAAATGTGCTTGCGCTGCGGAATGGATTGGATAAAGCCATCGCGCTCCACAATGATGGTGTCACTGGTGGGTATGGCCACATCCACCGCTTCGTGCAATTGCAAGGCATGCAGCACATCATGGATGATTTGGGTGGTGACAAAAGGCCGTGCGGCATCGTGGATCACCACCCAATCCGGTGGACTGGCGCGCAAATGCATCAAAGCCGCCCAGGTGGAGGCTTGGCGGCTTTCACCGCCCACAATGATTTCGGCTTCTGGGTGGTTTTGCAGCATTTGCTGGGCCAAAGCCACACCATCGGCGGGCACCAGCACCACCATGCGTGCCCTCGGTGCACTGCTGTGCAAGCCGATGTAGCTGTGTTCCAGCAAAGATTTACCGGCCACCCGCAAAAACTGCTTTGGGGTGTCCATGTTCATGCGGTTGCCTTGGCCAGCCGCCAAAATCACAAATGCAATGGTTTGATGGTCAGACATGTGGTTGTGCTCAAGCGGTCAGTGCGGCACTCAATGGGGCAAAGCCATATTGCTCTTCGATTTGGGAGAGCAATGCCTCGGGCATGCCCATAGGGTGATCGGTGTAGCGTCGCAATATCTCGCACACCCGCGAACCTTTGATGGTTTTTTCTTCCACGATGTAGCGCAGCAACTCCAGTCTGGCCACCAACAGGTAGATGGGGCCGCCCACGTCCACGGTAGAAGGCGATTGCAGGTGCGAAATGTAGTGGGGGTCTGGCGTGCGCCAGTCCCCAAAGTTTTCCGTCAAATTCAGGTCGATGTTGTCGGGCGCATGGGTAGGAACACCCACAAATTCAATCGCCTGCAGGCCAAAGGGGCTGAAGTCGAAGTTTTGCAAATAGCCAAATGTGTTTTGTACACCGGTGCGCAACTTTTGGCCCACCCGGTGGTACACAAACACATCAATCGCCATGTGGGTCTTGACGTGGTAGCTGGGGATGTAGAAGTTGTGGGTCAACTGAATGTCGCGCATGGGCACATGAAACAGTTGGCTCTCGGTCAATGCCTGAATAATTTCAAACTGATCTTCGTTGCCATAAATGCCCACGTCGATGTCTTTGTCGTGGCTCAAAAAATTTCCCACGCGCTGATAGCCCAGCAGGGTTCCCGACACCAGGAAAATCTTTTTATCGATTTTTGACATGACCTTTTGCATGTCGTGCAGCGCAGATTGCGCCGCTTCCAGGTCGAATTGGTATTTGCCGCCACCCGGGGTTTTGAATGCCGACTCCAACCATTCGCGGGGTTGATCGGCAATGCCGGCCAGCAACTGGTCCATGGCCTTGACCGAACCCAAAAAATCCTGGTTCAAACACAATGCCTTGGCACGGTAATAGTGGGCTTTGAGGGTGTCTTGTGGGTTGTGCACCTGTTGACACCAATCGAGGGTTGCCTGCGCATGCTTGGCCGCCAGGTGATTTTCGGCAATGATCAAAGCAAACTGTTCCCTGAGCACATCGAATGTTGGCCCCACCATTTTTTGGTGGACAAATTCGAAAATGTTGATCCATTGATCCACGCAATGCAATTGAATCCCGTTGTTGGATTGCCGACTCAGCAGGCTCTTGGCCAAGTCCAGCAGATGGATGTCGATGGGTTTGTCGTGCCAATGCTGGGACAAAAGCGCTGCCGCTGCGCTGGCTTGGTCATAGTCCAGCAGCAATTCAATGGCGATTTGCACATCTTGTGAACTGCCCAGCACGGCTTTGCCGCCATCCAAGGCTTGTTTGTCAATGATCAAAGCCAAGGCTTGGCGCAAGACATGCCGTTTGGCCAGTCCCGACAAACCCGGTGCCAAGTCACCTGGGTTCACGATGCTTTGGTACAAATCCAAAATGCGCTGCGACCAAATGACTTCTATTTGGTTGCTGACAGCCAGGCTGGCGAGCAACAGCACCAAGGGTTTTTCATTGCGAATTCGACAAAAATCAATGAATGCTTTGCTGCACACCACCTCCAGGCCAATCTGGAGCAGGGTGCGCTCCAGCATGGATGACTGACCCGACATCAGGTGTGGCCTGATTTGGTCCACAAAAAGTTGCAGCTGTGATTTGGTGTAAGTGGTCATGGGCCAGCCCATCGTGTGAATACAAGGACACGAGCAATATTGATGCCATTGCATTTGTGGCGTGAAAGGCTGGCAGATTCAAAGCGGGGTGGTTGCAAGCGGCAAGAATTTGCCACTTGGCTGGTGCTTTGGCCCAACATGGGTGAGATGTTGCCGCTGGGCCAGCGTGGAGGTCAAGTTCTTGAACATGGTGTCGATCAAAGAGCACGATGCTTGTTAACTCGGTCACACCAGGATCCATGTTCTACGTCACACCGGGGACCACCCCTGTGAGCGTAGGCGCTGCTTTGGCCATGGCCAAGCAATATCCAAAGACCAAGTTCACCATCAGCGACACCAGCGAGAACTTGTCCAAAAATTTGGATGCGCTGCTCAAAATTAGAAACAACATCACCAGCATCAGCCAAACTTCTGCCAGTGATGCGATGGTTCTGACGGCCACCCAGTTGGCCAAAAACGCCAGTGTGCTGGCGAAAATCACCACCAACTACCAATTGGATGTCAAGCAGGTGGTGGCCGCCAATGCCGCCACCTTGGCCAATAACGACCATGTGGTCAGCATGGACGTGCTCGACAGCAGCGCCAATATTGCATTGAACCTGGATGCCTTGCAGGCCAATACAAAAATCGGCAGCATCACCCAACAAGGACGCACCGCCCCAATGGCCATCACCGCTGACAAAATGGTCAGCAATGCCACAACGCTTGGCAAAATCACGGGCTTTTACAACCTGGCTGTGACCGGTGCCAACGTGACGCAAGCGCTGTCATACGCATCGGACATGCGGGTCAAGTCCGTCGCCATCGTCGATGGCAGTGCCGCCATTGCCAGCAACTTGGATGGCCTGGCCGACCTGGGTTTGCGCATCAAAGAAATACGCACCGACCAAACCGACGCATTGCAGGTCAGCGCTGCGCAGGTGAAAAAAGATGCTTTTGTCATCGGAAAAATTTACAGCAACTACCAATTGGCGGTGGTGGATGCCTCGGCTGCTGAATCTGCGGTTTTGACCAAAAATAAAAAAGTGGTCTCGATTGACATCGTCGACAGCGGTGTGAACATCGTGAAAAACCTGCCCCTCTTGAAGAAGTTGGGCACTGAATTGACCAGCGTTGAGATCAGCGATCCAGACAATTCGGTCAGCCTCACCGCTGCCCAATGGAGCATGAACGAGTCGGTGGTCAACAAGTTCAAGGCGGGTTATAAGTTGGCGGTGACCCAAGTGGGCGCGGCCTATGCCCAAGCCATGGCAGACAACGCGGTGGTCGACAGCATTGCGGTGAGCGATAGCAGCAGCAATATCGCCTCAACCATCGATGCTTTGCAGGCCAATACCAAATTGGTCAGCGTCACCCAAGTGGGCCCCACCAACCCATTGGCCATCACGGCAACACAGCTGGCCAATGATGGTGATTTGCTCAACAAGCTGACGGGCAGCTACAGCTTATCGGTCAGTCAAGTGGCAGCGGCAGATGCCAACACCCTGGCTGCCAATGCCAAAGTGGTGTCCATTGCCGTGGCCGACACCGCGGATGGTGTGGATGGCAATTTGAATGATCTGTATGCCTTGGGTAAAAAGTTGAGCAGCATCCAGCTGACCGATACGGGTGGCACGATCGACATGACCAGTGTCCAGTACTTTGACCAAACCAATTTGCTCGACAAAATCACCGGCGGTTTCAGCTTGGCGGTCAGTGGGGTGGGTGCGGCCAAAGCAGCGCAGGTGTTGTCCGATGGCAATGTGGCCACGGTTCAAGTCAAGGACACGGGTGCAAACATCACCCGCTACTTGGAGTCTTTACAGGGCTTTGGGTCGCAAATCACCCAAATCGAACAAAGCGATGCCGCCGCTTTGACCATCACCGCATCGCAATACACCGCCAACGCTGATGCATTGGCCAAATTCAAACTGGCACCCTCATTCAACCTGACCCAGGTGAATGCGGCAGCCGTGGCCACGCTGAGCAGCAATGCCAAAATTTTGTCATTGGCGGTGTCTGACAGCAGCAGCAATATCGCGCAGTATTTGGACGCGCTGAAAGCCTCGGTCAAGGTGTCCACCATCACCCAGGTGGGGTTGAGCAGCCCATTGATGATCACTGCGGCACAGGTGGGTACCCATGCGGCCACATTGGCCAAAATTGTGGGCAGCTACAGCTTGGCCTTGACCCAAGTGGCCGCTGGAGACGCGACAACGTTTGCGGCCAACAGCAAAGTGGTTTCCATGGCGATCAGTGACACAGGGGCCAATATCGCCAGCAACCTGGACGCTTTGTATGCCTTGGGTAAAAAAGTCAGCAGTGTCAAACAAAGCAATGCGGGTGTGGCCATGGCCATCACCAGTGGCCAGTGGTTTGCCGAAAACGCCTTCTTTACCAAGATGGTGGGCGGCTACAACTTACAAGTCAGCGCAGTGGCTGCGAGAAAAGCAGACACCGTGCTGGCCGACGGCCATGTGTCGTCGATTCAGGTCAAAGACACGGGTGCAGAGTTGTCGGCCCGCATCGATAACTTGCAAAACCTGGGTGTCCAGGTGTCCGAAATCGAGCAGACCGACTCGGCCAATTTAAGCATCACGCAAGCCCAGTTCACATCTGCATCGGGTGCGCTGGGGCGCTTCAAAGTGGCACCCACTTTTGATCTGACGCAGGTGGGTGCGGCCAGCGCAGACAGTTTGAAAGCCAACGACAAAATCATCTCTTTGGCGGTCAGTGATAACAGCGTGAACGTTTCCAATCAGTTGGATACCTTGAAAAACAATGCCAAACTCGCATCGATTCGATTGACCGGCGATGTGGCACCGATCTCCCTCACGGCCGCGCAAGTGGTATCGAATGCCACCGTGCTGGACAAAATTGTCAGCGGCTACAGCCTGAGTGTGAACCATGTGGCCGCAGAAGATGCCAGTGCTTTGAGTGCCAACACCAAAGTGGTTGCCATGTCGATCGACGGCACGGCCAGCACCCTTTCAGCCAACTTGGACACCTTGGTGGGGTTGGGCAAAACCGTTGTGGCGGTCAAGCAAACGGATGCCGCTGCGCCCATCGAAATCACCAGCGCCCAGTGGTCCAACGCCAATGGCTTGCTGGGCAAAATCGAGGGTGGTTACAGCGTGCGGGTGGCCGATGTCACAGCAGCCAAAGCCGTGTCGGTTTTGGCAGACAGCCATGTGGCCGCGGTGCACATCAAAGACACGGGTGCGCGCTTGGCCGCCAATTTGAACCTGCTGCAAAGCTTGGGCACCCAAGTGGCCGACATCGAGCAGTCGGACACAGCGGCCATGACCATTTCTGCCGCCCAATTGAACACCAATGCAGTGGCCTTGGCTAAATTTGTGGTGGCTCCCACCTACACCATCACCCAAGCCAGGGCCGAGGTGGCCGCCGGTTTGGCCAATCGCAGCGATGTGTTGAGTGTGGCTGTCAGCGACAGCAGCGCCAATATCGCCACTTACCTGGATGCCTTGCAAGCCAACACAGAATTGACCACCATCACCCAACTGGGCGCGCCTGCACCCATGGCCATCACCGCCAGCCAGTTGACCGCCAATGCGGGGGCACTGGCCAAAATATCGGGCGCATACACCCTGGCGGTCAGCGGCGTGGGCGCTGCCAATGCCGCCACGGTGGGCGACAACAGCCATGTGGTGTCCATTGCGGTGAGTGATGCCAGCTCGGCGGTGGCAACCAATTTCTCCAGTCTCAATGGTAATGCGAAGTTGTCGCAGATCAATTTCACGGGGGGCTCTTTGGGCATGACCCTGAGCCAGGCGCAGGTGTTGGCCGGGGCATCGACCTTGGCCAAAATCAATGGTGCCTACGCTTTGAGCATCACCGGGGCCACCACCGCGAATTTGGATGATTTCGATGCCAACAGCCATGTGGTGTCTGTGGCCGTGAGCGACAGCACCGAGCACATCACTGCAGCCTTTGACCAATTGATGGCCATGGGCCCCAAGATCTCGGCCATCGCGGTCACCACCCACGCCTCAGAAATCGAACTGACGCAAGATCAACTGTTCTCTGGCGCAGCCACAGTGGCCAAGCTCAGTGGCACATATGACCTGGCGATTGCGGATGTGAGTGCTGAAAATGCCACCAGCGTTGCGGCGATGGCGCATGTGACAGGCCTGTCGGTGGCCGATACGGCCAGCAATGTGGGCCAACAGATCGATGCCTTGCAAGCTTTGGGGGACACCTTGGCCTTGATCACCTTGAACGATGAGGCCCCGATCCAGCTCACACAAGCCCAGGCAGATGCCAGTGCCGGGGTGTTGGCCAAAATCATGGGCCCCTACACGTTGGAAATTGTTTCCTGATTTAAAAATATTTTTTCAAAACGGCTCAAGTCTGCTGGCTTGGGGCCGAATCATTGTTTGTGCATTGAATGGTTACATCATTCAATCAACGCGCTTAAAAATGAACGCTTTGCGGTTAAATTTCAACCGCCAGAAAATATTTTGCTTTTTTCACTCAAGTAATTGGGGTTGATGTCGATTACCCGTGACGGGACCGAAATTTCTTTGGTCCAGTCAAGGGGATATCCTGTGGCTACACCAATTACCGGCATTTCAAGCAAAACATTTGCGGAAATAGCGAAGCTGTCGACCGCTGACATCGCGGTCACCTCGACCACTCAAATTGCGGCACTGAGCAGTGCCCAAGTGGCCTATCTTTCAACCAATCAGGTTCGCGCCATCACAACGGCAGGTGTGCAAAGCCTGACCACTTCGGCTTTGGCGGCCCTGTCGGTGGATCAAATTTTTGGCATGATCACCGCCCAAATAGCGGCCATTGATCCCGCCACACAGATCACGGCTTTGACGACCAACCAAGTGGTGGCTTTGTCAACCGCCCAAGCGGCGGTATTGACCTCCGCGCAAGTGGCGGCCATGACCACCAGGCAGGTGGTGGCCTTTGAAAATACGGATATTTCCAAGCTCACATCCACCTCGGTGAGCGCCATGACCACGGCCCAAGTGGCGGCCCTGAAAACAGCCCAATTGGCGGCGTTGACGACATTGCAGGTCGCCAACCTGACCTCTGCGCAAGTCGCCGCATTGACCACCCGGCAAATCACCGCCGTAGAGACCGGTGATTTGGCGCAACTGAGCACATCGGCATTGCAAGGTTTGACCACGGCCCAAGTGGCGGTGTTGACCACCAGTGAAGTGCGGGCCTTGACGGCCACCCAAGTGGCTGCTTTGACAACCACGCAATGGGCGGCGTTGCAAACATCACAAGTGGCGGCGCTGAGCACCACACAAATCAGCGGTCTCAATTCAGCGCAAGTCGCCGCCATGAACACGGCCCAGGTGTCCGCCATGACGACCAACAGCGTGGTCAATTTGGGCACCACGGCGCTGCAAGGTTTGACCTCGGTCCAAGTGGCCGCCATAAGCAATGCCCAGGTCAGGGTCATCACGACATCGCAAATGGCGGCCATGGGCACCGACCAAGTGGTGGGGTTGACCACGGCGCAAGCGGCGGTATTGAGCAACTCGCAAGTGGCTGCTTTGACCTCTGCCCAATTGGCGACGATGGAGACAGCTGACTTTGCTGCCCTGAGCACCACGGCCATCAAAGCCTTGACCACCACACAAATGGCTGGTTTGACGACGGCTCAAATCAAGGCCATGACAACGGCCCAAATTGGCGCACTGTCAAACACCCAAATCAACACCTTGGACAGCGCCCAAGCGGCCACCATGACCAGCACCCAGTTGCTGTCCATGAGCAGTGCCCAATTGGGTAGATTGGGTTCGACCCAAGCCGCCGCATTGACCACAGACCAATTGGTGGCCTTGGGCACCAGTTTGGTGGGCCGCCTCAGCACGGCCGGTGTCAATGCCTTGAGCACCAAACAATTGCGGGCCTTGACAACCGCCCAAGTGCAGAGTTTGACCACCGCCCAATTGGGTGCTTTGTCGTCCGCCCAGGTCATTGGTTTGACCACGGCCCAAGTGGTCGCATTGACCACCACACAGTTCAGTGGCATGGGCACCACCCAAGTGGTCGCATTGACTTCTGAGCAATTGCGAGCAGCAGAAACCGTTGATTTGGCCAGCTTGAACAGTGCAGCCATCGCTGCTTTGAACACGGCGCAGTTGGCATCGTTGACCACCACCCAAATTTCATCGTTGGCCAATGCGCAAATTCAAAACTTGACTTCGGTGCAAGTGGCGGCCTTGACGACAGATCAAGTGGTGGCACTGACCACCAAACAAGTGGCTGGTTTGACATCGGCACAAATCACCAACTTCACCACCGCTCAGTTGACGGCGATGGAAGCGGCAGACGTGGCCAAAATCAGTGCCACTGCCTTGGCAGCCATGGGCACCGACCAACTGTCGGCCCTGTTGACATCGCAAATTGCGGCGATGGGCAATGCCCAGATCAGGGCCCTGACCACCGATCAAGTGGTGGGTTTGACGACCGATCAGGTCGCCGGATTGACCACCGCACAAGTCGGTGCATTGACATCGGTGCAAACAGCGGTGCTGAGCACCGACCAATTGGTGGCCATTGAAACCACCGATATTTCCCAAGTGAGCGTGGCGGCATTGCGTGCATTGACCACCGCTCAATTGACCAGTTTGGTCACCGATCAAATGGTGGCCTTGAGTGCCACCCAGGTGGCCGGCCTGAGCAGCGCGCAAGCCATGGCGCTGACCACCGATCAAATGGCGGCGATTGATGCCGCCGATTTGGCGACCATGACGGTGGCCAATGTGAAAGTGTTGTCCTCTGACCAATTGGCGGCTTTGAACACCGCACAGGTTGCGGCCATGAACACCGGTCAAATTGTGAGCTTGAACAGTGCGCAATTGGCGGGTTTGACCACCGAGCAAGTGGCCGCTTTGAACACGGCCCAAGCGGCGGTGTTGACTTCGGCCCAAACACAGGCGTTGAGCACCGAGCAATTGGCCGCCATGGAAACGCGTGATTTGGCCAATGTGGGCACCACAGCCCTGCGGGCTTTGGGCACCGATCAAGTCACGGCTTTGACCACCGACCAAGTGGCCGGTCTATCGGCCAACCAAGTGGCCAACTTGACAACCACTCAGGTGGCAGCGCTGACCAGCGATCAGCTCAGAGCGATTGAAACAGGCGACTTGACCAGTTTGAATTCTGTGAGCATCAATGCGATGGGCACGGATCAAATTGCCGCTTTGACGACGACCCAAGTGGCCTCGTTGACCAACGCGCAAATCAAAACCTTGTCCAGCGCCTTGTTGGCGGCCTTGACCACTGACCAAATTGTGGCGTTCACCACGGGACAAGCGGCTGCATTGACCTCCGCCCAGGTCAGTGGCCTGACCACCGATCAGCTCGGTGCCATGGAGACAGCTGACTTTGTGAGTTTGTCAGCCGCAGGTGTGAAATCGTTGACATCTGACCAATTGGCCGCTTTGACAACGGGTCAGTTTGTTTACCTCTCAACCACGCAAATCAACAGCCTGACTTCTGATCAGGTCGCGGCATTGACCACCGATCAAATCGTGGCTTTGACCTCCGCGCAAGCCAGCAGCTTGGGTGCCACCCAGGCAGCGGCATTGACCACCGATCAATTGGTGGCGATGGAAACCAGCGATCTGGCCAAGCTCAGCAGTGCGGCTTTGCGTGCGTTGACCACCGACCAAGTGTCCGCCATGACCACGGATCAGGTGGTGGCACTGACCAATACGCAGCTCAAGACGCTCTCCACGGCCCAAATCAGGTCATTGACCACCGACCAGTTGGTGGCCTTGACCACCACCCAGGCCGCCAATCTCACCTCCACCCAAGTCGCTGCGCTGAGCACGGACCAACTCGAGGCCATGGAAGTGGACGATGTGGCTCGCTTCACTGCGGTTGCGGTGCAAGCCATGACCACCGCTCAAGTGGCCGCATTCACCACCGATCAAATCGTTGGTTTGACCAGCACGCAAGTGGCCAATTTGACCAGCACACAAGCGGCCGCACTGACCACTGAGCAATTGGTGGCGATGGAAGTGGGCGATGTGAGCAACCTGAGCGCAGCCAGCGTCAAGGCCTTGAGCACCGATCAGCTGGCGGCCATGAAGACCGATCAGATCCAAGCGTTGTCCAACACGCAACTCAAGGGATTGACCACTGCGCAAATTCAGGCCTTGACCACCGACCAGGTGGTGGCCTTGTCGACCGCCCAGGTGGCGGGTTTGACCTCTGTACAGGTTTCTGCACTGACCACCGACCAATTGGTGGCGATGGAAACCCGTGACATCGCCAACTTGACCGGCACCAATATCAGTGTGTTGAGCACCGATCAAGTGGTCGCACTGACCACGGACCAGTTCACAGCCCTGACCAGTGCCCAAATCACCAGTTTGACCACGGGGCAAATGGCTGCACTCACCACCGATCAAGTGGTGGCCTTGAATTCCGTTCAAGCGGCGGCCATTGGTGCCAGCCAACTCAAGGCATTGACCACCGACCAAGTGGTGGCCATGGAAGCATCCGACGTGGGCAGCCTCAACACCACGGCGCTGCAGTCCTTGACCACCGCCCAGGCTTCAGCATTGACCACCGAGCAAGTGGCGGGCTTGACAACCTATCAAGCGCAGGCTTTGTCCAGCGCACAAATGGCCGCTCTGACCACCGAGCAATTGGTGGCCATGGAAACGGCTGATCTGGCCAATGTCACTGTGGCAGCGGTTCAAGCCCTGACCACCAGCCAAGTCGCTGCCATGACCACCGACCAAGTGGCTGGCTTAACGGCTGCACAGTTCAAGGGCTTGGGAACTGCCCAAGTGGCTGCGCTCACCACCGGCCAAGTGGTTGGTCTGAACACGGCACAAGTGGCGGCCATGACATCGACCCAAGTGGCGGCGATGAGCACCACCCAAGTGGCTGTGATGGAAACCAGCGATCTGGCCAAACTCAGCGCCACCAACTTGGGGGCCATGAGCACCGATCAAGTGGCCGCATTGACCACCGATCAAGTAGAGGCATTGACAACTGCGCAAATCAAGGGCATGACCACCGATCAAGTGGCCACCTTGAGCAGCGCGCAAGTGGTGGCCCTGTCCACCGCACAAGCCAACACCTTGAGCGCCGCCCAAGCCTTGGCCCTGTCCACCGCTCAGTTGGTTGCGATGGAAACCACCGATCTGAATGCGATGACCAGCACGGCTGTCAAAGCATTCTCGAGCGATCAAATTGCCGCACTGACGACCGATCAAGTGGTGGCGTTGAACACCTCACAAATCAGCAGTTTGACCACATCGCAAATGGCGGCATTGAGTTCGCAGCAAGTGGCCGTGCTGGAGACGGGTGACTTGGTGAAGCTGTCTTCGGTCCAAATCAAAGCTTTGACCACGGACCAAATTGCAGCGCTGACCACCGGTCAGGTCGCGGCATTGAGCAATGCCCAGGTGAGTTACCTGGGTACCAATCAGGTGGCTGCATTGACCACCGACCAAGTGGTTGCCCTCAACACGGCGCAAGTCGTGACCTTGAGCACCACGCAAGTCGCCGCCATGTCCACCGACCAAATTGCAGCGATGGAAGCTGCCGATGTATCGGTGTTGTCAAAAGCCGATGTCAGGGCCTTGACCAGCGATCAAGTCATTGCCATGCGCACCGACCAAGTCGCCGCTTTGAGCACCGGTTTGATCAGCTCTCTCAACACATTGCAGTTGTCTGTGCTGTCGACATCTCAAATAGCAGCCGTCTCCGCCGGCGGCATTGCGGCTTTGAGCACGGTCTCGATCCAGGTGTTGAGTTCAGACCAAATCGCGGCTTTGACGACCGATCAAGTCGTGGCCTTGACCACGGCGCAAGTGGCCCGGTTGGGCACTGAGCAAGTCGCATCCATGACCACGGCCCAAATTTCGGCCATGGTCACGAACGACATCGCTGCCTTGACCACCACCAACGTCGTGGCCATGACCACCGACCAAATGGCGGCCTTGACCACCCGTCAAGTGGTGGCCCTGACCACATCGCAGTTCAACCGACTGACCAGCGCCCAAGTCATTGCCTTGCGCACCGATCAGATCGTGGCCATCACCACCGCACAGGCCAGCCGCATGAACTCGGCCCAGCTGGAGTCCTTGACCACCGACCAATTGGTGGCTTTGGAGACGGCAGATTTGGCCCGTTTGAGCACCAACAGCGTGGCGGCTTTGACCACCGACCAAGTGGCGGCCTTGACCACCGACCAAGTGGTGGCCTTGACCTCGGCGCAGGTGAGCAACATGGGCACGTCGCAACTGGCGGCCTTGACGACCTCGCAGATCGTGGCCTTGGAGACGGCTGACCTGGTCAAGCTGAGCGCAGCGACAGTGGCCTCTTTGACCACCGACCAAGTGGCGGCTTTGACGACCACCCAGTTGGCCGCGATGACCACGGCCCAAGTCAGCGGCATGACCACCGACCAGGTGGTGGCCCTGACCACCGCGCAAGTGGTGGCCTTGAGCACCGCCCAGGTGAGCAACCTCACCACCAGCCAGTTGGTGGCCTTGAGCACCGATCAGTTGGTGGCGATGGAGACCACCGATTTGGCGACCTTGAGCACGGCCTCCTTGAGCAAGTTGACCACCGACCAAGTGGTGGCTTTGACCACCGACCAGGTGGTGGCCTTGAGCACCTCGCAGGTGAGCAACCTCACGACCAGCCAACTGGCGGCCTTGAGCACCAGCCAAGTGGTGGCGATGGAGACCAATGACTTGGTCAAACTCAGCGCGGCGAGTGTGAAAGCATTGACGACCGACCAGGTGGTGGCCTTGACGACCACGCAACTGGCCTCGATGGGCACGACCCAAGTCAGTGGCATGACCACCGACCAGGTGGTGGCCTTGAGCACGGGCCAGGTGGCTGCATTGACCACCTTGCAGGTGAGCAACCTGACGACCAGCCAGTTGGCGGCCTTGACCACCGACCAAGTCGGTGCCATCGAGACGGGTGACCTCAATGTGTTGAGCTCGAGCAGCTTGCGCGCCTTGACCACCGACCAAGTGGTGGCTTTGAGCACGGCGCAGTTGACGGCTTTGACGACCACACAAGTGGTGAAGTTGTCGACCGCACAAGTGGCCGCTTTGAGCACCGACCAAGTCGTCGCGCTCACCTCCACGCAGCTCAACAACTTGACCACAGCCCAAATCGCGGCTTTGACCACCGACCAATTGGTGGCCATTGAAACCGCCGATGTGGCGGCTTTGGTATCAACCGAATTGCGCGCCTTGACCACCGATCAGTTGGTGGCCTTGACCACGTCTCAAGTTCAAGCCCTCACATCGAGCCAGCTCAACAGCCTGACCACGGCCCAAACGGCTGCATTGACCACCGATCAACTCGGGGCCATTGAAACCGCCGATGTGGCTGCCTTGATTTCGACGGAACTGCGGGCCTTGACCAGTGACCAGATCGTGGCTTTGAGCACCGATCAGGTGGTGGCCTTGACCTCTGCGCAGCTCAACAGCTTGACGACGGCACAAGTGACGGCCCTGAGCACCGCCCAGATCGCAGCGATTGAGACCTCTGATTTGGCCAAGCTCAGCACCACCAACCTGAGTGCTTTGACCACCGACCAGGTGGTGGCCTTGGGCACCGATCAATTGGTGTCCTTGGGTACGGCACAAGTCAGTAATTTGACGACCAGCCAATTGGTGGCCTTGACCACCAGTCAACTGGTGGCCATGGAAGCGGCTGACCTGGCCAAGTTGAGTGCCGCCAACACAGCAGCACTGACCACCGACCAGTTGGTGGCACTGACCACCGATCAATTGGCTGCCTTCTCATCGGCCCAAATCAGTGGTTTGACCACCGACCAAGTGGCGGCCCTGACCAGCGACCAGGTGGTGGCCTTGAGCACCGCACAAGTGAGCAACCTGACCTCGGCCCAATTGGCGGCCATGAGCACGGCACAGGTCGTTGCTTTGGAAACCCGCGACCTGGCCCGAATCAGCACCACCAATTTGCAAGCCCTGACCACTGATCAAGTGGCAGCCTTGACCACCGACCAAGTGGTGGCCTTGACATCGGCACAGGTCAGCAACCTCAGCACCGATCAATTGACGGCCTTGACCACCGATCAACTGTTGGCGATGGAAACGGCCGATTTGGTCAAGCTCAGTGCGGCCAGCGTGAAGGCCTTGACCACCGATCAAGTGGTGGCGCTGACGACCAAGCAGCTGTCGTCCATGACCACAGCCCAGGTCAGTGGCATGAGCACCGATCAAATCGTGGCCTTGACCACGGCCCAAGTGGCAGGTTTGAGCTCTGCCCAAGTGTCCAACCTGACGACCTCGCAATTGGTGTCTTTGACCACCGATCAATTGGTCGCCATGGAAACTGCTGATTTGGCAGTCATTGCAACGGCTTCGCTGAGCAAGTTGACCACCGACCAAGTGGTGGCCTTGACCACCGACCAAGTGGTGGCCTTGACCTCGGCGCAGGTGAGCAACATGGGCACGTCGCAACTGGCGGCCTTGACGACCTCGCAGATCGTGGCCTTGGAGACGGCTGACCTGGTCAAGCTGAGCGCAGCGACAGTGGCCTCTTTGACCACCGACCAAGTGGCGGCTTTGACGACCACCCAGTTGGCCGCGATGACCACGGCCCAAGTCAGCGGCATGACCACCGACCAGGTGGTGGCCCTGACCACCGCGCAAGTGGTGGCCTTGAGCACCGCCCAGGTGAGCAACCTCACCACCAGCCAGTTGGTGGCCTTGAGCACCGATCAGTTGGTGGCGATGGAGACCACCGATTTGGCGACCTTGAGCACGGCCTCCTTGAGCAAGTTGACCACCGACCAAGTGGTGGCTTTGACCACCGACCAGGTGGTGGCCTTGAGCACCTCGCAGGTGAGCAACCTCACGACCAGCCAACTGGCGGCCTTGAGCACCAGCCAAGTGGTGGCGATGGAGACCAATGACTTGGTCAAACTCAGCGCGGCGAGTGTGAAAGCATTGACGACCGACCAGGTGGTGGCCTTGACGACCACGCAACTGGCCTCGATGGGCACGACCCAAGTCAGTGGCATGACCACCGACCAGGTGGTGGCCTTGAGCACGGGCCAGGTGGCTGCATTGACCACCTTGCAGGTGAGCAACCTGACGACCAGCCAGTTGGCGGCCTTGACCACCGACCAAGTCGGTGCCATCGAGACGGGTGACCTCAATGTGTTGAGCTCGAGCAGCTTGCGCGCCTTGACCACCGACCAAGTGGTGGCTTTGAGCACGGCGCAGTTGACGGCTTTGACGACCACACAAGTGGTGAAGTTGTCGACCGCACAAGTGGCCGCTTTGAGCACCGACCAAGTCGTCGCGCTCACCTCCACGCAGCTCAACAACTTGACCACAGCCCAAATCGCGGCTTTGACCACCGACCAATTGGTGGCCATTGAAACCGCCGATGTGGCGGCTTTGGTATCAACCGAATTGCGTGCTTTGACCACCGAGCAGGTGATGTACCTGAGCACCGATCAGGTGGTGGCTTTGACGTCGACACAGCTCAACAGCTTGACGACAGCCCAAACCGCCGTGTTGACCACCGATCAATTGGTGGCGATTGAGACCGCTGACCTGGCCGTGTTGAGCTCGAGTGGCATCAGGGCCTTGACCAGTGACCAGATCGTGGCTTTGAGCACCGATCAGGTGGTGGCCTTGACCTCTGCGCAACTCAACAGCTTGACCACGACCCAAGTGACGGCCTTGAACACGGCCCAGATTGCGGTGATCGAAACCGCTGACTTGGCCGTGATGTCAACGGCGGCCCTGGCGGCTTTGACCACCGATCAGTTGGTGGGTTTGACCACCGATCAAGTGGTTGGTTTGTCCAGCACGCAGCTCAAAGCCATCCTCACCAGCCAGTTGGCGGCCTTGAGCACCGATCAAGTCGTGGCATTGACTTCGACCCAACTCAACAGTTTGAGTGCCACTCAGACCGCTGCGATGACCACCGAGCAATTGGTGGCCATTGAGACGGCAGACCTTGCGGTTTTGGCCTCTACCCAGTTGCGAGCCCTCACCACCAGCCAGTTGACAGCACTGAGCACCGATCAAGTCGTGGCATTGACTTCGACCCAGCTCAACAGCTTGACCACGGCGCAAACGGTTGCTTTGCTGACCTCGCAGTTGAGCGTCATCGAAACCGCTGATGTGGCCGCACTCAACTCGGTTGAATTGCGTGCATTGAGCACCGATCAATTGGTGGCCTTGACATCTGACCAAGTGGTGGCACTGACCACCGCGCAGATGAACAGCTTGACCACAGCACAAGTGGCAGTTTTGACCACCGAGCAATTGACGGCGATTGAAACCGCAGATGTAGCTGGCTTGACCTCCACCATCTTGCGCGCTTTGACCACCGACCAGTTGGCTGCTCTGACCACCGATCAAGTGGTGGCTTTGACCACATCACAGTTGAGCAGACTGAGTGTGGATCAAATGTCTGGCTTTGGCACCGATCAGGTGGTGGCTTTGACCTCTACCCAATTGAACAACTTGAGCACAGCCCAGGCTGCCGCTCTGTCGGTGGATCAATTGAAAGTGATCGAGACGGCTGATGTGGCTGCGTTGGCATCCACCCAACTGCGTGCTTTGACCACCGATCAGTTGATCTCTTTGACCACCGATCAAGTGGTGGCGTTGACATCCACGCAGATCAACAGCTTGACGACCTACCAGGTCTCCGGTTTGGCGACCAGCCAGTTGGTGGCCATCGAGACGGCTGACTTGGCCGAAATCACCTCGACCGTGTTGCGTGCCTTGACCACCGATCAGTTGACCGCCTTGACCACCGACCAGGTGGTGGCCTTGACCTCGGCACAAGTCAACAGCCTGACCACCGCGCAGTTGTCTGCCATCACCACCAGCCAATTGGTGGCGATCGAAACCGCCGATGTCAACGCTTTGACCAGCGCCACCGTGCGTGCTTTGACCACCGACCAAGTGGCCGCCTTGACCACCGACCAATTGGTGGCCTTGAACACCTTGCAAGTGGCCAACATGACCACTTCGCAAGTGGCTGCCATCACCACCGATCAACTGGTGGCAATGGAGACCACGGACGTGGCCCGGTTGAACACCGCCGGCGTGCTGGCCATGACGACCACCCAAGTGGCCGCCTTGACCACCGACCAAGTGGTGGCTTTGACCTCACTGCAGGTGACCACATTGACCACCGATCAAATCGGTGCTTTGACCACCGATCAGGTGGTGGCTTTGACCACCAGCCAGGTGTCCAGATTGAGCAGCAGTCAGCTGGCCGCTTTGACCACCACGCAATTGGTGGCCATGGAAACCTCTGATGTGGCTGTCATCAGCACCACGGCTTTGAGCGGAATGACGACCGACCAGTTGGTGGCTCTGAGCACCGACCAATTGGTGGCCATCACCACCTCGCAAGCGGCCAGTTTGAGCAGTGCACAGTTGGCGGCAGTGACCACCGATCAGTTGGTGGCCATGGAGACCCGTGATCTGGCTCGGTTGAGCTCTACCGCAGTCAACGCCATGACCGCTGACCAAGTGAAAGCCTTGACCACCGACCAGGTGCAAGCCTTGTCCGTCACGCAAATGGCCAATCTGGGCAGCACGCAAGTGGCGGCGCTGACCACCGATCAAGCCGTTGCGCTCACCACCGCTCAATTCGCCGCACTGGGCAGCACGCAAATTGCCGCTCTGAGCACCGCACAGTGGGTGGCCGTTGAGACCCGTGATGTGGCCAAGCTCACATCGGCTGCCTTGGCGGGCCTGACCACTGAACAAGTGGTGGCGATGACCACGGATCAGTTGGTGGCCTTGTCGGGCGCGCAAGTGGGCAGTTTGAGCACCGATCAAGTGGTGGCATTGACCACGGATCAGTTCGTTGCCATCACCACGGCTCAAGCCGCTGGTTTGACCTCGGCCCAAGCCAAGGCCTTGACCACCGACCAATTGGTGGCCATGGAAACCCGCGATCTGTCCAAGCTGACTTCCGCAGCGGTCAACGCGCTCAGCGCTTCGCAATGGGTGGCCATCACCACCGATCAGCTGCAAGCCATGTCGGTGACACAGATGGGCAATTTGGGCACCACCCAAGTGGCCGCCTTGACCACCGATCAAGTGGTGGCCTTGACATCGGCACAAGTCGCCAGCCTGGGCAGCACCCAACTGGCCGCCCTCACCACTGATCAGCTGATCAAGATGGAAACCGCGGATGTGGCCAAGTTGAGCAGTGCAGCCATCAATGGTTTGACATCTGACCAAGTGAAAGCCATGACCACCGATCAAGCGGTGGCATTGACTGCAACGCAGTTGGCCAACATGGGCGCGGCACAAGCGGCTCAGCTGACCAATGATCAGTTGGTGGCCTTCACCACGACGCAAGTGGCCAGTTTGGGTTCCGCCCAGATCGCAGCCTTGACCACCGCCCAGTTGGTGGCCATGGAAACCCGCGATGTGGCGGTGGTCACGGCCAGTGCCCTCAAAGGCATGACCACAGCGCAGGCAGCAGCCTTGACCACCGACCAAGTGGTGGCTTTGACCACAGCGCAGGTGAGCAACCTGAGCACGGCACAACTGGCTGCATTGACCACGCTGCAGGTGGTGGCCTTGACCACCACCCAAGCGGCGACGATCAGCGGTACCCAGGTTGCGGCCTTCACCACCCGGCAATTTGAGGCCATGGAGACCCGTGATCTGGCCAGATTGAGCGCATCGGCCGTGCCCTACATCACGACCTCGCAGATGGCGGCTTTGACCTCAGCCCAGGCGGTGGCCTTGACCACCACCCAACTGAGTGCCTTGACCTCGGCGCAGCTCAAAGCGATGACCACGATGGACTTGCAGGCCATGACCACCACGCAAGTGGCGGTCCTGACGGCGACCCAGAAAGCGGGTTTGTCCACCTTGCAGTTGTCGGCCCTGAATAGCTGAGCGGTTCAACGATGACCCCACCTTGAGACCTGCACGGTCTCAGGGTGGCGGTTTTTTGTCACCCGGGCGGCCAAGCTTTGCCGTTTCTGGCGGGTGCATCCCACAGATGGAAGCCCAAAGTGGTTTCTTAAGTATTCTTTTTTGCCATTCAGAAGGTTATGAATGGCAAGGGCATCAACTGGTGTGCAACTTGCTTGCCAATGGCGCAAATCTCTTTCAATTTGCCCATGAATGCCCGAATTCCTGCCTTTGACCCTGCCGAAAAGCCGCTAGCGCCCGAAGTTGCCAGCCAAGCCGCCGCCTGGTTGGCGCAAGCCCAGCAAGCCCAAATGACTTTGGGTCAGTTGTTCGAGTGCGCCGAGCAATTGCAAGCAGCCGGTCAGCAGCCACTCGTTTTGCAACTGTATGAGGTCTGGCTGGCCCACACCCAGGACCCCAACAAACACATGGCTTTGTTCAACCATGGGTCGATGTTGCAAAGTTTGGGCATGAGCGCCCAGGCGCAGACGGCCTACCAGCAATGTGTGGCATCTGCCCCCCGTTTCGGCCAAGCCTATATCAATCTGGGCTTGTTGTATGAAAAGCAAGGCTTGCGCGACCAAGCCATTGAAACCTGGTCCACCTTGGTGGGCATGCGCTTGCTCAAAGACGCACCCGCCAATGAGATGCTGGTGATGGCCCTCAACCACATTGGTCGGGTGCACGAGGACCAACGCCAATATGGCCTGGCCGAGCAGGCCATGGCGCAAAGCCTGGCCTTGAACCCCAAGCAAAAAGGGGTGATCCAGCACTGGGCCCACATTCGACAAAAGTCTTGCAAGTGGCCGGTGTTCAAACCATTGCCGGGCATATCGCCCCATGACATGTTGATGGCCACCTCACCCTTGGCGATGCTGGCCATGAGCGACGACCCGGTTCAGCAACTGCTGACCGCCCATGCGTTTGTCGAGCGCACCTACAGCTTCAGCCAAGAGCATTTGAGCAAAGGCCGTCAATACCGCCATGAGCGTTTGCGAATTGGCTATGTGTCGGGCGACCTGTGTGTGCATGCCGTGGGTTTGTTGTTGCCCGAGTTGCTGGAGAACCACGACCGCAGCAAATTTGAAATTTATGCCTACGACTTCAGCCCAGAAGATGGCACAGCGCACCGCCAGCGTTTGAAAAACGCGTTCAACCATTGGCACAGCATCCACGGCATGAAAGACCGCGACGTGGCCGAACGGATCTTGGCCGACGAAATTGACATCTTGATTGACCTGCATGGCTTGAGCGCAGGGGCACGACCCGGTATTTTTGCGCTGCACCCAGCGCCCACCCAAGGCACGTATTTGGGTTTCATTGGCACCACGGGCATGCCGTGGTTTGATTTTGTGATCACCGATGCCTATGCCTTGCCCACTGCCTTGGAGCCTTACTTCACCGAGCGGCCTTTGCATGTGGACGGCAGCTTCATTCCCATCAATGCCGATCCAGAGCCCGTGGTCCCGGTGCAGCGGGCCGAATTTGGCTTGCCCGCAGATGCCTTTGTGATGACGGCTTTTGGGAATGTGTACAAAATCAACCCAGAAATGTTTGCCTGTTGGATGCGGCTTTTGCGTCGCATCCCCCAAGCCATTTTGTGGCTGATGGACGACAACCCCCGCACCACCGAGTCGCTCAAGGCCGAGGCCCGCAAACACGGCATGGCCGCAGACCGATTGGTGTTCACCACCCGCAGCGCCCACAGCCAATACCGCGCCAAGTTGGCTCTGTCGGATGTGTTTTTGGACAGCCACCCTTATAACTGCGGATCGACCACCCGCGATGTGCTCAATGCCGGTGTGCCGCTGGTCACGTTGAGCGGCAAAACCATGGTGTCGCGCATGGGTGGCAGCATATTGACCGCCTTGAACCTGACCCAATGGATTGCCCATGATATGCAAGCCTATGAAGACAAGGTGGTGGCCCTGTCACAAGACAAGGATCAATTGGCATTGATCAAAAACGATTTGCGCTCACGCATTGCCCAGGCGCACCAGCAGCCCAAACGATTGACCCGTTCCATCGAAAAAGGCTTGTTGGCCTTTCACCGACAAAACCAAGAGCGCGAGCTGTGAGAGGCCATTGATGAACACGCCCAACAAACCGATGGCCTTGCGGGTGGAGGGTTGGCGTGGTGTCAGCCATTCTTATGCCCTGGTCAATCAATTTCAAATATTGGCCTTTTTGAAACACGGATTGGCCCGTGTTCAGCATGTGGACATGCCCTTCATCATGGCCCATTGGGGCGCTGGGCAAAACTCAGCGGGCTTCACCGATGCCGACCAAAATCTGTTGGCCGATTTGTCCACGCCCGTGATGGCCCAAGCGGTGTACCGGATTTTTGCCCCATTGGAGTTGGTGGCCCATGCCAGTTTGCCCACCGTGACTTTTGTGGTGACCGAATTTGGCTTGGACACCGATCGACACCCTGCGGGGTTTGCCAATGCATATGCCGCACGGGGAGGGCGGATCCACACCCCCAGCCAGTGGAGCAAGCAACGCTTATTGGCCAACGGGGTGCCAGAAGCCATCATCCATGTGGTGCCGCATGCGGCAGATGAACAATATTTTTATCCGCTGGATGCCCAGGGCATTGCCTTGAACCGCCAAAACTTGGGGTTGGATGAAGACGATGTGGTGCTGCTCAATGTGGGAACCCACCATTGGAACAAGGGCTTGGACGTGCTGCTCAAGTCGTTCGCACAGGCCAGGCAGACCAATCGACGGCTAAAGTTGGTTCTCAAGGACCAGCGGTCCACTTATTTGATGAACTCAGAGTCGTATGTGCACCAGGTGCTCAACGAGATGGGCGTGTCGGACAACGAGCTGATGGCATCGATTCGCTTGATATCGGGCCACTTGAATTTGACCCAACTCAATGCTTTGTACAACGCCGCCGATGCGTATGTCACCCCGTACCGGGCCGAGGGCTTTAATTTGCCCGCCTTGGAGGCCCAATCCTGTGGCACGCCGGTGGTGGCCACGCGCGGCGGGGCCACCGATGACTTTTTAAATGGCGATAGATACCACCCGATTGGCGGTACGCTGATTGAAAACGCAACGCTGAAAGAGCATTTGACGCTCAATGCCTATATCGAGCCCAATGGCGAGCATTTGGTCGAGGTGCTCGCACAGTTGGGGCGCAAAAAGGCCATGACCCAAGTCTTACCCCGGCTCAGTTGGGCCGATGTCGGTCGGCAGTTGCTGGCCATTGTTTGAGGCAGCTTGCATGTCCACATTCATCATTTATTGCGACGGCGGCATTGGCAACCGGATCAATGCCTTGCTCTCGGGTTTGGCGGTGGCCCGGCATTTCAATTTGCCCTATCAGGTGCATTGGCCGGTGAACAATTGGTGTGCTGCTGCTTATGAAGACATATTCAGCAAACCAGAGCCCATCAGCCTTTTGTCGTTGAAGGACTTGCAAGGGCAAATGGGCGACGCGCTCATGCTGCTGCACGACGAAATTGCTTCCCAGGCCCTGGCCTGCGAATTTGGATCGGCATATGCCTATCAATCGCTGGCAGACTTTGAGCAAAAAGCCCTGGGCCAAGGCCGAAAGATCTTCTTTTATCCCGCCTTGATGCCAGATTGGGTGCCCATGCCCGCCATCCATGATGTGCTGCGCAGTTTGGATTTTTCAGAGCCCATTCGCCAAGAGGCCATGGGCTTTATGCGCGATGTGATGCAAGGGCCATTTCATGGCATCCATTTGCGCCGCACAGACTTGACCGTGGGTTTGACCGATTTAGAGGTTCAGCAATTGGTCATGCAGCACAAAGAGGCCCGGTTTTATGTGTGCTCTGACGACCCCATGGCCGAAGCCTTGGCCAGTGCCCATCCGCATGTGCATTGCCGACCCAAAAAACACCATGTGGAGAAGCGAACCTCGGGTGAATGGACGCAGACCTGCGCGGACGACGATGGCCGCATTTACAACGGCAATATCCAGCGCGGGCGTGAGTCGGTGATCGAGGCCACGATCGATATGTTGATCTTGGCGCAGTCGCAAATTGTGGGTTTTTCGGGGTCCACCTTTCAGCGCATGGCCCGATTGATTGGCGACGTGCACCCCTTGCTGCCTTGGGAGCGGCCTGCAGCCTTGGCCTTTGCCAGTGGCCAAGAGGTCAAGCGGCAATTGCAAGCCCGTGTCATGCCATTGGGCAACTTGCTGCAGATTTGCCACCAGGTGGGAATGGCCGGTCGGGTGGACCAAGCGATTGAGCTGTTGCAAGAGGGCAGCAAGTATTTTTTGGGCGCAGAACTGTGCACCTTGTTGCACAACTTGGCCGTGTTTCACTTGAATCAAGGTCAGGCGCAAATGGCCCGGGTTCACCTTCAGCATCTGTTGGCGCAAGAGCCTGGGAGGGCTTCCTCTTGGTTGCACTTGGCCTATGCCGATTTGTTGGTCAACGATTTGACACAGGCCAGCGAATCCATGCGCAAATTTGCCGCTTTTGGTCAAGGGAATGCCAGTCAAGCCGATCAAGCATTGATGGATTTTTTAAAGCCCCGTGTGCCTGTTTGATACCCCCCCATTGAAAGAACCCCATGAACACCAGCTCTTTTGCGCCCTCGGCAAGCCATGCGCTTGAGGATTTTGACTTCGGCGAAGACCTGACCGCTTTGCACATGTACCACTTGATTGGCAAACACAACCCCATGATTTTGGAAATTGGTGCCAATTGCGGGCAATCCACGGTGACTTTCATGGAGCAAATGCCCAATGCCACCGTGCATTGTTTTGAGCCCGACCCACGGGCCATCGGTAAATTCAAGGCCATGATTCAGCACCCCAATGTGCATTTGATTGAGGCTGCTGTGGGGGCCAATTCGGGTTTTGTGATGTTCAACCAAAGCTCGGGTGCGGAGCACATTGACCCGGCGGGCTGGGATCACTCGGGATCCATCCGCAAGCCCAAAACCCATTTGCAAGCATTTCCAGGTGTGCGGTTTGAAAAGCAAATCCCGGTTCCGTTGATCCGCCTGGACGACTGGACCCAAGAACACCAAATTGGCGAAGTCGACTTCATTTGGGCCGATGTCCAAGGTGCTGAAAGCGATTTGATCTTGGGCGCACAAGAGACCTTGCGCAAAACCCATTACTTCTACACCGAGTTCAATGACGATGAGCAGTACGAAGGCCAAATCAACTTTGCCACGCTCAACGGCTTGATGATGAGTTTGGGATTTGGCTTGTTGCACAAGTACCCCAACGACGCTTTGTTTGTGCGCAATTGATGCGCCCACTCACAAAGCCAATACTTCGGTATTGGTTTTGCGTGCGTAATAGTTGTCGTCTTGAAGGTATACGCTTTTGGCGGGTTCAGGAATGCTTTTGAACACAGCCAATCGGTTGAAGTCATGGGTCAATTGGTACATGGCTTGACCGCTTTGGACAAATTCCCAAACAGCTTGGGTAAATATCACCGGACCGGTGAATGAAACAACCGCATGCAACACATTGTTGAATTTTTTGTTGGCATAGAACGGGGCGTTCTCAGCGATCAAATCAATCACACGCTGCAAAATGGGATGGCCAGGGCGAAATGCCAGCAGCCACTGCAATGCGATGTTCTCCGGGCATATCAGCAGATTTTCAACATAGTTCTTTTTGGCAAAAAATGACCCACAAGGCCATTGTTCTTGCCAGCTGAAATTGCCCAATATGTTTTCTTCGAATGAAACCATCTCGCCGACGTGGTCGGGAATGGAGTTCATGTTGAATTTGATTTCGGAATCAATGTCCAAATAAATGCCACCATGGGTGCAGAGCACGCAGTAGCGCCAAATATCTGCCTTTGACGGGCCAAACTTGGTGCCTTGGTAAATCTTGTAGATGGGATGGTGCGACCAATGCTTGAGCATGAACGCATTCATGGCTTCATCATCAAAAAACTGAAAATCAAACTCGGGGTGTAAACGCCTGAAAACATCAATGCGCTGCGCATGGGCCGTGTCAAATATCGATGTTTTGTATGTTTGATAAAAGCGTTTTGGAATCACGGATGGTTTATCCGTTGCCACGCTGGCTGGTGTGTAGATGGATTTGATGTCCACCAGTTCGGAAGCTGTGGTCATGGCGTGAAGCGCTTATTGCACCCGTTTTTGACCAACCATCGCATTGACCATTTGATTCAATGAGTGCACCTCCGCCACCAATTCGGGGGTGTCGGGGTGGTGCTGTAAGCCCAAGGTCAACACATTGAGTGCCGCTTCATATTCCATGCGTTGCTTCAAGGCATGGACCAACACTTTGTAGGTCAGGGCATCGGTGCGTTGCTCGCGAATGGCCAACAACATCAACAGGTGTTCAATCACCATCTCCCAGTCTTCCCGGATCGCCGCCAACAGGCCGCAAATGGCCAACATGTCTTCGCTCTCGGGGTACATGGCCATGCCGGCATCGCCCAGGGCCTGGGCCAGTGGGTGATGCTCGGGCTTGCCCAATAAAACCTGGATGGTTTCGCGAATTTCTTTGGGCTCAAATCGTTTGATCAAACCCTGTTGAAAAAACTGGATTGAAAACTGCTGGTCAAGCATCTGTTGATATAAGGACATGGTTCACTCCATCCGATGACAGGCAAAAGACCTGTCTTTCAGCGGTACAAGCAATTAGCATTCCAATGTGTGCGGCAATCCTTGGCATGCTTGCCGCATCCAAATCAATACTTAATCGTTCAAATCGCTGAGATGTGGCAAGGCCTCAGACAAATATTGCCGCTTTCGCCCATGCATTGCCACTGAGCCGGGGCGGCAAAGGCGGCAATCCAGCGGCAAAGAGGCAAATATGCGCCATATCAAAAGGCGAATGCTTGCCAATTCGTCAAAGAGTCGACATTTGAAGTTGAAATTTCAAACAAACGCTGCCGAAAGACACGCTGGCTTGGTTTAAAAAATAAACCAGTATCAAAGTATTCCAAAAATTAATCCATTAAATATTTAAAATTAATTTAATCGCGCCAATGACCCTGGAATATTTATTTGTGCAGGCTTGAAAAAGCTGGCATTGAGTTTGCTTGATAGGGTGCATGGCCCCAGGCCAATGTGCAAGCAATCTTAACTTTCATCAGGAGTAAGCCATGACTGTATTGGCCCAGGAAATCATCACCAGTGCTCAAGTGGGTCGCATGTTGAGCGACCGCGAAGTTTCACGCTTCAAGCCCGCAGAAATTCGCGAGGCCATTCAAACCTTGGTCACCGAAGGCAAAGACGGCTTGGCCATTGCTTTGGGCGACGCAGGCTTGAGCTTGTATCCCGACAGCGAAGACATTTTGGCCATCACCGGTTTGTTGGCCCTGATGCGCCAAGAGTGGTCGCTGGCTGTTGAACTGATGGACCAGTTGCGCGATGTTCAACAAGACAAAACACCCCCTTTCACTTTTGTGATGTTGGTGCGTGCGCTGCGTTGCAACCTCGATCCCGTGCGTGCACTGGAAGTGGTCAACGAAGGTTTGGCCAAGTACCCAGACCAAGTCGAGCTGGCCGCCGAGAAGCTGATCTTGAAAGATTTCAGCACCGCCTCCAGCGCTCAAGAAACGTCAGAACATTGACAGGATCTTCCAGTGTGGGCTGAAGTGTCATCACCAGCGCACACCGAAAAACCCAATCAGACTTAATGACCCAAGTAAATCGTCCAGGTGCATGCGAATCGAACAGCTAGCAGTAGGCACAGGACTTGCATAACACCTTGAAAGATTGACTGAAGTAAGTCAGGAGAAACCAAAATGGCAGTGATCAATACCAACGTCAAAGCATTGTTTTCGCAGGCGGCGCTCAAATTAACGGGGCGCAGCCAAGAAATATCAATGCAGCAGTTGTCCACCGGCAAGCGCATCAATTCGTCACGCGACGATGCGGCTGGTATGGCCATTGCCACGCGGATGACCCAACAAATACGCAGCTTGAACCAAGCGGTGCGCAATGCGGGCGACGCCATCACGCTGATTCAAACAGCGGAAGGTGCGACCAGCGAAATCACCGACATGATGCAGCGCATGCGTGAGTTGGCGATTCAGGCCTCCAACGACACCAATAACAATGAGCAACGCAGCTATTTGGACCTGGAATTCCAGCAACTCAAAAAGCAAATTGTTCAAATAGCCAACAACACCGAGTGGAACGGATTCCCTGTGCTCAATGGCAGCACGGGCGAGCGCGTGGGCATTCGGCCAGTCTATAAAACCACTTCTGAGCCAGCGGTGACCACCGCCGTGTCGGTGGTGGCGGGTGAACCCACCTCCACATCGGCCAGCATTGGTACTTTGGGCAAAACCGAAAGCAACCAAGTCACCTTCAACGCCATGAACCCCGGCGAAACCGTGGTCATGGGTGGCCTGAAATACACCACCGATGTGTCCAACAGCGCAGGCGAAGTGGCAGAGGCTTTTTCAAACCTGAAATTGCCCGAAGCGCCCTTGGTGGATGGTTCTGATGTGACCTTCAAAGCCTTGAAGGCGGGTCAAGTCGTGACCTTGAATGGTTTGTCCTTCACCGCCAGCATGGATTTGTTGGCCGATCAAGTGGCGCATGCCTTTGAAAACTTATCCGACCTGTCAACCACCGGTCCCATGACATCGATTGGCAGCTACACCGGTGTTTTGGATGGCACCACGGGTGCTGTGAGCACCGTGGCGGGTGAAGGTGCCAAGTTGCTCTCAGTGGCCACCGTGGTTGCCCCTGATACGACCGCTACCCCAGGCATTGCAGGGTCTGTGATGCCAGAGTCCCCAACGGTTGTGACGATCAACACCGGCGGTGCGGGCAATGACGAAGAGTCCACGGTGACCTTCAAGGACTTGAAAAAAGGCCAATCCATCACCGTGGGTGGTCTGACGGTCCGCGCCAAGGCAGACTTGGCGGCTACTGATGTGGCTGCCGCATTTGCGAGCTTGAGCAACGATCCTGCAGATTACCCCTTGGCCGACACCTCGTCCATTGCATTCAGCGGACAGTTGGTGGGTTTCACCAGCGGCGCAGCTTCTGGCGCTGATGTGGCTTTCACCTCGATTGCCACCAACGTCAACGTGACCGACATCACAGTGACCCTGGATTCCACCATTGAGAGCCCCATATTGGTCGGCACCAAGGGCAAGTTCTCCGGCATTTTGTCGGGCTTTAGCACCGGTCCTTCCAATGGCAGCACCGTGGTGTTCAAAAGCTCCAGCAACTTTGTCAACGTTGCGGATTTGACCAACAGCGGCACAGCCTTGGCCCCCACGATGCAAACCATTGATGGTGCGGGCGGCGGCGGTGTGACCTTGGGTGGTTTGGGCAGCTTTGCCAAGGCCGGTACCTTGAAGGTGATCGCAGCAGACCCCTCCGACACCACCAACTACCCCGACGGTGTCAAGAGCGCCACCTTTACCTTGGAAGACGGCCAGATCCTGCGCCTGTTTGACAAGACCAACAATGTCACAGGCTTGGTCACCATCAGCAATGGCGTGGTCACCTTGGACAAAACCAAACTCGACCGCGCAGGCTTTAGCTTGCTCAGCGGTGACAGCGTCACCATCAACCAAGTGGATAGCGGTGGCGCAGCCGCCGCCATGGTGGAAGACGATGTGGTGGGTTTGCAAATTGGCCGCCAGGTCAGCAAACTCGAGACCATGTATGCCAGCGATGCCATCATCAATGGCATCCCCATCGGGGCATCGCGCTTGGTCGACGATCAACTGTCGCCGCAAAACTCGGGCAACCAAATTGCCAGTGCCATTGCGAAAGCCGCAGCCATCAACTCCAAAACCGATGCGACCGGCGTGTTTGCCACGGTCAACCCCACCATCATGACCGGTGCGGCCATGTCGGGCACGGGCTCGGTCAAGGGCACGGTCAACATCAATGGCTTCACCACGCCCTGGATCCAAACCGAGTTGGACAACTCGCGCTCTTCGCGCATCGCCGTGGTCAATGCCATCAACTTCATATCGGCCCAAACCGGTGTGCGGGCGGTCGATTCGCTCACCGATAACAAAGGCATCAGCCTGGTGGCCGATGATGGGCGCAATATTGAAATTGTGTTCAACACCCAAAACTCTGACTCAGACTTCTCACGCTTGACCGGTTTGAAGCAAGGTGTGCAGTCGGGCACTTACTCCTTGGAGAGTGCGGTGGAAACCCCCATCACGGTGACCACCGCTACGAACGGAAAAATCTCTCGCGCTGGTTTGGAATTGGCCGACTACAACAGCAAAACGCTGAGCACAGTCAACACCAAAACCCGTGCAGAGGTGACCAAGGTCGCAGAGATCAAGACACTGGGCATCGGGGACGTGAAGATCAATGGTGTGGCCATCCGCGCGGCCTCACCGGCAGATGACACGCTCTCGAGCGTCACGGCCAAAACCAGCTCGCGCACAGCCAGTGCCATCGCCACGGTCGCCGCCATCAATGACAGCAGCAAACTCACGGGGGTCACGGCCAAGGCCATCCCCATCAAGGTCGAAGGCAGTGTCACCAACCGCGACTATCCGCTGGAAAACGGTACCTATTCTTTGTACATCAACGGTCAAAACGTCCCCGTGGCGATGACCACCACCCAAACCGATTCACAGCGCCGCGAGGCCGTGATCGCTGCCATTCACCAAAACGCTGGTTTGACCGGTGTGGATGGTGTGGACAACGGGGCAGGTGGCATCACGCTGACCGCAGTGGATGGCCGCAACGTCTCCATTTGGTTCGATAGCGACCAAGTCAATGCAGGCAGCTTTGGCTTGGGCTATGGCACACCCACCAACACACCTCCTGGCGTGACGGGGATTGCCGGTGCCACGGTCGAGTCCACTGAGGCCCATACCGCTTACGCTTCCATTGCGCTGGAATCCACCAAGGCGATCAAAGTGGAGCCAGGTGACAACGGCTTCACCAGTGACGGCGACTTTGTCAACCTGGGTTTCTCGCAAGGCACATTCGGTGGCGAGG